>ERZ506772.142-NODE-142-length-23918-cov-9.77341_pt1 | contig 23918 bp, 22 predicted proteins | sample MGYA00513185_ERZ506772 | MGnify/ENA metagenome assembly ERZ506772 | reverse complement strand
AAACTTACCTGTTAACCCGTTAACTTGTCAACTTGTTTACTAATTCCGCCAACGCATTATTTTTTACACATGACACGCCCTATACCTCACATAGTACGCTACATATTTGGATTACTACGAGGACATCAGTTGCAAGTAACGCTCAACACCATAATAGGTACATTACTCGTTTTGCTTGACTTATGCTTTGTGTGGGCCACCAAGTTGGCTATAGACATAGCTACGCACCATAGCACTCGATTCACTTTGGTACAGGCTTTTAGTTTAATAGCAGCCATCATGGTAACACGCATCACAATTGGTCTCTCATCACGATGGATACGTGCCACACTCGGTGTAAAGGCGCAAAATAGTATGCGACAGCACATTTTTGCCCAACTATTACGTAGCAAATGGACTGACATAAAAAACTTTCATACGGGTAATCTTACAAACCGCATAGAACGTGATGTCACCGACGTTGTGAATTTTACGACAGAAAGCATACCTTCGCTTTTTACCACCCTCACACAATTTACCGGAGCTTTTTTGTTCCTATTTTTTATGGACCGTACTTTGGCTATTATTATTGTGTGTGTAATACCATTTTTCATCATAAGCAGTAAACTCTATGTTAAAAAGATGCGAAATCTATCGCACCAAGCGCGTGATGAGGAAAGCCGCATTCAATCAATCATTCAAGAGACCTTGCAACATGTTATGATTGTTAAGACTTTACAGCGTGTGGAGAACTTTATTAGTCAACTTGCTATGCAGCAAGGCAACTTGCATCGTGTAATACTCACTAAGACAAAATATGCTACTCTGTCAGGAGGTTTGCTTAATGTTGGCTTTGGAACAGGCTATTTCATCACCTTTGTTTGGGGAGCTTCAAGCCTTTCGCAGGGCACAATTACCTACGGAGCTATGCTTGCCTTCATTCAGTTGGTGGGACAGATTCAAGACCCTGTGCGCAACCTTTCAAAGTTTATACCTATTTTCATCACTTCATTTACTGCTGCTGAACGCTTAATGGAGATGGAGGATATACCACAAGAGGATGGCAAGGCACCTGTTAAGCTAATACCTTCTGTTGGCATAAATTTTACTGATGTAACGTTTCAATACACGCATAAATCGCGTCTTATTTTCAACCATTTTAATTACCAATTTCCGCCCAATAGCATAACGGCAATTGTGGGCGAAACAGGAGCAGGAAAGACTACGCTAATACGACTCCTGCTTTCGCTCATATCGCCCGTAAGTGGCAATATATACTTAACAGATGGCAAGAATGCATGTCATGCCATGCAGCCTTGTATGCGCGGCAACTTTGCTTACGTTCCACAGGGCAATACGCTCTTTTCAGGAACCATACGTAGTAACCTATTGTTAGGCAACCCACAAGCAACAGAGCAGGAATTGAAAGATGCGTTACACACAGCTGCAGCCGACTTTGTATTTAAAAAGTCAGACGGGCTTGACACAATATGTGGCGAGGCGGGTGATGGACTATCAGAAGGACAGGCTCAGCGCATAGCTATAGCGCGTGCGTTGCTAACAAATGGCAACATATTCATATTTGACGAAGCAACTTCATCGCTTGATCCTGCTACCGAGGAGATTGTGTTGAAACGTATCATTCAGCGTTACTCTAATCGCACAATCATATTTATCACACATCGCCCCCTTGTGCTGAAATACGCCACACAACAATTGAAGTTATGAGTATTAAAAGTTACAAAGTTCTTCATTTTCTTGCATAAAGCAAGTAGTTATGTTAACTTTGCAGTCTGAAACGACATACAATGGTATATTGTAGCAAGTGAGTTTGTTGTAATAAACAATGCAATTGACTTACTCTTTATCAAAAAGCAAAACGCTATACACCCATGGATAAAATTACTGTTCGCGACCGACAGTTTACGGTCTCAATTCCTGAAGAAAGAATCAAAGCACGTGTTGCAGAAATAGCGGCACAAATAAGCCATGAATTGGAAGACAAAAAGCCTTTGTTCTTAGCTGTGCTGAATGGATCATTTGTTTTTGCTGCCGACCTTATGCGTGGCATTACCACACCTTGTGAAATTTCATTTGTGCGCATGGCCTCATATGAGGGAACTTCTTCAACGGGATCCGTAAAACAACTCATTGGGCTGAAAGAAGACATTAAGGATCGAACCGTAGTTATTATTGAGGATATTATTGACTCTGGACTTACTATGGAGCACTTACTGCATTTATTAGCTGAAAAGCAACCCCGTGAGGTACGCATTGCAGCTCTGCTCGTTAAGCCAGGTAACCTACAAGTAAAGCTTGATATACCCTACTGCTGCTTTGAAATACCCAATGACTTTATTGTTGGCTATGGCTTAGACTACGATGGCGAGGGACGCAACTTGCCTTGCATCTACACGGTTACTGAATAAGTTATCTTAACTAAACATTTCACATATAATACAACACAAAAGAATGAAGAATATTGTTATCTTTGGTGCTCCTGGTTCAGGCAAAGGCACTCAGAGCGACTTGCTCGTAAAGAAATATGGTTTTAAGCATATCTCAACAGGCGATGTGCTTCGTGCCGAGATTAAGAATGGTACGCAACTTGGCAAAACAGCTAAGGGCTATATCGACAACGGACAACTCATTCCTGACTCGTTGATGATTGACATCCTTGCAGCCACTTATGATGCGCTCTGCCCTTGCGAAGGTGTTATTTTTGATGGTTTCCCTCGCACCATTCCTCAAGCTGAAGCTTTAAAGAAGATGTTAGCTGAGCGTAATACCGAAGTTGCTGGCATGCTTGAACTTGATGTTCCTGAGGAAATGCTTATGGAACGCCTTATTAATCGTGGCAAAACTTCAGGCCGCGCTGACGATAATGCTGAAACCATAAAGAAGCGTCTCGACGTGTATAATGGTCAAACTGCTCCCTTGATTGAGTGGTACGAAAAAGAAGGCAAACGTCATGCTGTTAAGGGCTATGGTGAGCTTGAAGAAATTAACGCCGCCCTTTGCGCTGTTATTGATAACCTCTAAAAGATAGGATTGAAGCATATCTTTTTCTTAAGTAGGTCCCTGTTGGCGGATTAATTGGAGAACGGGTTAACAAGTTGACAGGTTAACAAGTAAGTACACTATACGCCACTTGTTATGTTAAAGTCAGAATGGTAAAAAGTAAAAAAAGCTTGACAAACGAACCTGTTACCCCGTTAACCTATCAACTCGTTAATTAATTCCGCCAACGTGTTAAGTAGGTGTTAACTTGGTATTTCCTTGAGCACCTGCTTAAAATACATAATGTGCAAATGTGCTACGGCGTAGAAGTCGCAGGGGGCTTGACGCACCTTGAACGTTCATGCCGTTTCAACACATTTGCACATTTTACTATCAATAAAATGGTCTGAGCCTTTACGAGGTATAAGTAGAAACATTTAACTTCGTTTGAAGAGTTTAGATTCATTCAATACATTCCGTACATCACAACTCAATATATGGCCGAATCAAATTTTGTAGACTACGTAAAGATTTTTTGCCGCTCAGGTAAGGGCGGTAGAGGTTCCATGCACATGCACCGAGCCAAATATCAACCCAACGGTGGCCCCGATGGGGGTGATGGCGGACGAGGTGGAAACATTTACTTGCGTGGCAATCATAACTATTGGACACTATTGCACTTGCGCTACGAACGACACGTTTTTGCCGAAAATGGTGGCAATGGTTCAAAATGCTGCTCACATGGTTCTGATGGTGCCGACCGATATATTGATGTACCACCTGGAACTGTGGCCTACGATGCCGAAACTGGCAAATACCTTTGCGATGTTACTGAAGATGGTCAGGTGGTAATGTTGCTCAAGGGCGGTCGTGGCGGCTTAGGCAACTGGCAGTTTCGTACCTCAACTAACCAAGCTCCTCGCTACGCTCAACCAGGAGAGCCTATGCAAGAGATGATGGTAATCTTAGAACTTAAGCTACTTGCCGATGTAGGTTTGGTGGGTTTTCCTAATGCTGGAAAATCAACACTTGTTTCGGCACTATCATCAGCTCGTCCCAAAATAGCCAACTACCCATTTACCACCATGGAACCAAGCTTAGGAGTAGTGGCCTACCGCGACCACAAATCGTTCGTAATGGCCGACATTCCTGGCATTATTGAAGGTGCAAGTGAAGGTCGCGGATTGGGACTACGTTTTTTGCGACACATAGAGCGCAACTCTTTGCTTTTATTTATGGTTCCTGGTGATACTGACAACATAGCAAAAGAATATAACATTCTATTGGGCGAACTTGCCAAATTTAACCCTGGCATGCTCGACAAGCATCGTGTGTTGGCTATCACCAAGAGTGATTTATTAGATGAAGAGTTAATGGAAATGTTACGCTCCGAACTTCCTACCGACTTACCTGTGGTTTACATTTCTGCTGTCACGGGTTATGGGTTAGAGCAACTCAAAGACATATTGTGGGAAGAATTGAACAGCGAAAGCAATAAATTGCAATCGGTTACTGAAGGTGGTTCTATTGTTCATCGCAATCGTGAAGCACAAATGTTTGCCACAGACTTCTCTGACTGGCAAGCTGACTACGATGTAGAAGATTTGGCTGACGAGGACGGCATTTCGGATGATGACATTTATGACATTGAGGATTTAGAGGACTAAACCTTTGCCCTTTTCAACACACACTATCTTCATATATTTAACAACATGGGCACATTATTAAAGTATGAAACATGGCCATCAGTAACCGCTTTTTCTACCACAAGGCTTTCACCCATAGCAAACATCTCAGCCGAAGAACTAGCTGCTATGGGAAATTATGCGGCTTTCAATGTGACGCACTATTGTGGCGACTCACCTGAACGCGTAATACGTAACAAAAGGTGGCTATGTGAGGAACTGAACATAAGTGAACAGCAATTGTGGTTACCACGACAAACACATACAGACAACATCTTGTGTGTTGATCAGGCTCTTGTCCAATCCTCATTCGAGATGCGTAACGAAAAGATGCAAAATGTTGATGCACTTATCACGAATATGGCCCATCAGTGCATTGGCGTTTCAACTGCCGATTGTATCCCCATTTTGATTGTAGACAATGCTCACCATGCCGTAGCTGCTATTCATGCAGGATGGAGGGGAACTGTAAAAAAAATTGCGCTAAAGACACTACAAAAAATGTCGACTACGTATGGCACAGACGCAAAAACATGCTCTGCCATTATAGGTCCAGGTATATCAGTTGACGCATTTGAGGTAGGGCATGAGGTGGTTGATGCTTTTAAACAGGCTGGTTTTAACGATAACATTTTTCAATATAGGCCTTATGCTAAGCCACATATAGACTTGTGGGCTGCAAACGCGTTTCTACTGGAACAAGCGGGGGTGCCTTTACAAAACATTCAAGTGGCTGGTATATGCACCTATAAACATTATGATACATTTTTCTCGGCTCGTAGGTTAGGCATTCAGTCGGGACGAATCTTTACAGCCATTATGCTCAATAATTAAGTAATGGTAAAAGAATAGTGAATAAGGAGGGAATGTTATCCTTGTTCACTATTTTTTTTGTTATGCGGTCTAATTTTTCTATATTTCCTATAATCTTTGTAACTTCGCATCGCATAACTAATGTTTTCTTTATTATAGCAATGAACATAAGCATCTCAACAAAGGTAGCTACATTTATATTATTATGCTTGCCCCTTTGCACATGGGGGCAAAACGCATTAACACGATCCCTGCGACAGATTGAATATAACATTGAGACACAGGGGAGTTTTGCAAATGGTGACACTCCGCTATGGCTCAATGCAAACCATTATGGATTGTCATCAATCAAAGGTAACAATGGTTACTTACGTGCAGCCATCAGTCACAATGTAAACGCTGACTCGCTCAACAAATGGCGAATTGGTTATGGCTTAGACTTGGCCGCTCCCATTAACTACACGAGTCATTTTATCATACAGCAGCTATATGCAGACTTTGAATATAAAAAAATACGCTTAACCATAGGAGCAAAGCAACAACCTATGTTGCTAAAGAACACGTCATTAAGCAGTGGAAGTCAAACGTTGGGCATTAATGCACGCCCTATTCCTTGCGTTCGTTTTGAAATACCTGAATATTTAAACATCAGCGGACGTGGAGATTGGGCTGCCATACGTGGCCACATTAGCTATGGTATGCAAACTGATGGTAATTTTGAAGCAGATTACGTGGGAACAAACACATCTGCGCATTATGCAAAAAATGTGTTGGTTCACACAAAAGCGGGATATTTGCGGTTGGGTAACAAGCAAAAATTTCCCCTTACATTTGAGGGAGGTATTGAAATGGCCACACAATTTGGTGGAACAGCCTATAATGTCGTAACATGGGATGGAATTAACACGAGTTCTCTTAAAATGACGCATAAGTTGAAAGACTTTATTAATGCCACTTTTGGTTTAGGTGGCGATGTGACCGATGGACAAGGGTATGCTAATGCTACAGGCAACACTTTAGGTAGTTGGCTTGCCCGACTTAGTTGGCAAGAACGTAATTGGGCCTTGAGTGTGTATTACGACCACTTTTTTGAAGATCACTCACAAATGTTCCTTCAATACGGATGGTTAGATGGTCTTGTGGGTGTAGAAGCTCGGTTACCACACAATCATATTGTTGATAATGTGCTATATGAGTTTGTTAAAACCACCTACCAAAGTGGCCCAGTTTATCACGATCACACAACAGCCATTCCCGATCAAATTAGTGGAACTGACAACTATTACAATCACAGCATCTACACAGGTTGGCAACATTGGGGACAAGCCATTGGCAATCCTCTGTTCACCTCCCCACTCTACAATCATAAAGCTGACTTATTCTTTACGTCTAATCGTTTCAAAGCGCACCATGTGGGCATTAGTGGTTCTCCTTGTAATGGTTTGCATTACAGATTATTTTACACTCATCAACGCAGTTTAGGCACATACAGCATACCCTACGACATGGCACGTACAAACAATAGCTATATGTTTGAAGTCGGTTTTTCGCCCCTACGCATAGGAAAAATCAACACAAAAGGTTGGGGCTTAAAAACTACATTCGCCTTTGACCGCGGCGACTTGTTGGGTAACAACACAGGCTTTCAACTCACTATATCAAAAGTGGGACTCTTAAAACGATAAAAAAAGAAAGAACGACATGAGAACTTCATTCATCATTATAATGTTCACACTTATTCTGTCAAGTTGTTCAAAATTTTCTGACAATGGGGCACTTGATGGCAAGTGGCGACTCTACGAAATGTACACTAAACCCCATGCTGAGAGTTCCCAATATATAACCACAGAGCTAACTGATCGCAAATCAGCTGTTATATATTGGAACATTCAGCTACGGCTAATAGCTATCAGTTCAGGTGAAAAGGTAAATGGGTATACCCACAATACTGTTGCACGTTTCAACTACAACGGAACATCATTACATGTGGGCCCTGTCTACATACACTATCGTGATCGTGACAGTTTGCTAACCGACCCCACCAATACCTCACTTGTCCCACTCGGAATACGTGGTAACGCTACAGACTATAGCATCAAGCAACTCAATAGCACCACTATGGTTTTATGCTCACGACATGATAGTTTGATTTTTCACAAACTACACTAATATTTACCCCTCCCCCATCGCCCCAAAATACTAAGTAGTTTTTTGCGAACACGTGAATGGCATTACAAAAAAATGCACTAATTTTGCAAATGATATGACATACAAGCAAGAAAGCATAAAACCCTATAACAACAATGAAGCCAAAGGGGTGCAAGTAGAACGAATGTTTGATAGCATAGCCCATTCATACGATTTACTTAACCACACACTTTCATTCGGTATAGACAAACATTGGCGCAAAGCAGCTATCAATTCATTACGCCCCTTCCATCCACAACGCATTTTAGACATTGCCACAGGGACGGGCGATTTTGCCCTACTTGCCACTAAGGAGCTACATCCCCAAGAGTTACTGGGGGTTGACCTTTCAGAAGGCATGATGAATGTGGGACGCGAAAAAGTAAAAAAAGCGCATCTTGAAAACATCATCCATTTTCAAAAAGAAGACTGCCTACAATTAACCATCGCTGACAACTCCTTTGATGCCGTAATGGTAGCCTATGGCATCCGCAACTTTGAAAATCTTGACCAAGGGTTGCGCGAAATGTGTCGTGTAATGCGTCCCAATGGACGGTTGGTAATTATTGAACTCACTTCGCCCATACACTTCCCCATGAAGCAACTCTTTTGGCTCTACTCACATGTTTTTATGCCAGCATTTGGCAAAATTATATCACGAGACAACAAAGCCTATGCCTATTTGCCTGCTACCATGGAAGCCTTTCCACAAGGTGAGGAAATGCAACAAATTCTTCAACGAGCAGGATTCAAAGACGTCACATTCAAGCGTTTTACATTCGGACTCAGCACCATGTATTGTGCAAGTAAATAACCCCCACCCCAACACATCAATATGAAAAAAGAAGACTTGAAAATTGTATACATGGGTACTCCTGACTTTGCTGTAGAGCCATTACAAAAACTTGTTGAAGGCGGTTACAACATAGTTGGTGTTATCACCATGCCCGATAAACCTATTGGTCGTCATCAAAATGAGCTATCAGCTTCACCTGTAAAAAAGTATGCAGTTGAGCAAGGTCTACGAGTTCTACAACCCGCTAAACTCAAAGACCCCGACTTTATTGAAGAACTTCGTTCCTTGCATGCCGACCTACAAATAGTAGTAGCTTTTCGTATGCTCCCCGAAGTGGTGTGGAACATGCCTCCATATGGAACTTTCAACCTACATGCAGCTCTGCTGCCTCAATATCGCGGAGCAGCTCCCATCAATTGGGCCATCATCAACGGAGATACCGAAACAGGTATCACCACTTTCTTCCTTGACCACGACATTGATACAGGTAACATTATACAGCGCGTACCCGTTCCCATTCTCGACACCGACAATGTGGAGGACGTACATGACAAACTCATGCATTTGGGAGGCGACTTAGTGCTTGAAACCGTTGACAACATAATTGCCAACAACGTTCACCCCATTCCACAATCGAAGTTCACAACGAATGAACCCTTGCGCCCTGCTCCTAAAATATTCAAGGAGACATGTCGCATTGATTGGACAAAAGATGTAAAACGTACATATGACTTTGTACGTGGCCTATCGCCCTACCCCGCAGCGTGGACAGAACTAAGTCACAATAACAAGACCTCTGTGCTTAAAATTTATGCTACGAAAAAAGAGTTTTGCGACGTTGCAGAACCAATAGGAAGCATCATTACAGACGGAAAGACCTATTTTAAAGTAGCACAATCAAATGGCTACCAACACCTGCTCACCATACAGTTAGCAGGCAAAAAACGCATGCAAATCGTTGATTTCCTACGCGGATTTCATGCCGACAGCCATATTTCAGTAAAATAAAGCAATAAATAAGCTGAAAAAACACAACCATCCTTTTGCAATTTAGCAAAAGAAGGTGTAACTTTGCAGAAGATAATAAGTATTCTATTAAATACCAAAACTCAAAACATGGAATATTCACACGAAGTACAGAACATGTGTTGCGTAGCCAAAGGCCCCAACCATGGTCCCGCTCCTATCCCCGAAGAAGGTAAGTGGGTTCAAGCAAAGGAAATCAAGGACATCTCTGGTCTTACTCACGGTGTGGGTTGGTGTGCCCCCCAACAAGGTGCTTGCAAACTAACCTTGAACGTAAAGGAAGGCGTTATTGAAGAGTGCTTGGTTGAGACCATTGGCTGCTCTGGTATGACTCACTCTGCCGCTATGGCAAGCGAAATTCTTCCTGGAAAGACCATTCTCGAAGCTCTTAACACAGACCTCGTATGCGATGCTATCAACACAGCTATGCGTGAGCTCTTCCTTCAGATTGTATACGGACGTACACAGAGCGCTTTCTCTGAAGGCGGTCTTGTAGTAGGTGCTGGCCTCGAAGACCTCGGTAAGGGTCTTATCAGCCAAATGGGTACACTCTATGGCACAAAGCTTAAGGGTACTCGTTACCTCCAGCTCACCGAGGGTTACATTACTAAAATGTACCTTGACAAGGATGATCAAGTTATTGGCTACGAATTTGTTCACATGGGCAAGTTCATGGACGCTATCAAGAAAGGCGTTGACGCCAACGAAGCTCTTAAGAGTGTAACAGGTCACTATGGCCGCACTACCGCTGAGCAGGGCGCAGTTAAATCTATTGACCCACGTAAAGATTAAGGAGGAACACAAAAATGATTAGAGAAGTAAAGTTTGAAAGCCAAGACCGTCGCATGAAGCAGATTCTTGCTGCTCTCAACAAGCACGGCATCAAGGATATTGAAGAGGCTAACCAGATTTGCGAATCTTACGGCATTGATCCTTACATGGAGTGCGAAAGCACACAGATGATCTGCTTCGAGAACGCTAAATGGGCTTACGTAGTAGGTACTGCCATCGCATTGAAAGAAAAGGCTAAAGACGCTGTTGAAGCTGCTGAGTACATTGGCGAAGGTTTGCAAGCATTCTGCATTCCTGGTTCTGTAGCTGATGATCGTAAGGTAGGTATTGGCCATGGTCGTCTCGCTGCTCGTTTGCTCTCACCTGAGACAAAGTGCTTTGCATTCCTTGCAGGTCATGAGAGTTTCGCTGCTGCTGAAGGTGCTATCAAAATCGCTCAAATGGCTAATCAAAGCCGTCCCGCTGACAAGCCCCTCCGTTGCATCCTCAATGGTTTAGGTAAGGACGCTGCTATGATTATCAGCCGTATCAATGGCTTTACATATGTACAAACTAAGTTTGACTACTATACAGGCGAACTTAAGGTTGTTAAGGAAACTGCTTATAGCGATGGTCCCCGTGCTAAGGTAAACTGCTACGGTGCTGACGATGTTCGCGAAGGTGTTGCTATTATGTGGAAGGAAGACGTAGACGTTTCAATCACTGGTAACTCTACTAACCCCACTCGTTTCCAGCACCCTGTTGCAGGTACTTACAAGAAGGAACGTGTACTCGCTGGTAAGCCTTACTTCAGCGTAGCTTCAGGTGGTGGTACGGGTCGTACTCTTCACCCCGATAACATGGCTGCTGGTCCTGCTTCATATGGTATGACTGATACTATGGGCCGTATGCACTCTGACGCTCAGTTTGCTGGTTCTTCTTCAGTTCCTGCTCACGTTGAGATGATGGGCTTCCTCGGTATTGGTAACAACCCCATGGTAGGTTGCTCTGTAGCTTGCGCAGTTAAGGCTGACCTCGCTCTCAACAAGAAGTAATTGATAGTCTTATCAGTTTAAAATAATAAATCCTCCATAGTCCAACTGCGGATTATGGAGGATTTTTTTGTAAATGGGGGGCCTAAAAGTCATTCATTTGCCTCCTTTTACTCTATTACAGTTGCGGCAAAGCATTTGGCAGTTTTCTGCGATGGTAGTGCCACCTTCACGCCATGGTTTTATATGGTCTGCCTCCATATCTTCCAACTCGAAGTGCTTGCCGCAATGAGGACAAATGCCTTTTTGGCGTTCATAAGCCTCTCTTTTTTGTTTTTTGTCGAAGGTGCGAAAACTAAGGTCGCGTAGGTCATTACTCAATACATAGCGGTAAATGCCCGATTTCTTCATTATCTCGTCATCTTCCATGAGGTCATGTATCTGCTGCTCAAGTTTGTCAGTGTTGTAATCTTCACTGCCGAACTCATCAAACATCTCTCCCCAGTCAAGGCCCTTCATCTCCTTGCGGTATTTTGGGAAAGTAGACTTTACCCATATCATGACCTGCAGGTAGTATGCCCACAGCTTGTAGGCGTTATGGTCGTACTGATGAATTGCCATATATTTGTCTATAGGTGTGGTGTCTGCTATACCGTCATGGCGTGCCGCCCATTTCAAAGCTGTTTCCAAGTATGTCTGCTCCTCTAATTTTCCTGTCATATAGTCGCTGCCTACCTTATATGCCGCGCATCCATGCTTGCTGAAGTAGCGGCGTGCGTCCGTGACGAAGGGCCCTACATACACGGCGTTTCTCAACTCTTGGTCAAGCAGGCGCTCACCTGCGATGTTGATGACACGAAACCAGTCGAGTTTCTCCTTGTCAGTGCCTGTGCAGAAATACACTGTCAACTCGTAGTCGAGGAAATGCTGTTTTTCTTTATCTGTGAGATTGTCGAAATATAACACGGGGCGGTCTTTGTCGACAATGTTGAAGGCATGTTGGTAGTATTCGCAGATAGACAGTGTGCGTTGCTGTCCGTCTATCATTTCATAACTTCCGTCCCCCACAACGCTCCAATACATTATGTTGAGCGGAAAGCCTTTCAATATTGTTTCTATAACGGCTTGCTGTTGTTTCAAGTCGTAGCGAAACTCACGCTGGTATGGTGGGCGTATGTTTAGTTTGCCATGATAACCATAAACTCCATTATTGGGGTCGTTGGTGTAACCAGATATAAGGTCGCGTATTGCTATTGATTTAAGTTCGATGTTCATAAGTTGAATTTTATGGTACGGTAAGTCATGCTCTTTTTCTTATAAGTATTCTGGCATAGCAACCAATGAGCTTTTCTTTGTCATTACGATAGCATAACTTGCCTTTGCGGAAACTCTTGTCCTCACGGAACAATGCAGCGCATTGCTCTGCCGTCAGATTGGCGCTCACTCCACATTCCACGCCAAGCTCTCCACCATTGCCTATGCCTATTATCTCGAATTGGTCGGGATTGTATTTGTCCATGAATGTGATGGGAACTCCCATTACGCCATCATAATCACAAGGTATCAACTCCGTCTTTGAAACCTCAATGGCATCATAATTGATGTATTGAGGATATTCGTCGGGAGTATAGCTTTTGTATAGGATGAGGTTTTCGTGGCGTTCTTTGTAATCGGGGTTGGTGAACCAACGAACACCTTTTACTCTAATAAACTTCATTCCGTTGTCATCAATTCCACATCCTGCTGCTTTTAACTCGTAGTCAGCAGGAACCCAAAATTTTCTATCACCACTGTGGATGCTTGCTCCAAGCCAAACCTTATTACTTTGGACAAGTGGAAAAATTTCTTTATATGATAAAGCGTTTACATTTCCTATAACTATAAATTTCTTTCCATATTCCATCAACTGCCCTATATATTCCCTAAACAACGAGAAAGGAGGATTGGTCACCACAATATCAGCCTCTTTCAGCAGCTCAATACATTCCTTGCTGCGAAAGTCACCGTCGCCTTTAAGTGGCTTTACCCCTATTTCCTCAGCATCGGGGATACTGTTGCCGTTCTTGTCGCCTTCATACACGAGATACACAGCCTGTTCGCTTTTGTTTTGGCTGAATAGGTCCATGTCTTGATTCTTGTAGCAAGTGGTTATGAGTTTCTTCAATCCAAGAAACTCGAAGTTATAGGCGAAATAAGTGAAGAAGTTGCTCACGCGAGGGTCATCGCAGTTACACAGCACCGTCTTGCCGCGAAAATGCTCACGATAATGGCGTAGTTCGTTATTGATATCCTCAAGTTGGGTGTAGAATTCGTCTTTCTTGGCAGCTTTTGCTCTGTCTATGCTTCTTTTTGCCATAAACGTATAAGATGGATAGTTGTGTGAATTATTAGCACGAACTATCAATCACGCCAAGACGCAAAAAGGGCGTGATGCTCCTTATTGCGTTCAGCTATGAGGCAGCCTCGGAATGGAAACCTCAATCAACCAAATAAGAATACACCACGCCTATGCGTGATGCATTGCTAATATACGGTTGATTAAGGCATCCCATACCGAATGCCTTATCACAATTATTTCTGCTACGTTATTTCCAATAAGTTTCCGAGGCTTTTGGCTGAACGCGAAATAATAGCGAATGCTTTGTTTTTTACCAACGATGTCATGTGCAATGTTGTTGTGTGCCATGCTTTTTATAGCCAATGGCCAACATACTTTGCCATAAATGCAAAGTTACGAAATAAAGATGAAAATATGGCTTTATCGGCTTTAAAAAATTAGATAAGAGCTATATAAAGCTATATAATTGGTATTAATTGGGTCGGCTCTGCTGACTTTTTAAAGTGGACTCAATTATATATAGGTAGGATGTTGTGAGAAAACATTAGTAACAAAAGTTTTTCTCACAAGAAAGGTCGGACGATTGCTTCGCATCGTTATGCCCATGCGTTACTAAATTTGATGTCTTAAATACAAGACTTTATACCTTATTATATATAGGGAGATTATTGGCTGCGAAATGCTGGTACGTTTATATTGAATGGCCTACTAACATTTACGCTTTTGCTCTTTCAGAGCGTCACTACATCTAACTTTGTTAACCCAGGGTGTCGCTGCGCTTGCCCTGGGCTACGTTCTCCATTGGCCTTTATTGACATCATCGGCTGCGGCTCAGCAATTCAAGCAAGCTTGATTGCATTCGCCTTGCACGATGATTCAGGCCGCACTTGCTATGTCTGACATGCTCCTTAACTGATGAGTTTTGTACCTATGAAAAGAGAGTATAGTACTCATTGCCACTTGAGTATAGTACATACATAATAGGCGGCCGCAAGGTGCGCATCGTCCGCTAACAACACATACATAGCTTTACTATAAAGGGTGGTTCTAAAAACAAAATTTTTAGAACCACCCTTTATAGTGATTTCCTTTGCGGGGATACGTAATAGGCTGCATATTTTTGGACGATACTTTTGTAAAAAATGCATATGATGGGGCGGCGGGGACGCATGTCCTGAAGGACACGCTCTGTGTCCCCGTCGCCCCATCACATGCATTTTTTTGAGTTTCTTTTTAAATTAATTTTTTCTTTGTGCTTTCTTCTAAGATGCACGGAATTTCTGAACTACTGGCAAACAGCACGAACAGATAGACCATAGTAACGAAAGTCGTAGGCCATGGTCACATTGCCACTGTTGAAGTAGAAGCTGTACGAGTAGCTGGGGTAGTCCGAGTAGGGCGAACTCGTCCAATAGTAGCCGCTAAAACCCGCAAGGTTGAGGTCTGAACCATCGCGAAGGCCTGCGGCAGGGAAGAAAACACTCTGGCCATTAGGACCTGTGGCAAGGAAACCATTTACATAGGTATTGTTATAATTGTTTTGCCATTCCCAAGTACAATTATTTTTGAGTTCTCTCATTTCATCGTAAGTAGGCATGCGGGTGCCTTCTCCCCAATTGGCAGTGGCTGCATCTTCTGAAGGAGTGAGGTCGCCGCTGTGGTATTCGCCATACCAAGTGGAATTGTTCTTATTGTAGCTTGATTTGGTGGTAGTTTCGCCCCAAGCGTAATAGTTGCCATAATCGGTTTCGGTTTCTGCACCTACGTTACAAGTTGCCCAATACAAGCCAGAGGGAAGGCCGAGGTTTACGAAGATATGACCATTTACTGTCTTTTCTTTTTCAACAAGTGTAGTGATGCTTTGCACGTCGCTATAAAATACGTTGTCGAGCAACTTAACGTATGTGCGGTAGTAATACTTGTTTCCTTTCAACAGGCCTTTTACTGATATGTCGTAAGTGCCCATTGAACTACCTAATGTTTGGCATACGGCATTCTCAATGGTGGGTTGGGCGGTTTCTGTTGAATAGCATACGCCAATGGTTGGAGTGACAGATAGGGACTTTATGCCGTCTTTCATGCTAACAGATGCCTTTGCTTCGAATGAGCGTTCTGTCACACCAACAGCCGATGAAGTGTTGATAGAGTAAAGCCATTCGCCTACCGAAAACGACACAGAGTCTACATCGCTTGAGCTCAACACTGTTACGTTACCACCCTTTTTCCATACATATACGTTATGTTGGGCATAAGCTGTTGACGATACAAACAACAGGAGAAGCAATAATAATTGAGTATAAAGTTTCTTCATAATATATCAATGATTTTTGTTTTAAAATATGCTATTGCATTGCAATTATTCCTTCTGAATTCTTTCTGGAGTTTCAGAACTTAGTTGTATAAAAAACTAATTTTAGTTACCAACTCAACACGTTTGCTTAGTGTTTCATAAACTTGTAGCTTATGCCACCCTGCGTGCGAACTATATAAACGCCCTTGGGCAGTGCACCAAGTGACAAAGAGGTTGTACCATTGCTTGAGGCAATGGTGGTTTGCTGCAATGTGCCGTTTAGGGCATATAGGCTCACTCGTTCACCTGTTTGCAAACCAGATGCTTTTATCTGGTTTTGGCCTACTGAGAACAATACGTGAGCATCGTCTGTTGCCGTGGCAGGAGCAGCAACCGAATTTACAATATCACTCTCGAACATTACCTTTTTAACGGCGTCGTAAGCATAGCTCACATCGTTACTACCATCAGCGGATATCGTGAGTTCATCTCTACTTAACTTGACCACAGGACGCTCGCTAAAAGCAAAACTCACCTTGCCCCCTGTGTTTAGGTAGAACGTTACGCCCTCCTCGGCATGCGCTACCAATGTGCCTAAGGCACTCAACATACCGATGAATAACCATTTTCTTTTCATACCTTGTTTGTTAATTGTTTATTATGACTGTTGTTTGTTGATTACGTTCTATTAGTTGAGTTATTTATTGATTGTTATTCTTTATTGATCGTGGCTTATTAATCAAAGTTGTCTTCATAACACGTCTTTTCTCACTACATTTATATACTCTGTGTGCCATTTTTATAAAACATAGCAAATGTAAACATTTGCTATGTTTTACCCCCCCCCTCCGTATATCTTAATCTTTGTTAATTTATAGATAGAACCACTGAAGACATCCATTATAATCCAACAATTGACACATAATGATGCTAATGCTCATGCCGAGCGTACTAAAGAGGGTGGTTCTAAAAACAGAATTTTTAGAACCACCCTTTGACGTAATTTCCTTTGCAGGGATACTTGGCAAAAGATAGCTGCAATAAGACAGACAAGCCACATAAGTAATGTTCAAAAAATAACTTCCGCAGAAAATCTGCGATCAAGAGCATTTGATGAGATAATTCCGTCAAGTCTTTGGCAATTGAGCTAAACATAAACAGCAACAGAAAAATTGCGGTAGTTATTTTTTATACATTACTACATGATAAAAAACATTGGCAGCATAAACGCACATGGTACGTTGATGCTGCCAAAAGGAAATTTTCAAGCACAAATGATATGGTAACCCGTTAGCGAAAATTTTGGTTAGCTTGTCAACTTATTTACTGATGCCGCCAACGCGTTGTAATCCTATCAATTAAAGTAACGAAACAGAATCACTTGGTGATTAAATGCCAAAGTTCGCGCACCCATAGCACCACTGATGAGCCAATGAGAATGATAATCCAATCAGTAAAACTGAGTCCGACAACATTAAAGAATTGCTGAATACCAGGAAGTTCAACCATCAACACTTGTCCTATGAGGATGATGGCAACAATTGTGAGCAAGCCCTTACACCCCTTAAAGTGAAGTGCGCTACGTCCTGTTTTAAAGGCTCTTGCATTAAATAGGTAAAAGAAGTGCGTCATGACAAAGGTGGTAAAAAGCAATGTGAGTTCATAAGGAGAAACCTCACCTTTGCTTCCCAAATGCAAATGCAGCAAGTCAATGAGGCTGTGCACATCGGCATGCTGAAAGATGTAGAGCATACCAATCAGCAAGAGAAAGAAAATTACACCCACTCCCACAATTTCGCGTAGCATTTCATCATTTAGTATAAAAGCTTTGCGGTCACGCGGACGATCCTTCATCACACTCTCAGAGGGAGGTAACGAAGCCAATGCCATTGCTGCAAATGTGTCCATAATAAGGTTTATCCACAACATTTGCGTTACCGTTAGTGGAGACTCTGTACCCATAAAGGCTCCCACCAACACGAGCAAGCAAGCCGTAACGTTAACCGTGAGTTGGAATAACAAGAAACGCTGTATGTTCTGATACAAAGAACGCCCCCACATAACAGCCTTGCCAATTGATGAGAATGAATTGTCAACTATGGTAATGTCGCTGGCCTCTTTAGCCACACTTGTGCCATCGCCCATTGAGAGTCCCACATGAGCCGCCTTGAGTGCAGGGGCGTCATTAGTGCCATCGCCCGTAACGGCCACCACTTGTCCCAACTTTTGTAGTGTTTCAACCAGTCGTTTTTTATCCATGGGTCGGGCACGTGATATGATTTTTATGTCAAGTATGCGGTTTTCAAGTTCTTTATCAGAGAGTGCAGCAAATTCTGGCCCCGTAATAATATTACGATCTGAGTCAGAAGACTTCCACAAGCCTATTTGTCGACCAATTTCTTTAGCCGTTGCAGGAGTGTCACCCGTAACGATTTTAATGTTTATGCCAGCGTCCATGCACTCTTTTACCGCAGCTGGAACATCGCTGCGCACAGGGTCAGCAATGGCAACAATGCCCATAAACTGCAAATGATTGGCTGCAACCTTTCCGTCATTAATAACAGGTTGGTCAGCATCATCAACCACTTGATAAGCAAAGCCCAAGGTGCGCATGGCTCTATTTTGATATTCAAGCAACTGTGCATTAATGCTTTCAGCCTCAACCCCACCCTGCACGCTATGACTGAGTGATAGTACAATTTCGGGAGCCCCCTTTACATAAAGAATACGTTTGCCTGGCAATTGAGCCGAGCGAACAACTGTGGCCATGTATTTGCGTTCGGTAGTAAAGGGCAACTCTTCAAGCACCTCAGCTCCTTCACGCAATGCCACAAAGTCCTCACCTTGTGCATGTAGCCACAAGAGCAAAGCTCCCTCGGTGGGGTTGCCCAGCACCTTAGGCTGTGTGGAATCAGAAAGGTCGAGCGCAGCTGTTGAGTTCACAGCAATGCCCTCCTTTATTAATCGGCTCACTTCATCATCAGCCAACTGGCCATTAGGCAGACCAAAGAAGTTGACTTGATCAACGCGCATTTGGTTTTGCGTGAGCGTACCCGTTTTATCAGTACAAATAACAGTAGTAGCTCCCATGGTTTCGCAGGCATGCATTTTACGCACCAAGTTGTTGGTACGCAACATGCGCCGCATGCTATAAGCCAAGCTCAACGTAACAGCCATAGGTAAGCCCTCGGGTACAGACACTACGACCAAGGTAACAGCTATCATGAATGATTGCAGCATATAAGCAATAAAGGCTGCAATGCCAACCTCAGAGTGAAAGATTTCACTTCCAGCTATTTCAATACCTTTTACCGACAAGCCGTCAACAAAGCACATAACAATGCGACCTACCACAATGAGTGTGGCAATGGCATAACTCACCTTTGTAATAAGTTTGCCCAAGCCATCCAATTGCACATTGAGTGGCGTTTTGACCGAATTATCAATTTGTGCGGCCTCAAACACCTTGCCTTGTTCTGTGTGGTCACCTACGGCCGTTACACGACAGATGCCATGTCCCTCCATTACCTTGGTGCCTTTCATCACGCAATTAGAGGAATAGGTGGCATTTTTATCAAACTGTTCCACATCGGTTGTTTTGGAACACATAGGTTCACCGGTGAGTGTTGATTCATCAACGTTTAAGTGTATGGCCTCCAACAATTCGGCATCAGCAGGCACCTCTTGCCCTGTTGAAAGCACCACGATGTCGCCTACGACAACATCCTTTCGCATGACCTGCGTAGTGTTGCCATTGCGCACCACTTCAACCAATTCGTCATCGTTTACTTGATTCAGTATTGAGAACTCTTTGTCAGCTTGAAGTTCAAAGTAAAAGGCTAAACCTGTGGCCAAAAATATGGCTACAAAGATGCCTACGGGTTCAAAAAAAACCTCGGCCCCCTCGTTCAACCAAAATCGTTCATAAATCGATATGCCTATGCTCAGAGCTCCTGCAATAAGCAAAACAATAATAAGTGGATCAGAAAATTTTTCAGCAAACTGTTTCCAAAGCGGATCTTTAGCTGGAGGCGTTAGAACATTCGCTCCATGCTGTTCGCGACTTTGCGCCACTTGTTCGGTGGTCAAACCTACGTAATGGTGTTTCTTTTGTGTCATATTAGCATACTAATAGTTATGTAGTCCTTGTTAAGTAGACCCCATTCAATAAAGAATAATCGGGATGCCTGGCGCTCTCACATGATGATAAAGCATTAAGTAATGGTAAATACATCGGGATATTTTGAACGTCACTTGTGGTGCAAAAATACATTATTTGTGACTACATTTCAAAAACATTGTGATTAAAAAGTATGTAAAAGCGTCTATGTAAGTAGGTACTCCTACATTTTTGAATACCTACTTACCCACTTATAGTCATTAACTTTATATTTACATTAAAAGCACCTACCTATGAAAAATAGGTGTCCAAAATAAATTTGAACACCTACACATATACGCTTTAGTTCAGGCCCAATAGCCCGACTGCTTTATTATCTTAACCAGGCAATATTGGTTGTTTTGGCCTTTTGTCCGTTGCCATAAGCCACACCAATGGCACGCATGGCAGCGATTCGCTGCTCTTCAAGCTTTACCTCATTGCGATATTTTTCACGCATTTCAAGATCAAGGTCGCTACGCACCTGTCCTTTCATTTCAGCACATAACTCTAAAGCAGATTTATAGCAAGCCGCTTCAGGGTCTATTTGCAACAATATATCAGCCACTTTGCGTGCACTTGCCTGGTCTTGTCCTGCGGCCCAGATGCCACGCGCTTGATTGAGCAGTTGTAAATTGTAACGATCGCGATAGCGCATGTAAATGCTCAACCCTTGACGTATGGCCACATCGCCTCCCTTTGAACAAGCAGGTATGGCTGTTACTAAGGCTAAAGCCTCATCAAAGCGCTGCATATCGGCCAATCGGTTAGCCTCCTTCAGTATGTTATTATACTGCGTGTCATAATAGTTCATTATTTTTGCCTTACCCGTACTCAGCAGTTGTGCTATTTGAGCAGACTTGGGCTTGAGTTGTGCAAAGGCATTGTTATAAGCCTTCACCTCATTAGTACCCACACCATTCACCTCAACATAAGCACTGGCAAACTTTTTTTTGTTATATACATCGGCCACGTAAAGCGTAATGCCAAGGTTACAAACTATTTGGGTGGGAGGCCCTGCTACGATGCTCTTGTCAAGCATATCACAACGCGCTGTTAGCACAAATTGAGCATAGGGTAATTCAGCATTCATTCCATTGTTCACAGCAATGCGAGTGAGCGCATTGGTAAGCATTTGCTCTGAAGCTTCAGGAACTTCATCACTTTGCTGCATCAGCACCACGGCTACAGGTATATCACACTCTTGTGCAGTGGTTGGTAGCGCAGCAAATGGGCTACATGAGCAAAGCAGAATAGCTATTTTGTTCAGCAAACTTTTCATGTGTATTACAAGTGTTTAAAACATTACCGGTAGATACCTATTTTTGTAAGGAGAGGATGGCTATAAAAGTGTTAGCTAAGCCACTTGCCTTTATAGTCCTAAATTATAAAGAATCCCCTCAATATTAAGCGGAAGGTTGAGATGTCAACCGCTTTTTTACTTTTCGCCAATGATAAGCAAGCAACGTCCCAAGCCTCGATTGATGATTTTGCAAGGAATGCTATAAGGTGGCTGTTGCAAAAAGCGTCGTAAGTTACGCGTAAAGCCCTCAGTGTCCTCGGCCATACCATTCTTTTTATACAAAGGTATGCGCACCTGGTCATAGGCAATGTAATTTTCAGTGGCATCGCTCTTGTTAAAACGATGATTGACAGTGTTTTCGGCCATCCAATTGTCAATTATTTCAGTCAATTCATAGCCATCGTACTCTGACTCAAGGTCTATGCCCGATCCATTGTCAAACACGCGCACATCAATGCTTACTTCACGTCCGTTGGCAAACAAATCGTCAAAGTGCTTTTGCAACTGTGCTGTGAAGTTGTCCATGTTATCTTGCACCGCCTCTTCAAGCAACACTGGGGTTTCAGCACTAAACGATGGGTTGCCTGTGCCTTGTGCGCCTGCCACCTGCTTGTTGGTGTAAGCATCAAGTCCTTGCAAGTTGTAGGTGATGCTCTTTTTGGGACCTACCTCACTCACCGTCCAATCAATCTGTAACAATATATCGGCCTTAGCTACTCGGCGCAAACGGTCGAGTGGACTTTCAGACATACTGGCCCCTGATGTTTTGCTACGTATGAGTTTATCTTCAGCACTTAGGTTGTTGATTGATTTTAAACTTTGTTCCATGCTAACAAGTGGGAAACCTTGATCGGCCATTAAAATACCTATTTTGCTCACCACGTTGTTAAGGTCTTTACTCTCGAGCAAGGCCCTACTATAATCGGGTATTTGCACCACTGAGCCTTGGTCATCGAACGTTTGCATAAAGCCATGCTCCTTGCACCAAGCGTCACTTGGCACCACCATGAGTTTAGGCTTTTTTGCCTGACCAAAGGCCATTATAGCAACTGCAAAAAACAATAATATTGAGAAAGAACGTAATTTCATAACTAAAATAGTAAATTGAGATTTATTTTTCACTATGCTTTTTTATACCTATGTAGATAGATGTATGAAAACAACACCATACAAGCAATTAAGCCACATGGCATCATCATTATGTATGCTGTTACGTATGTGTTTTCATTATTCTAACACATGGTCAGCTTTGAGGCGTTCCTTCAATTCACTACGCAACACGCGTACGGTTATTGTGTAGTTAACAAATGCCTTGGCCTTTTCTTTATCGCGAGAGTTGTTACGCTCATCGGCCATGCTAACATACTTCAAGTACTCTCCGCCATCGGCAAAAAATAGGTTGAAATATCGTTCATACTTTTCCTCTGCATTCACCTCTGACACAAGTGGCCGCATGTTGCATTCCTGCTTGCCATGACGTATACCCTTGAATATAACCTCACGCACAGCATTCTTTTTAGCTTGTTCTACAGCGTCAGCTTTATTGCGGCCCGTGCCACTTACACGCAATGTTTGTGAACCATCATGTTCCACTCCTATACACTCAACCTCTGTTGTGTGATAAGCAGATACAGAAGTGGCAGCTGACTGACACCCTATAAGCATGGTGCTTGCCATGGCTATTGTTGAAATGAAAAATATATGTAGCTTCATTTTATGCTGTTTTTTTTGAAAAGTTATGAAGTAAGTGTTCAGCATAAAAAACTGAGTACCTACCTATGTAAAGTTGTGTACATCAAAACTCATAGCCCACATGCAACAACAGTGCACTCATTGAGTTTACGCGTGTAGCGGGAGCTGTGAGTTTGTCGGTGTTAATGTGATTAAAACTGTAACTTATGCCCAACAACCAAGAGTTGCGTTGCTCGCCAAAGCGTAAGCCCAAAGTAGGTGTTATAAAGAAGCCATCATTTATGGCAGAACCCACATTTACTGACCAATAAGGCACCATGCTACGATCGGCCTGCGAAATAAAGTTGCCACGCACATTCACTAATAGCGGAAATGTCCAACAATTACTTGAGCCGCGTCGAGCCTCGTTGTTATTAACATAATACTTTGCGCCAACACCCACTCCTACTTTTAGGTATTCGTTAAAACGATAACCTGCAGTGTAAGTAACTTGCACCGACTGCATGTTACGATGATTAAGCAATACAGTGCTACCCGCATCAAAATCGAGTGCACACCAAAATCCCGTTTCACGTTGTGTGTAGTCCACATAGGGTGCACGATGTGGCTTTTGCGGTAAAATCACCTTATCAGCATCTTGTGCGTATAACGCTGCTGACAATGACAGCATCCAGCTGAATATGATAATAAAATGCTTCATTTTGTAATCAACCCAAAGTTATATGGTGATAGGGGTAAAACACCCTTTACTTAAAAAACATGATTAAAACCCATTAGCAAGTCCGCGAATAATGCCTGCGGTTACGAGGTCGCTGCGCAATTGATCCTTAGCGGCACAGTTGCAAATATCCGTGGCTTATTTTTGTAGTATAGGTCTATATTTTCTT
>ERZ506772.139-NODE-139-length-24033-cov-16.5504_pt1 | contig 24033 bp, 19 predicted proteins | sample MGYA00513185_ERZ506772 | MGnify/ENA metagenome assembly ERZ506772 | reverse complement strand
CTTTAACATAATAAGTGGTGTAAAGCATACTTACTTGTTAACCTGTCAACTTGTTAACCCGTTAACCTGAAATTCCGCCAACGGGTTATTAATACCTATTAACCCGTTAACTTGTCAACTTGTTTACCAAATTCGTTAATATTATGCTTGTTCGCGTCTTAATGGGTAGTTACCGCGCAATTGTTCAAATAGTTCGGGGTGTTGCTTCAGAGCAAGGCTGTCGCGTAGTGGGTCGTATAGGCGCAATTCTTCGCACATGGTGTGGCCTATGCCTTCGGGATAATAAGCAAAGCCTTGGGGAAGTGTGGGGGCAGCTATGTGGGCAAAACTGGGCAAGGTAAGTCCAAAGTGACGTGCTACGATTTGTAATGCCATGCGTGTGCCATTGGCTTTACCATCGGCACTATAGCCTGCTATGTGTGGGGTGCTGATGAATGCTTGTTGCAATAGTTCACGGTCAATGTGTGGTTCATTCTCCCAAGTGTCAATAACTGCGGCTTGCAATTGTTTTGAGGCAAGGGCTGCTTTTAGGGCTGCTGTGTCGACCACCTCGCCTCGGCTGCTGTTGATGATAACGGCTCCTGGGCGCACTTGGCTGAAAAAGCTTTGATTGGCCATGTGATAGGTGGGGTGAGCACTTGTGCTTTCGTGGGTGAGTGGGGTGTGAAAGCTAATGATGTCGGCTTGCTGTGCAACCTCGCTGAGTGTAGCAAAAGCTGCTGTCCCTTCGCGCTCGGCACGTGGTGGGTCGCAGAGCAGAATGTGCTTAAAACCGAGGCGTTGGGCCATGTTTAGCACTTGAGTGCCCACGTGGCCTACCCCAACAATGGCTAAGGTGAGGTGAGCAAATGTGCTGCGGTCAAGAGTGGCGGGGGCTTGAAGTGGGGTGTTGGGAGTGAAATGGTCTGTCCAACAACCATGAAGGGCAAGTTGTAATAAACAGCATTCAACGTATTGGGCCACGCTGCCAGCATTGCAACCTGGGCAGTTGGCCCAAGCTATGCCTGCTTGTTGCAAGTAGTGAGTGTCGATGTGGTCATAGCCTATAGTGGCTGTAGCAATGATTTTTACGCTTGAGCCTTGTAGCAACTGTTGGTTGCAATGGGTGCGGGTGCGAATGATGAGGGCATCGGCATTACGTACATCGTCGGCACTAATGTCGGCACCAGGCAGATAGGTGCATTGCCCTAACTGTTCGGCATAGCCGCGTATGTAGGGTATTTTTGAGTCAATGATAAGTTGCATAATACAAAAGGGGGTTGTTGCGCGATGTGTAAAAAAGTTTAGATCAGTTCTATGCTGAGCACTTACTTAAATGTGCGGATGTGCAGATGTCACTCTTATATTTGTGCAAATAAGGGTAAGCATCTGTACATCCGCACATGTACACATTTGTACGTTAGCGAAAACGTTCATTATTAGTGTCGTTGACGGCGAACGCTTAGTCCTCCGCTACGAGTTGAGGTGGTTTTAGCTTTAGGAGTTTTCGTTTTTGTAGCTTTAGTTTTAGGTGTGGAGCTTTTGGCTGTGCTCACCTTAGTGCTACTACGACGCGAGGGAGCAGAAGAGCGACGCGAACTACTGCTGCTGCGACGGCTTGACTTGCCTGCTGCTGCAATAGAGTCGGCTTCAACTTGTGCTAAAGAGTCGGCACGTAGTTTGGCATAGTAGGCACTATCGCGTCCATAAACGTGCTCTTGCACATCGACCAATTGTTTCTCAATGCGTTTTTGTTCGCGAATCATGGCCGAATCATCAGTACAATAGTTAGATAGCAAGCGGTCTTGCAAGTTGACGGCTTTGTAAATGTCGCCCTTGTAGCACTTCATGGTGAAAAAGTCGTCGGCAGACATGGTAGCAGCATTGTTGAGTGATGACCCCATGAGCATGAGCTTGCCTAAATAAGGAGCAATGTCGCTCATTCTGACCCAAAACATGGGGTATTGTGCCAATTCGCCACCAAAGTCGCTATCGCCACGTTTGAGCACAGGACAAAGGGCTGTTACCTGACTGCGGAAGGTGGCTGTGTGCTGGTCGTAGTAGGTACTCTCTTTAATAAAGTAAGCCTTTACTTCGTCAGAGGGGATGTCGGCATCGTTGACGCGCACCTTATCGCCCTTTGACTCGTAAAATATGTGGTAACGATCCATGAGTTGCTTGGCCGTTACTTCATTTTTGGCTGAAAAGTCTTCGTTGCCATCCAACTTGTAGTCATAAGCCTTAATTTGCTTGCGTAGCAAAAGCTTGAACAGGTAGGTGAACAAGTTCTCGCGCCCATCTTGTGGCGTGGTGGGATAGTAGAGCACCGCATTGGCGTCGGTGGTGAGGTCGAGTGTGCGATACAAATCGCGACGCCACGCAGCATCGCTGGGCATGCTCTGTGCTGTGGGAAACTCGCGGTAGGAACTGCCTTGTGGGGCATTTAGCTGCTGTTCTTGTCGAGCTTGTTGTTCGGCACGGCGACGTGGGGGCTGTGCTTGTGCCTGCTCGGTAAAAGCCGTAGTGCAGAGCAACAAGGCAAGGGCTAATATTTTATTCATGAGCTTGTGTAGTTGTGTGGAGGGTGTACCTGCGAAGCAATGTGTTAGTTAACAATCACTTCAAGGCTACCATTAAGGTTGCGGGCTATGCCGTCAGGACCGATGGCACGAACCTTAGAGATGTAAAAGCGCTGTCCGCGGCGCAGTTCGCGCATGAGGTTGCGTTGGTTTTCGGTAAAGTTGGCACCTGCTGAGGGTTCAGGACGGAAGTTGCCCATGCGGTCGGCAAATACGGTTTCGAAACTGAGAACCTTGAAGGGAATGTTAAGTAAACCATCGTCAATGGCGGCTCCTAATCCTGCTGCACCAATAATGGTTCCCTTGGCTATGCGGCCACCACGAAAGCGGTCGGTGCCTACTTGAATAAAGGCAGTAGGATCGGGCAACTTGCGCACTTGGAAGGTGAATGTACCCATGTTTTGTTGTTTGCCTGCTACCGTTCCACTCACGCTGAAGGTTACGTTTTGCCCTACATGAGCAGGGCGAGCCGTGTATTTGCCAGGACCGGTTTGGGTGAGTGTACCACCCGTCATGCTGAGGTGTACCCCAGCATTGCCACCAGCAGCGGTTACGCTAATGGGGTTGTTAAAACCAGCATAGAGCACGTTCATAAGGTCGGCAGCTACAGTAGCACCTGTTGGAGGTGCAATAACGTTATACTTTTGCGTAAAGTTACGACGTATAATGTCACCTGCAGCATTGGGCATGAGAATGTAGCCTGAAAAACTATATTGTCCAGGTCCGCCTACGGTAAAGTTGTATGAACCATCGGCAGCAATGCGTCGACCGTTTACATAAATTTCGGGACGCTGTGTGGTGTCAATGGCAGCCATAAATATTTTAGAGCGGAACTGGTCGCCAGGGTAAAGGGTAGTAGCTTCGGCCGACACGTAGGCATTGAGTTGGTTTACGCGAATGTCTTTTAGGTCAATGTTGGCTAATAGGTCGTGTATTACTTCATTCTCGGCCTTACGCACATCGCTTTGTAGCTTGGCTAACATGGTAACGGCAGCAATTGAAGGCATTTCTTCAAACATATATTGCTGCCAATTTTTACCCACATTGTCTTCGCTTTTGGGCACAGCGGTAGAAAGGTTGGAGGCAATGATGGCTTGTTGACGTGGGTCGGTAACAAGACTTAAAATGCGTTGGCGAAAAGAGTTGATGGCAGCATAAAGCTGTTGCCCCTTGCCACGAGCAGGAGCTAACATAATGCGGTTGGAACCTTCAAGGTCTTCTTTGTTCTGCAAGTTGTCGGGGTCGGCATCCTTGCCATCGGCTTCGCGTGCAATGGCCCAACGTAGTTCACCCGCAAAGTTATAGAGAGAGTCGCTCATGCGCTTCACCTCCATGGCCTTGTCGTACCAAGGCTTTACCTTGGTAGGGTTCGACTTGTAGGCTGCTGCAAAGTCGGCATAGAGTGCTTGGTTCTCCTTCATAGCGTTGCTTGTGGTACGCTTCAAGCTATCGCCTATCAGACTGAAGCCCTTGAGCACATCGCTCGAAACGTTGAGGGCTAACATGGCCATCAACACGATGTACATTAGGTTAATCATCTTTTGGCGTGGAGAAACCGGTCTTTTCTTTATGGACATTGTTTAAATGTGTGGGTCGGGGGTTATTCTTTGTTCGATGTTTGCGGAATGTTGACTGATAAGGCTTCAATCATGCGGCCATAAACCGCATTAAGCTCTTTGATGCGTTTGGCCAACTGGCGTGTTTCATCGTTAATTTGTTCAATGGTGCCCACCTGCTTGCTAATGCTTTGAAAGTGCAAGTCGTAGGTTTTGTTAATAGCGGTAAGGGTACGGTTGAGGTTAGACATCTCTTCGCTATCATGTGCAAGGCGCGCGCTTTGTTCGTCAACCTTTTTAAAGGTTTCAGCTAATGTGCGTAGCTTGTCAATGTATTCTTGTGTAGCCTCCTCCATTTCGGGCGAGAGGGCTGCTTGTGCGCGGTGTAGCAATTCATCGTTTGCCAAACGTATGATTTCGGCCAAACGCTTAGCTTCAGCATCGAAGGGGGCAGCACCAGCGGGTGTGGCAGCATCAATAGCAGCTTGAGCGGCTTCGGCGGCAGTAGTAGAGTATTGAACTGAGTTTGTAGTTGTGGCTTGAGCCGCTGACTCTGTAGCAGGAGCTGCTTGAGGGGCTTGCGGTGTTTGCTCTGTTGTAGCGGCTGTGTTAACAAATTGGGGAGCAGAAGTAGGCTGTACCACAGCAGCAGAAGTGGCAACAGGTTGCTGTGCCACAGTTGTAGTGTAGGGCTGCTGTGTGACTGTAGCTTGGCTTTCGGCCTCGTCATCATCATCAGTGTCAAGACCTAACTTGGCAGCTATTTCATCATCCGTTTCATAGTCGCGAGGCAGTTCCTTGCCAATTTCGTCTTTATCAAAGGGACGGTCAAAGGCCGAAAGGAAGAATACAACCACCTCAGTACCCATACCAATAAATAGCATGAAGTTACCACCTGGCAAGTGGGTAAGTTTGAAGAGTGCACCAAGAATTACGATAGATGCACCCCATGAATAGGCGTAATTAAGAAATGTTTGTCCAGGCACACTATCCATCCAGTGTTGCAAACGGACTACAATATTTATTTTGCTCACGGTGCTATATTAATTTGAGGAGAGATATATTACTTTCTTTTTTTTGCATTGCTGGTGGCACTTGTGGTGTTAGCCTTAGAGCGCACGCAGCGGAAACCTATGTATGAACGGGGCTGATTTTGATACTCCCAGGTGCGCCATGCCGAGCGTATGTATGACATGGGATCCTTCCATGATCCACCACGCACACTCTTGCGTTTCAGCACATAGGGGTCCTCAATGGCCGCGTCGTAGCTGAGTTGAGGGTTGAGGTCGGCCATGGCATCTACTCCCGCTTCGGTGTAGACGGTGCTTGTCCATTCAGCCACGTTGCCCGCCATGTCGAACAGTCCGTTAGAGTTGGCTCCGTAAATACCTACGCGTGAGGTAATAAGGTTGCCATCATCGGTGTAGTTGCCGCGGTCGGGTTTAAAGTTAGCATAGAAGCATCCTTCTTTGCTTTTAGCTTCAATACCATCCCAGGGGTAGGGGTTACCCTCTTTGCCACGGGCGGCATATTCCCATTCCACTTCAGTTGGTAAGCGATAGCGTTGAATGTAGCGTGCCTGTGGTCCAAGTCCTTTGAGCAAGAAGTTGGTGCGCCATGCACAAAAGGCTTGTGCTTGTTCCCAAGTAACACCTACTACAGGGTAGTCATTGTAGTTGGCCGACGAAAAGTAGAGCTTCATATACTGCTCATTGTTGGCATTGGTAAAGTCGTTCACCCATACAGTGGTGTCGGGGTAAACAGGCACGATGTACGTGTTAAGAAAGTCATAAAGGCTTGACAGCGGGCGTTCAATGGTTTGTCGTACAATTTGTCCATTGTCGTCAATGTAAGCAGTGTCCTTTGAAATCATTACCACCTCATCGGGGTCGGTAGGGTGGTCGGTATTGAGTGAACGTTCTTTAGGGTCGAGACGATATTTGCGCAATGCGGCTTTTTCGTAGTCGAACACCTCGTAGCGGTAGTTGAGTTGCTTGGTGTCAATCATGCGTGTGCCGTCAATGGGGTGCGTGTAGTAAACGCTGTTAATGGCACGCTCTTGATCCTCGTTGGGCTTACGTGGCAAGGGCTTGCTCCAATTAAGGTGGGGCGTAACGGGGTCACCATTACGGTCTACCTCAATTTTATAGGTTTCGTCACCGCCATATTGTGGGTCAGCAAGGCGTTCGCGAATGATGGAGTCACGTACCCACTCTACAAATTGGCGATACATAGAGTTAGTTACTTCAGATTGGTCCATCCAGAAACCATCTACCGAGATGTCTTTTTGTGGTGTAACCGTACCCCAAAGTGAATCGTTCTGTTCAAGTCCTACCTTTAAGTAGCCACGTTTTATCTCAACCATACCATAAGGTGTGGGTTCGGTAAATGAGGCTGCGCGTGAACCTGTCACTTCGCCACCGCTCATCATGGCTTTGCTACTACCCATGCATGAACCCATGAGGCCGCATAGGGCTAATGTTGCCAATATGTATATGAATGTATGTTTCATCTGTTTACTCGTTACGCTACGCTTGCTGGTTACACTCGTAGTTGAGTGTGGGGCTTGCTATGCTCGCGAATGTGTTGATTTATATAAAAAATGTTTGGTCTTGAAGAATCGTAAATCCGCTTGTTAGTGGGATGGGGTTATGAATGCTTTATGTATAAGCATAATGGCCTTACAGCCACCTAACGCTGCGGTGAACGTTTTTGCCTTTTTTGCTTAGGTTGAGGTCGAGGTGGTAACCCAGCGTTATTTCATGCTGACCAGCTCCTAACCCCATGCCTGATGTGTTGGCCTCGTAAGAGTAGCCTAAGTCAATGCCATGAAAACGCCCCCCTACAAAGCCCGTAACAGAGTGCTGTGGGCTATAGCCAAGTCCTGCGTAGAGTTGCTTTTTGGCATGGTTGTACTGTACGCGAGCTGTGATGTCAGCCCTAAAGGCCGCCCCATCGTAGCGCAACAAAGCCGAAGGCGTTATAGTATAAAACGAATTGCGAAGCGGAATATTGTATCCACCCATCAAATTGTAGGCACTTTTAACTTTGTATTGGTTTGTTTCGCCCAAATAAATGGTAGGCGCTGTGAGGTGTTGCATGGCTATGCCAACATTCCAATGTCGATGCATATAGTATAGGCCGACAGAGGCATCGAATTTTGAACCACTTAAGTCGGTGGTGGGGAAGGCAGGGTCGTTAGCATCGCCCAAGTCGGCCTTTGAGCCATTAAGCGACTCATTCAGCATGTCGGCCTCGGCACCAATGCTGAAGGTGCCACCCCATAGCTTAAAGTGATAGGCATATTGCACCGTAAAGCGCTTGTGACTAAAAAGGCCAATAGCGTCATTTTGAAATATAGCCCCTATGCCATGTCGTGTGCGCCCTAACTGTAGTGCCATGTCAGCTCCAGCATACATGGTGCTACCTCCGTCTTCGTAACCAGCAGCATGGGTTTGGATAGCTGCCGTTATGTTAAGCTGCGGTGAGCGACCTACTGCTGCTGGGTTGAGTTGTGGCTCAATGAGCCAATAGTGTGACAAGGCAGGGTCTTGTTGGGCAAACGCACTAAGGCTCGCAACCATTGTGGCTGCGAGCACACCTATAATATATAGTGTTATACGAATAGAGCGCATTGGCTATTAAGCAGGTGTCCCCATTAAGGGGTTTGTTTGTGCCTAATGTTGGGCATTCAACAATGCTGACTGAGAGGTGAGTGAGCTAAGCTACTTCACTATTAAAGCCGACAAATACAGTTTAATTCTGTATGGCAAGGCATATCAACTAAGTCAGAACATGATGATGTAAGTAGTTGCTTTTTTTTGAAAGCCTACTTGTAAGTAGGTAATCAAGCGATTTTGTGTTATGATGTAAAAATCTTTATGAAAGCCTACTTAATGGTGCAAATTTAGTGCATTTTTTTATGACCACGTTTTTTTAGGAGCATGTTTTTTATACTAACGTATGTATAGTAGCATGATTCATGAAATATTTGCAAATGTACATTCGGGTTGTGTTCGTGAAGCGTTCGGGATGTAATCGGGTTAACGGGTTAACGGGTTGACGGGTTAACAGGTTGACGGGTTAACAGGTTGACGGGTTAACGGGTTGACAGGTAAGCATGTTATACACCACTTATTATGTTAAAGTCAGACAGGTAAAAATTTAAAATGCTTGACAAACTTACCCGTCAACCTGTTAACCCGTCAACCCGTTAACCCCCCGTTACCCTAATGCTGTAATGTTGTGCTTGTGGGACGGAAGGCACGCACCATGCGTTTATTGCCAAAGGCATCGCGGCGCACCTCGGCACGTTCAAGTCCAAGGTGAGTAAACATGGCTGCTGTTTCGTCAACATAAGCACGGTTGCCCTCCACTAATAACGCACCGCCAGGTGCAAGCCACGTAAGTGCCAGATGAGCCAAAGCACGATAAAATAGTTGCGGGTCGGCATCAGGAACAAATAAGGCCGTGTGTGGCTCATGCTGTAGCACATGCTCATCCATGTCGGTTTGTTCGCTTTGACATATGTAAGGAGGATTGCTCACAATGATGTCATATGGCATGGCTGATGGTTGGGGCTCCTGTAGCAAATCATACTCAAAAAAATGAACGTTAGCCGATAATTGTTGAGCATTAAGTTGTGCCACTTTGAGGGCACGAGACGAAATGTCGCAAGCCTCAACTACAGCTTGCCCACCCAATAATAGCTGTAAACTGATGGCTATGCAACCAGACCCTGTGCCAGCGTCAAGCACATGTAGCGGACGCTCAGAATTGACATGCAAAAGTGAAACTGTTTCAGCGGTCCATGCCACTAACTCTTCCGTTTCGGGACGAGGAATGAGTACATCGGGCGTAACGTTGAAACTATGACCACAAAAAAGGGCATGCCCCAATACATATTGCACGGGTATGCCTTGCAATAACTCGTTACACATTAAGTGCAACCTTTGCGCTTCATCTTCAGAAAATTGCCTAACTTTGTCGGCATAAATGTCGGTACGGCTCACACCAAAAGCCTCTTCAAATAACAAGAAGGCAATGGCACGGGCCTCGCCCTCACTATAGCGTTGGGCAAGGGCCGACCGCAGGTGTATGTAATCTTGGTTCATAGCAACGGGGTTATGATGGGTCTTAGCAGTCATGGCGCGTAGGCCGAGGCATGCTACTGGATGTTTTAAAAAAGAAGAAAAGATGAATTTGACCAACGAACAATATATGCGTCGGTGTATTGAACTGGCTCGTTACGGACAGATGCATGCGGCTCCTAACCCTATGGTGGGGGCGGTAATAGTATGCAACGGACGCATTATAGGCGAGGGATACCATGCCGTGTGTGGCAAGGGACATGCCGAGGTAAATGCTATTAACTCCGTAAAGCCAGCCGATCGTGCTCTGCTGAAGCAAAGTACGATCTATGTGAGCCTTGAACCTTGTGCACATTATGGCAAAACGCCCCCTTGTGCATTGCTAATAGTGAAAACGGGCATTCCGCGTGTGGTGGTAGGCTGCGTTGACCCCTTTGCTAAGGTACAAGGACGTGGCATAAGCATATTGCGCGAAGCTGGGGTAGAGGTAACGGTAGGCGTGTTAGAACAGGAATGCCGTGAACTGAATCGTCGCTTCATTACAGCGCAAACGCAACATCGCCCTTACGTCACGCTAAAGTGGGCGCGCTCAGCTGATGGCTTTATTGATCATTGGCGCGATGAGTCAGATGCCGCTGAAGCTTTGCCTACCCGTTTGTCAACACCTTGGTCGCAAATGCGTGTACACCAATTGCGTGCCATGCATCAGGCTATATTGGTGGGGCATGGCACATTGCGCATGGACCATCCGCAACTGAATGTGCGCCATTGGGTGGGCAATGTTCCGCGCCCTGTGGTGTTAGGCCGTGTGGGTGAGGACGAATTGCCCGCAGGGTGGTTGGCTTTTGCCGATATCGACACGGCACTGACCGAGCTTTATGGCATGGGTGTGCAGTCGTTGCTCGTTGAGGGCGGACAACAAACCTTGCAGAGCTTTATTGACCAAGGTTTGTGGGATGAGGCTTATGTTGAAATATCATCACAAACCTTAGGTAGTGGTGTGCCCGAGCCACGTATGCCCGTAGGTGTAAAGATGACCTTAGAGCAACACTTTGGAGCTACCGTGTGCCATTATGGCCCAGAGCCGATGCAAAGTTAGCTGAATAAGTTTAGTGAAATTAAAAAGTTAAGAAGTTTTAGCAATGGGTGAATTCAAAAAAGTGTAGGCGTATGTTTATTTAAAACATTAACGCAGAACTTTGAAAATTCATCTTAGCAGAGTGTCAAGTGCACGTAGTACTATGCACTCTGCTCAAGCCATAATATGATGAATAAAATACCCCCAATAACGCGCAACCTCATATTAATAAATGTGGTGTGCTTTTTGATACAAGAGGTGCTACGTATGCGTGGTATCGACGTAACCACATGGCTCGGTTTGCACTTTGCTCTTGCCAGCCAGTTTAATGTGTTTCAACTTGTCACCTATATGTTTTTGCATGGCAGTTGGACCCATTTGTTCTTTAATATGTTTTCATTATGGATGTTTGGCGGCCTAATTGAGCGCACGTTGGGTGCCAAACGCTTTCTGCTCTACTACATGGTATGTGGCATAGGGGCAGGCTTGTGCCAAGAGGTGTGGCAAACGGCCGAATACTTTATTGATGGCCTACAAGCATACGAAATGGTGAACACTGGTACAAGTCTATTACCTATGAACGAATTTCTTAACATGTGGACAACCATAGGTGCATCGGGCGCTTGTTATGGCGTGTTGTTAGCCTTTGGTATGCTTTACCCCAATGAGCGCATAGTGCTGCTCATTCCGCCTATACCCATGAAGGCAAAATATTTTGTAGCAGGTTATGCCGCCATAGAACTCTTTTCGGCTTACACATCCAACGACAATGTAGCACACTTTGCTCACCTGGGTGGTATGCTCTTTGGTTGGTTGTTGATACGCTATTGGCGCCGTCATGCTCACAATCGTGAAAAAGTTGGTGGATGGCAACGTTGGGATGATCGTAGCCATCAACATCGTGGCTCATGGTGGCAACGCTTCACAAGTCGCTTCAGTCACAAGCAAAGTGTGGGAAATGCCCATCACACCGTAACGCGTGAGAGCGATTATGAATACAACATACGTTCAAAACAAGAAGAAGCCCGCATGGACGAAATACTTGATAAGGTGCGCCGATCGGGTTATGATAGCCTCACCCCTGAGGAGAAACGCGAACTATTTCGCATTAGTCGGCGATAGCTTACATGCTAAACGCCTACTTAATATATACCCGTTGGCCGAATTATAGCCTAACCTAACCCGTTGGCGGAATTTCAGGTTAACGGGTTAACAAGTTGACAGGTTAACAAGTAAGTATGCTTTACACCATTTATTATGTTAAAGCAGAATGACAGGAAACTTAAAAAACTTGGCAAACTTACCTGTTAACCCGTTAACTTGTCAACTTGTTTACTAATTCCGCCAACGCGTTAACCTAACAAGTAAGTAGACAATACACCTATCTGTTAACCCGTAAACTTGTCAACTTATTTACTAATTCCGTCAACGCGTTTAATATACATAATAGATATAGATGAAAAAAATTCTCACCTTTGTCAGTTGGCTGTCCGTGTTAGTGCTGTGGGGCTGTTCAGCTTTGGTCTACGTTAATCCTGCTCATTGGGGCAAGTATTGGGCAGTAATATGCTTAGGTTTCCCATTATGTGTTGCGGCAGTATTGGTGAGCTTAGTGCTTTGTTTGCTGTTTCGTCCTAAGTTGGCATTGATTAGTGTGGTAGGCTTGTTGGGCTGTTGTGGTTCACTACGTGAGTACTGCCCCATAAATCTTACATCGCCTCCGCCTAAGGGGGCTATAAAAGTGTTGTCGTATAACACCATGAGTTGGGACTCATGGGCACTTGATCAAGATAGCAACCACTATGAAGTGGTGCAGTATGTTTGCTCAGAGCGCCCCGACGTGGCTTGCTTGCAAGAGGTGTTGTTTCGTAGTGATGATGAAGCCTCGCGCATTGAACGACAGTTTAAGCGCAGCGGCTATACTTTTGTTACCGCCTTTGTCGGAGCTAACCGAGTGGGCATAGTGTCACGATGGCCTGTGGTGAAACAAGAGGTGGTGACACATTCAGAGTCGAATGGCGCAGTAGCCTTTTACTTGTTGCCCCGACGTGCCGACACGCTCATAGTGGTGAGTGCACATCTTGAGTCGATGCGCTTGTCGCAGGATGAGCGCGATGGCTATCACACTTTGGTGAAGAATCCTGACGAAGTAGAGGCAGTTCATGGCAAATTGGCCCTTTTGCAAAAAATAGCTACGGGGGGTGAACGTAGAGCCTTACAAGCCGATACGTTAGCGGCCTTTATTGACAGGCATGCGGGACAAAAGTTTATTGTCATGGGCGACTTTAACGACACTCCTATATCTTACGCTCACCACCAAGTGTGTAGCCGGCTTACCGATTGTTATCGCGCCACAGGCAATGGCATAGGTCGCTCGTTTAACCGCGATGCCATTTATGTGCGCATTGACAACATATTCTGCTCGTCACATTTTAAGCCTTTTGCTATGAAGGTGGACAAAACGGTTCCATTCTCTGATCATTACCCCATTTTGGGGTGGTTGCAACCCATAACTGGTGGCCGCATGAAATAACTTGGTATGGCAAAAAAGAAAAAACAAAATACGCTACACGCTGTTACCCCCCTTGCAACAGACTATTCAGCTGCTTTAAAGAGCAAATTACCCACTTGGGCAGCAGCAGGAAACATAATGGTGCCCCATCACCTATGTCTTGAACAATGTTCGGGTGAGTTGGCTGCCCGCTATAAAGCACAAGTGGTGTCGCAACTGCTACCCCAAGAACAACGCAGGTATATGGTCGACATGACAGGGGGCTTGGGAGTAGACTTTTCATTCATAGCACCATTGTTTAACCATGCCACCTATGTTGAGCGCCAAATGGTGCTGTGCCAAGCCGCGTGTCACAACTTGCCCTTGCTCGGACTGGCTGAGGCAGAGGTGGTGAATGCCGATGGTGTAGAATTTGTGAGCCAAATGAAAAATGGTGCAGCTGATTTACTCTTCATAGACCCCGCACGGCGTGATGGGGCAGGCCGTAAAACAGTATTGATTGAAGACTGTCAGCCCGATGTGTGTGCATTACAGTCAATGCTTCGATCAAAAGCCCGCTTTGTGGTCATAAAGCTATCGCCTATGCTTGACATTACAGCAGCTTTACGCTCGTTGCAGGGTGTGGCACAAGTGCATGTAGTGGCAGTTGGTGGCGAATGTAAGGATTTGCTCTTGGTGTTGCATGGGCTGGCTCAAGCGCCATTGCCTACTGACGAGGTGAGCACCACACCTATAATATATGCACACGAGGGTGAGGAACGCACATTTGCCTTTACGCAAGAACAAGAGGCTGTGGCAACTGTGACCTTGGCAACAGACTTAAGTGGATACCTTTATGAACCAGGCCCCGCAGTAATGAAGGCAGGAGCCTTTAAGAGTATAGCGGCACACTATGGGTTGGCTAAGCTACACCCTAATACTCACCTTTACGTAGCACAGCATGAGGTGGCTAACTTCCCGGGTCGTGTGTTTCGCATCGTAGGTATATCCAACTTTAGCAAAGCACAACTCAAACAGTTGCGCACAGACTGTCCTAAGGCGAACATCAGCGTACGCAATTTTCCTGCTACGGTGGCCGAAGTGCGCAAAAAATTAAAGCTAAAAGATGGAGGCGACCAATTTATTTTTGCCACCACATGGGCTGATAATCAGCATGTTTTGATACATTGCACAAAATAAAATGAAAAAAAGTTGCACCCAAGGTGTAACTTTTTTCGTTTCTACCCGTCTACATTACAGAGAGCCAAAATGAAACAGATAGACTTTAAGCAAGACTTGCTCCCGCTCAAGGACAAAATATACCGCATGGGTTTGCGTATTACACTTAATGCGCAAGAGGCGGAGGACCTCACGCAGGACACGCTCATAAAGGCGTGGAATCAGCGTGAGCAATTGGCTAAGGTAAATAACATTGAGGCTTTTTGCATAACCATATGCCGTAACATGGCGCTCGATAGGGTAGCACGATGTGAACATGCCACACTATCGGTTGAGGCAGAACAACCTGAAACCATTGACTCAGCCTTGGCGCCTGATGAAAAGCTTGAACAGAATGATCGTTTGCAACGCATTCATCAGTTATTCAATGCTTTGCCTGAAAAATTGCGCACAGCCTTGCAATTGCGCGATATTGAGGGACTGAGTTACGCTGAAGCTGCACAATGCATGAACATCACAGAGGATGCCTTTAAGGTAACACTGCACCGTGCACGTAAGGCTATCAAAACACAATACGAAAAAATAGAGAATTATGGACTATAAATATATTGAACAACTTCTTGCTCGCTATTGGGAGTGCGAAACATCGCCCCAAGAGGAGGACATCTTGAAGGCCTTTTTTAGCCAAGAGCAGGTGCCCGCTGAGTTGGCTCGTTACAAGAGTTTGTTCGTATATGAACAACAGCAGGCCAACTTGCACTTAAATGAAGCCTTTGACCAAAAGGTGCTTGCTGCCATAGGACAAGCCGAGGCTCCTTGTAATAATAAGGTAATAAAGGCCGAACATATTACGTTAGTGCGTCGCTTGCGTCCGCTCTATCGTGCTGCAGCTGCTGTGGCCATAGTTACGTTGTTAGGAACTGCTGCACAACATTCGTTCAATGGCTCTCAAAATGCTAACCCCGCAGGTTGGGACTACAACCAATCGGCCTACAAAGATTCTTACCAAGACCCACAAAAGGCTTACGAGGCAAGCATGAAAACATTGCAAATGTTTAAGGAAGGTGCTCAAACAGCCATCAACGATTCGTCAACCCATGGCAAGCACATGAAAGCTCCTGCTGAAGGTAACCATAATTAATGCAACAACGCACACTTGCAATTACTCTTTTTAGTTATGACACGAAAAGTTTTATTGTCGTTGCTGCTTACCTTCTTCACCGCCATAGGGTGTTATGCCCAACGTGAACAAGACTTTGCTTCGCGTTTCATGGCACTTTATGCTGAAGGCACCTCGTTGCAATGCACTACGGTTTCGCCCCTTATGCTTGAGCGAATGATGCAATTGCCTAATGTAGAGTCCGACAGTCAAACTCGACAGGTACTCAGCCAGTTGAAGTCAATACGCATGGTGCATAACACGGCCGACAACGAAACATCACCGCTTTATAACAAAGCGCTCAAGTTGGCTACGCGCAATGCAGCACGTTACAAACTTTATGCGCAACGACAGAGCAAACGCCTCTATGTAAGGCGTCGAGGACGTTACATAGTTGAGATGGTGCTCTTTATGAAACACGACAGACACTTGCAACTGATTAATCTGACGGGTAACATGACGGATAGCTTCCTAAAGCAACTCTTTAACATGTAGCGCCTTGCACTACACAACACATTGAAAACAATCACGCCAACAAAACATATATAACAACTGCGGCCCTCAGCCCTTCAACAATTTCCTTTTAAAACAATCACGACGCTCTTAATAGGGGCTTGAGGAGATAAAACAAAGCCGTAAAACAATGCTGATGGTAAGCATCTAACTGTGCTGCTTTCATGCTGATAAAACAATCAAACCTTTTGCTGACAACCTCAAAGCTGGGCTTTGACATTGGGTTTCAGTTCTCTCTCTCACACTAATGTCTGTTCTCTTTTTAATGTAACAGGCTGCTAAGATAAACTGGGAAGTATTCATATTGTGTATATGAATAGCTTCCCTTTATCTTTTTTGTAACTGTAGGCCGTATAGTCGCTTTCTCTGTACAAGCCATGTATCGCGAAGTTACGCTGCGGTTTGGAAGTGAAAATGAAAGTTTTTTGAACTTTTATTTTGCACTTCTCTCACCTTGCAGTACTTTGCTTTGCGAAGTTACGCTGCGGTTCGGAAGTGAAAATGAAAGTTTTTTGAACTTTCATTTTGCACTTCTCTCACCTTGCAGTACTTTGCTTTGCGAAGTTACGCTGCGGTTCGGAAGTGAAAATGAAAGTTTTTTGAACTTTCATTTTGCACTTCTCTCACCTTGCAGTAACTTTGCACCCAAATATATAGGTATTAGTAAATAATTGTATGCAAGACATTCGTAACATTGCCATCATTGCTCACGTAGACCACGGAAAAACAACTCTCGTGGACAAGATGCTGCTCGCTGGACACTTGTTCCGCAAAAACCAGAACGCTGGTGAACTCATTCTCGATAATAACGACCTTGAACGCGAGCGCGGTATAACCATCCTTTCGAAGAATGTATCTATCCGTTATAAGGACACTAAAATCAATATTATCGACACTCCGGGTCACTCTGACTTTGGTGGTGAAGTAGAGCGTGTGCTCAATATGGCCGATGGCTGTATCTTGTTGGTCGATGCTTTCGAGGGTCCAATGCCTCAAACACGTTTTGTCTTGCAAAAGGCTCTTGAAATAGGACTTAAGCCCATTGTTGTAGTTAATAAGGTTGACAAGCCTAACTGCCGCCCTGAAGAGGTGTACGAAATGGTGTTCGACCTCATGTGTGACCTTAATGCTACTGAGGAACAACTTGACTTCCCCGTAGTGTATGGCTCAGCTAAAAATGGCTGGATGAGTGAGGACTATAAACATCCTACTGACAACATTAACTATTTGTTGGATAAAATCATTGAAGTGATTCCTGCTCCGACACAGCTCGAAGGCACTCCACAGATGCTCATCACTTCACTCGACTACTCTAACTACACAGGTCGTATTGCCGTAGGACGTGTTCACCGTGGCACCATTAGCGAAGGCATGAAGTGCACCATTGCTCACCGTGATGGTACGCTTGAAAAAACTCAAATTAAAGAGGTTCATACTTTCGAAGGTATGGGACGTCAAAAGACGGACGCTGTAAGTTCAGGCGACATTTGTGCTGTGGTTGGTCTTGAAAACTTTGAAATTGGCGATACTATTTGCGATTTCGAAAATCCCGAGCCACTGCCCACTATTGCTATTGACGAACCTACCATGTCAATGCTCTTTACCATTAACGATTCTCCTTTCTTTGGTCGTGAAGGTAAGTATTGTACATCACGCCACATTGGCGATCGCCTTAAGAAGGAACTTGAAAAGGACCTCGCCTTGCGAGTTCGCTCTACCGAGACTGAAGGCTCTTGGATTGTGAGCGGTCGTGGTGTGCTTCACCTCTCTATTCTGATTGAAACCATGCGCCGTGAGGGCTATGAACTCCAAGTGGGTCAGCCACAGGTTATTTATAAGGAGATAGATGGTGAAAAGTGCGAACCTATTGAAGAACTCACCATTAACGTGCCTGAGGAGTTTGCTTCTAAAATGATTGATATGGTAACTCGTCGTAAGGGTGAAATGACCTCAATGTTGAACATGGGCGATCGTGTAGACATTGAATTCAACATTCCTTCGCGTGGCATCATTGGTCTTCGTACCAATGTGTTGACGGCATCGCAGGGTGAAGCTATCATGGCACACCGCTTTAAGGAATATCAACCCTATAAAGGTGAGATTCAACGTCGTTCAAATGGCTCAATGATTTCACTCGAAAGTGGCACCGCTTTTGCCTATGCCATTGACCACTTGCAAGATCGTGGCCGCTTCTTCATCAATCCGCAGGATGAGGTGTATGCTGGTCAAGTAGTGGGTGAACACGTTCATGAAAATGACCTTGTAGTGAACGTAACTAAGGCTAAGCAGTTGACTAATATGCGTGCTTCGGGTGCTGACGATAAAGCACGTATCATTCCTCCCATTGTTTTCTCACTCGAGGAGGCTCTCGAATACATTAAGGAGGATGAGTACGTAGAGGTTACTCCTAAGTCAATGCGTATGCGTAAGGTTATTCTTGACCACTTGGCTCGTAAACGTGCTAACCGCGAATAATATATAAGTCTACAGAAAATATGTAAAGTCCCTTCACTCATTATTTGAGTGAGGGGATTTTTTTGAAATAGCTTACATAAAGCAGTACGGCCATTTTGCATTGCGCTCGCCTTGCACTACTTTGTTTCACGAAGATAGGCTGCGGCTCGGCCATGAAAATGAAAGTTTTTCAACCTTTCATTTTGCATTGCGCTCGCCTTGCACTACTTTGCTTTGCGAAGATAGGCTGCGGCTCGGCCATGAAAATGAAAGTTTTTCAACCTTTCATTTTGCATTGCGCTCGCCTTGCACTACTTTGCTTTGCGAAGATAGGCTGCGGCTCGGCCATGAAAATGAAAGTTTTTCAACCTTTCATTTTGCATTGCGCTCGCCTTGCACTACTTTGCTTTGCGAAGATAGGCTGCGGCTCGGCCATGAAAATGAAAGTTTTTCAACCTTTCATTTTGCATTGCGCTCGCCTTGCACTACTTTGCTTTGCGAAGATAGGCTGCGGCTCGGCCATGAAAATGAAAGTTTTTCAACCTTTCATTTTGCATTGCGCTCGCCTTGCACTATCTTTGCACGTTATGAAGATAAAAATAGTAAACCATTCACATCACGCACTACCACAGTATGCTACGGCACAGAGTGCGGGGCTCGACTTGCGAGCTAATATTGATGCCGATATAACCCTACAACCCATGCAACGCATGCTTGTGCCAACAGGCTTACACATAGCCTTGCCTGATGGCTACGAGGCTCAAGTGCGTCCACGTTCAGGACTGGCATTAAAGCACGGCATAACGCTACTTAACACACCTGGCACTATTGATGCAGACTATCGTGGCGAAATTGGTGTTATAATGGTCAATTTATCGACCGAACCTTTCACAATAGCCGATGGTGACCGCATAGCACAACTCGTCATTGCCCGTTACGAACAGGCTGAATGGGAACCCGTTGAAACTCTCGACGACACTGAGCGTGGTACGGGCGGCTTTGGCCACACAGGCAAATAGTTTGTTCTCTCTACCTATTTCCAAATTTTTTAATGCAGCAATCCACTCACACATTACGCAACATAAGTATAGGCATAAGGCAAATGTTAAGGCAACATTTGCCCTTTGCCCTATGTGCTTGTGTCAGCACCTTGCTGTTAGTGGCTTGTAGTGCATCACGCAAGGCCGAAGAACATGCTGTGCACATCACAGACAATAATGTAGCTCATAGCGCTGCTACCACATTGTCATACGACAAACAACGAAGGTTTGATGAACTCTTTTTGGAAGCCATAAGGCAAAAAGAGGCCGAACACATTGATGCTGAGTACGAACTGCTTGATGCCGCACTCAGCATTAATCCCAATGCCACTGAGGCTCTTTATGAAATGGGCGTGTTGAAACTATCGTTTTCAACCTACTCTGATACTTTGAGCCGAGCACAAGGTGACTCATTGTTGCGCAAAGCGGTCAATATTGAACCTCGTAATGTATATTACAAAGAAACATTGGCCACTTACTTAGCCAATAGTGCAAAGTATCGTGAAGCCATTGAACTATATGAGGAGATAGCTGAGCAACACGAATCAGATGAAACGCTCTCAACCTTGATATGGCTTTACAAAACGAGTGGCGATTATGCAGGAGCTATACGCACCATAGAACGCATGGAACGCATTGAAGGCAAGAGCGAAGCTTTGAGCATGGAAAAGTTTCAAACCTACTTGGCCATGAAGGACGATGAACATGCATACCAAGCCATCGAAGAGTTATGTGCTGAGTACCCCTACGACTTGCGTTATCGTGTACTATTAGGCGACCTTTACGACCAACATGGCCATCATGAGCAAGCACTCGACATTTATCGCGATGTGCTTACAGCCGAGCGCGACAATAGTTATGCGCAAATCTCTCTCCTGGCTTATTACAAAGCCGCTGGAGCCGACTCTTTATATCTTGATTTGCTCAATCGTGTAGTATTAAATCCGCGTACACAAAGTGGAGCACGCCTTGAGGCTATGCGCGGTTACGCTGTTGACAATTTGCACCAAGGTGCTGACTCGTTACCCGTGTTGAAACTCTTTAAAAAAGCTTTGGCACAACCTCAAGAGTCGCGTGATATGGCTGAATTGCAAGTGTATTACATGAGTGAGCGACACTTGCCTGCCGATACAATATTAAGCGCACTCAACACTCTGCTCAAAATTGAACCCGACTACACCAAGGCACGTTTGCAAGTGTTACAAATTATGCTGCAACGTGACAATATGCGTCAAGTGGCCACCATCTGTCGCGAAGGTGAACTTTATGACCCCACCGAAGTCACCTTTTATTATTATGAGGGCATTGCCCTTTACCGTTTAGGACGTGACAAGGAGGCCATACACCAGTTGCAGCGTGGTGTTGAGCGCATTAACGAGTCTACTGACCGTCTTTTGGCCAGCGATGTGTATGCCTTGTTGGGCGATGTTTTACACGGCAACCATTTGGCTGAAGAGGCTTATATAGCCTACGACCATGCCCTATCGTACAACGAACTCAATTTGCTTTGCCTTAACAACTACGCCTACTTCCTTTCGCTCGAAGGCAAACAACTTGACAAGGCAGAGCAAATGAGTCGTCGCACTATTGAGGCTGAGGGTAACAACGCCATCTATCTTGACACCTATGCATGGATTCTCTACTTAAAGCGCAACTATCAGCAAGCTCGCATCTACATGGACGAGGCTTTGCGCTTTGCCGACGAATCACCTGAAAGTGCCTCGCTCTACGACCATGCTGGCGACATAGCTCTCAAACTATCTGACCGCCGACAAGCGGCTAAGTACTGGAAAAAGGCGCTTTCGCTTACCACCGACCGCTCCTTGCGCTATCGTTTACTGCGTAAGTTACGTCGTCGCTGAGTTAGAGTGTACTTAAGTTTTAACAGCTGAAGTTCTTGCCCCAACAACTCAAAGAGCTTTACTCACTTTTGAATATTTTACTCACAATGAAATCAATACTCTGCTTAGCAGTATCAGTGCTGCTCTTAAGTGCTTGCCATTCAAGCAAAAACATAACACGCACCCCCACCACTACAACTCCTGCCAGTTCATCAACTACCGCCATCAGCCGTAGTCAAAGCACAGCAGCTGTGGCCGAAGTAAAAAAAGTAACTGCACACAACTTAACAAATCATGGCCTCACGGCCAACACCAAGGTGCGACTCACAGGCATTGGGGGTAAAGACCTCAGCGTAAATGGTAAACTTCAAATGTTGCGCGACAAGGTATTACGCCTCTCGCTCCGTTTTCTCGGGGTTGAAGTAGGTTTAATGGAGTTTACTCCAAGTGGGGTACTCGTTATTGACCGCATCAACAAGCAATACGTACGTGCCAACTATAACGAGGTCAGTTTTTTGCGTCAAGCTGAGTTAGACTTTTATTCATTACAATCACTCTTTTGGAACGAACTCTTTTTGCCTGGCGAGCACCAACTCCGCGCAGCTGATTATAGCCGATTTGTAATGAACCATGAGGGCAACCTTGTGCAGTTGCAGCCCACAGGCACACCGCGCCTTGACTATGTGTTTAACATCGATCCCACATCGTCAACCCTACATCGCTTGCAAGTAAAGAGCAACAAAGCGAATGAAAAGGGACAGTTTGCTTTCAACTATGATGCGTTTGAGCAATTTAGTGGCCGTCCTTTTCCCACCCATCTGTTGTTAGCCGTTACTGGCACAGGGAAAAAGGACATAAGCCTATCACTCAATCTCACCTCGCTCAAGTCGTCAACTGACATAGAGGCCAACACCACAGTCAGTTCAAAATACACCCAACGCTCTGTAACTGAGGTATTAGGCAAGTTAGGCATGTAAAATGCCATTGCCCAGCACCTGGCCCCCCTCCTTCTTAGGAATGTGCACTTTAGTGTACACATTTTTCATATCTTCCCCCTTTTGTAATATATATAAATAAGCATATGCGTACTTTACTCCTTGTCATATTCAGTACCTTGTGTTTGCTCCTTCCCGCGCAGACTAACAAAAAAATACAGTCGTTGCAGCGTCAGCATCGCACCTTGAAGCAAAACATTGCAAGTCAGGAAAAAATGCTCAAGTCAACTAAAAAGGATGTAAACTCGCAGTTGGCCAACTTGCAAGTAATCAATGTGCAAATTGAGGGACAACAAAAGTACGTAGATGGCATACATGCTGAACTAACAGAGTTAGCCACAACCATAGGCGGGCTTGAACATCAGTTACGTTTGCTTGAGGCCGATTTAGCTGTGTGCAAACGTCGTTATCAGCGATCTGTGTCATACATGTTTCATAACAAAATGCAGGTTTCAAAGTGGCAATTCATTTTGTCGGCCAAGAACTTCAGACAAATGTATCGCCGTTTGCGCTACATGACACAGTTTAGTCGTTACCAACGTGCACAGGCTGAAATTATACGTCAAAAGGAACAACAGGTGCATGCCAAGCGAAATGAACTGATGGGGGTGAAAACCGAAAAGAACCGATTGTTTAAAGAGGGACAAGCTGAAACACGCAAACTGCAAGGTCAGCAGCATGAGCGTCAGTTAGTCATCAACGACCTTAATAAGCGTCAAAGTGAGCTGCAAGCCAGTATTGCACAGCAGCGTCGCAAGGCCGACCAACTAAATGCTCGTATTGACAAACTCATTCAGCAAGAAATCATTGCTGCCGAGCGACGTCGCAAAGCCGAGGCTGAGCGCCGACGTAAAGCAGAGTTGGCACGCCAGGCCAAGCTCAAAGCTCAGCGTGAACAAGCCGCACGCGAAAAGGCCGCACGTGAACGTGAACTTGCTGCAGCTCGCAAGCAACAATCTGCTGCCAAGTCAAAGTCGTCAACTAAACATATAGCTAAAGCTACCCCCTCAACGGCTGTTAAGTCAAAGCGTAAAGTTGCAACTAATCGAGCAGAGCGCGTTGTTAAACGTGAACCTGCAACCACGGTCACCCCTGAATTTACAGCAGCCGACAATGCCGACCGCGTTTTGAGCAATAACTTTGCAGCCAACCGAGGCCGTTTGCCCATGCCCATTACGGGAGGATACTCCATAACACGTCACTTTGGAGCCTACAATGTGTCGGGGTTGAGTGGGGTGCAACTCGATAGCAAGGGCATTAACATAACGGGGCATCCTGGAGCGCAAGCTCGTGCTGTGTTCCGTGGTGAGGTAACTGCCATTTTTACCAGTGCTGGGTTATACAACATTATCGTGCGCCATGGTTCATACATGTCAGTCTATTGCAACTTAAGTAGTGCCAGTGTGCGTCGTGGTCAAATGGTCGAGGCTCGCCAGTCACTTGGCACTATTGCCACTGATGCATCGGGCAATGCCACCTTACACTTTCAGTTGCGCAAGGAAATTGCAAAACTCAACCCTGAAGCATGGTTAGGCCGGTGAAAATAGTGACCAAATATATTTGAGCACCTATTTAAAATGAATAAAATCTACAAATCAAGTTTGCCAAGTAGTTAGCTACATGGCAAACTTGATTTTTTTGTCTTGTCGGGATTAATTTAAAGTAATGACCCTTCAGTGTGAAAATGCTAAACCTGTGCAACTTTGTAACAATCACTCTGCAAACTTAGAACCATCTAAAATATGTATCATTGCTGCCTGCTAAAACTCAAAGAACATAATAAATAATTGAAGTTTCGGATTTAGCAAGGGCGGGCTGAAAGCCCAATGGAGCCCATAGCCCAGGGCAAGCGAAGCGGCACCCTGGGTATCGCGTGTTAGAGCAGTCGCGCCCTGTAAGGGCAAAAGCTTTAAGACATGACGCAGATGTTGAACAAAATATACATACAATGTTCCACATTAAGACAGCTAAATCAGCTATCAAATAAGAATAACAACATAAAGGGTTAAAGCTTTTGCCCTTACAGGTAGGGTGTTCAAAATCTAGAAAAAATCCGATGTTAAAATTGCGAGATTTCGG
>ERZ506772.88-NODE-88-length-29360-cov-6.7929_pt1 | contig 29360 bp, 18 predicted proteins | sample MGYA00513185_ERZ506772 | MGnify/ENA metagenome assembly ERZ506772 | reverse complement strand
AAGACCATCAAGAGTGAGGCTTGCGAGACAATGGAACAGACACGTAAGGCTGCAGCCGAACTTGGTTATCCTGTCATCATCCGTGCCGCTTACGCACTTGGCGGTCTCGGATCTGGCTTTGCTGACAATGAGGAGGAGCTCGACAAGCTCGCAGAGAAGGCATTCTCATTCTCTCCGCAGGTATTGGTGGAGAAGAGCTTGAAAGGCTGGAAGGAGATAGAGTACGAGGTGGTTCGCGACCGCTACGACAACTGTATCACCGTCTGCAACATGGAGAACTTCGACCCTCTGGGTATCCACACCGGCGAGTCAATCGTTATCGCTCCGTCACAGACTCTCACCAACTCTGAGTATCACAAGCTCCGTGCCCTCGCCATCAAGATTATCCGTCACATCGGCATCGTAGGTGAGTGTAACGTGCAGTACGCCTTCGACCCGAAGTCTGAGGACTATCGCGTTATCGAGGTGAACGCTCGTCTGAGCCGTTCATCAGCCCTCGCTTCCAAGGCCACCGGTTATCCACTCGCCTTCGTAGCTGCCAAGCTCGGTATGGGCTATGGTCTGTTCGAGCTGAAGAACTCCGTAACAAAGACCACATCGGCTTTCTTCGAGCCGGCTCTCGACTACGTAGTCTGCAAGATTCCGCGTTGGGACCTCTCTAAGTTCCGCGGCGTAGACAAGGAACTTGGATCTTCAATGAAGTCTGTAGGTGAGGTTATGGCCATCGGCCGCAACTTCGAGGAAGCCATCCAGAAGGGTCTGCGTATGATCGGTCAGGGCATGCACGGCTTCGTTGAGAACAAGGAGCTTGAGATTGCGGACATCGACGCTGCTCTGCGCGAGCCGACTGACAAGCGTGTCTTCGTCATCTCCAAGGCTATGCACAAGGGATACACCGTTGATCAGATTCATGATCTGACCAAGATTGACAAGTGGTTCCTCGAGAAGCTGAAGCACATCATCGACATCGATGAGGCTATGAAGAAGTGCAACATCAACACTCTCGACCGCGAACTCCTCCGCACAGCAAAGGTATACGGTTTCACCGACTTCCAGATTGCACGTGCCGTAGGACTGGAGGACGAGCTCAAGTCAATGCGTAAGGCTTCGCTCGTGGTTCGTACACGTCGTAAGAATTATGGCATTCTTCCTGTAGTCAAGCAGATTGACACTCTTGCCGCTGAGTATCCGGCACAGACCAACTATCTCTACGTTACATACGCCGGCGTGAAGAGCGACATCACATACGAGAACGACAAGCGTTCTATCATCGTTCTCGGTTCTGGCGCTTACCGTATCGGTTCTTCTGTAGAGTTCGACTGGTGTGGCGTTCAGGCGCTCAACACCATCCGCAAGGAGGGCTACCGTTCGGTTATGATCAACTATAACCCCGAGACCGTATCTACTGACTACGATATGTGTGACCGTCTCTACTTCGACGAGCTTACATTCGAGCGCGTGATGGACATCATCGACCTCGAGACACCTCACGGCGTAATCGTATCTACCGGTGGTCAGATTCCTAACAACCTTGCCATGCTCCTCGACGAGCAGCACGTGCCCATCCTCGGCACCAAGGCTCAGGACATCGACAACGCTGAGGACCGCGCCAAGTTCTCGCAGATGCTTACCAACAACGGCATCAACCAGCCTGAGTGGAGCGCACTTACAAGCATGGAGGACATCGACCGCTTCATCGAGCGCGTAGGATTCCCCGTACTCGTACGTCCTTCTTACGTACTCTCCGGTGCTGCCATGAACGTATGCTCTAACGAGGACGAGCTGAAGCGATTCCTCCAGTTGGCTGCCAACGTCAGCGAGGACCATCCGGTCGTTGTGAGCAAGTTCATCGAGCACGCCAAGGAGATTGAGATGGACGCCGTGGCTAAGAACGGTGAGGTTATCGCCTACGCCATCTCTGAGCACATTGAGTTTGCCGGTGTCCACTCAGGTGACGCCACCATCCAGTTCCCGCCGCAGAAGCTCTACGTCGAGACCGTTCGTCGCTGTAAGCGTGTAGGTCGTCAGATTGCCAAGGAGCTCCACATCAACGGTCCGTTCAACATCCAGTTCATGGCACGCGACAACGACATCCTCGTTATCGAGTGTAACCTCCGCGCCTCACGTTCGTTCCCGTTCGTAAGCAAGGTTCTGAAGATCAATCTTATCGAGCTCGCCACACGCGTAATGCTCGGTCTGCCGGTTGAGAAGCCTAACAAGAACCTCTTCGATCTCGACTACGTAGGTATCAAGGCATCACAGTTCTCGTTCAATCGTCTGCAGAAGGCCGACCCTGTACTCGGCGTAGACATGAGCTCTACCGGTGAGGTAGGTTGCTTGGGCGACGACACCAACACTGCATTGCTTAAGAGTATGCTCTCTGTAGGCCACCGCATCCCGAAGAAGAACATCCTTCTCTCAACGGGTGGTGCCAAGCAGAAGGTTGAAATGCTCGACGCTGCCAAGATGCTCATCGACAATGGCTACAAACTCTATGCTACAGCCGGAACCAGCAAGTTCCTTACCGAGAACGGCATCGAGAACACCCACGTGCTCTGGCCCTCTGAGGAGGGTGACGAGCCTAAGGCTCTCGACTTGTTGCACAACCACACCATCGATATGGTGGTCAACATCCCGAAGAACCTCACAAGTTCAGAGCTCAGCAACGGCTATAAGATTCGCCGTGCCGCCATCGACCTTAACGTGCCTCTTATTACCAACGCCCGCCTCGCAAGTGCGTTCATCTACGCATTCTGCACAACGAAGCTTGAGGATATCGGCATCAAGGCTTGGAACGAATACTAATCTTCGAGTTGAGAATTAATAATTGAGAGTTGAGGGTTATTAAATCCAAACTCTCAATAACATAAAAACGACAATAGAGACAATGACTGACAACCGCTATTGAGTTGTCTACATTGTCTCTATTGTCGTTTTTTGTATTTTTATTTTATAATGCCATTATCCGTGTCGCGCAGGTTAATTCTCTTTTCTGCTGACTTATGCTTGCTGCCTCGGCTTAGTCGCCAGGATAGGTTCAGGGATATTTGGTTGCCGTTGCCTTTGGAATAGCCGACGGTATGCTTATATATGTCACGGTTGAGCAATTCGTTTTCGTATGCCTTGTAGTTGTTGTCGAAGGGATTAGCCCAGGATAATGCAAACTGCCAGTCGCGCCATACGTAGGACACCTTCAAAACCGAGTAGGCTCCGTTGTAGCCCTTCGATTCGCCTTCCAAGAATCTGCTGCCGTTATCTATGTATCCTTGCAACGTGAAATTGCCGAGATAAGCCGTGACGCTGCCTGCATAATACCATGAGGTGTAACAATGCGTATAGTCGTTACCGAAATTGAAGCATCTGTACAAACCTCCATTGGCGGCAATCTGAAGTTTCTCTGGCAAGAGCCAATACCCTGCGTATGCCATGACATCCAATGCGTCAATCTCCTTTTGGTTCATCTGCGTATATATGAATTGATTGTCGTCTCTCCGCTCATAGTGAGCCATGTTCGGCTTCAGGCATTGCTTGAAGTAAACGTCAAAGAAGGTCTGCAAGCGGTTGTTGTTGTATGAAAGCTGCAGTCGGTGCTCCATGTCACGTGAAGGTTTCAGGTCAGGATTGCCTACAGTCCATTCCATGCTATTTGTGCGGACCATAGCATCGCTCGTCATGGCAAAGCGAGATATCCGGTCCTGCATCTGATAAGTATAGCTCAACTGCATGCCGTTATTGATCTGATAAGTCAGCGATGCTTTTGGGTGGAAAGTCCAGAAGTTATATCTATGACCGTTCTGCATATAATGGATATAACTTGCGCCAGCTCCCAATGAATAGCTCAACGGTCTGAGCATACCCTTTATTTCGGCAAAGGCATACATGCGGTTGTTGTCCGTATTGGTCAAGGACGAAGCGTCACCCGTATAGTCGTTCTTTGTATGTTTATAGCTGTAGTTAAAGCCAGCTGAAAGCGTAAATGGCTTCAAGCGGTTCTCGTATATAACCTCAGTAAGCAGTGAAGCCGTCATGCCGTCCACATCATATTTATAAGGAGCGCCCTCGTCATAATAACTGCTGGTCTGCGTGGAGATGTAAGTGCCGACAGCATTGGCTGTAACTGACTGACGCGCGGTAAGCTGACGGAAGAAGTAGATATCCAGCACTGGCGAATAGCTCTTGTCATCATTCCGGCTTGTTGCTCTGTATTGGCGGTTGCCGTCCTTGATGTCCATAATGGTAAAGTTGTCGGGAGCTTCATTGAACGATCCGCTCAAAGAAGCCTGAAAGACGGTTGCCGTGGAGTCAGCCCAGTTATATGTTAGTTTCGTATCGTGAGCCAAAGATTTACGAAGCGACTCCACGCTGTTACGTTCGATGGTGTAGACGCTGCCGTCCGTCAAGGTATATTCTGCCAACTGCGTGCTCTTTGCGCCTTTGGTTCTGAAACCGCTGAAATCGTACGAAAGCGCCCATTCGCTCTTGCCACGGTTCCACTTGCCGTAAACCATACCATCGCCTTGCAACGTAGTTAGCGCTGAGGTAAGGTCTGTGCCAACGGTATATCCGCTCTCGTTTCTGCGTGTCACTATATCAATGACATAGGCTATGCCGTCACCATAACGGACTCCTGGACTGTTTATGAAGTCAATCTTCACGATGTCCTTAGGATTGAGAGCCAACATCTCCTGTTTGCCTACTACGATACCATTCACTCGGAGCTGAACTCCTCCCCTATTGTCAATGGCAGTAATGGTGTGGTTGATGTTGTCGATACGAAGATTGGCGAGAGTGAGTTTCTCAAGAAAGCTGTAGCCATTACTGGAAGCCTGCTTCTGAGCATCGGTAGGATAAATAATCATACCGTCAGCCTTGTTCACAACCTTGGCTGCCTTAACCGTAACCTCATCGAGCGTAACGGTTTTCTCCACATCCTGAGCATAAGCACAGAATGTGGAAGAAAGAATAATGGAAAGTGTAATCAATCGTTTCATTTGCACCATTTTTTGATTTTCGATGCAAATATATATTCTCCTTGTAAGAGAGCCAATTTATCTGTCTGACATTTCCCTGACAATTGGCTGACAACCATCCTATCTATTTGAGTTTCAGACTATAGCTCTTGCCTCTGTCCGACTCTATCTTCAGACGGCTATGAGCTTCGATGATTGGCTTAATGCGTCGTACAAGAGTGTAGAGCGTATCGCTGGCGTCAGGTTTCTTCGGCCATAGACGGTCACAAATCTCCTGTTTTGAAAGAGTATGCGTGTCCGTCAGCATAAACATCTCGAGCAGGGAATGCTGCATTGGTGTAAGACGAATCTGTTCGCCCGAAAGCGTCATAAACTTGTCGCCATTGAGCACAATGCCTCCGTACGACAAACCTTGCGCCACCAGTTCCGGCCTTTTCCGCTTCACATACCACAGACTACCCAACAACCACGCCATACCGACAAACATAAGAGATCCGGAAGCCTTCTGGTCAGACATCATGAATGTCGCAGCAAAACCACAGTTGGCCTCTGCCACCATCTTCGTCTCCCAACGACCATCCCTACGAACAGTACGCATGGCAATGCCTGCCGTATCCTTCAGCTCGGCAATGGTCAGACAGTTACGATAACAGCGTATGGTGTCTGTGGTTACCACATTGTCAGGCATCTTCGTCAGAACCTGCTCCAACGCCCTGTTTACGTCCTGCGCTATCATATTCTCCGTTCTATTATAGCTGTTGATGCTGGTGCACAATGCGCAAAGCATGATAAAGCTGAATACTATGTATGGAAGTGTCTTCATAATTGTTTCTTTATATAAAAGGACGTTACGCCCAATCGAAGTTTTCCGTTCCTGCTCCTATTTCGAAGTGCAGTCTGGCTATGCCGAGGTCCATCTTGGTGTAGCCCACCATTGAGAAGCCTCGCTTGGCAAGAACCTTCGGCTTCTCTCCCGTTCCTTGCTCTTGCGGCAAGAGAGTGAAGGAGAACTTCTGCTGATTAATGGCTGTTGGTGCCATCAGCACAGCTTCCACTCCCTTGCGAAACCATTCAGGCGACTCGCTGCCGACGTTGCTCACCTGCTCCGCCGTCTTGCTCTTGCGCTTATGTCCCTGTGTGGCGCCATATCCCAAGGCTATCATGCACGTCAGTTTCTCGTCGTTGCCCACGCTGTAAGCCTCGTCCACTCTGCGATAGCTCAGTCCCGCCCAGCAGGTGTTCAGTCCGAGAGTCTGCGCCAGCAGCACCAGTTGCTCCCCGTAATAGCCCACACGCTCGTCCAGATCGTCAGCCTTCCTGCCTACCATCACAATGTAGTTCTCCACGCCAGAGAACTTGCCGTACGAGAAGAGTCCCGTGAAAGCTCGTGTCTCGTTGGTGACAAGCTGTATGTGCAGCCCTCCCTCAGCGTTACACTCCTCAATCTTCTTCCGTAACGTCTCAACTATTTCTGCCGACAGCGGCTTGTGAACGTACCTGCGTACGCTATGTCTCAGCATTATTGCTTCCTGTAATGTCATCGTCATATATACTTTAATGTTTATCTGATGTCAAAGATACACAATTTTTTCTTTATGAAAGATATCAGAAGAATATTTGTACGAATCATTAAAATAAAGTATATTTGTAAATCAAAACAACTGATTATGAAATATCCTATCGGCATACAAGATTTTAAGACTATACGCAAGGACGGTTTTGTATACGTAGACAAGACTGCGCTGTTGTATAAGTTGGCAGATGAAGGCAAAACTTACTTTCTGAGTCGTCCAAGACGATTCGGAAAGAGTCTACTTGTGTCAACGCTTAAATATTATTTCAGTGGGGAGAAGAGTCTCTTCACAGGACTTGCCATTGATTCGTTGGAGACAAAATGGGAGCAATATCCTATATTTCATATCGACTTTAACGGAAGCGACTTCACCGTTCCCCATACCCTGCAACGGCTTATCAAGGGACGCGTGGAAGACTGGGAGCGCGAATACAACTTCCAAGGAAACCCCGACTATTCACCTGGCGAACGCTTTGTCCGACTGCTTGCCCACGTACATAAGCAGACAGGCAAGCGTTGTGTGGTGCTTATTGACGAATACGATAAGCCGTTGCTTGACGTGCTCGACACAGAACGTAAGGTAAGACTTGACGACGACGAGCTGTTGATGGAGGACTATAACCGTGAGACTCTCAAAGGCTTTTATTCAGCTTTCAAGGCTGCCGACCAAGACTTGCGATTCGTGCTGCTGACGGGTGTCACCAAGTTCTCGCAGGTGAGCGTCTTCAGCGGATTCAATCAGCCCGAGGACATCAGCATGAACTCAAAGTATGATGCGATATGTGGCATAACGAAGGAGGAGCTGGAGACGGTGTTCCATGACGAGATTGACGCAATGGCAGAGGAAATGAGCGTGACTTCCGAAGAAGTGCGCGATATGCTGCAACGTCATTATGACGGCTATCACTTCAGCAATAAGATGACCGACATCTTCAATCCCTTCAGCGTTCTCAATGCGCTCAACAGCCGTAGCATTCAGGATTACTGGTTCCGCACCGGCACACCAACTTACCTTGTCCGCCTTCTCAGTCACACCAACGAGAATCTGAACGACTTGACCGGCAATTACTATGACACATCAGAGTTTGTTGACTATAGAGCTGACGTGGAGCGTCCGTTGCCAATGATTTATCAGAGCGGCTATCTGACGATAAAGGATTACGACCCCTACTCCAACTCCTATCTGCTCGACCTGCCGAACAACGAGGTGAAGAAAGGCTTCTTGACACTCATCGCCTCCAACTATCTTGGCACAAAAGAGTCGGCAACAACGCTTGCCATTCAGCTTTATCGCGCCATACAGCTTAACGACCTCGACGTATGGCGCAAAAGCCTCACGGCATTCTTTGCCAGCATTCCTTACACTATGCGCCGCAAGGATATGGAAACGGAGAAGGAACGCTATTTCCACTATACATTCTATCTGATTTTCCGCATTCTCAGCACCTATATTGTGCTTACCGAAAAGCAGCAGAGCGAGGGAAGGGCAGACTGCATTATCGAAACCAAGACCAACGTCTACATCTTCGAATTCAAGCTTGACGGCACAGCTGACGAGGCATTGCAGCAAATCGAAGACAAGGGCTACGCACGTCCGTACAAGGCAGACAGTCGCCAAGTACGCAAAATAGGCGTAAGCTTCTCGTCGAAGACTGGCACTATAGAAGAATGGAAAGAGGCTTAATGGAAACAGAATCATAATTATTTGAGGGATGCCAAAGATTATTTGGCATCCCTCATAGTTTTCACCCTTCCTTTATTCTCCATTCTCCGATCGTTCGTTTAAGGCTGTCATAGTTTACGCCAACCTTTATCAGGCGCTTGCCCTCTGCCGAATACGGAATAAGATAGCCCTTGTCGTCAATCTGTTGCAGGGCAGCGTCGGCAGAACCGTCATACTTCAGCTCCATTACGTATATGGCGTCCGGCAAATGCAGCACGGCGTCTGCTCTGCCTATTGCGCTACATTCCTCCACCTTTATGTAAGCTCCCATAAGATTGAAGATAAGATAGAACACAGTCTGGAAGTCGCGCTCGTTCTTATTTGACAGCTGATTGGAGATGCTTGCCAGATACGCCTGCATCTTCTGCAAAGCCCCGTCCATATTGTTCTCCAACAGATTCTCAAGAAAATCAAATACGAAGCCATTGTTGTCGAGCTGTATTGGCGACAGATAGTTAGGAGCAAGCGACTTTACCATTCCTATGCGCACTTCCTTGTTAGGATAGTCCAGCTGATATTTCTGTAGTATAGGATTATACTTCTTTATTGTGAGATAACCACTCTGATAAAGAAGCGGCAAGGCAGAAGTCATCTGTTCGGGCGACACGTCAAAGTCGTCAACCGATGCACTCTTCTTCTCTATGTCCATCACGCCCACATGATATTTCTGCAAGGTCTTTATCAGATAGCTCGGCGTACCCGAACTGAACCAATAAGCAGCAACCTTCTTATTTCGCAAAGCCTTGACAAGGCTAAACGGATTGAAGACATCCTCTGCGTGTTCGCTGAAATGATAGCCATCGTAAAAGTCGGTAAGCTCAGCCACCATTTCTTCGAATGTAACGCCGTTGGCCTTGGCGAGCAATTCCACATCAGGCTTCATCTGCGTAAGCAGTTCCGTCTTACTTATGCCGCAGATGGCAGAGTAATGATCGTACATGCTTATGTTGTCGAGGTTGTTAAGCTCGCTGAAGATGCTCAGTTGAGAGAATTTGGTTATGCCCGTGATAAACACAAACTTAAGGTAAGGGTCGAGCGACTTTATCGGACTATAGAAGTTCTGCATTATACGGCGCAACTTCTGCAAGTTGTCCTTCTCGTGTACCACATCAAGCAGCGGAGCATCATATTCGTCAATAAGAATGACCACCTTCTGACCGGTTTGTTCGCAAGCACGCATTACAAGATATTGCAGACGTTGGTTGGGATTTTCCGCTCCTTCCTCACGTCCGTATATCTTCTCATATTCCTGAAGTTTAAGATTCAATTCGCTAAGAAGACCTTTCTCATCCATGTGCTTCGCCGTGCTCATGTCGAAGTGAAGCACCGGATGCTTCACCCACTCCTTCTCATAGTCGGCAATGGCAAGACCGTCAAACAGTTCCTTGCGACCCTCGAAATAAGCCTTAAGAGTTGAGATAAAAAGAGATTTGCCGAATCGCCGTGGGCGACTCAGAAACAAATATTGCGAACCGTTTTTCATCATCTTCACAATATATTTTGTCTTGTCTATATACATGTAGTTTCCTTCGCGTATCTTATCGAAGGTCTGCATTCCAACCGGATATTTCCTTATCTCTTGCGTCTCCATAGCCTTGTGGTTTTGTTATTTCGTTGTGAAGTTACAAACAAATAGCCAAACTTGCAACTTAATCTTCAGATTTTTATTAATTTCGCAAGCGAAACAATAACTCATGTGTTACTGTTAATGTAAAAACAAATAGAAAGAAATGACGTGTAAATTAATACTAATATAAAACACAATCAACGTATGAAAAAGATTTTGTTACTGCTGGGTTTGTTGTTGTGTGTTGCATCTCAGATGATGGCACAGGACAAGATAGTTCCAATGTATCGAATTGGAGGCCATTATTTTTCTAAGGAATTGCCGATGGATGAGGCTTTTAAGATTAGCAGTTCGATAATGGCACTTGCCGATAAGGATAGCAATCGAGTTGTCAATCTCTTAGTGGGCGACGACTTCAAGGTGCCGGAGTCGATAAAGAAGTATGAGATTCCTTTTGAAAATGTGCTTAATGGTGAACAACTTGAGGAAGGAGCGCAGAACTTTGCCAAGATGAAAAAGCTTATCAATTCAACTGATGTAGAGAAGTTTATAGTTGGCAAGGCTTTGCCGGATGATTTCGCAGAGAAAGATATTGATGGCAAAACATGGACTAAGGAAGAATTGAAAGGTCGTGTTACGGTTATAAATGTATGGTATTCTGGTTGCGGACCGTGCCGAAGGGAGATGCCTATGCTCTCGACATGGAAAGACAAATATCCTGATGTGCAGTTCATTTCAGCCAATTTTGAGAATGTCGACAAGGTGAAGCAAATCACTGAGAAGGAAGGCTTTAATTGGACGCACATTGCCAATGACACGTATTTCACCAAACGAGTAGGCAATGAGGGTTATCCATTAACCATTGTTGTAGACAAGAATGGTATTGTAAGATATTGCAAGCATGGCACTAATGACAATAATGTCAGAAGCGAGATATTGCAATTGATATGCGGTTCCTATTTTGGGTACCATTCGAATTAGTTTTGCGTAGCGAAACAATAACATTTCCACCATGCAAATATTGTCAAAACAGTAAAAACATGTTACAAAATAAAAATTGATTCTAGAGTTCTGGTTTGCTGTTTTTACGGTGTTCTGCTGCGCAAACAGCACCCACGCTTAACAATAGCGCCACTTTTACACTCCAATAGTGCCACTATTAGAGCATAAAAGTGGCACTATTGCATGATAAAAGTGGCGCTATTGGAGTGTAAAAGTGGCGCTATTGCGCTTGTTTGGTTCCCTTATTCATTGCACAATTATTCACTTAACCACATAATTAACTGTGCGTCAATACACTATGTCTGCACGCTCAAAACTCAAGAATTTCGCACCAAAGATTTTGTTGTGCGCCGAGCTCATAGTATTGAGCATCAGAAATGCAAATATAGTCTTTCCAAAACCTATTGTTTTAGCGTATTTTGCAACAATTCCCCCCCCCCCGCAAAAACAATACGTTTTTTTATTGAAAAACTTATAGGCTTTTCATTTTTTTTACTACATTTGCAAATCTTAAACATAACCCTTTTAAATAATCAGCTTATGGGAAACTTTATTAAGAAACTATTTGTTGTATTGCTGCTCGCTCTTGTGCAGACAGCTGTATGTAATGCCGACTCGTTCAAGGGTAAGATAGTGAACGCCGAGACGGGCGAGATACTTGTTGGAGCGACTATACGCAGTGAGATCAACCCGCAGCCAGGATGGTCGATTCAGAGCAGCAGTGAGACAGACAGCACCGGATGCTTCATTCTCGATACGAGTTCGGAGGGCCGCGTGATGTTCACGTTCAGCATGATCGGATATAAGAATTCGCGCAAGGTGGACTATGCCTACGGTCCTGAGGTGAAGGACACCACAGACTTTGGCGTCATAAAGCTGCAGCCTACGGCGCTTATGCTGAAGGAGGTGGAGGTGACGGCAAAGGTGCCGCGCATTACGATGTCGGGCGACACCATTGTGTTTAATCCCGAAGCATTCAAGCTGAAAGAAGGAGCACGCCTTGACGAGCTTATCAAGAAATTGCCAGGTGTGGAGCGCCGTGACGGCAAACTCTACTGGAACAACAAGCCCATACGCATGATGATGAACGGTAAGGACCTGTTCGGTGGTGACCAGATTATAGGTCAGTTGCCTGCCGAGGTGGCTAACAAGCTGAAGCTCTATGACCGCAAGTCGGAGCTGGCTCGTCACACGGGTAATGACGACGGCGAAGAAGACCAAGTGCTTGACATTCAGGTGAAGCCCGGTTTCCTCGATAAATGGTATGGCGACGTAAAGGCTCAATATCAGACCAAGAAGAGATATATGTTCGAAGGAAACGCCCGTAAGCTCAGCGACCACGACCCGCAGATGCTTTACCTACAGGCAAACAATGCCAACCGCTACGTCGACAAGACAATGAATTCAACAATGAACTCTAACATCGACGGCGACGGCAAGAGCCAATACGGATCGTACAACTATCAGCACAACTGGCATACCAAGGGTACGAGCCAATACTCGAACAACAGATTTGACATCAGCGCCAACTTAGGACACTACGATGGATGGAACACTATAGGCAAGTCCACCGAGACTTTCTTCCCCAACAAGGAGCACACCTTCGCCGTGTCTGAAAACTATCACTACAAGCATAACTTTAAGCCACATATGGAGGCACGACTCTTCGCCTACACCGACTCCGTGAACACCATCAGCGTGACGGCGAAAGCCTCCTACGAGAAGAGCAGAAAAACCAACGAGGACAAAGGGGCTTCGTATGGCTATGAACCGAACAAGTTTGAATATCACTCGCTCAATGCCGCTCTTGCCGCAAAGCCCGGCGACGCGCTTTACGAACGTCTCATCACGCGCAACCGCAATTATCAGTCTTCCGAGCAGCAGGACCGCAACTTATACGTAGAATATGCGTGGGAGCACTTCATCGGAAAGAGCGGTTCGTTCTCGCTGAAAGGCTACACACAAATAAGCGGGAACAACGAGGACACACATAACAACCGCGACCTGGAATATCTGCGTGAGAAGCGAAGCGAGACAGTCTGGCAGTTCTATTCACGCGACAACAAAGAGCTGACCACCAAGCTCGGCGCCACGTTCGAGCATTGGCTCGGCAAGAAGGTGTATGTCAACATCACAGACAACGTGAAATACTCTCGCACTAACACCACACGTGACTTCTTCACCGACAACAACAAGCAGAACGTCGTGGACGGCACACCGACAACGCTCGACCCGAACAACACCATGAGCAACCTCATGCATACATGGACCAACCAGTTGACGCTGAAGTCTACCATCACTCCTGTGAAGGCGCTTATGATTATGCCTAAGTTCAGCTGGAACGTCAATCGCGAGAAGAGCGACTATCGCTACGGACAGCTCGACACCACAGCCGTGCGCACAAGCCAGACCTACGAGCCGTCGATATTCCTGAAATGGAAGATGAGCCGCGTACGCAACATGGACCTCTCGTTTGCATATAACACCACCGTGCCCGAACTCGTAAGCACCTTCGGATATCGCAACACAGTAGACCCGCTGTATATCTATACGGGCAATCCAATGTTGCGCAATTCGCACAGCCACACCACTACGTACAACTATCACCGCATGTGGCTGCGCAAGCAGATAGTCTTAGGACTGAGCGCGTCATACAACAAGGACATCAACCCCATAGCCACACTCTACAGCTACGACTCGTCCACAGGCGTGTATGAGAGCAAGCCGATGAACGTGAAGGGTGGCGACATGTGGACGTTCGGACTGAATTACGACCAAGGCATCGGCGTTTACTTCCGCCTGATGAACAAGTTTGCGCTGGAGACAGCCAAGTCGTACGGATTCCTTACCATCGTGGACAACAACGACCCCAATGCCGTGCCTGAGCTCAACCTTCAGAAGCGTCTTGGCATTAACGAGAACTTCGAGTTTTCGTATGAGGCAGAGAAGGTGCAGCTGACGCTGTTCAACCGTCTGGAATGGAACCGCTATCGTTACGACGACGCTTCTTACAACACCAATCCGTTGTATAACAGCGTCGGAATAAACGCAACGCTGCGTCTCTCGCCCTTCCAGGTGTTCATGCAGTTGTCTGACGATTTCCGCTCCGGCTATGCCACTTCAGCAATGAACGGTCACAAGCTGGTGTCGTGGGCGTCCGTCAGCTACAGTTTCTGCAAGAACAAGTGCCAACTGTCGCTTTTCGTGGACGACATATTCAACAAGGACATCATGTACGATAGCGAATACTCGGCATATCAGCGCAGCGAAAGTTCGGCAAACTACATACACCACTACGCCAACCTGAGCTTCACATACAGATTTGATGCGAAGGCTAAGAAGAAATAAACTCGTTCGCTTGAGAAATAAAAAAAACGGGAACAGCAGACTTTTCAATAAGTCCGCTGTTCCCGTTTTTACTTATAGGGATTTCCGAAAAAATGTTGTTCTTACTTCTTTGTCAGCACATAGAGCTTTGCTGTTTCGCCTTCCGGCTCATTGCCGAGCGAGTCTGTCATGACTATGCTCTTGCTGTCCTTCACCTTATAGAAGCTGTGCTCGCCGCTTGAGGGGCGCACAAGCATCATCACGTTGCCGTCAAGAACCTGCAGCACGCCGCTTGCCTCGTCATGTCCGTCCTTGCGGTCGATGTAGTCCTGCTGGAGCTGATAGGTGCTGTCAGCGTTAATGGTGAGGACGGTCTTTATGCCCGGGCAGTCGGCAGTTGGCAGAGTGCCCTCGTAGGTGCCGGCAACAGCAGCTAAGTCAACGTCAGCGCTGACAGAGTCGGCAACGCATACCGAATCGTTCTTCGTTTCATCCTGAGCGGTCTTCTTGCCATTGCAAGCGACCATCATTGCAGCAGCAATTACTGCAAGATACATAAATTTGTTTTTCATACCTTTTAAGTGTTGTTGTTATTTTGACTATCCTTTACTGCTTGTTCTCCACCGCTTTCGGTGTCCAGTTCTTGAAGAACCGCAGCACCTTCTTCTCGCTATATCCCTTTCCTTCCTCAAGGAAGCTCGAGTCCTGGATGTGCAGCACATTGCCTTCCGAGTCGAGCACCACGAAGACGGGGAAACCGAAGCGAGCCGGATTGCCAAGACGCTCCATCAGCTTGGCAGCGTTGTTGGCAGAAGCGTCGCCGCCACTCTTGCGCGGATCATAGTTGACGTGGATAAGCTCGAAGTTGTCGCTGACCATCTTGCTCACCTCCTGGTCTTTCTCCACGAAGTCAGCGAAGCGCAGACACCACGGACACCAGTTGCCGCCCACCTGACAGACCACATACTTGCCGTCCGCCTTTGCCTTCACGAGAGCATTGTCAATCTGTTCCATCGGATTGATGTTCTCGTTATACACCTTCTTGAGCGTCTCCTGCGCGTTCGCCACAGCCACAGTCATCGAAAATAGAACAGCTATGATGAATGACTTTTTCATTGTCTTACGTTTTTTATCAGTTAAATCTCCTCCACAATCTCTGCCATCGGCTTGCGCTTCTTCTCTGCATGCGGGCAGTCGGCAGCCACATGACCGATGGGGATGATTGCCACAGTCTCGAAATCGTCCGACGGGAACAGCTCGCTCATGACGCTGGTGTCGTAATTGCACACCCAGCAAGTGCCCAGACCACGCTCCGTAGCGGCAAGGCAGAGGTGCTCGGTGGCGATGGCTACGTCCACGTCGCCGTGCTTCTTGTCGTCATAACTGCATGTCCAGCAGGCATTGTTGTTCTTCATACAGACGATGTAGAGCGGTGCCGTGCGAAACCATTCGCGGTCGTAAGCACGCCACAGCTTCTGCTTTGCCTCCTCGCTGCGCACAATCACAAACTTCCACGGCTGCTTGTTAACAGCCGACGGGGCAAGGCGCACACACTCCATTATATAGTCAAGGTCGGACTGTGCCACCGGCTCGGCTGTATACTTGCGTGCCGAGAAACGCTTTTCTGACAGTTCGAGAATATTCATATATATCGGTAAATGTTGGTTTAGTCCTGATAATACACTCTCTTCACACGGTTGCTTATTCCTGTAAGCACCTCGTACGGGATGGTGTCGATGGCATCGGACAGCACGGTCACGGGCAGTTCCTCGCCGAAGATAATCACCTGATCGCCCTCCTTGCAGTCGATGTCCGTCACGTCAATCATTGCCACGTCCATGCATATATTGCCCACGTATTCAGCATGCTTGCCGTTAACAAGGCAGTAGCAGTGGCGATTGCCGAGATGACGGTTCAGTCCGTCGGCATATCCGATAGGAATGGCGGCAATGCGCGAAGGACGAGAGAGCGTACCACGGCGACTGTAACCGACGGTCTCGTCAGCCGGAATGTCATGTATCTGGAGGATGGTGGTCTTCAGCGTGGTGACGTTGTTGAGCATCGAGTTGTCGCGCGAGTCATAACCGTAGAGTCCGAGTCCAAGGCGGCACATGTCGAGCTGGCGCTCCGGGAAGTGCTCAATGCCAGCAGAGTTGTCGATGTGTCGGAGTATCTTGTGCGGGAATGCAGCACAAAGCTGGCTGCTACCCTTCTCGAAGAGTTCGAACTGGTGAGCCGAGAACTCGTCGAAGGAGTCAGAATCGCTACCTACGAAGTGCGAGAAGACAGAGCGTGGAATGACAGACGACTGATGTTTCAGGCGGTCTATCAGCTCCGGCATGTCCTTCAACGGATCGAAGCCAAGACGGTGCATGCCCGTGTCCAGCTTGATATGTACGGGGAAGTTGCTTATGCCGTTCTTCTGCGTCTCACGCACAAGGGCGTCAAGCAGGCGGAAGGAATAGACCTCCGGCTCCAAGTCGTAATCAAACATGGTCTTGAACGCCGACATCTCCGGGTTCATAATCATGATGTTTGACGTTATGCCGTTCTTGCGGAGCGTGACACCCTCGTCAGCCACAGCCACAGCAAGGTAGTCCACACGATGGTCTTGCAGCGTCTTGGCTATCTCCACCGCACCTGCGCCGTAGGCATCCGCCTTTATCATGCAGACGAGCTTGGTCTCGGGACGCATAAAGGAACGATAGAAGTTGAGGTTCTTCACCACATTGGAGAGATTCACCTCCAGAATGGTCTCATGCACCTTCTTCACCAACAGTTCGGTGATATTGTCGAAACCGAAGCGGCGTGCTCCCTTTATAAGGATAACCTCATTGCGCAATGTCTCGAACACGTCGCTGTGAATAAACGACGTTACGTCATGGAAGAAGTGCTTCTCCTTCACCTTTATAAGGTCAGCATGAGCCATTATCTGCGGTCCGATGCCGATAATCTTGTCCACGCCACGCTGTACGGAGAGATTGCTTACCTCGGTATAGAGTTCTTCCAGGGGTTCGCCTGTCTGATAGATATCGCTGAGGATAAGCGTGCGTCCCTGTCCCTTGTGGTCAGGACGACGGTTCATAAAGTCGAGGGCTATGTCGAGCGAATTGATATCAGAGTTATACGAGTCGTTGATAAGCGTACATCCGTGGATTCCCTCCTTCACCTCCAGACGCATTGCCACAGGCTCAAGAGCCTCCATGCGCTCTGCTATGTGCTCCTTGGAGAGTCCGAGATGGAGCGCCACAACGGCTGTAGTAACGGAGTTTCTTACGGAAGCCTCATCTATGAACGGAAGGTTATATTCTCCCGCCTCACCTTTATATATATAATGTATAGTGGACGTGAAGTCCTTCTTCTCCACATTCTCCACGAAGAGCGCGGCGCTGCGGTCCTTCATTGACCATGAAAGATTCTCTCCCTTATAGTCGATGCCGGATACAACCTGGTCAACTATCTCGTCGTCCTTGCAATAGACGATGGTCTTGGCGTCGTGGAAGAGCTCCACCTTCTCGTGACACTTCTCCTCAAGTGACGAGAAATTGCGCTGATGGGCGTCGCCGATGAATGTCAGCACAGCGATGTCGGGCTGGATTATGCCTCTAAGAGCCTGCATCTCACCCGGTTCGGAGATGCCTGCCTCGAATACGCCCACCTGACTCTGCTCGTTAAGCAGCCATACGGAGAGCGGCACACCAATCTGCGAGTTGTAGCTGCGCGGCGAACGCGTCACCTTCAACTCAGGAGAAAGGAGCTGATAGAGCCACTCCTTCACGATGGTCTTTCCGTTTGAGCCAGTGATGCCCACAATGGGGATGTCATACTCCTCACGATGGCGCTCGGCAAGTCGCTGAAGGGCAACGAGCGAACTCTCCACCTTCAGGAAGTTGGCGTCCGGATATGCTGTGTCATAATCAGCCGGAACATCCTCCACCACAAAGTTTCTGACACCACGTCTGTAGAGGTCAGGGATGTAGGCATGACCGTCTCCCCTGCCCGACTTGAGAGCGAAGAAGAGAGTCTCCTCTGCAAAGCAGAGCGAACGGCTGTCGGTAAGTAAGAAGCCGATGTTGGCATCTGTGGCGCCGAAGCGATGTGCTCCTATCAGCGTCGTCACTTTTTCTATTGTATAAGTCATCTTTCCGTAAAATGTTTTATATCGGTGCAAACTTACACAAAATCGGTGTAACAAGCAAGATATCTTACGTTTTTATTAGTTTTCGTCTTTACTTTCTACAGTTTGCAGGGCATTTTTCAGTATCCCCACTTCGTATCCAACTTCACTTCCTCGGTATTGATGACGTTCTGGGTGAGCAAGGCTCGGTTGTCTGAAAGAATCTTTATCTCCAGATAATCAGCAGGATAATACACCTTGCCGTTCCTTATCAGTATTCCCATCCTGTTGGGAGCTATCTCAAAGATGGCGAATCCACCGACGAAGTCGTGTATTTTTCTGTATATTGGTTGCAGGATGATGTCATCGCCCACACGAAGTCCCCATCGTCCGGAAGCCTCGAACGGTTTCACGTCCTGCAGATACTCGTAGCGTTGCTTGCGGGTCTGTTCCTGTTTCAGCTTGTCATACTGCGCCACGAACACCATATCATTGTTAGGCACTATCACTCTATTTGATTTCTTGGCATGAGTAGGTAACGATCCCTTGCCCGCCCTAAGTCCGGCGTACATCGCCTCCCAGTTACGGTCATTGTCAGGCAGACCGAACTTACGGTAGTTTCCTACATTATCCAATATCATGCACACCTTATCCTTCTGCTTATGATTGATGCGCAGTCCACGCCCCACCATCTGCAGATACTTGGCAAGCGACAGCGTAGGACGTGCCATCTGAATATACTCCACATCAGGACAGTCGAAGCCCTCGTCAAAGAGATTCACGTTCACCAGACAGTCCAACTCGCCCTTTCTGAAATCCTCCACCATCCTCTGGCGGGTCTTCGAAGGCGTCTTGCTGTCCAAAGCCACCGCCTTCAGCCCCATCGCCACGTAATAGTCGGCAATGGTCTGGGCATGACTGATGTCGATGGCATACACGATGCCCTTCTTTCCTTCGGCATACTTCGCCACGCTGTCATACAGTCGCTTTATGGATTGTGGCACATTCAGCTTCTCATCCATCTCCTTGATTGAATAGTCGCCGTCGCTGCCACGAGCTTTCAGAGAGTTGACGGTCAATTGGTCCTGCGAGTACTGCCCTATCACCACATAGTCGTAGGGAGCGAGATAGCCACGCTTGATGAAATCCTTGGTTGACGGTGAGGTCAGCAGTCGCTCAAACAGCTTGCCGAACGACTCGCGCTTCATGCGACAAGGCGTAGCCGTCATGCCCAACTTCAAAGCTTCCTTGTTACGTTGGAACAGATCCTGATAAGAGCTTGCCAAGGCATGGTGAGCCTCATCCACCACTATCAGCCCAGGTCTGCAGCCCTTCCTCTCCAACTCAATGATATGCCTACCGAGCCATTGGATGGACAGCACGCGTATTCTGACCTTGGCTTTCAGCACAGATTCCTTCTCGCCATACTCCAGGCAGAATCGGTCGAGAGTCTGCTGCATCTGCTCCACCAGCTCACGCCGATGCGCAACAATCCATACTTCCCCCGTCTCATGGTTATCAACAAACCACTTCACCACCGAAGCCATCACGTACGTCTTACCCGTACCCGTCGGCATCTGCACAATCACAGAGTTGCCGTCAGCACCGCCCAGTGTCCTACGGTATCTGGCAATCCCAGTAGAGGTCAGCATCTTGATGATGTTCTCCAACATCACCTCCTGATAGTCATAAAGCTTGATTGTCTTCATTAAATGTTTGAACTGCCAAAGCAAACATAAGAGGCTATGGCGTCCCCGCCATAGCCACGCACCCACGCTTCATTTAGTAGTTATTATCTGGCAGGGTGCGAACAAGGCGAAGCCAATTAATAACTTCTAATTAAAAAATAATAATTTTAGATAGATTATCTATCCTTATACATATTCTCATAATACTTCTGGTAATCGCCAGAAGTTACGTTGTCCATCCAGTCCTGGTTCTCAAGATACCACTTCACGGTCTTCTCGATACCCTCCTCAAACTGGAGCGACGGCTCCCAACCGAGTTCCTTCTGGAGCTTGCGAGAGTCGATGGCATAACGGGCGTCATGACCCAAACGGTCGGTTACGTGGGTGATAAGATCCATGTCCTCACCCTCCTTTCTGCCGAGCAGACGGTCAACGGTCTTGATTACCACCTTGATGATATCGATGTTCTTCCACTCGTTGAAGCCACCGATGTTGTAAGTCTCGGCAATCTTGCCTTCATGGAAAATCATATCAATGGCACGCGCATGATCCTCCACATACAACCAGTCGCGGACATTCTCACCCTTACCATAAACCGGCAACGGCTTGCGATGACGGATATTGTTGATGAACAACGGAATCAGCTTCTCCGGGAACTGATACGGACCATAGTTGTTGGAGCAGTTGGTCACGATGGTAGGCATGCCGTAAGTGTCGTGGAAAGCACGGACGAAGTGGTCAGAGCTTGCCTTGGATGCAGAGTACGGAGAGTGAGGATTATACTTGGTTGTCTCCAGGAAGAACTCCTCGCCATAAGCCTCGTGGTTCTTGCCGCTTGACGCCTTGGTGGAGAAAGGAGCAGGAACGCCCTCAGGATGAGTCATCTCCAATGCGCCATACACCTCATCAGTAGAGATATGGTAGAAACGCTTGCCCTCGTATTTCTCCGGCAGGCTTTCCCAATAGAGCTTCGCTGCCTGAAGCAGAGTCAGCGTACCCATGACATTAGTGCGTGCGAAGGTGAACGGATCCTTGATGCTTCGGTCAACATGACTCTCGGCAGCAAGATGGATGATGCCATCGATGTGCTCATCCTGCATCAGCTTATAGAAAGCATCGAAGTCGCAGATGTCCATCTTTACAAACTTATAGTTAGGTTTATCCTCAATGTCCTTAAGGTTAGCCAAGTTGCCGGCATAAGTCAACTTATCAAGGCAGATGATATTATATTCGGGGTATTTGTTCACGAAGAGGCGAACAACGTGAGAGCCGATAAAACCGGCACCACCTGTAATCACTATATTTCTTTTCATTATTTTATATGTTGATTGTTTATATCGTTGCAAAATGCTGAGAAGCCTTTATTTATTCTGAAGATTTGCAATACATTTCTCCAGAGAATCCACCCAGTAAGGCACCTTCACACCAAAGGTCTCCTTTATGCTTCTCTTGTCGAGCACAGAGTAAGCGGGACGAGTCACGGGAGAGGGATATTCTGAACTGTAACACGGCTGGATGTCACACTCTGTATGACCGGCGATACGTGCAATCATCTTTGTGAAGTCGTACCACGAGCAAACGCCCTCGTTAGAGAAGTGATATACGCCGACGTATTTCGTATTGTCTGCCTCAGCCTCCATCTTTCCAAGAATAGTCAGGATGGCGTTGGCGAGGTCGAGAGCGTATGTAGGAGTGCCACACTGGTCGAACACCACCTTCAACTGAGGCTTTGTGGCAGTAAGGTTGAGCATAGTCTTGCAGAAGTTCTTGCCGAACTCCGAATACAGCCAAGCCGTACGGATGATAATATACTTACATCCCGTAGCAATAATCTTCTGCTCGCCATGGAGCTTTGTCATACCATAAACACCGGTTGGAGTACCCTTCTGATCCGGATTGCAGGGCACGTTGTAAGGCTCCTTGCCGAACACGTAGTCCGTGCTTATCTGGACAAGCACGCCGTCTGCCTCCTTCATTGCCGTGGCAAGGTTCTCCGGGGCATCAGCATTCAGCTTCTCAGCGAGAGCAGCCAGCTTCTTGTCCGTCTCACAAGCGTCCACATTTGTCCAAGCGGCACAGTTTATGATTGCCTTTACATTGTTTTCCTTCACCATCTTGCGGATGGCGTCCATGTCAGTAATGTCAAGGTAAGTGGTCTCCTGACCCTCCACCTGACTGACATCCGTGAAAATGTAATGGTCCGCAGAATTTCTGCTGACGATACGCATCTCATTGCCAAGCTGACCGTTGGCACCGGTTACTAATATATTCATATTATAAAAGTGTTAAATCCAAAATACAATCTTCTACTCTCTTTTACCACCACCTATTTATATAAGTCCACGTTGATGTCAAAAGGACTGTCAAAGTCATTAAGCAGTTCGTGCTTGGTGTCCTTCTCTGAAAGGATGGCATGTTCTGTGGGGATTCGCCAGTCGATGTTCAGGCTATCGTCCAGAATACTGATGCCGCCATCAGCCTCAGGATGATAGAAGTTGTCACACTTATACTGGAACACCGCTGTCTCGCTGAGAACGGCAAAGCCATGCGCAAAGCCGCGCGGCACGAAGAACTGTCTGTGGTTGTCCTCAGTGAGCTCCACGGCAACGTGCTTGCCGTATGTGGGCGAACCCTTGCGAATGTCCATAGCCACATCCAGCACTCTTCCCTTCACGCATCTCACCAGCTTACTCTGTGTGAACGGCGGACGCTGGAAATGCAAGCCTCGCATCACGCCATAGCTGCTCATGCTCTCATTATCCTGGCAGAAGTCAATATGACGCACCTTCTCGTCAAACTCCCTTTGTGAAAAACTCTCGAAGAAATATCCACGAGCATCCTTAAAGATCCGCGGCTCAATAATCACCACGCCCTCAATCTCAGTCTTTATTACTTCCATTGTGTTTATTTGATTAATTTTGTCTTTCTAATATTAAGATAAGCATATTAAATGTTTCGCAATAAGTCAGAAGCTTGAGAAGATTCATGCTGCTTCATGAACAACAAAATTGTTTTAACCCGTTGTTTCAATTGCTTATCTTTATAGATATTGTTCTCATAATCTGCAAAAATCCTTCTCATAAATCCTTCCAGATTGAATATCAAAGTCTTCATTACGCTACGTTCACCTGTATATACATCCTTATCTTCTATAACAGAAGAAATTGCAGGCACGATATTTAATGCATATTCGCTTGCTATAGTATCGAAGACCTTAACCACGGAATTCAATACAGACGGATTATCACCAACATCATTTAAAACTCTTTGGAAAAAGCTGATGTCTTTCTCCTTAAAGTCAAACCACTTTTCCTCATATTTGACATTGGTTGAAAGATCAAGCAAGTAATATTGAATAATTTCAGACCTATCTCTCTTCGTAATCCTCTTAATTATACTTTCATAAAGAGAATACCATACTATCCAAAACTTTTCATAAGAGCCATAATGTAGACATTTAAAAATGAAATAACGAATTAACGGCTCATACCTATTATCTTTTGATATATATCTGCAGAAGAACGAGAGCATTTGAGGAATCTTATCCTCATTAGCATTGATAATGATGTCCGAAACCAGATCTGCATCATCAAACCTCTCTTGAGAATACGAAACATGATTTCTATTTGTTTTAGGCATCCATTCTGATGACATTATTTCCATACACTTAACCGTCAAGTCCATGTGTGACGTGTCATTCGCCAAGATACAAAGCGTAGCTCTTGCCCTGTCTATTTCTGTTGCATCTTGAGAAATCGGAGTTTCTACGATTTCTTGCAGACAGGATTCCATAAACGATGTATGATGTTTCCACATTTCGTTCTTAACTATCATGTATCTCATCGTATCACATGGCCTTGTATTGCCGTATTTATATGTGCTTCTTATAAATGCCAAACATATCTTTCTAAGTTCAATTTCATCCTCCTTATCGCTGAAACGCAGAAGTGAAGGAATTGCATTGAGACATACCACCAACTCAGTGAACGTTTTCTCCAAAAAGGGTCCCATATCCTTCAGTACAGTAAACAAGCGTTGCTTACATTCATTCAGCTCCATAGCATCCAGCTTGTCAGAGAACTTCATAAGCAGAATGCCACTTCCCATACAAGGTAGAAACTCGTCACCTGCGAGCCTATGGATAGCAGTATCCTCCGAACCTAATAGTTTCTCAATATATCTTATTTCGTCCAATACGGCTTTTGGATTATCGTCAAAGGGCGATTTCGAAGATTCGTCATGACATTCGGAATATTGATTTTCAATCCATTTCCTCAGATTCACACATCTTGTCATCTGCCTATTTTCCTCATCTATTTTCAGGCTCTCTTTCTTTTGTTCAGGAGTTAAGTTAGGAGTAACCTTTATTGCTTTCACCCCATCCTTTAAGCTTACCTCTTCCTTTATCAATGACCGATAGTCAATTCTGGCCACCATATAGTCCTCATATCTCTTCTTTGCTTGCGGGATTAATGCTACCTGATTTTTAATTACGTCTACGCAAGCATATAATTTCAGCAACCTCTCCTTCTCTTGCGGCTTTTCAGAAGCATCATAACAAACCAGAAGTCTTTGTAACCAACTTTCCAGATGATATTGCCTATGTTTCAATTCGTTGGAAGCCTTACGTTCTTTTACAATATATTCACGTCCAATACCCTCAACAGCCCATATTTCTACAGACAACTCATTAGAACAACGAGTCAAGTCATACGAAAGGAAACGGTAATCCTGATAAAAAACCATCAATATATCAAAATAGTCTTCATAATGCGCCAAAGCTATACTTGCCACAACCGCCCATAACGAAATTGATTTCGACTCATTTAGAATCTTCGTCAGAATCTTTGAAACATATTCTTTGTTTTTATTGTCATCGCATAGTTTAAGCAAGAACTTCTCCAATGCCATATGTACACACTCCAATACGTGCGGTGCAGGAAAACCAGACGTACCTCTATACATATTCCACAATACTTGCGAAGCAATTATTTCTTTATAAGTGCCATTTGGTAATAGAACCCTTATTTTCTCTATGTTATCTCCTTCCGTCCTTCTTTCCTTATAAACATCCACACATTTATCAACGAATCTGATGATAAAATCTATTGTATTCTGTAGTTCAGGACTGATACTATATTCAGTCATCAGCATAGGATAGACAGGTGTTTGGAAAGCACTGCTTGGGAAATATCCTTCTATTCCTAACCCTTCATCAAGTCCATAATAGTACTCGCTGTCCCGGTACGAATAGCCATAAAATCCCCTATGCTTATTTTCTTCAGGATGCTCCTCCCAAAACAATTGCAGAAGTTCAGGAAGAACATCATGGCATTGTATACATAAAGAAAAGACATCATAAATGTTAGCTTTCATGACCACATATTCCATTAACTGAAAATACGGATCATCATAATCAACCCATTTGTTACGGACTACATCACTTATGATTTGCGTCAGTTCGTCTTTCAAGAAAGCAGAATACTGACAAACCAAAGAGCACCATTCTTCCGGTTTCTGTACGTATAATGTAGAACCTTTCCTTGATGCATAGACCTCCTCTTTGAATATCCTCAATGACAGGATAGCCGCCTGCCGTTTTTCGTTAGGACCGGCATCCCCGATGCCTAAAAATCCAAGTAAAACTTGGTATATAATATAGGTGTTATTCAGGAAGTATTCGTCTTGATTTCTATACATAAAATCAATCACGCTACTCCAGCCACCACCAACCGGAATAAATCTTGGGAATTGCCTACCCTTATATGTGATGTGTTCTTTTATCTCTTTGCAAGACACATAAAGTTCCTTAGCAAACTGATTGAACCAATGATAATTGTCACGTTTTAATTGAGCGTCAAACCTTTCAAAGAACGTCCGCGACTTGTCCTTGCTCATGGCTATAACATAGAATACAGGAGACACCCAGAAATAATCCAATTCATTTGCAAATATCGCTTTACAGAAAGAATCCAATCGTGTCGCCCCATCATCTGTCTTTTCTTGCAAACAATGTAAAAAAGCATTCTGATAATCCACAGTATGTGGTAAATAGTTCAACTCCTTTACCTGTCCAGTTATAATCTGCTCCATCACATACTCCAACGCCCAATCCGAATAAAGATCATGCTTAAACGTATAGCCTTTATGCATTACCTCAGTCAGCACATCCTCTTCCATGAGCAAATAGGCAGCATCCTTATCCTTTATGTCAGAATAGCCAACATAATATTTCGGATACATTTGTAATTGCCGGGCTAAGTCAACCAAACAATCCTCCCTTTTCTGTTGCACACCTCCCCTTACATTACCTCTCACTTTTATCTTCCAAACCCTTTCCCTGAAAGAAGAGCAATCCATCTGAGTATTAGAACCTAATTCCACATATCTTGCGAGGTAGAATGGCAAGCATAACTGGACAAGAAGCTTATTGTCATGAGGAAGCACAATTGAGTAATTTTCAGCAAACGAAACAAGTTCGGTCTTTGAGATAGGCAGAACTTCCATAATAACCGTATGGAGACCATAATCTTGACTGATAACTTCAAGAAAATCTTTACGGCAATTAGCTTTGCACGTAAAAACAAATGTCCAACCCTCTTTACGAAGTTTGTCAAATAACAGAAGAGGAACCGAACAGCCTGTGTATTCAAGAAGTTTTTCAGCTGAATCTACATATATTATCTTGGTTTTAAACTCCCGATAATAATCACAGAAATCCTTAAATGAATAATTCTGCCCCAAAGCAAACAAGTCGTTTATCCTGCTCGTATCCAATTGTCTACCATCCAATACAAAAAACACTGTATCTATGTTTTCTTTTGCTTGTGCATAGTAATTCTTGACAATTGCGCTTTTTCCCGATCCACTCTCTCCTATAATAACAATGTTTTGCTTGTTACAGATATGTTCATTTATCTTCTTCACATAGTCCTTTCGGTCAATAGTGAAGACATTGTCGCCATAGACTATCTCACCATTAATACGAGCAAACTTTGCATCATTGCTTTCTTCTACGTCATGAGGCAAGTCTTGAATATGAGATTTAAGATTAAAGAAGATGTCATACGCCAATGGATGTTCTTTTACAGCATCAAGAATGTTGTCGCCAAACATCCATTCTATCTTTAAGCCATTATTCTCTGCCGCATCCTGAATAGACTGTTGTTTTCTAGTAATGTGACTTCCTTTAGGAATGCCAAATTCCTTATTTGTATAAATGATTATCTTTGTCTGATTGGGATTCCATTCTTTGGCCTTTTCTATTGAATGGATAATATTGTTTGCATCTATTTCATTCTCAAAATATTTTGCTTGAAATCCGATAATCTCACCATCTCGTTCAATGACATCAGTTTCATTTCCCGGATGGTTCTTATAATAAGGCAATGCAAATGGCACGTTATATGTCTTGCGAAACAAAAAACGCGCTAAGTCCTCAAATGCATTTGTCAAATTCTTTGAGTTCTTTCCTATGAACTCATTCCAACTTGTACTATACATAGGTTAGCCATGTTATTTATTTCCACTCGCTCTCTCAATATCATCAGCTTCTTCCTTAGCTTCTGTTATTGCCATCTTGATGACAGCAATGATTAATGTCAAACCTATAAGTGCGGCAGCTCCTAAGATGAGTTTACACCACATATCTTTACTTCTCGTATTTCTTGTAGATGGCAGTTACTTGTTGGGCTATCTTGTCCCAGTCATACTTGCCCATATCATAGTTGATGTGCTGTAAGGGCTGCTCTATGATTTTTCCGAGCTTCTGCGACAACTCGTCCACGTCACCGCAATGGAAGTAGTCATCCTTGGGCAAGCCTACCTCTAAATTGGCAGGGATGTCGCTTACCACAACCTTCACGCCATAGCTCATTGCCTCCAATAATGCAATGGGAAGTCCCTCGTGTGATGAAGGCAAGCAGTAGCACTTACAGTTTGTCAAGAGCGAATGGAGCTTCTTACCTTTTATGAAGCCGGTCAGGACCACACCGTTCTTACGAGCCATCTCCTTCAATCCCATTGAATAGCTGTCCTCGAAGTCTGTATCACCAGCCAATACCAACTTCATGTCCTCCAAAGAATCTTTATGCGCCTTCTTCCATTTTACGAATGCCTCTACAAGATGGTGCAGATTCTTCTCTGGAACAAAACGGCACATGCCCAAAACATACTTACCCTTCTCTATTTCAAGTTCGTTGAAGTATTCGGGATATTCGCAAATCTCTGGTTCAGACACACCATTATATATAAGGTGTACATTCTTTGTCCTGCCATACTTCTTGGCAATAAGGTTCTTAATAACGTTAGAGATTACAATGACGTCGTCCGCAAACATACATCCCATCCTCTCGCCCATCTTCAATATGGTCTTTGCAGCAAAGCCCCACTTGTCACGGTCATAGTCTGGTCCATGATGTGTGAACACCACTTTCATGCCAAGCAATTTGGCGTATGGCACAAGCAAGGCAGGACCAATAGCATGAATGTGCAGCACGTCAGCTCCAAGTTTCTTCGCCTTGTTAATGGCTCGGAAAGTATGGATGATAGCCTCAAACGACTTCTTCTTAGGTGAAGGAATAGTGACAAGCTTCACGCCATTCCATTCCTTCAAGTCATCCTGAACATAATTGGAGCGACGTATTATCGTCACATCAAAGCCACGCTTTGCTACACGCGGGAAAAGCTCCTCGCAATGCGTCTCCACGCCACCCATGATGTTAGGAACACCACGAGTACCTGTTACTACTATTTTCATTTGAATTTATTTCTTTAGGAATTGGTTGTAGAATGCTATCAACCTTGGATAATAATTTTCAAGACTTAAGTTCTCATGCGCAAACTTCAAAGCGCCGGCACTTTGTTTAGTGTATCCATCTGCCGTTAAACCGTCTGCAAGAACCACCTTACTTCTCAAGTTATCGGCATTTCCACTCTCAAACTGGAACCCTGTCTCACTTTCAACAACAATCTCAGGAATACCACCTATTCTGGCACCAATAACTGGAGTACCGACCGAATAAGCCTCAATAATAGTCATAGGATTGTTCTCATACCATTCTGACGGTACAATGACGTAATAAGCATTTGCTACTAAGTCTTGCAGTTCCTTTCCACGTTTGTAGCCTAAGAATTCCACGTTCTTCATACCGTTGCTCTCCACAAACGCCTTCAATTCATCTTCCTTAGGGCCGGTGCCGACAATCTTCAGATGACATTCTGGCAAACCATTGAAAGCTTCAAGTAATGTCTTCACGCCCTTCTCATAAGACAAGCGTCCGAAGAACAGGAAGTATTTGTCTTTAGGCATCGTTTTAGGCTGACCAGCAATTGAAGTAGAGAAATTATAGAGCGTAATGTTCGGTATATTCTTCACTGCTGGCATATACTTCT
>ERZ506772.65-NODE-65-length-33665-cov-10.0688_pt1 | contig 33665 bp, 29 predicted proteins | sample MGYA00513185_ERZ506772 | MGnify/ENA metagenome assembly ERZ506772 | reverse complement strand
CTTACACTGTTTTTGAATTGTTAAAACCGTGTAAAGCAAATCTGTATTAAGTCACACTTCTCTTCTGAGTAACGTAATCTACAGAGCTTCAGTATGTTGTCGCTGCACGCTCAAAACTCAAGAATTTCGCACCAAAGATTTTGTTGTGCGCTCAACTGGGAGTATTGAGCGTTAGAAATGCAAATATCGTCTTCGGCGGAACCGCCGAAGAGTTAGGAATTTTGAATTTTGAGTTCTTGCTTAGGCAAGCGGCAAAGCCGAGCGGTGAATTATTCTAGGCTTCGCCTGCGATTTTGAATTATTCAGTTGTGAATTACAGCAGACGAGGCAAACCTAGGAGGCTATGGCGTCTCGCCGTAGCCCCGCAGCCTCCCATTGCAGGTTATCAATCTGCGCCGTGTAATACGTAACTTTGTACCACGCCGTGTCCCGAGGGGACACGTATCTATCAGAAACCCACTGCAAGCTCCGAAGGAGCGCAGCTGTGGGATAAGCATCCCCTCTCCGTCTCTTGGTTCCGCAAAGCGGGACCGACTATCATCCTCAATATCATACAGGATGTGTAAGTCCCCCTTCGGGGAACTGTATTTAGGTGGAGGTGTCGCACGTACCCACAGCTGCGCTGCTTCGCAGCTTGCAGTGGGTTTCATGATATAGGTCCCGCTCCGCGGAACCCGCAGTTCGTAAAGCATTTTTTCACTTTTATTATTAAAAAACAACGACAAGGCTTTGCCATAATAATATTTTACACTATCTTTGCAATCGGTAGACCACAAAACAAAGATAAGCAGATTGGTAGCCGAAGTCCACGTAGGACAAACAAAAGCTCCTTAATAGAAGCATGCCTGTTGACAATTTAAAATAAAAACCAAGACATATATATTCACAATAATACGCATTACATTACTAACGACGTTATATAACAAAAAGAACATTTGATTTTCTATTATACAATTTATTAACTAAAAGAAATGGATTATGAAAAAGATTCTATCCCTTCTTTCATTGTTGGTGATGACGCTTACAGCGTTCGCAACAGACTATACGGGACATCGAACCGTGACGTACGGTTCTAATGAGCCTACAGAGTCTGACAACGCAGTTGTGTCCATCGTCGATAATGGTGACGGCACGTACAATGTGTCGTTTGTTGACGTAATAAACGTTGACGGTCCGTACCGCGACAATTATGGTACGTACACATTCAGCAATCTGGCTTGTACTACAGAGAATGGTGTAACTACATTCACAGGAAGTGGTTTGACCGCTGCAGTTACTCATTCTAATCCGAATTCGGATTATTCGTTCATTAAATCAGCTTCTGAAGGCGAGTTGACAGTCAAGTTCAATGCAGAAAAGGCTTATGCCAAGTTTGCTGCTACGATCAGTACAGGCTGGAGCTCTGCTACAATTTCTGCAGAATTCGGCACTGACGACTTCGAAACCGGCGGTGGCGAACCCGAAGGTCCTACCGTAGTTTCCTCAAAGTCTTTCACTGACAAGCTCAGTCTTAAAATAGGCGACGCTATCAATGAATTGCCATACAGTGCAGAGGTTACTGTAAAGGAGATGTCTGACGGTACAAACAACATCGACTTCTTCTTCGGTTCGAGCCTTATTGAGGCAAACGGCCTTACAAAGGGCACAGACGCTAAGGGTCGCACCACTTACTCTGGCGACGTTGACGTTCAGGGATCAGTTTACAAGGTTTATGCTGTAATCTATACTGATGCTGACGGCACAGAGAAGATTTATATGAGTGTTGAGTCAGAAGGCGTTACTTACATCGTAGGTACAAAGCCGGTTGACGGTCCTTCTATCCCGATGGAGAACTATCAGGCTGACGGCACTGGCTTCGTGGTTTCTACACCTATTGACTGGAACACCCAGAAGTTCCAGGCTGTCATTGACGCCACCAACTGCAACTCTTCAAATACTGAGGAAATCTTCGGCTTCGGTCCTGAGGCTACAGTATGGGAGAAGAACATCCATATCTATGCAGACAAGGGCACTTACAAGGCATTCTATCAGTGCTCTAACGGCAACAACAATACAACCGTCAACATAACTGACAAGACCAACATCACTGTTGAGGTTTCGAAGGCAGACGGTCTGACCGTTGACGGCGTAAGCGTCATCGCTGCTGACAAGCTCGAGGGTCTCTTCGATCTTACAGAGGTGAAGTTCGGTTCAGGCGAGAACAGTCAGTTCAGCAACGCACTCTACAAGAGCGTCAAGCTTGTAGAGGTTGTTCCTCCTTTCGTACCTGAGACAAAGACATACAAGGACGTGGCTTACTCTTCATTCGCTGGTACAAACACCAACTTTGACGAGAACACCGTAGAGTTCACAACTGTTGAGGACGGCACATACAATGTGGTTTACAAGAACCTCACCGTTTCTTCTAACCGCATCGGCGACCTTAACATTCCTAACGTAACAGCCACAACTGACGCTGACGGCAACGTTACATACACCACTACAGCTACTGAGGGCACATGGACCAACATCAACCAGGACCTCGCCTCAATGCTCGGCATCTCTGAGGGCAGCCCCGCTACACTCAAGAGCTTCACAGCCACACTCTCTGGCGAAAAGCTCAACATGACCGTAGTTACAGCTCTGACTGGCGTTGACGCCACTCTCGTATTCGGCGAGCAGTATGTAGAGCCGAATCCTGATCCGGAAGGCACAATCGACGTCGTAGAGCACGGCTTCAATGCTAACGATTTCGCATGGCAGGAGTCGAAGGACATCAACTGGGATACTCAGTATCTCAAGGCTGAGATCGACCTCACCACTTGTAAGAATGAAAATGAGAACATCCTCTCTGTAGGTAACAATATCTCAGCGTGGGGTGCTACCAACTATCACTTCTACTATACAGCTGGTACAAAGACTCTGCAGTTCAACTTCCTCAATTCCTCTGACAATATCTCACGTTACGACGTGGCTGACATTGAGGGAACCGTAACCATCGAGATTTCTAAGAAGAAGGGTCTTGTTATCAACGGCACACAGTATAACAACAAGTATCTGTCGACCGAACAGTATGCTGATCCTACTACTGCTTTCGCAGAACTTTGGGCTATCAGCAACATCAAGATTGGTGGCTGCCAGGGTAGTACTATGAGTAACGCTACGTACAACTACATCCACATCCTCCCAGTTGAGGCAGAGCCGGTTGATCCGAACGAGGTGGTTGGCAGCAAGACTTTCTCTGACAACCTTACTGTCGGACACGACGCAGTAACAGGTGATGTGACCGGTTATGCAAACAAGCAGGTGGTATTCACCAAGTATGCTAACGGCGAGACAGCCGTTACATTCAAGGAATACCCGATTTCTGAGACAGAGTCACGCGACCTCACATTCCGTGGCACAATCGAAGAATATGACATGAGCGAGTATGGCATGGGCAATATGATCTTCGGCGAGAATATGGTAGCAACACCTATCGAAGACGAGACCAGCGCATTCTACGGCAAGGAGATTTCTCTCATGATCAACATCTCATCATACACAGATGATAAGATTAAGTTCGCATACGAGTTTGGTTCTGAAGCTGAAAGCGAAGAAAAGGGAGGCATCTACTACTGCGGCGAGTACGGTGTAGAGATTGAGCAGCCTGAGGAAGTTGTAGGCACTAAGACTTACACAGCTAACCTTACTGTTGATCACGACGCAACATTGCAGAACGAGGTGCTTTATAAGGATAAGGACGTTGTCTTCACCAAGTACTCTACTGGTGACGTGACCGTAACCTTCAAGGCATTCCCGGTTTCAGAGAACGAGACCTGCGACCTCACATTCCGTGGCACAATCTCAGAGGTTGATATGAGCGAGTATGGCATGGGCGTTATGGTATTCGGTGAGAAGATGGTATGCAAGGTAGAGGACGAGGCAAGTTCATTGAACGGTCAGACTCTCTATCTCAACATCAACATCGACAAGAAGGACGACTATACCAAGAACATCGTATTCCAGTACTCATTCGCTAATGATGTGGACGACGAGAATGCTGACGCAAAGAGCATCTTCTATTGCGGTCGTTACGGTGTAGTTGCCGACGCTATCAACGGCATCCAGACCGAAATGGAGAACGGCAACGTATCTATCTACACTGTAGGTGGTGCAAAGGTTAACACTCTCCAGAAGGGCATCAACATCGTACGCCTCGCTAACGGCAAGACCATCAAGGTGGTGAAGTAAGCCAAGCGATAAACGATAAATAAAAAAATCCCGGTTCCTAATCAAGGAGCCGGGATTTTTTTTTACATTTGCATATCCCAACGCCCCCGTTAATCGTTAAGGCATGTTAAAACATTGCCTCTTGTTGTAACAAATCAATCTTCCAAACGTCATCCTATCAGAGCACAGATGAAAAAGATAAGTTTTCGTAGCGACATCCTGCCGATGAAGGACACCCTTTTCAGACTTGCCCTCCGCATCACGCTGAGCCGTGAAGAAGCAGAGGACATCGTGCAGGATACGCTCATCAAAGTATGGAACCGGCGCGACTCGTGGGACACCATCGAGTCCGTAGAGGCGTTCAGCCTCACCGTCTGCCGTAACATTGCTCTTGACCGCCTCAGGCTGCATGCCAACAACAACGCGTCACTCGACGCCGGCACAAGCGGCGAAAAGGCAGACTCCGCCTCCAATCCCTACGAGCGCACAGTGCAGCGCGAGAAAGTGGAGATTGTGCGCTCCCTCATCGACAACTTGCCCGAGAAGCAACGCTCATGCATGCAGCTGCGCGACATCGAAGGCAAGACCTACAAGGAGATTGCCGCCATCCTCTCCATAACGGAGGAGCAGGTGAAGATAAACATCTTCAGAGCGCGGCAGACAATTAAACAACAATTTCAGCAATACGACAATTATGGATTATAAATACATCAGTCAGCTCCTGGACCGCTACTGGCAAGGCGAGACCACTCTCGAAGAAGAGCAGATACTCCGCTCTTTCTTCAGCCAGCTGTGCATCCCGGAAGAGCTTCAGAAGTATCGCAGCCTCTTCATCTACGAGCAGACGGAGAAGCACACCAACACGCTTGGTGACGACTTTGACGAGCGCATGATGGCGCTTATTGACGAGCCCGAGACTGTGAAGGCACGCCGAGTGACCATGAAGGAGCGCTTTGCGCCATTCTTCAAGGCTGCTGCAATGGTGGCCATAATCCTGACACTCAGCCAGGCGGCACAATACTCGTTCCAGAGCACGTCCGAACAGGCACCGGCAGTATCTACCGGCACATCGCGTCCGGCAGGTTCAGTGGCGCTGAACGACTCCGCCCGCATCGACACGCTCAAGAAGAGCAGCTCGGTGGACGCCGTACAGCAGCCCCTCATCGAGAACGGTGCCGTGCTGATGAAGTAAGACAAGACAAAAATTTCTATGCTTTCTCAATAAAAATCATGTTTAGTTAAAACAACATTTGGACATGACGGCTTCTCTCCGAAAGGAACCGACGTCCCGGACAAAGGATGTCGGGGAAGACGCAAGTTCATAAACCCAAACTTGAGACTGTGAAGTTTCAGGTTCTCTCAAATTTTTCATAACATACTAAGAATCGCTGGTCGTCAGAGCTAAAATAGCCCGACGGCCAGTTTTCGTTTTACGCTTATATCACACCAAACAGCAATTCGGCTTTATTCTTAAAAAGCTTTATTTCTAAAATTTTATAAAATTTCTCTATATAATAAGGTATAAGAAAAAAAAAGCTTACTTTTGCGCCGAAATTATAAAACGAAATCAACAACATGCAAGACAACTTAGTTATTGTCGAGAGCCCTGCGAAGGCAAAGACCATTGAGAAATTCCTTGGCTCCGACTATAAAGTCATGTCCTCGTATGGACATATCAGAGACCTTAAGAAGAAGGAACTGAGCATAGATAAAGATACACTCCAGCCCGCTTACGTCATACCAAAGGACAAGGAAGCGCTCGTAAAGACTTTGAGAGAAAACGCCAAGAAAGCCACTAAGGTTTGGCTCGCATCCGATGAGGACCGCGAGGGAGAGGCCATCTCATGGCATCTTTGCGAAGTGCTCGGACTGGACGAGGCGTCCACCAACCGCATTGTCTTCCATGAGATCACGAAGCCTGCCATTCTCGCGGCAATAGAAAACCCGCGTCATCTGGACATGAACCTTGTGAACGCACAGCAGGCCCGCCGCGTGCTCGACCGCATCGTGGGCTTCAAGCTCTCGCCCGTACTTTGGCGAAAGGTGAAGCCGGCACTCTCGGCAGGACGCGTACAGTCGGTAGCCGTGCGCCTTATCGTAGAGCGTGAGCGCGAGATACAGCAGTTCAATACCGAGCCTTACTATCGCATTAACGCCATCTTCGCCATCACCAATGCGGACGGATCGCAGCAGGAAGTGAAGGCAGAGCTGGACAAGCGCTTCTCCACACACGACGAAGCGATGGCTTTCCTCGACAAGTGTAAGGACGCCACGTTCCGCGTGGAGACCGTTACGAAGAAGCCGCTGAAGCGTTATCCCGCAGCGCCGTTCACCACATCCACACTCCAGCAGGAGGCAGCCCGCAAGCTCGGATTCTCCGTTTCGCAGACCATGATGGTGGCGCAGCGCCTCTATGAGAACGGTCTTATCACATACATGCGTACTGACAGCGTCAATCTCTCGCAGCTCTGCATCGGTGCAGCAAAGGAAGAGATTGTGAAGCTCTACGGCGAAGAATACAGCTCACCGCGCAATTTCCACACCCACTCTAAGGGAGCGCAGGAGGCACACGAGGCCATCCGACCCACATATATGAGCAACACCACCGTGGAAGGAACCGCACAGGAGCGCCGCCTCTACGATCTTATATGGAAACGTACAGCTGCCAGCCAGATGGCTGAGGCTCAGATAGAGAAGACCACCATCAGCATCGTGGCTGACAAACCCGCCGACAGCCCCACCGGAAGCATTGAGGAGCACTTTATTGCCAACGGTGAAGTGGTGAAGTTCGACGGTTTCCTCAAGGTTTACCGCGAGTCGTCAGACGACGAGGACGAAGCTTCTGCAGACGAGTTCTCACACATGCTGCCCGTCATCAAGGAGGGCGACGTGCTCACACGCCGCGAGATTACGTCCACAGAGCGTTATTCACAGGGACCATCACGCTACACTGAAGCAAGCCTCGTACACAAACTCGAAGAACTCGGCATCGGCCGTCCGTCAACATACGCCCCGACCATTTCCACCATTCAGCAGCGCGAGTACGTGGTGAAGGGCGACAAGAAAGGCGAGGAGAGAGGTTATGTCATTGACACGCTCCGCGGACTCAAGGTTACGCAGACACGCAAGGTGGAGATGGCTGGCAACGAGAAGGGCAAGCTTCTCCCGACAGACATCGGCATCGTAGTGAACGACTTCCTCATCGAGAACTTCCCCACCATCATGGACTATAACTTCACCGCCAAGGTGGAGCAGCAGTTCGACCAGATTGCCGACGGCAAGGAGGAGTGGACAGACATGATGCGCCACTTCGACCAGGAGTTCGAGCCTACCGTAGACAAGGTGATGAACGCCCGCACGGAGCACAAGGCAGGCGAACGTCAGCTCGGCACAGACCCGAAGAGCGGACATCCCGTCTTCGTAAAGATAGGCCGTTACGGACCGGTGGTGCAGATTGGTGCAGCCGATGACGAGGAGAAGCCGCGCTTCGCACAGCTTCCTTCGGACAAGAGCATGGAGACCATCACCCTGGAAGAGGCACTCGAGCTGTTCCGTTTCCCGCGCACTCTCGGCGAGTTTGAGGGCAAGACGGTCAGCGTAGGTGCAGGACGCTTCGGTCCTTACGTGCAGCACGACGGCAAGTACGTGTCCATCCCGAAGACCGAAGACCCGATGGCAGTGACGCTTGAGCGAGCCATTGAGCTGATAGAGGAGAAGCGCAAGGCTGAGGCAGAGCGCCATCTGAAGACCTTCGAGGAGGACGACAAGCTGGAAGTGCTCAACGGACGCTACGGACCATACATCGCTTACGACGGCAAGAACTATCGCATTCCGCGCGAATTGCATCAGAAGGCAGCCGAACTGACATACGACGAATGTATGGAAATCATCAAGAACCCGCCGGCTCCCAAGAAGAGAGCAGCGGCTAAGAAGAAGTAAGCATATACAATATAATGACACGCATTATCCTTATAGGTTATATGGGAGCCGGCAAGACCACCGTAGGAAAGGCGCTTGCCAAGGCTCTCGGACTTCCCTTCTACGACCTCGACTGGTATATCGAGACGCGGATGCGACGCACCGTGAAGCAGATATTCGATGAGTCGGGCGAGGAAGGCTTCAGACGCATAGAGCATAACATGCTGCATGAGGTGGCGGAATTTGAGAATGTGGTGGTGTCGTGCGGCGGTGGAACGCCCTGTTTCTACGACAACATCGACTATATGAACGCCCAGGCGCAGGTGGTTTATCTGAAGGCTTCGCCCGAAGTGCTCCACGAACACCTCAAGATGGGACGCGCCGTGCGCCCCCTGCTGCTCAACAAGACGCCGGAGGAGGTGGAGAAGTTCATCGTGGAACAGCTCGCACACCGCGAACAGTTCTATCAGAAAGCGCAATACACCTTCAACGTGGACCTGCTCGACAACTTCGAAAAGATTAACGATACCGTCAAGGAACTGCGTGCGTTGTTGGATAAATAACATACAGAACTTGCAATAGTTCAATAACATACTGAACCAAAATACAAACCGTTTAAAGAAACAACCCCTTAAAACCAAGAATAGAAAGAAATGAAGAAATGGACCATTGAAGATTCCCGCGAACTCTACAACATAAACGGATGGGGAACATCATATTTCGGTGTCAATGACCGTGGCGACATGTATGTGACGCCGTGTAAGGACAACGTACAGATTGACCTACGCGACGTGATGGACGAACTCCAGTTGCGTGATGTCACGCCTCCCGTACTGCTGAGATTCCCCGACATCCTCGACAACCGCATCGAGAAGACATCATCATGCTTCAAGAAAGCGGCGGAGGAATACAACTACAAGGGAGAGAACTTCATCGTCTATCCTATTAAGGTGAACCAGATGCAGCCCGTCGTGGAGGAGATTATCTCGCACGGACGCAAGTTCAACCTCGGACTGGAGTGCGGTTCGAAGCCCGAGCTGCACGCCGTAATAGCCGTACAGTGCCAGAGCGACTCCATCATCGTCTGCAACGGATATAAGGACCAGAGCTACATCGAGCTTGCTCTGCTTGCCCAGAAGATGGGAAAGCGCATCTTCATCGTAGTGGAGAAGATGAACGAGATTGGTCTGATCGCCGCTGCTGCCAAGAAGCTTGGCGTCAAGCCCAACATCGGCATCCGCATCAAGCTCGCCTCTTCCGGATCGGGCAAGTGGCAGGAGAGCGGTGGCGACGCGTCGAAGTTCGGTCTGAGAGCGTCAGAACTGCTTCAGGCTCTGAAGACTCTCGACGATAAGGGACTGCACGACTGCATACGTCTCATCCACTTCCACATCGGTTCGCAGATTACGAAGATTCGCCGCATCCAGACTGCGTTGCGCGAAGCAGCCAACTTCTACGTACAGCTCCACAAGATGGGCTATAACATCGACTTCGTAGACTGTGGCGGCGGACTGGGCGTCGACTACGACGGCACACGTTCGTCAAGCTCGGAAAGCTCCGTCAACTACTCCATCCAGGAGTATGTCAACGACTGCGTATATACCTTCGTGGAGGCTTCTGACAAGAACTCCATCCCTCATCCCAACCTTATCACCGAGAGCGGACGTTCGTTGTCAGCCCATCACTCCGTGCTTATCATCGACGTGCTCGAGACCACCACGCTGCCGCAGATGCGCGAGGATTTTGAACCGACGGAGACAGACCACCAGCTGGTGAAGGACCTTTACGAGATATGGGACAATCTCAATCCCCGCACAATGCTGGAGGACTGGCACGACGCCGAGCAGATACGCGACGAAGCACTCGACCTCTTCTCACACGGCATCGTAGACCTCCGCACCCGTGCCGAGATAGAGAGCATGTATTGGAGCGTCTGCCGCGAGGTAAACAGCATGGCAAAGTCGCTGAAGCATACGCCTGAAGAGCTCCGCGGACTGGACAAGTTGCTTGCCGACAAGTATTTCTGCAACTTCTCGCTCTTCCAGTCGCTCCCTGACGCATGGGCCATTGACCAGCTGTTCCCTATCGTCCCCATCCAGCGCCTCGACGAGCGTCCCACACGCAACGCCACGCTGCAGGACATCACCTGCGACTCGGACGGCAAGATAGCCAACTTTGTCACCAACCGTCAGGCGTCGCACGTGCTTCCCGTACATCCCATCCGCAAGAACGAGGACTATTACCTCGGCGTCTTCCTTGTGGGAGCATATCAGGAAATCCTCGGCGACATGCACAATCTCTTCGGCGATACCAACGCCGTGCACATCTCCGTAAAGGACAACTCGTACAAGATTGACCAGATTTTCGACGGCGAGACCGTTGAGGAGGTGCTCGACTACGTGCAGTATAATCCCAAGAAGCTCGTGCGCCAGCTCGAAATCTGGGTGACGAAGAGCGTCAAGGCAGGAAAGATTTCACTTGAAGAGGGAAAGGAGTTCCTCAGCAATTACCGCTCAGGACTCTACGGATACACGTATCTGGAGTAATGATATATATATGATATTTGAGAGTTGGGAGTTGATAGTTATGTTGTTTGACATATCATAACTATCAACTCCCAACTCTTTTTTTATGCTCTACTATCATTAGGTGCTTTTCGTATGACGTTTGGCTTGTTTTGTTTGATGTTGTTTCAATCTGTAAATTATCTGTCAATCTATATAAATTTGCATGTCAATCGGTAAAATTGTACGTTTGACGCATGGTTTTCATATATCTTGTCCTATTTTTGCAATCGTAAACACCGATTTGCGACATTTTCCGAATCGTGTTATGCAATGAATGTCAAACCTAAAACCTATGTAATTATGGGATTATTCAGTCCGAATGACGAACTCACCAACCTTAAAGAGGATGTGAGTGCTATAAAGAAGCAGGTGGCAGAACTGCTTGCGGAGGTACAGTCGCTCCGTGCTGCAGGGCATCCTGCCGACGCTCAGCCTGCGACACCTGCCACTCCCGAACCGTCCCCTCAAACTTCCGCTCCCGAAGAGAAGCCGGCAGAAGCCGTTGCTGAAGAGAAACCAGCAGACAACGCTTCCGCTGCAGAAGAAAAGCCAGACAACACCGAAGCCGTAATGAGATCCTTGGCTGAGATGAAAGGTTCGATTGATGGTCTCGCTGAGAAGATAGACACAGCGGTCTATCAGGAGAAACTAATACGTGACCTGCATGACGAACTGCAGAAGATGCGTGCTGGACTCATCACTGACATCAAGCGCGGATACGCCCTTAACATTATCAGTATCTATGAACGCATGGCGCAAACCAGTGCCCGCTTCAATCCGTCTGATGAGGCTTTCGACGCGGAGGCGATGAAGAAGCTCGTGGACGGCGGCATGCTCTACGTGAAGGATATGCTGGAAGACGAGTATTCGCTTACGGCATTCGCTCCCGAACCGGGCTCGCCTTACAAGCCGAAGGAGCATAAAGCCATCCGTGTGATTGACACCACGGAGAAGGAAAAGGCCAATACATTGTCAGAATGCATAGCGGAAGGATTCCGCGACGACGACAGCGGACGCATTATCCGCCCCGCCCGTATCGTGGTGTATCGCCTTAAACAGTAAATCATTAAACAACAATAATCTTTTAAACCTTTACAAAACATTATTATTATGGCAGAAGACAAATCACGTGCCGTTTATGGCATCGACCTCGGAACAACATATAGCTGTATAGCACAGGTGGACAAGTTTGACCAGGCAGTTGTGCTTACCAACTTTGACGGCGGAACCACCACTCCCTCTGTGGTATACTTTGAGAATAAGGAAAAGGCCATAGTCGGCAATGAGGCAAAGGGAATGCTCTCTACCGAGCCGCAGAACTGCGTGAGCTTCGTGAAGCGCTCGATGGGTGTGGATGCTGATTTCGACAAGTCGTCCAACAAGTTTCCGTACCACATGGACCCGGCAGAGATTTCGGCTCTTATCCTTAAGAAGCTTGTGAAGGACGCCAATGACCTTGGCGACAATCCCGAACCCATCACTGACGTAGTGATAACATGTCCCGCTTATTTTGGAACAAAGGAGCGTATGCAGACCAAGCAGGCAGGCGAGATAGCCGGACTTAATGTCCTCGGCATCATCAATGAGCCTACTGCTGCAGCCATCTCTTACGGCATGAAGACCACAGAGCGCAAGACGGTCCTCGTATATGACCTCGGTGGCGGCACCTTCGACGTTACCATCATCAATGTGAACGGCGGTGCCATCAAGGTTATAGCCACGGGCGGCGACCATCATCTCGGCGGTGTTGACTGGGATATGGAGCTTGCCAACTACATGCTGGCACAGTTTAATGAGCAGACCGGCGGCTCATATACTATGGACGACGAAGAACTCAAGTATACGCTTCTCCTTGAGGCAGAAGTGAAGAAGAAGCAGCTTTCAGCCAAGACATCCGTAAAGTGCAACATACAGTATGACGGACAGTCGGCTCGCTTCGAGATCACACGTGAACTGTTTGACGCACTTACCTCTCCATTCCTTGAGCAGACCATCGACGCTACGCGTAAGGTGATAGACGAAGCAAGGGCAAAGGGATATCAGAGCGAACTGGAGTTCCTCCTCGTTGGTGGTTCGAGCCGCATGCCGCAGGTGAAGCAGCGCATTGATGCTGAGTTCGGATGCGACGCCAAGCTTACTGACCCTGATCAGTGTGTGGCAAAGGGTGCTGCCATCTATGCACTCAACAAGGCATACAGAGACGCCGTGGAAGAATATATTGCAGGAGCCATTGAATGTCCTCCTGAGCGTATGAAGGGTCCGCAGACCCGCGTCGTGAATGTGACGAGTAAGACCTACGGCACTGATTATACAGGAGACGATGGCACAGCGATGGTGCGCAACCTTATCTTTGCCAACACCTCGTTGCCGACAAAGGCTACTGCATCGTTCCTTACGATGTATGACGGTCAGAAGACCATTACCAATAAGGTGTTTGAGAGCGACTTCACCAATCCCGAGACAGAGTCGGCTGTAGAGGAGCGTTTCTGCACGATGCTGGAGGACCGTTATCTTGCCATTACACGCGAATGGCCTAAGGGCACGCAGATTGACGTTGTGTTCTCAGTGGACGAAGAGGGCATTCTCAGCGTTCATGCCAACGTGGCTGATGAGGCTCTCGACTTTACACTCAAGATTGAGGGCGTTAAGTCGGCGGAGGAACTCGCTGTATCAAAGAACATGATAGGAAAGGCAACCGTCGAATAAAACAACATTATTAAAGACCGAATAAGTTTAAGTAATGGACGAACACATTTTTAAAATGCGCGTCACGAAGTGGGAGGAGGGCGCCGCTTCCCTTCATGCAAGCTATGACGACCTTTCTCCCCAAGAACAGAACGCGTTCAATACCTTATATAATTTATGGCGCAACGCTGCTTTTAGTGACGACCTGAAGAATAGGGTGGAGAGACAGGTCAAACTGCTTAGCGATTCGGACAAGCTACATAACAATAACCGTGACATAGTGCTGGCAAGCAAGAACTTCAGAAGTATGTCGCGAGAGCTTTATGGTACGGATGTGGCAACGCTCCGACAGTTTGTTGCATACATGAAGAACAAGTGTGGAGGTCCGGTAAGAAATAATAACAGACCTCAGCCTACAAGCTCGCCCCGTCCAGCCACTAATAACAGACCTCAGCCTACAAGCTCGCCCCGTCCAGTCACTAATAACAGACCTCAGCCTACAAGCTCGTCCCGTCCAGTCACTAATAACAGACCTCAGCCCACAAGCTCGTCCCGTCCAGTCACTAATAACAGACCTCAGCCCACGACGAATCATTCGTCTCGTCCGACGGGTAACAGCGGGCATGGAGGAGATGGCAATGATGACACACGCTTCGGCCGTGACATGATAGGTTATGCGGTCGGCGTTATGCTGCTCATAGGCATCTGCGTGGCAATGGCAGCAGGATGGTCGCATGCCACGGCTCCAAAGCCGTACGATTATGCCAAGTGGCTAAGGACGGAATGGAATGGAGAGACTGGCGGAATGCCGACAACCTTAATTGTTGATACCGTCTATGGCGACTCTGTTGAGGCACGCCTCATGATAAGCAAGGCAGGTGGTCTGGTGAAAGAGAATCTTAAAGGAAGTCTCGAGATAGCTTCCGAGGGATGTTACGTCTATCTGAGAAATTCTGATCCGCAGACAAATGACAGTAGCGTCATTCGCTTGCTTGTCGCACAGGAAGCAGTCAGAATGGGAGGGTCCGTGCAGACATCCGACTCCACGTCATTGGCTATGTCGCTCCTGCGTGCTGGCAGCAATGAGAAGGTGAAGGTTCAGACCGGCACTTACCAACCTAAGCAAAGCAAGAAGAACCGCAAGTCACGTTCAACCCGCAAGACGGACAACTCCAACGGTTCGTACAGTTCAAGTAGCTCAACCAACACAAGATCTACGTCGCATTCAGTAAGAAACAAGCCCACCGAGGAGGCACAGCCTACAGCCAGCGAGCCGTCACAGCCCGACCCGTCGAAGGGAGGCTTCCGCCTTGAGGTTATAAAGAAGGAATAATCATGAACCAGACAGTACACAGACTTCTCCGTGCGCTCATGATGATGTTCATGTTAGCGCTTTTGCCGTTGGGCACACATGCCCGTCAGTTTGTTGTTGACCAGCCTTTGTCAGACAGCGTACGTTGTGAAGAGGTGGTCAGGAACGACACGGCGTGGACAACGAAAGGCGGGAATGCGCATATATATCTGCGCAATGGCGAGGTAATCGATTCCTGCGGCTCGATATATAAGAGCAGCATAGTCTTCAGACACGGCAGCAAGTATTATTATCTCTCGCGCCACTCGCTTCTATGGAGCCGCACCAATGCGGATTATCTCTCTGATCCGATGACCTTCAAGCAGCACCTTGTCCATTCTTCTGTGGGACGTTTCTACAGTACGCTGTGGGCTTGCTGGACTGTTATTGGGCTTTTTGCCGTAGTAGTCATCATGCTGATATGCTGCAGGTTCTGGCCTCTTGCCATGGCTCAGGCATTGCAGGTGGTGATGCCGTTCAGCCTGTTTGCCGTTGCCGTCATTGAGGCGTTGGGCTATTGGGTGATGGGCAGCGACGCGTTCTGGTGGTGTAGTTCGGAGCGATATGGCTTCTTCGGCGTGGTGCTCCGCCTCATACCTTTCGTTTTCGTTGTTGGCTTTCAGGTTGTCAGTATCGGAATGTATGACTGGGTGTTGTTCCTTAATGACGGACCTGACAGTTCTCGCTCCATACACGTCAAGCCGGCAGCCGTCTGCATGGTGTTGTTCCTGCCTATAATGATAGGTTTGATAATCGTTGCAGAGCTCGTCTTCAGCCATACACCCGTATGGGCGGAATGGGTTATCGCTCTGTTCAGTATCGGCATCCTGCTTTACGGCATCGGCAAGACGCTGATGCTCAACATCCGGGAGACTAACGTGTGGAAGGGAACGCTCCTTACCGTCTTCGTCATCGTTTACATCATCGGATGTATTGTGGTGACAGTCTCTCTCGTTATGGTGGTGCTCAAGGTTATCTTCCAGTTGCTTTGCGCCCTGTTCCTGCTCTCTATTTTATTAGGTGGTTCGGCAGGAAACAACAAGATATATAAGGACCGCTACGGAAATCTATACAGACGAATATCATGAGAAAGAAGATAAGTACGGTGTACGAAGACTTGTTTTTCGTATCAGAGAAGGAAATTGAAGGGTTGCATAAGGCCATATACGAAAGGGGAGATATAGAAGCCACCTTCGTTTATGCAAGATGGCTGATAGTATGCGCAGACAGTTATTTAGATCCTTACAGTAAGGCTCGTTCCCTTCTGGAAGGACTCTATGAGCAAGGCTCGATGGAAGCCGCTGCCGAGCTGTCCGAATTGTGCTATAAGGGAATCGGAGGACCGGTTAACCGTGAGCGTGCCTCCAAGCTTCTCGAAGAGTCGGTGGCAGCAGGCTGCGATTATGGTCGCAGGATTATGTACCGAATCCTTATTTACGGACAGCGTGGCTTGAAGGCAGACCCGCAGCGGGCGCTCGACGACGTGCTTGCAGCCATTGCCGAGCGTGAAGAGCAAGGCTTGGCTTCCGATCCTTGGCTTACTTACTATCGTGGTTGTGCCGTGGAGCAGCTACAGAACCGTACAGCCGCACTCCCTTTCTTTGAGGAGGCGGCGCAAGGCGGTGTCATACGGGCTTGGCTCGACGTGGCAGTTGCCTATGGTTACGGCGACGATACGGAGTTGGTGAATCAGGACGTTTATATGCGTTGGCTGGCAAAGGGAGCCGGACATGGCAATGCCGAATGCGCCTTCCTATATGCGCTGGAAAGCATGTCAGACTATGAGAATCTGCCGATGTTTACGCGTCTCTTCGCGCTTAAGGACTTCTTCCTGAAGCTTCGTAGTGCTTACAGAAACGGTGCGGTCACGGCTGCCGTCATCCTTGGCGACATCTATTATAACGGCGAATACGACCAGGAAGTTGATATGTATAAGGCTTGGACGTGGTATGAGAAGGCTGCAAAGAAGCTGGACATTACAGCCCTTGAGAAGATGTTCGCCATGATAAAGCACGGAAAGGTGGAGCGCTCTCAGGAAGAGGCGGACGAGATATCCCTGAATGGAGCGCGTCTCGACTCGAAGTATCTGCTTGCCGAAGCCGTCATAGCCTTCACGCAAGGCCGTCTGCAGGAACATGCCGACGAGATAAGCCGCTATTACGAGCCGCTATTCGACAGCGACGACTTCTTCGACGGATGGTCTGCTCCCGAAAACGACACATGGGTGCATATAGATGATGACGACCTGCCCGACGATGACGGACGCTTCGATGCCTATTCCTAACCATTAAAAAGAAAAACCTGATATGCCAATCATAATTCATACCCACAAGACAGAGCGTCCGCTGATAGGCAAGAGCCATTGGTGGGGCGCTCCTGACCTGCCGGCGGACACGCCCTTTCCGTACGTGACGCTTGACGACGGTACGCCTGAACCGCTCACCTTTGTCTGTCAGATACGTTGCGAAGACCTCGCTGCACATGACCCCGACGGACTCTTGCCGCACGAGGGGATGCTGTATGTCTTCGCGCCGCTCGACCATTATCTCGGCGATATGGACAGCCCGCTCGACTATCACACCAAGCCGTGCGTCTTCTATACGCGCCGCACCGACAACCTCCAGCCTTACGAGATGTGCTGGGAGGGAACCGATGAGAGCGTGTTCGAACCTGCCGAGGAGATAGAGTTCGAGTATACTGACGAGCCTTCCGGCGACGGACACCGCCTGTTCACCCAGCCTTACGAGGACGAGGTGGCTCTGCAGCACGCCGGACAGCTGTGTCTGCTCCAGATAGATGAGGACGACCGCTGGTCGCTCCGCTTCTATGACTGTGGCTCTTACTTCGTCTTCCTGCCCGATGGCGAGCTGAAGCCCGAGGAATGGCAGCAGACCGATAGCGCAATGTTCTATTATTAATGTTTCCCATCCCAATGTTACTGACCCTACGAAAAAGATAAAGATATGGAAGATACGTATGATCTTAAAGCCTATAAGGAGGAATACCGTCGTGTTCTTGACCTTGCCGAAAGCAAGCCGCTCGAGAAGACCGCAGAGGCGCTCGACCTTTATTATGACGTCTGCTGCGGTAGCGTACTTGTGGCAGAGGCGAGTCTGCGTGAGCAGGAAAGCGAGTGGGAGATAGCCTCGCTGTGCAAAGTGCTGCTCAAGTATGCCGCATGGCTGGAAGAGTTCGACCACATGCTTGACTCCGCATACAGAGTTGTAAGCCGCTTTGAGGATTGTCTTATGGATCATCCGCGCCTTATGCTTCGCCTTCTCGAGCTTGAGCTAACCATCGTGCGACGTATAGAAGCACTCAACGATCACGAACTCTCGCATGCCGAATATCTGGAAAGAAACATCAGCCTATACAAGCGCAACATCCACTTTGCCGACAAAGACCAGCTCGACTCCATTGAGCAGACCGGATACCGCCTTAAGAAAGACCCCGTGGAATGGACAGCACGTTGGGAAGAGGTGATAGATGAGGCTGACCGCATGACAGAGGAGAAGCTGAAGGGTTATCCGCGCGGCATGGGCTTCTGCCATGCATATTGGCATGAGCGTCAGAAAGCGCTGAGAAAGCTTGGCGTTTCGTGGCGCTGCCCCTCGGAAATGAATCCTCGTACAAGGTTCGACTGATACTACGACAGCTCTTCCGTCTGCCTCAGAATCTGAATCCGAAGAAAATCCCCTCCAGTTATTCCGTTTTAACTGGAGGGGATTTCTCAACTATAGCCGTTCATAAATATCATTTTCTGATATATGTTTCTGACTGATCCAAAAGGCTCCCAATAACATTAAATCACCTAATACCCAGGATGTACAAGCAAAGTAGATTCTGAATTCATCAATACACATAATAGGCATAAGGAATGCAATCCATGAGATTGTGTCAAATGTTCTTGACTTGAAGATACCTACAAGGATTGCCCATAGCTTTTTGCGGTTGGTTAGAAGCAACCATAATGCCAAGCTTAATACAAGGACAAGCAAGAGTACAGAACTCGTAATACAGAAATACGAAACATTCTCTAATCCATATTCTATTATTGCATCCAGCTTAAACCATAAGCATAGCAACAGGGTAACTGCTATAAAAACCTCCTTTTTATAAGTTGCCTTTTCCATATTATTTTGAAAAATTATTATCTATATGATCATCAATATCAACTAAAGTGTCTATCAGAATTCCAATTATCAAAACAGCTGCATATTTCAACTTGCCCCATATGGTTTTAGGCTTTTGAACAGGTTGTTTCTTTCCATTCAGTTTTCTGTTTGTGGCGAATAATCCCATTGTGGCTTTTGCCTCACGAATGTCTTCGCTATCTTCACTTGTTTGAGCAAGCATTTGTCTAAGGGTGTTTTCTTCTTGCTCACTAAGAGTTGCATTAAAGTACTCCTCTATCAGTTTATGTATATCACTCTGTGCCATTAGTTTATTCTTTTGTAGGTTTCACGAATTGTTTTTCGCGCTCTAGATAATATCTGTCTGGCGTTTTCTTCGGTTATACACATCTTCTCTGCCACTTCTGCAAAGGAATAGCCTTCATAGTCGCGCATCCATAGCACTTGGCGTTGCATATCGCTTAACTGCAATTCAATGATGTGTTTGACTGTGACGAAAAGTTCCCGTATGTCATTTTCTTGAGAATTTTCCGTGTCAGCCTTATCTATTGAGGATTGAGTTTTTCGTTCAGCAGACCTTCTATAATCTATACTCACATTTCTTACTATTGTTGAAGCTATTTTCTCCGTTTGCTGCTGGTCAGAAGGGAGGTTCTTGAGCGTCCACAACTTACAGAATGCGTCCTGCAATATGTCGTCTGCATTGTCATCGCCTGCAATATTTCGTGCTGTTGTATGCAGACGCTGATGGAGGTGAGTAAATATTGATACTACTTTGTCTCTTTTCATTTCTTAGATAGTACGTTCTATTATTGTTTCCATTAATATAACGGATGAATGGACGGTTTTGTGACATAAGAAACATGATATAATTGCGCTTGTTATCTGAAACCGCCACTTTAGTAACCTCACATCGAACGAAGTGAGTCACTAAAGTGGCGGTTTTGTAAGAGAATATGGCTTGTTTGAACTTTTTAGACAAGAAGACTGAATCTTTTTGAGGGCGGGAAGCTATGGGACAAACTTAGGAGGCTATGGCGTCTCGCCGTAGCCACGCACCCACGCACACAAACTGATAACGAGCTGTAGATGATAGCCAATACTTGCTGTACTGGGCTGTGGGGCTACGGCGAGACGCCATAGCCTCCTATGTTTGCACTGGCAGCTGACATCAGGTAGATAAATCCGTAATCAAAGAAAAAACCTGTGATAATCCGCTATCTGCCTCAGAATCTGAATCCGAAGAACATCCTGACTCTCCATTTGTTTCTTTTTAGCTGGAGGTGGTCCTCATCACCAGCCATGGAGTAGTTGTATACGGCTGTGGCTCCGGCGAACTTGTTTCGCCAGGAATATACGGCGGCGGCTCTACTGGTGATGATGGCAGAAGGGAAATGATATTCCATGTTGTGGCGTTCGGTATGCTTCACGCCGTCGTCAGTTACGGTAGTGGTCTTCGTATAGTCGTGCGAATACACCGTTACTGTGGGCAAGGCGGAGAGATGGAACAGGAAACTACGGAAAGCCACAAGGTTAAAGGCATAGCCGGCACCTACAGCCCATTCGTTGAGGCGGATGGTGAGGTCCTCGGTGGTGGTCTTCGACCCATCGAAGCTTGCACCGATCATCCAGCTGCCGGCGCTGCGCTTCTGTATGTAGCTTTGGCTGAAGGCAGCTGGGAAGGAGAACTTGCGCGAGTTGAAGGCATAATAGAAGTTGATGTTGATGGCGTTCTGCGATATCTTTCCTTTGGGGATGTCTATGCGTTCCACGCCGTTGTCCTTATGTCCGTGCAGCGTCTTCGACGAGAGGTAAACCACGTCAAAGCCATAGCGGTTGCTGTACGAGTTGAGATTGAATTCAAAGTCCTTGCTCTTGCCGGCAAGCTTGGCAGGATTGACAGCCACGCCGGCTGCCAGTCCGCGATATGCCACCGCCATACTCAGCGTACCGCGGCAGTCCGCCATCACGTGCGTGCGGTTCTCCACGCCCTGCGTCACCGTTGTGGTCTGCATGTCTGCGCCCGAGAGATTGCCTCTGAACTTGATGGTCCATCGGGCGTCGGGACGTGAGATATAATTGGTGTCGAATCTTACCTTCTTGTATTTGGCGGCGAGAATGGAGTCACCCCAGAACAGCTTGCGGTCGTAGAAGCTCAGTCGTCGCTGTATTTTCGAGTAATGCTTCATAATCCTCAGCTTCTTCTTCTCGCTCATTCGGCTCTTGTCCAGTTCAGCCATGAAGATGGAGTCGCCCCATTGCAGCATCTGTCCGCGGTCTGCCGACTTCCTCAGTTCCTTTCTGAGGCTGTCCGCTATGCAAAGCAACTGCTTCAGCTTCTTGCGCGGCTTCTTTTCATGCGCCTCTGCCGCGCCGACCGCCATAAACGACATCACCACCGCAAGCAACAGCGCCCGCAGCAACATCCCGTATACATTATTTCTTTTGAGAATTCCGAACATATTATTTAGGTTTGTGTTTTGTAGGATGCAAAAGTAACGAATAGTTAGGAATCTCAATTATCATACACGCCATTTTTTTCTTGGTGGCAAACAGGAATTTACGCAGCAGACGAGGCAAACATAGGAGGCTATGGCGTCTCGCCGTAGCCCCGCACCCTACCATAGCAGAACACCTAACAGCGCCGTGTCCTGAAGGGACACGTATCCATCAGAAACCCACTGCAAGCTCCGAAGGAGCGCAGCTGTGGGATAAGCAACCCCTCACCTTCTCTTGGTTCCGCGAAGCGGGACCGACTATACTCATAGGTCAGTCCCCCTTCGGTGAACTATATATGGAAGGGATGAGGTATCGCACGTACCCACAGCTGCGCTGCTTTGCAGCTTGCAGTGGGTTTCTGATGGAAGGTCCCGCTCCGCGGAACCCACAGCTCATACTCAATCTGCTGGTTGTTCGTGGGTGCGTGGCTATGCCATGCAAATATCGTACAAAGAGTAAAAACATGTTACAAAATAAAAATTGATTTTAGAGTTCTGGATTGCTGTTTTTATGGTGTTATGCTGTGCAAACAGCACCCATACTTAACAATAGCGCCACTTTTACAGTACAATAGTGGCACTATTAGAGTGCAAAAGTGGCGCTATTGTATGATAAAAGTGGCACTATTAGAGTGTAAAAGTGGCGCTATTGCAACCCTATGAGGCTTTTTAGCTCAGTCATTCATTGCACACTTCTCTTCTTGGTAGTGTAATCTACAGAATGTCAGCATGTTGTCGCTGCACGCTCAAAACTCAAGAATTTCGCACCAAAGATTTAGTAGTGCGCTCAGCTCATAGTATTGAGCATCAGAAATGCAAATATTGTCTCGGACGGCAAGGCGTCCGAATTAGGAATTTTGAATTCTTGCTTAGGCAAGCGGCAAAGCCGAGCGGTGAATTATTCTCGGCTTCGCCTGCGATTTTGAATTATTCAATTGTGAATTACAGCAGACAAGGCAAACATAGGAGGCTATGGCGTCTCGCCGTAGCCCCGCAGCCTCCCATTGCATAAATTACTTCATTTGCTTGCAGCCTCCCATAGCATAACACTTCAATCAGCGCCGTGTCCCGAGGGGACACGTATCTATCAGAAACCCACTGCAAGCTCCGAAGGAGCGCAGCTGTGGGATAAGCAACCCCTCACCTTCTCTTGGTTCCGCAAAGCGGGACCGACTATACTCATAGGTCAGTCCCCCTTCGGGGAACTATATATGGAAGGGATGAGGTAGCGCACGTACCCACAGCTGCGCTGCTTCGCAGCTTGCAGTGGGTTTCTGATGGAAGGTCCCGCTCCGCGGAACCCGCAGCTCATACTCAATCTGCTGGTCGTTCGTGGGTGCGTGGCTACGGCGGGACGCCATAGCCTCCTATGTTTGTCACGGCAGCTTGTGGCTTTCATCCAATAATTCGCTTCGATAAAAATTCGTTGTTTCGCCGTCTAAGGCAATATGTACTTCGCTTTGTTAATTCGTCTTACCTCTAAACTGCAATTTTTAATCTTCCTCAAACAAAAAAACGAATAAATCATTTGTAGGGGCGGCTAAATTTAGTTAAATTTGTAGATATGACCCATACTTACAACACTCTCGTAGTCGTGGACGACAATGCTACCATCCTTACGGCCCTTAAGATTTGCCTTGCTGCGGAGTTTGAGCGCATTGTCACGCTGACATCGCCAGACACGCTTGTCGCCACTCTTGCCAAAGAGGAGGCGGTGGACGCGGTGTTGCTGGACATGAATTTCTCGCTTGGCGTCAATACGGGGCAGGACGGACTGTTCTGGCTGCGGACCATCAAGAAGCTCCATCCCAATACGCCCGTCATCCTGATTACGGCTTACGCCGATGTGCAACTGGCGGTGAAGGGACTGAAGTATGGGGCTGCCGACTTCGTTACGAAGCCGTGGGACAACGACCGCCTCATTGCCGCGCTGCACGAAGCCATCGACAAGAGCCGGGAGGTCATTCCGCTCGAGCAGATGGAGCAGGAACATGTGCAGAGAGCTGTGGATCAATGCCACGGCAATATGAGCCGGACTGCTGAAATGCTCGGAATAACAAGGCAGACGCTCTATAAGAAGCTGAAGAAATAAACAATAGAGATATATGACCCCATATTATATCATAGCAGCTCTCGCAGCCGTCATCGTCATAATGATTCTTTGGCAATGGCGCCACCAACGGCTGCTCTCGCTGCGTGCCCAGCTGATGCGTGAGGCGCTGCGCAACCATGACTTCTCCTTCCGCCTTCCCACGGACGGACTGCTTGCCGGAGAGCGCGACCTGCAGTCGGCGCTTAACGACACGGGCTTGGAGGTGAGCCGGCTGCTGGCGAAGAACGAGGTGGAGTCGTGGCAGAAGCTCACGCGCATTCTGACGCACGAGATTATGAACGCCACTACGCCCATCTCATGCATCAGCCAGGCTTACATGAGCAGCCCTGCCGTCAAGGGCACACCGCTGGAGGAGGGCATCAGAGCCATACACGACACCTGCGCTTCGCTGAATGTCTTTGTGGACAGCTATCGCAAGATAACGCAGCTTCAGAAGGCTGTCATTACCGACGTAAGCCTCAAGCCGTTCTTCGGCGGCATGAGCGCCATGTACGCCAATATAAGGTTTAGCTGCGACATTGAGGACGACGTCACTATTCGTGCCGACGAGAACATGCTGCGGCAGGTGATGGCAAATCTGACGAAGAACGCTGTGGAGGCAGGAGCGCACCGCATGGACATACGCCTCAGACAGCAGGATGACCATACTGACATACTCGTCAGCAACGACGGCTGTCCGATGAAGCCGGAGGTGGCACGCGAGGTGTTCGTGCCGTTCTTCACGACGAAGAAGAGCGGGTCGGGCATAGGGCTGCCGCTGTCGCGCCAGATGATGATGGCGCAGGACGGCGACCTCTCGCTCGCCGAACGCCCCGTGCCGTCATACAGCACCACCTTCATACTCACACTACAAACTTATACCAAATAAATAGATACATTCTTTAATATATATGTCTCACGAAACAATGATGCGCCTCAGAGACTTCTCTTGCGGACTGTTCTTCATGCTGCAGGTGTCTGGCACCATCGTAATGTACATAAAAGGCAGAAAGCACAAGCTACAGCGCTCTGCCTTCTACTTCATGTTTTATCTGCTTCTGATAAGCGTATTCGAGTTTTACGTCTTCTTCATTGACAATATCCTCGGCAGCCAGGAGCGACCCGTCACCGACATGCTGCAGACCACAGCCGTGCCGTTGGCGCTGTTTCTGCTTTATCGTCTCACCCATCCTTACAACATGCGCTTCGTGGCAGCAGCCTGCAATGTGGCGCCATACGTCCTTGCCATATCCTCATACATCGTACAGCCTGACAGAAACGTGTATGAAGCCATTCTGTGGGTGGCGCTTGCACACTCCATATTCATCATCCTCTACGGAGCCTATGCCGTGAAGCGATTCAACAGCATCATCATCCAGTCGTTCTCTTCAGACGATCGGCTCTCGCTCCGCTGGATGTGGTACATTCTGGCACTCTTTCTGGCGCTCGCTGCGACGTGGTTCGTAGCCACAAAGACAAAGTCGCCGCTCGGTGCTGCAGCGTATAACACCATCTGCTCCAGCATCTTTGCGTCGCTCTGCTACTTCATCTACCGTCAGGAGGACATGCTCGAGATTCTTGACGCATCGAATAAGGAGAAGGCAAAGGCTGACGTTACTGACACGCCCCCGTTGACGTTGAAGGCGATGGACAATGCAGGTCCGGACTACCACTTTGCGCAGCATCTGGAGAAGGTGTTCGTGGAGGACGAGATATTCCTCAATCCCACACTCAACATCAACGACCTCGCACAGGCGCTCCACACCAACCGCACATACATATCCAACTATCTGAACCAACAGCTCGACACCTCCTTCTATGAGTATGTGAACGGATGGCGAGTGGACAAGGCGAAGCAGCTTCTCGCCAATACTGAACTGACGCTCGAAGAGATAACGATGCAGTCAGGATTTAACTCGCTGAGCAGCTTCCGCCGCTACTTTGTCTCGGCTACGGGACTGACACCTTCTGCCTACAGACGCCGTAATAAATAACATATATACATATATACACATGAACGTAAAGATAGACCCTTCATGGAAGGAGCACATCGGAGCGGAGTTCGGCAAGCCTTACTTCGAGCAACTCACCTCCTTCGTGCGCCACGAATACGCCACACAGACATGCTATCCTCCGGGAAGCCTCATATTCAATGCCTATAACCTTTGTCCGTTCGATAAGGTGAAGGTGGTGATAATAGGGCAGGACCCTTATCATGAGCCGGGACAGGCTCACGGACTGAGCTTCTCCGTGGCAGACGGAGTGGCGCTGCCGCCGTCGTTGCAGAACATCTTCAAGGAGATACAGGCTGACCTCGGCAAGCCCATTCCCGCCTCAGGCGACCTTACGCGATGGGCTAAGCAGGGCGTGCTGCTGCTCAACGCCACGCTGACCGTGCGTGCACATCAGGCGGCAAGTCATCAGCGACACGGCTGGGAGGCTTTCACCGACGCCACCATACACGCCCTCTCCGAAGGACGTGAGCATCTGGTGTTCATACTCTGGGGAGGCTACGCACGCTCCAAGGCGTCGCTCATCGATGTGAAGAAACACCTCATCCTACAGTCGGTTCATCCCTCTCCGCTCTCCGCCAACCGCGGAGGATGGTTCGGCAATCACCACTTCTCGCAATGCAACGCATACCTGCAGCAATGGGGAGAAGCACCGATAGAATGGTAGTAAGAAGAAGTAAAAAAAACAAGAATGACATTATGATATTAGAAATCTCCAATATACTGGTTTCCTCGGACATAATAACCGAGAATTTCTGCTGCGACCTCGACAAATGTAAGGGCATCTGCTGCGTGGAAGGCGACGCAGGAGCGCCCGTCACACTGGACGAGATAGGCGGCATAGAGGCGGTGCTCGACACCGTTTGGGACGATATGTCGGCTTCGGCGCAAGCCGTGGTGGACAAGCAGGGCGTGGCTTACACCGACCGCGACGGCGACCTCGTGACGAGCATCGTGGGCGGCAAGGACTGCGTGTTCACCTGCTATGAGAACGGTTGCTGCCTCTGCGCTCTGGAAAGAGCTTACCGCGCAGGCAAGACGGGCTTCTGCAAGCCCATCTCATGCGCACTCTATCCCATACGTGAGAAGAAGTTTCGTGACGGCATCGTTGCCCTTAACTACAATCAATGGGACGTCTGTCGTGACGCCGTGCGTAAGGGCAACGAGCTGAAACTGCCGGTATATAAATTCCTGGAAGGACCGCTCGTGAGACGATTCGGCCAGGAATGGTATGACGAACTATGCGCCGTCGCCGAGGCGTTCCTTGCTTCTGGGGCGAGGTGATGCGCCGTTGCGATAGTCGGACGGCGACACGCCCATGTGTTCCTTGAAGTACTTGCCAAGGAACGACTGATTGGAGAAGTTGAGCGACTGCGCTATCTCTTTTATGCTTCTCTGCGATGAACGGAGAAGCATGCACAGTTCCATGATGACGTACGAGTCAATCCATTCGTTAGGCGTGCGCTTCGACACCGCCTTGACGGTCTCTGAAAGGTATTTCGGCGAGATGCAGAGCTGCTCCGAATACCATCCCACACGACGTTCCTCACGGAAGTGGCTCTCCACAAGCGTGAGGAATGTCGTGAATATCTCCTCTGCACGCGTGTTGTGTGTGGGCGAATGGGTCTGCACCTTATATATTTCGTCGCACATCTCGTACACCAATGTCAGGAACATCGACTGCACCATCTCACGCAGGAAATGATTGTCCGCAGCGTCTATCTTGCGCTTCATGCGGAAGAAAATGTCGGTTATCTCCTCCGCCTTGTCGTCAGGAAGATGGAAGACGGGATGGTTGCGGGCGAAGAGGAAGAGCGCGGACAGTTCGTGCACGCTCTTTATGGTGTCCTTGAAGAAGTCGTAATCGATGAGTATGCCGATGGCTTGGCAGTCGGGCGAGAGGGTATAGTCATACGTTACGCGGCCCTTGCTGACTATGATGATGTCGCCGGGACCTACGGTATGCGCCACCGAATCGACGAAATAGCTGGCATGGCCCTTCACGCACATGGCGAGGAAGAGGCTCTGCATGCGGCGCGGGTCTTTGCCGATAAGCACGCTTGTGATGTCGTCAAAGAGGAGAATGTCGTCGCCGACGTGGCTGCCTTCATGCTGACGTACGGAGCTGGCAACGGTTATGTCGCGATATTTTATATCATTGTTCATAGGTTTGCGGTTTTAGTGAGTGATTGTCAGTTGAGTCGGATGCGCAACTGATAGAGCGAAGCGCCGAATATCATCAGCGAGAAGAGCATGCAAAGACCGATGCGGAGAGTGTCATGCTGGAAATATTCTGTAAGCGTCATGTCGGCGAATTGTGGCGCTATGCGGTAAAGGATAACCGCAATGGAATTGTTTACCCAATGAAACACCACGCCCGGCACGATGCTGCCTGTGCGGTAATACATCCATCCTATGAGCAGTCCGAGGAAGAAAGCGCCGAAGCCCTGCGCCAGATTGCCGTGAATGACGGCGAAGAGCAAGGCTGTTATGCCTATAGCCAGCCAGCGACGCTGCTTGCCGAAGGCTGAAAGAAGGGTGCGCAGGATGGCTCCGCGAAACACCATCTCCTCCGCCAAGGGGGCGAGAATGCCTATGGCAAGGAAGCCAAGGTCGTGGCCCATCATGCTCTTGAACAGCTCGTTGTAGTTTTCGGGCAGGTCAATATGGAGCAGCTCTGTGGCTAAGGACGTGGGGGCAATGCAGCCTATGGCTATGCAGACCACCCAGAACAGCGTGAACCACTGGCGGCGCTGTACGTATTCGCGTGAGAACGGCGACCACTTGCGCCATGCGAACAGTGCTATGGTGACGGCGCTGGCAATGAGCGATATATATACAAGGGCTGCTCCGCCTATTTTGGCTGTCTGACATGCAAATCCTACGATGCCGCCGATGACAGCCTGAATGAGGACGAACACCACAAGATACAGGGCTGACGATAATAGTTTCTGCTTCATATTATTCTGATTTTTTATTTCCATATTCTTCTTTTATAGAGTTATCCGTATATGTTCTTACATGTTGATGATGGCTTCACGGTCTTTTTCGAGTTGTCGGCGAAGGTCGTCCACGCTGTCAAAGCGTCTTTCTTCGCGCATCCAACGGTCGGTCTCCACGCGTATTGTCTTGCCGTAGATGTCGGCTTCGAAGTCGAGGATGTGCGCTTCGAGGCTTACGTGGTCACGGCAGAAGGTGGGATTGTTGCCTACGTTGAGCAGTGCCTTATGCCACTTGCCGCCTTCGATGCTCACACGGGCAGCGTAAAGACCCATGCGGGGGACGAGCTGGCACGGTTCGGCAGGTTGGATATTGGCAGTGGGGAAGCCTATCTTCCTGCCCTCCTGAAAGCCCTCCACCACGCGTCCTTCGATGGCAAAGGGATGGCCAAGGCAGAGATTGGCGTTGGCAACGTCGCCCTGCTCGGCAATAAGACGTCTCACGAGCGACGACGAGACGCGCATGCCGCTGACGTCCAACGGCGGCGCCTGCACCACCTCCATGCCCATCTCGCGTCCGAACCGGACGTATTCGTCGAAACCTTCCGAACGGTTATGCCCGAAACGATTGTCATATCCCGTCATGAGCAGGCTCACACCGAGACGGTCGTGCAGCACGTTCTGCATGAAAAGGCGTGCCGGAAGGGCAGCCATGGCAGCGTCGAAGTGGAGCGTCTTCACACGGTCAGCGTCCGTAGCGGCAAGCAGACGGAGCTTCTCGTCGAGGGACGTGATGAGGCGCGGCACGTAGTCGGTCTGGACCACTTGCCGTGGATGGCGGTCAAAGGTGATGACCATCGACTTCCTTCCGCTTGCATGCGCCATCTCAGTAAGCTTGCTGATAAGAAACTGATGGCCGCGATGTACGCCGTCGAAGAAGCCGATGGTGGCACAATAGCCATGATCGTCAGATGTAGGGGGTATGTTTGTGGAGATAGTGTTGTTCATACTTGTATGCAAAAGTAATGCTTTTCGTATGAACCGCAAAGGAATAAAGACTTTTTAAGGACTGACGGAGCTTACCAATGGCGGAACAGCTCGATGCCTATGCGTATCGTAGCTTCCTTGAAATCCCACTTATGCTGAGACACGAATGCGCCCACCGATATGGCACGGGTGCGGAATCCGTAGCCCCACTCAATGTAAGGATTGAGGTTGCGCACGGCAAGGGCGTTGAAGTAGATGCGCTCCTTCTCAATGAGTCGGCCGCAGAGAGGCAGGCGTGAGAGCAACATCAACGGCGATTCGTAGGCTATGTTGGCACGAACGTAATACTCCGAAGCGTTATACCAGTTGGAGTTGAGAAGCTCGAAGGAGCACGCCCAGTCGTCATTCCATCCTCCCGGCACGTTGTTCTCGCGGAAGTTGGTATAGTCAAGGAAGTAGCTGTCGGGTCCCTTATGGGTGTAGAATCCGGCTCCGGCACGCATCTGCAGGGAACTGAGAGCGGACAGACGATGATTGTATTGTCCGTCAATCTCCATACGCTCGTAGGCGGTGTTCGATCCCATCAGACCGCGAAAGCTCCGCTCATAGTCGAGAGTGAAGACCGGACCGTTATATCCCGTTGGACGATAGGTCAGCTCCAGAAGCGGAGCCACGGACGTATAGTGTGATGGCTTGTCTGCCTGAGAGAAGCCGTCCGTGAAGATGGCGCGGCGCTTTCGGGTGATTATGCCCGTCTCAAGACCCCATTGTGGAGTGGGGTCGTAGTGGGCGAAGACCTTCAGATAATGGCTTCGGAAGTAAGTAAGATTGAGAGCGTCCCAGTCAATGGAGTCGGCACGCTCCTTCTTTATGGCGTCCACCACCTCCGAACTGGTCATGCGTCGTCCGCTGTCCCATTCGGTTCGGATGTAGGCGTCGTGCTTGCGGTCGAGATAGAAAGTGAAGGGAAGATTGAAGAAGAACTGCTTCTCCTTGAACGCATAGCCAGCCTTGAAGCGCAACTGCAGCGCCTGGTGGTCGTTAAAGTAGTAAGATCCACGAATGTCGAACTTGTATGTGAAGCCTCGGCGCGAGCTGTAGCTGAAGTAGAGCGGATTGAGGATAGGCGCCACACGCACCGATCCCTGTCCTTTCGATCCGAAATCCTGCTTCATCTTGTCCACCAGACCGCGTCCCACAGCCCCCCAGAAGCGGTGTGAGAAAGTCTTCTTCTGCTCCTTGCCGTCGCTGCGCAGCGTGTCGTTGCCCTTGTTTCGGGCAGCATAATACTTGTGATAGAGATATTCCTCATGACTGGTGAGAGGGATGGGGCGTACGCGATTGATGAGCGCCGTGTCGCGACGGTTGACGATGGTGTCACCGATAACCTTCGGCAGTCCGATGGCAAGCGTATATTCAGACGTGATGTCGTTGCCGAGAAAGAGGAAGCGCGAGTTGAGGCTGCACTCCGAAGGCAGCACAGACCACGCGCCCTTCGTGCCCATCGTAACGGCGATGTGGAACCTTATCATGTCGTATTCGCCGTCGAAAGCACCCTCAAGGATGCGTCCCGTGTGAACGTCTACACGCGCCCAGCCCCTCACCATCTGCGTATTGTTGGTACGCGGACGGAAGCTGACAAGCGCCTCGTTCACGGAGAACGGCGTCACCTGATAGCGATAGAAGCGGCGGTTGCGGAAGTGGAACGGCGAAAGCACCCTGCCTTCGATTAGCATCTCCTCGTAAGGACGAGGCGTAAGATACTTGAAGAGCGTGGGCATAGTGTTCATCTGGTGCGGAACAGTAGACCGGTCGAGCAGTCTCTTCGCCTTAATCTCGCCGTTCTTGCCGATGGTGATGCGGTCATAAGTCTCGCCTATATACTCGCGGTCGCCCCCGTTTGCAACGGCAAACATGGTGGGGATGGCAAGCAGAATGGCGTTACGGCGGTTGATGCGGATGTCATACTTGAGGTAGGCACGCGTGTCGACGGAGCGCAGACGTGATGTATCCACAGTGGCAGCATAGCGAAACACACGCGACATGACACGAAATCTGTAACTCCTGCCCGACGCCATGGCGAAAGAGACGGTAAGCAGGAGGAGGAAAGTCAGGACGGTTCGCTTCAAATTCCCCGCCGACACGGTTATCCTCGAAAGATTTGTCATATATAAGGTGTGCGTAATGTTAAGTGTTGACACTATGGTAAGTAAACCGATGGACGACGTGTGCAAAAGTAATGAAAACATTTGTAAACGCAAATTTTAGTGGAATTTATTTGGCGTTTCCCCTAAAAAGTAGTATCTTTGCATCCGCAAACTTATTCCACACAAGGTATAAGTCGGACTTGTAGCTCAGTTGGTTAGAGCAACAGACTCATAATCTGGAGGTCCCTGGTTCAAGCCCAGGCTGGTCCACGCTTCTATTACAGCGACTTACGCTTCGGCGTAGGCCGCTGTTTTTGGTTTCTGCGTAAACAATGCGTAAACAAACTGTTTGAGTTTTTGTGGATGTTTACGCTGTGATATTTTATGAAACTCCCCATCATTCCATAAGATGTTATAAGAAGAGTGGATTTTGTTTGGGTTTTAATGAATAATTCCAAAGAATACTTTTGTAAAATAATCAAAAATATACATGCCAGATGCGGTTATTTCAGCTAAAAGTTCTATATTTGCCATCGAAAGATGGAATTTTACTCAGTCCGTTGAGTAAAATTACTCAGCCGACTGAGTAAAATTATTCATTATGCTGAGTAAAACAACTTGAAAAGCTCCAATTAAATATAATAAGACTATACATATCACATTATCATCTATAAGCAACAGACCATGTACAAAAGAAAGATATATGATACCATCATCAAGAGATTAGGTGAACAAAGAATGTTCATTCAAGTAATCATGGGACCACGACAGATTGGAAAATCTACCGTTATCAAGCAAGTATTGGATGATTTAAGTAAACCGTTTCTTTTCTATTCTGCCGACACCATACCTTCAACATCTTCCACTTGGATTAGCGATTGTTGGAATAATGCACGTCTTCAAATGCGTACACAAGGACTTGAAGAAATGCTCTTGGTTATTGACGAGATACAAAAACTTAAAAACTGGAGTGAATATGTAAAGAAAGAATGGGACGCTGATAGTCTAAATCACATCAACATCAAAGTGGCATTATTAGGCTCATCAAGGGTGTTATTAGAAAAAGGATTGGCAGAATCTCTCATGGGACGATATGAGGAAATCAGAATGAGCCATTGGAGTTATCCAGAAATGAAAGAAGCCTTTGGAATGACTCTTGAACAATACATTTATTTTGGAGGCTACCCAGGAGCTGCCATGCTTATTGGTGACGAAGAACGTTGGAAGAACTATGTTAGCGGAGCCATCATTGATGCTACTATAAACAAGGACATCTTGATGGATTCTCCAATAGGAAAGCCTGCTCTGCTTCGTCAAACTTTCGAATTGAGCGTAGCTTATTCGGGTAAGATACTTTCTCTAACAAAAATGCTGGGAATATTGCAAGATGCTGGCAACACAGTTACATTGGCAGGCTATCTAAATCTTTTGAGCGATAGCGGACTTGTCACAGGACTACAGAAATTCTCTATAGATGTAGCCCGCAAACGTGCCAGCATTCCTAAATACCAAGTGTACAACAATGCCTTATTGAGTTCTCAATTAGGTTTAACATTTCAAGAAGCCGTTTCTGATAGTAAGCAATGGGGACAATTCTTTGAATCCGCCATAGGAGCCTACATATTAAGCGAAGCTTTTACCCATCGTTTTGAAGTCTTTTACTGGCGAGAAGGCAACGACGAGGTTGACTTCATCCTCAAGAAGAATCAGAAATTCATAGCTATAGAAGTAAAAAGTAATGGAGAGGCTTATACCACGGGCTTAGAGCGTTTTCGCAATCTATTCCATCCGTCGGAAATATTTATCGTAGGCGAGAAAGGTGTCTCACCAGAAGTTTTCTTGAACATGGATCTAAGAAAACTATTTGAATAACTTAATGACAAATAATTATGGCAACAAATAAAATACGTGAAGAGGAAGTAAAGAATAAAATTCGCCAAGAATTCTTTCAAGACTATGATGCGACACCTATCTTGGGCGACATAGACTTTGCTGTAACAACCAAAAAATCAAGTGAGGACGAGCTATCCGACCAAGAATATTTCTTATGGGCAGAAGCTAAAGCTGGAAACACGGAAGACATCTATGCATCTTTCGTGCAACTCATCATCACCATAGGAAAAGCTCACACTCATGAATCATACT
>ERZ506772.59-NODE-59-length-34541-cov-53.7303_pt1 | contig 34541 bp, 27 predicted proteins | sample MGYA00513185_ERZ506772 | MGnify/ENA metagenome assembly ERZ506772 | reverse complement strand
ATTCCTGTCTTCGTCTGTCCTCGCCACTTTTAACCAAAATGAGGAAAGTAACTGATAACCAGTAAACTTTCCTCATTCTTCTCTCAAACACTTTTTATATGCACTTTCTCGGCCTAAAAGCATTATTTTGTTTGAGGTTTTGAACTATTTGGGTGGTTCTACGACTGTTGATATAGTAAGGAGTAAAGTAGTGCATATTCATTTGCCTGATTTTGTGGTTTATAGTTTGCCTGCTGGGTTATGGACAGCATCATATCTTATGGCTATGTATTTATGTACTAAGCAACAGAATAAGAAAATGAGGCTATCTTTAGCTCTACCTCTTCCTATATCTGCAGTTGTATTAGAAATCATGCAACAGTTTGGTCTTTGCCCTGGTATCTTTGATATTTGTGATTTAGTGTGTTATTTAATTCCGATAGTAATGTTTTTAAAATTAGTTTGATATGAAAAAACAAGATGATTTAAGTGTTGGAGGGGCTTTATTCCTTTCCGTAATTTTTGCTATTATGGCTATATTGTCTTACAATTCTGATGAGTCAGGAAATCCCATAGCCATAATACCCGCTATAGGTGTAATTGTTGGCTTAGTCATGGCTCTTAATGCCAAAAGTAAGGCTTCTGATCGAAAGGCAAGAAAAGAACAGCAGGATATTTTTGCCCAGACGCTGGATTACGATGATTGTTATGGAAATGGAGACTTAAAATTGTATTTTAATTCCCAAAGACAGGACGTGACCGTATGCGCAACAACTAATGAGGGTAGAAGTACACAAGTAGTTAGGAATTTTTCTGTTACTGAAACAGTGAAAACAGATAGCTACATTGTTTCTTATGATGCCACCCATAACAAGATATTACGTATAAAGACTAACAAGGGCAATATATTGCTTAAAGAATTCAATCTCAATTACACTTTGAAAAAATGGGATGTGGTAATTACGAAATCTACTCCGGCAGTTAAGGCGTATAATGATTATGCTTTCATTACTGATGATGTCAATGAATTTGTTGCCATCGTTACTCCAACAAGTATGCATCTGCACCGATATTCTGATATCGTAAGCATTACGTATGAAGAAAATGGTAATGATATGTACAATAAGTCTCTCGGTGGAGCAGTTGTTGGTGGTTTGCTTTTTGGTGGTGTTGGTGCTATTGTAGGTAGTAATACAGCAAAGGCTGTCAAAAACAAGAAGATAGAAATGATGTCTATAAAGATATTGCTCAAGAGCACATCTGAACCTACTATTTTGCTTGAAATTTTCAAAGCAGGAAAAGATAGAGCTGTTCTTGAGACAAAGAATACTGCTGATAAGTTTTTCTATGAGGGGCTGATGAAAGAGGTTACAGGCATAAAGGACATTTTCTCCATCATCATAGATATAGTTGATAAGAGTAGTGCAAGCCAAAACCAGCAGATAAGTGTCTCGGCATCAAATAGTGTTGCTGATGAACTTACCAAATTGGTGCAGCTCAAGGATGCTGGAGTTCTTACGGAAGAAGAATTCCAGGCACAGAAAGCAAAATTATTGCAATAATAAATACCGGAACAAATCATGATGCACTTCTGCCCTTAATCTTAGCATCAATCCATACTATGATGCAGGATATGATCAGGGGCAGGAGGGTGGTATCATGATGGTATCGAAAATATACGAGGCGATTCTTACGACGACGCTTGCCGATATAAGGGAAAGAAAAGGAAGGAGTATGAGCTGGGGTATGAAGAAGGATATGATGCCGGTTTTGATGATGGCTTCGCTGATAGTAACTGTGATTCAGATGAGGAAGAATAGCCTTTTACAGTCTTAATAGATTTAAACTTTTGGCTTGTTCTATAGAAATCCATGTGTATGCTTCTGTATCAAAAAGCGTAGAATCCTGCTGGCATCACTGCCAGCAGGATTCTACGCTTTCCCAATTATTCTTAATATGTCGTCTGAAAATAGAACTCTATTGAACTCTACAAAACTCTCTTGTGATTTCTTATTCAGCATTTGCCTGCTGCTCTGTCTCAGTAGCCTCCTGCTGCTGAGTTGTCTCCTCCTGAGTATTCTCCTGCTGGATAGAATCCTCAGTGGTAGCCTGTGGCTGGATAGGAGTGCCAACTTCTGTTGTATCTGAAGGAGCATCTGGAGCTACGGTATCAACTGGTGCTACCTCTGCGTTACTTACCATTCTGCTTGATGCAAAAACGTTGCTTACTGAAACCATTACCATAGCTGCGATAGCTGCAAACATAAACTTCTTCATAATCGTATATTTTTAAAATTGTTACTATTTAATGTTACTTACTTTCTTTCTTTGTGGATTCATTATCGAACCCGCTATTCATAGTCACAATCTGTGTGCCAAAAAGAAACGAGAAAATAATATTCGTTGATTATCAGACGTTTATGCTTTTTTTGTACCAAAAGTAGATAGTGTGGAAAATGAGGAAAGTATGTGGAAACATTCCACAAAAAGTTGGGGAATGTAAGGTACCCAACCATGTAATAATAGGTAAGCTATGATTTTCAAAAGAAAGAGTCCACTCATGACGAATGGATTCTTTCTCCGATTTCTATAATTGTTCCATCAAATCTGGCTTTAGCAAGAAATCCATTAACCCGACAATATAAAAGCCATTGTTGTCATGATATGGTTTTATGTCATCGCGCATTATGATTATCTTCTTAAAGGAATCGTCGATTCTTTTTAATGAAGCGCATTCTTGCTCTCTTTTTGCATCATCAGGCATTGCAAATGCTGATTGGATATAATATCTACGGTCTGCCATATTTGCAACGAAATCCACTTCCAGTTGTTTGCGTTCTTTTGCAGTCCTTGCCTCTACTATGCCAATTAACAAACGATACTATCACTATATCTGATACTTATATCGATCCTTCACTACTACCATTTAACTCTTTAATCTTAGTTGATTAATGATATCTTCAAACTTAGACTCCGACCCAATTCTAGGAACGGCATCATAGTCACCATTCAAATAGCTTTGAACTAACTTTTTGTCGAATCTAGGATTAAACTTTTCATCCAATCTGTTACATAAACTAACACCATTATCATTTCGGTTAATCAACCAGATTTCATCACTTCGTAGCAGCGATTGTGTCATCAAGATAACCTCATGAGTGGTAAATATCATCTGACATGGAGTTTTGCCAGAATATTTAAAATACAGTTTGAGTATCTTTTTGATAAGAGATGGATGCAAACTCCTCTCTATTTCATCAATGATAAAGACCTTATCTCCCTGGATAAAATCCAGAATAAGCGGAATGTAATCAAACAATCGATTAGTACCGTCGCTTTCCTCTTCCAGAGAGAAATACTCTTTTTCGTCAGTTTCAATGATATGGTGAACAGTCATTACCTTTTTTGTATCAAGTTCACCATTGGCCTTACGAATCAAGAACATATCATGGTTTTGTTTTAATGTACCCAAGACATCCTTTCCATCATCCTTGAAGACATTGGCTTTTATCATACGCATTAACTCCTGAGAAATGCCCAATTTTTCAAACTCGACGTTTTTCAGATAGACATCATCAATACCTGTTGCAAAGTATTTTAATAATAGGCGAAATGCCTCATTCAACTCTTTGTCGTCAGCAGTCTTGAGCAAGACACTTTGATTATATGGCGTATCAGGAAATATAATCTTAAGTTTAAGTGCAAACCAGGAAAAAACAGCAACCAAATCAGAGATGTCGGAAACATTATCTTTTATATTTCTACTCGACACTTCATGCAAGAACAACTGCTTAGTAGGAGTTGACTTTGCAAAAAAGTGCAAGTATTGCCTCTCTTCATCTTTAGGATTTCTCTTTAGAAGTTCCTTCAATTCGAATTCATTGGCTTCATTCCTTGTATAAATAGAGTAAACCGTCTTTGGAGTTATCTGACTAAGCCATTCCTTAGAAATTCTTTCAGAGTTATAGCTAAAGCCATATTCATACTTTTTCTCATTACACAAGATATGAAAGACCATAGTCGTATCAGCATTCTTGGTTGCATTTGATAACCTAAAAGGATGGTAATCTATAGGCTCATCATGATTAGTACCTTGTAAAACTAAAGATTTTGCTAATTGTATAGCCTTAATAAAATTACTCTTTCCACTAGAATTTGCACCAAAGATTGCTGCAGACTTCAAAACAGCAGCACCCTTAAATGGCTTCGCTTTATGATCCTTAAGCTTCGTCCCTTTATTGGGTTGCATATTAAAGGTCATTTCATCCTTAAAGGACAAAAAATTCCTGATTTTAAGTTGCTGTAGCATATTACTATATATTAATAATAGGTGAAATCATATACTTATGATAGTGATATCACCAAAGTTGAACATATTTACGGATGCAAAGTTACAAAAAAATCTCGTATAAACCGACAAAATATACGGATTTTTACATGGGAAGTAATTTATTTGTGAAAAAATCACATTTTTATCACCAAAAGTTTGCAAGATTCAAAAAAAAGCTATATCTTTGCATTCAGTTATCAAAATGGTGACGGCGCAGTCTTCCTCTATCGATATCTTGCCGGATGCTGACGAAGAAGACTGTGGAGTAATAATTTGGTGGCGGCGAAAGCCGCTGCCGTTAAATTTAAAATGAATATGAAATAAAGAGAATTAATAAAACATTCTCCTTAGTCTTTCAAGGAAAGACTTTGTGAGACCCGGATAGGGTAACCAACAAAAGTGAAAGTCATTTTAAATCGGGTGCAAAATTACAAAAAATATCCGAGATAATTTGGCTTTTCACTAAAATTAACTAGTTTTTGGCTAACATTTATTATAAATGGAGGCTTAGTTATTAATTTTAATTATACAATTATGGGAATAAAAACAGGTCCAAAAAGAATCGCCAAATCAACAGGCAAGCCTGATCGTCGTCAACATGATAATAAAAAGACACCAGGTAACACTCCTTCTTTGAAACCACATGATCACAAGAAAGGAGACTGATATTTTGTTTTTTTTTTGCAGCAGTGCTTGAGCACTGCTGCTCAGTTTTAAATTTAATTTTATTAAAAATGAATGAACAGACAAGAATCATTTACAGAATATTGGAAGAGCGATATGTAAAAATTGCATGGACTCACAAAATCCAAGAATGCCAATCCGAAATCCATTTGGAAGAGTTTATTAAGCAAAGAAATCAAATGGGACTTGCTGCTGCTTTAACATCCAGCACTGCTATTATTTCTCTAATTGCAAAATGTGCATCATTCATAGATAATAAGTATATATTATTGTTGATTCCTATAATTACAGCTGGCCTTTCTGCATGGTCAACCTACCTTACTTTTAGATTTAAAGATAGAGTGTTAGAAAAAAAAGCTGAGGAGAACAAACATTTTGCTGCAAAATGCCATGACATACGTAACAGATATGAGTCTGTACTAGGTGACATCAAAAGCGGAATTATTGCAGATTCTGCTGCGATGTGCAAGTTAAGAGATGAACTAGCTGATATGGAAAATCAGATTTATGCAGATTCTGCCACACCTCATACATCAAATAAAGCAGTAAAATTAGCAAGATCTAGGTTATTGGGAAGTTATGAATCTCAGACCACAGACGAAGAAATTCGAGCAATAGTTCCTTTACATTTACAAATTTTATAAAAACATATATATATGGATAAAGTAAAAAAAAGAGGAGAGGTTATTAGCGCCGATCAACGCTTATCTATCTCTACAAGATATAAAAGAGTAACACGAGCTATCAATTCAGAATTTTGGAATAGTTCAAGCGAGATAGCTCATAGTTTATACGTTGGTTCTTACGGAAGAGGTACAGCTATTGACACAAGCGATATCGACATTCTTGTAGAATTACCAGAAGATGAATATAACAGGTATGATTCTATTAAGGGTAATGGTCAATCAAGATTACTTCAAGCCATAAAGAATGCTATTTTACAAACTTATCCCAAAAGCGATATACATGCGGATGGCCAAGTTGTTGTAATTAACTTTTCTGACGGCATAAAATTTGAAATTTTACCAGCATTCCCGAAGAGAGATATTTGGGGTAGTTACACTGGTGAATATTCCTATCCTGATACGAATATGGGCGGAAAATGGAAAACTACGAATCCCAAAATAGAGCAAGAAGCAATGAAAAATCGAAATGATAATACGAATGGTTTGCTATTAGATACATGTAAACATATGCGCCAAATCAGAGACACGCATTTTAGCAGCTACCATCTACCAGGTATTGTTATTGATAGCTTCGTATATCATTACATTGATAATTGGCGTTGGTGTAAAAATGGTGAAGAAGGAGCTCCGACAGGGACATACGAAAAAAAACTATATAATTCATGTCCACCGTATAGTTTTTACTTAACTGCTCCCGGTAGCGATATGCCAGTCGACACTTCAGACTGTATAGATATACTAAACAAGGTACTGAGATATATGTCGAAAGATGAGCAATAAAGGTATATGATGTATATCACAAATACAGTGCCTTTACTATATAACAAGTAGTTTCAACTATCAGTTTTTGAAAAAAGTTATTTTGTATAGTTATTAGGGTGAAGGATTGTTAAACACATTCCTTCACCTCTTCTATCTTTTCTACATACATAAACATAGAAGCATAAACTTATAGTCCTTATACATCGTTTATGCGGCTGTAAAGACCAAAAGCTAAACCTATATCCACTTCTCCAAATAATATTTAAATTCCTCTATACCAATAACCTCCACTTTAGGAAAAGGAATATTTTTCAGAACCTTAATAACCTAAAGATTATAATATTGGTTTATTGTATGGAGTACGTTCATGGAGATGCCGGAAGTTCTCGATACGTTCTTCATTCAGGGTTCCTTCATTCCACATCCTATCTAATTCAGCATCAGCCATCTGAACAAAAAAATCGGAGATTACCTTATTCAAATCTCGCAAAGCCTCAGGAGTCTTGATTAATGACAGCATATCGAGGATTTGCAATTGAGCTTGATTCATTGTTGCGACCTGTGCCAGAGCTTATCAACAATAGTCCTGAGACTGCTCCGTCCAAACGATTGATTGCTGCTATTCCTGATTATAATAAGGTAGTTGTTGGCATTTGTGTTGCTATGGACATTGGTTTGGAGAAGATTCGTGAGAAATGCCCTTTGTTCAATGAATGGGTAGAGCGGTTGATGAAGTGATATTTATCAATGGGTGATAATAACACAGAATCCTGCTGGCATCACTGCCGGCAGGATTCTGTGCTTTTCCTATTATTCTTAATATGTCGTCTGCAAATAGAACTCTACAGAACTCTCTTGTGATTTCTTATTCAGCATTTGTCTGCTGCTCTGTCTCTGCAGACTCCTGCTGCTGAGTTGTCTCCTCCTGAGTATTCTCCTGCTGGATAGAATCCTCAGTGGTAGCCTGTGGCTGGATAGGAGTGCCAACTTCTGTTGTATCTGAAGGTGCATCTGGAGCCACGGTATCAACTGGTGCTACCTCTGCGTTACCTACCATTCTGCTTGATGCAAAAACGTTGCTTACTGAAACCATTACCATAGCTGCGATAGCTGCAAACATAAACTTCTTCATAATCGTATATTTTTTAAATTATTACTATTTAATGTTACTTACTTTCTTTCTTTGTGGATTCGTTGTCGAACCCACTAATCATAGTCGCAATCTGTGTGCCAAAAAGAAGCGAGAAAATAATATGCGTTGATTATCAGATGTTTATGTTTCTTTTGTACCAAAAGTAGATGGTGTGGAAAATGAGGAAAGTATGTGGAAACATTCCCCAAAAAGTTGGGGAATGTAAGGTACCCAACCATGTAATAATAGGTAAGCTATGATTTTCAAAAGAAAGAGTCCACTCATGACGAATGGATTCTTTCTCCGATTTCTATAATTGTTCCATCAAATCTGGCTTTAGCAAGAAATCCATTAACCCGACAATATAAAAGCCATTGTTGTCATGATATGGTTTTATGTCATCGCGCATTATGATTATCTTCTTAAAGGAATCGTCGATTCTTTTTAATGAAGCGCATTCTTGCTCTCTTTTTGCATCATCAGGCATTGCAAATGCTGATTGGATATAATATCTACGGTCTGCCATATTTGCAACGAAATCCACTTCCAGTTGTTTGCGTTCTTTTGCAGTCCTTGCCTCTACCATACCCACATCAACGCAAAAGCCTCGTAAACGAAGCTCATTGTATATGACGTTTTCCATGATATGATTCTCTTCCACTTGTCTAAAATTCAGTAAGGCATTGCGTAATCCGATGTCTTGGAAATAGTATTTCGAAAGTGTACCTATATATTTTCTGCCCTTTATGTCATATCGCATTGACTTCTCTATAAGAAAAGCATCTTCCATATAGGAAAGATATTTGGATATGGTTTTTCTGTCAAGGTTTTCATTCTTTACACTTTTGAATGTATTTTCCAACTTACTAGGATTGCGCGGAGAACCTATACATGAAGCCATCACACGCATCAACTCCATGAATTCTTCGCTGTTCTTCAAGTTGTTCCTCTCTATTATATCTTTGAGATACACTGTTTCGTGTAAAGATCGGAGGTATGCAGCTTTCTTCTTATCACTATCTAATTCCAGTTACAATCTTTATGAGATTGTTAGACTTGCTCGATATGAGTTGCTGTAAATAATAATCTCTTTTTATAATCATAGTCGTTCCCGAAAAGTGTCATTAATGACAAAAAACGGGAATGAAAACGGCTCCTTTGTGGGCTTTTGCATTCAAAATCTCGTAACGTAAGCCCCAGAAAGTAAGATGTCAATGGCTTTTCGTGTGTTAATTCCCGAAAAATGACACAAATGTCAAAAACTGGGAATGTTTAATAAAATTAAACTTTTGGCTTGCTCTTTAGAAATCCATGTATATGCTTCTGTATCAAAAAGCGCAGAATCCTGCTGGCATCACTGCCAGCAGGATTAAAAGTAGATGGTGTGGAAAATGAGGAAAGTATGTGGAAACATTCCGCAAAAAGTTAGGAAATCTAAGGTCCCTTTGTTGCAACATATTCACCCCGCTTCCCTTAAGAACAGCGCATTTAGGGTGAGTAATAGCTCAAAATGAGGAATTGCCTGGATTTTACTAAAGGGCTACTTATCAAGCATAAAGATGACAGAGTAGTTACTTTTTTAATTTATAATAGAAAATATAGCTTAATTTTGTGAGTAAAACAAAAGTTTTGAATAAATAATTTGGTAAATACACTTAAAAAGTGTACCTTTGCTTTTATATTTGGATGAAACTACAATATGGACTCAATAAGAATATTTGGATATAAGTCTTTTAAAAAGTTATCAGTTCAACTGCATCCTATCAATCTCTTGATTGGTGCCAATGGAGCTGGTAAAAGTAACTTCTTATCTCTTTTCGAAATGTTAGGAAACATCTATGAGAAGAGATTAGGGGCGTATGTCGCTCAAGTTGGTGGAGTAGATAAATTACTCTATCAAGGCAGAAAAGTTACCGATCGTATAGCTGTAAACTTGCTAATAGCTAAGAGTGAATATGACTTGGTGTTATTGGAATCTGATGGTAAACTTATCGTAGAAAGAGAAGTTGTTCGTTGTTATGATGATGTTTGTCCTTTAGATTTAGTGAGGAAAAGTGTTATAACGGAGTATCAAAGCGAGTCGAGTTTAAAAGACCACAAAGAGGAAGATTTATCTAACTATATCTCCCAAATCCGCAAGTTTCACTTCCACGATACTGGTCGCCGTTCTCCATTTACGGCAGATAGCCATATCGTGAACGATGCTTATCGTATGTATGAGCATGGTGAAAATTTGGCGGCTATCCTCTATCGTATTCAGCGAGAGAAGCCGATGGCTTATCGTCGCATTATCCGTGTCATTCAGAGTGTGGCTCCCTATTTCTCGGACTTCTATTTCCAACCAACCGAAGCCGATATGGTGCGCTTGCAATGGCAGGATAAGTATAGCTCTATGATTTACGGACCGACTGACTTGTCGGATGGAACCATTCGCTTTATTGCCTTGACCGTGCTCTTTATGCAGCCATGGTTACCACGAGTTATCATCATTGATGAGCCGGAGCTTGGTTTGCATCCTGTGGCTATCGAAAAGCTTTCGGGTTTGATTAAGATGGCGGCACAAAAGGGTACGCAAGTTATCGTTGCAACTCAGAGTGCTGAACTAATCAGTAACTTTGAACCAGAGGATGTCTTGACTGTTAATCAGAACGAAAATGGTACAACCATCAATCGCCTGAATAGCGAAGAGTTGGCACATTGGCTTGAGGATTATACACTTGGTGATCTGTGGAAACAAAATATAATGAAAGGGGGTCAGCCACGATGAAACGACTAATCATAGTATGTGAGGGCCCTACGGAACAAGAGTTTTGTACAGAAGTGCTTGGGGTTGAGTTTGCTAAGCATGATATTTATGTGGAAGCTCCTGTCATCAAGCATTCGCATGGTGGTATCGTGCCTTGGGCTACCATCAAAAAGCAAATCTTGAATCATCTTCAAGAAGGTGATGTCTATGTCAGCATGTTGGTGGATTACTATGGCATCAAAGACCAGTTCGGGTTTCCTGGATGGGAAGAATCTAAGGAGATAGTGGATAAGACGGAGCGTATTCATTTCTTGATAGATAGAATGGCGAAGGATATTTCTGAGCAATATCGCTTTCGCTTCATTCCATACATACAACTTCATGAGTTTGAAGGATTGCTGTTTAGTGATGTGAGTGCATTCTTGAACAGTTTTGAGGAGAGTGAGTTTGATTATGCAGAGTTGCAGGCCACGGCAGAGGCTTTCCAATCGCCAGAGCTTATCAACAATAGTCCTGAGACTGCTCCGTCCAAACGATTGATTGCTGCTATTCCTGATTATAATAAGGTAGTTGTTGGCATTTGTGTTGCTATGGACATTGGCTTAGAGAAGATTCGTGAGAAATGCCCTTTGTTCAATGAATGGATAGAGCGATTAATGAAGTGATCAGAGTTTAACTATTCGATAAATACATAAGATAGCTCTGACATGTACAATACTGTACTCAACCATATAACAAGTGATAAGCAATGACCGGAAAGATTGGAAGAAAAAAGGTTTTGAAGTTTCGCGACTTCCCAACACGCCTACATGGCGAGGTGTTCTTTGTAGAGAATGGGTATGATGAAAAGTTGAACCTTTCCATCATCAACCATCTCGTGGATATCAACAACTTGTTTATCAGCAAGTCAATTCATTTTAATTATTTCCCATTTCTGGGTCCTCATATCAGGAAGACAGCTCTCTACAGCTATCCTGCGATGAATAAAGAGGATTTGAACATCTCTGTTCCTTCCGATTTGCTGTTGTCGCAATTGGTAGAAGAAAAGAATAAGGAGAAATTACATTCTAGCATCTTACAGCTAGACCATGAGGAGGATGGCATATATTATGTCAATTCCTATTCCTTGTCTATAGAGGAAGATGAGGATTTTATGCCATTGATGCAGGCTGCGTATGATAAGTTGCCGGATTGCAAAGTGATGTTCAGCTCTGTCGATGATTTTCCATACAGTATATTTGATCCTAAACCGATTCCGGCAGATGAAACATTCAGCTATGATATCAGGCAGAAGATGAAGGAGGTGTACCGGCAGGTACAGGACTTACGCCTTGGCGGGGTAAGCGATTGGGTGCTGAAGCAGTATCTCTTTCCACCCAAGAATCTGAGTAGAATGGTCATCACGGAGAATTACGATATCATACTGCCCGACTATCATGATATGACTATCAAGATGGAGCCATTGGTAAAGGCGGTGTATATTCTCTTTTTGCGTCATGAGGAGGGAATCCTTTTCAAATGTCTGTCGGATTATAGAGAAGAGCTATATGATATCTATGTGGATATTCGCAAGAAATCGAACAGCAACGGGACTCATCTTTCAGAAGAGAAGATTCGCCAGAGCATCGAAGCCCTGACGAATCCATTGTCTAATTCTATCAATGAGAAATGTGCCCGTATCCGCCAAGCCTTCACTCTCCAGTTTGATGAAAGTCTAGCCGGGAGTTATTTCATTGATGGCAATCGTGGCGAACCCAAGAAGATACCATTGGATAGAAAGCTTGTGGAGTGGAAATAAAACGAGAAATCCTCCTTGTAGCACATCGCAACAAGGAGGATTGTTTTTATTCATCTACACCAAAGCAGGATACAGGAATCTTGCCGTCTACTCTGTTTGGGTTGCTAATCATGATACAGTATTCACCAGGTTTTTCGATGTCGGCATCTATTAGGAGAGAGGAGGCGCCGTATTTCTTTGCCTCGAAGAACAACTCTTGCTTGTTCTTGCCGCCATACGTTACTTTACCTGAAAGTTCATTCTGTCTAGCAAGGGAAATTTTGCGAGTTGAGCCTGCGACAAACTTAGAAATTTTGATGAATGAATAAGGATCATCGTTGATGTTGGGCACTCTGATGACAAACTGGATATGTCCCTTTTTCACTCTCACGGAAGATTTGCTAGGTTTTACGTAAAGCTTTCTCTCTGGTCCCCAGAATTGGTCTTTGGTCTTCATCTGTCCGATAGCCTTTTCTGCTTTCACGTAGGTGTTGGCAGATAGATTGCAGATAAATGCGTCACCATTAAACTCAGGCTCAGGAATCGCCACGTTACTAACACTTGCCTGTCCGAAGGCACTGATGCATGACATCATAATCATGCAGATACATAATAGCTTCTTCATTTCAATGAAATTTTAAAGGTTTGAATTTTTCGGCAAAAGTACTGAATTGTTTGGAATGCATCAAATCTTTTGGCTCCGCAAGCCTTGTGGAGGTATGATTTTTCTCCATAAGGAACCTTTTATGCAAGAAAAGCATTAACTTTGTGACCTCATAAGGTATTACAGGATGGTACAAAATAGCACCCTATATTAAATTAGGTGAAAAAATAGCTAATGGTTTGGTTGTATCACAAGTCTTTTGTACCTTTGGGGCAAAACAATTAACAGGAAAAGTCCATGCAATATCCTTTGATATCAGAATATGTAAGAGCCATACAGGATGCTAGTAACAATCTTGATGAGTTGGCTCATTTGGTACCAGTGCAAGATGATCATGGTGAGCCATATCGTAGCAGTGGTGCCTTTGCCGTCGTGTTCAAAATGAAAGATGAACAGACAGGGAAATGCTATGCCTTAAAGTGTTTTACAGAAGAACAAGAAGGTAGAGCTGAGGCTTATCGCCAGATCGCAGATGAGTTGGAGTTCGTAGATTCCTCTTATATTACTTCCGTGAAGTACTTAGACAAAGAAATCTTCGTAGATAGCAGTTGTGAGGAAGACGAGTTTCCTGTTCTTCTGATGGATTGGATTGATGGTGAAACAATGGAGAATTACATTGCAGAGAACTATCAAGATAATTATATTATGGCTATGCTTTGCTATCGCTTCTGTAAAATGGCAGCGTGGCTTCGTTCTCAGCCATTTGCTCATGGTGACATTAAGCCAGACAACATCATGGTTCGTCCTGATGGAAATCTGACTTTGGTAGATTATGATGGTATGTTTGTTCCTGCCATGAAGGGACAGAAATCTCCAACAATTGGTACAAAGGACTTTTCTCATCCTTTGCGAACAGTTGATGATTTTGATGAAACCATCGATGACTTTGCTTTGGCAAGCATCGCCTTGTCGTTAAAGGCCATTGCTCTGAAGCCTTCGTTACTTGATGAATATGGTGCAGCAGATAGATTACTCTTTTCTGCAGAGGACTATCGTGACTTGAGTAAGAGTAAGGTACTGGCTGCTTTGCAAGAATTGATGAATGATGAAGAAGTTAATACGCTTCTTTCTATGTTCTTGTTGGTGTGTGCAAAGAAAAATCTTGGAATGTGTTCTTTTAGATTGTTTTATTTGTGTAGGTCAAATAATGATTTGGAGGAAATAGTAAAATTGGCTGATGCATATTATGAAGGTAAAGAAAAGGACTATAACAAGGCTTTTTCTTTATATTCGGATGCGGCATCCAAAGGAAGTTTATATGCTTTAGCGTGTTTAGGCTTTTGCTATTGTGAAGGGAAAGGGTGTATGCAAGATTTTACAAGAGGATTGATTTTAATTAGAGAATCAGCTAGTCAAAATAACCCTAAGGGACAAAATGTTATGGGAATATGCTATTCAAAAGGGTATGGTGTGCCTAAAGATGATACAGAAGCAGTAGAATGGTATCGAAGGGCTGCAGAGCAAGGCTATGCTCGTGCTCAGAGTAATTTGGGTGTATGTTATGCAAAGGGCTATGGGGTGGTTCAATGCTATGAAGAAGCAGTAGGATGGATAAGAAAGTCTGCAAATCAAGGATATGCTAAAGCGCAAGGTCTTTTAGGTGTTTGCTATCAAAAGGGCAAAGGTGTGGATCCTGATGATGTGGAAGCGGTTGAATGGTATCGTAAGTCTGCAAGACAAGGTAATTCAACTTCTCAATGGCTTTTGGGGCTTTGTTATGAACAGGGCAAAGGTGTGATACAAAACTATAAAGAAGCAGTAGAATGTTATCGTAAATCAGCAGAGCAAGATAATGCAAGTGCGCAGTATCATTTAGGATTATGTTATGAGAAAGGATATGGTGTAGTGCAAGACTATGGACAAGCGATATTTTGGTATCAAAAATCTGCAAATCAAGGATATTCCAAAGCTGAACATCGTTTAGAAATATGTTATAGAGGTCAGGATATTGATGCTGGTTGTTATGTTTCATATTTAGATGATTCAGGTTTGGAGGGTTATGATTTTTCACGTCTTCGTTTAAAGAGAGATTTATAGTAAAATCTAGAATGAGTTTGAACTACGTTAAAAGAAAGTGCAATGGAAATATATAATTATAAAGCTTTCTCTGGGAAATATAGGGAAAAAGAATAGAAACTATGTCAGTTAATTCTGTCCATCTTAAATTCTGCTGCGAGTCTTTTATCAAAAGGAAATATGCAGGTCTATATACACGAATGCAATTGTTCCTTAGGCTTCTAATGGAAATGATGTTTAAGTTCATAGACTAACAGAAGGTGCAGATGGTAAACATGCGAGTGCTGCAAAAGGTATTAAGATGAAGCATACTTGGTCTGTGTGCAATTTTTCTTAAAAAACTTGGTGCACTATTTTAGTTAGATGAGGTTTATGTAACTTTGCAGCAGGATAAACCAAAATATTTTTGGAGTCCATTAAAATTATAGTAATATGGAAAAAAATAAAAAACTGAGATATACTTCAGTAGGTTTTGTTCTTCCTGTAGAATATAATCCTATATTTTACAGGTATTCAAAACCTAACATAAGAAAAACGTTAAGCAGTTTTTCTCGTGATGAAGTTATTGATTTAATAGTTAGGTTAAGTAATGAATGTGTAAATAAACCTGCAATAAATATTTTGGGGTTATTATCACAAAATAATTATTGGAAGAATTCGGTGTTCTTTAGAATGTATGATTATATTGGGTATCATTCTTCTAAAGATAGGAGATATTGTGCTTGTTTCAATCAGACATTATTGGAGTTGTTACGCTATGTCTTGTCTGTAAAATTCTGTAAGGAAAATTTTAATGTGTATAATGAATACAAGTTAGAGTTTTCTTTTGTAAAGGTTATAGCTTTATTGAATGAGCAAATTGTAAATTTTAAGATTTATAATAGCTCTATATCAGAGCTAATGGTTACAGGTGTTGAATTAAATAAAGATTTGAATAATATTAATTATGCAGATCTTTATAAGGAGCAATTAATTCTATCCTTTAATTTCTTCTCCTTTTTAGAAAGTAATACAAAATATGCCCCATTGTTGCAAGCGTTTTTGGCAAAATATGAAATTAAGAATTGGAGAAATTATGTTGTTACAATATTGGCATTGGTCTTAAATGCTAATTATCAGACACGTATGTTGAATTTTAAAAATATAAAAGATGAGGATAGGTTGATAAATCGCAATATAGTTGATTTGTTATCTTTCTCTTATAGCACTACTGTTGATTATAAAGAAAATGTAGATTATAAGTTTTTCAGACAATATCCGATTATAAAAATGCAAGATGATAAATATATAATATACAATGTCGGATTTTTATTGGATAAGTTGTATGACAGCTTGTATTTTGAACTAAAAACTATTGCTGAAAGCATAGAAAGCAAACAAAAAATCAATGTTTCTTCATTGATAACAAATGAATTTATTGAAAAGGCGGTTTTTGATAAATTCTTGCTAAAATGCTGTGGCTTGTCTAATTATTTTTGCTTTACAGAAACGGAGTGTTTGGAACAATACAAACCAAAAGATAAAGAGTTAGGAACTCCTGATTTTCTCTTACAAAGAAAATCAGGGAAGGAGATATTGTTGTTTGAGTGTAAGGACATAAGATTGAAGGCTGAACTTAAAGAACAAAGAGATTTTTCTTTGTTGGAAAAAGAGTTGAGGAATAAGTTGATGCTTAAAACTTATAGTAATGGAAAAAAATGTAAAAATCCAAGGCGAATAGGTGTGGGGCAGTTAGCTGGTCATATAAAAAATATTAGAGAACATGAGTTTAGATGGGGGCATGATATTAAGTCTGATTCCATTGTTTATCCAGTGTTAGTGATAGCCAATCATAAATTAATGTGGAATGGGTTATTTAACATGTTAAATGAATGGTATGCCCAGTCCTTAAAAAATGAGGGTGTTTTGTGTTCTGAAAGTAATAAGCCTTTAATAATAATGAGTCCATTATGTTTGATAAAGCATTCAAAGAGATTCAAAAAAGATGGTTTTGAGAAGTATTTTGAAGAATATTATAATCATAGTGAAATTCAAACAGGAACTAATGTGGATTATATCAATAAAAACTTAACTTTTGATGATTTTATGGATAAATATCCATATAAATTAGATGAAATGTTTGAGATTGTTCAAAAAGAAGTGTTACAGAAAAGAGACAAATAGAGCTATGCAATACCCTTTAATATCAGAATATGTTAGAGCTATACAAGATGCAAGTAGTAATCTTGATAAGTTGGCACATTTGGTACCAGTGCTAGATGATCATGGTGAGCCATATCGTAGCAGTGGTGCCTTTGCCGTCGTGTTCAAAATGAAAGATGAACAGACAGGGAAATGCTATGCCTTAAAGTGTTTTACAGAAGAACAAGAAGGTAGAGCTGAGGCTTATCGCCAGATCGCAGATGAGTTGGAGTTCGTAGATTCCTCTTATATTACTTCCGTGAAGTACTTAGAAAAGGAAATCTTTGTAGATAGCAGTTGTGAGGAGGACGAGTTTCCTGTCCTTCTGATGGATTGGATTGATGGTGAAACAATGGAGACTTACATTACAGAGAACTATCAAGATAATTATGCAATGGCAATGCTTTGCTATCGCTTTTGCAAAATGGCTGCATGGCTACGTTCTCAGCCATTTGCTCATGGTGATATTAAGCCAGATAACATCATGGTTCGTCCTGATGGAAATCTGACACTGGTAGATTATGATGGTATGTTTGTTCCTGCCATGAAGGGACAGAAGTCTCCAACAATTGGTACAAAGGACTTTTCTCATCCTTTGAGAACCGTCGATGATTTTGACGAAACCATTGATGACTTTGCTTTGGCAAGCATCGCCTTGTCATTAAAGGCAATTTCTTTGAAGCCTTCTTTGTTTGATGAATATGGTGCTGCAGATAGATTACTCTTTTCTGCTGAGGATTATCGTGATTGGGGTCATACAGAAGTGTGTGAGGCTTTACGAGAGGAGTTGGTGAATAAATTGGACATGGAAATAGGCTCATTAGTATCAATATTTTCCAATGTTTGTAATGGCCTTAAGAATATTAAAAATTTTGATTTCGTTAGTTTACCTTTAGAAAATGTTAAGGAAAGTTCTACTGAAGTCTTAGTTGCGGATTTAAAAAATACAATAGTGGATGATTTTGGAGTAAAATATAGTAGGGATAAAATGAAACTATTAAAAGCTCCAAATAATATAAAGGGGTTATATCGAATAAAAAAAGGTACAAAAATAATATGTAATAATGCTTTTGATGGATGTTATTTCTTGACAGATATAAATATGCCAAATAGTGTAAAATATATTGGTATTCATGTTTTTCAATCTTGTTTCAATTTACGTAGGATTAAATTCTCAATTTTCTTGCAAAGTATAGGAATGGGGGCCTTTTCTAATTGTCATAGCTTAGTCTCAATAAATATACCTTGTTCTGTAAAGTTTTTTAATGGGAATCCATTTTTTGAATGGCATGGAAAATTAATTATAGACTCTAATAATTTTATTATTGAAAATAATGCTATAATATTTAATTTAGAGAAGAGTGAAATCTTAAGTTTTGGATTGTTGGTATCAAGTTATTGTATTCCAAAAACTGTAAAAAGTATTGTGGATGGGGCATTTCGAAGTAATTCATGTTTGAGATATATACAGATTAATGAGGGATTAAAGTCTATAGGAAAGTTCGCTTTCGCCTTTTGCTATAATTTAGAAGATATAATCATTCCAAAAACAGTAAGGAATATAGGATATGGAGCATTTATGGGATGCCTTATTTCAAATCAAAGGAAAAAAGAAATAATAAGTCGTTTTGGAAAGGAGGTTTTTGGAGAATGATACAGATTGAGTCTAAACGAAAAAAGCGGGAGAATATCTTGAAGAAATATCCCGACGCAATAATTGCGGATGTGACGAGTCGTGCAGAAGATGACTTGATAAAGTTGAGTCCATTTTATCCTCATGATGGTATACTAGTTCCTTTCCGTTATAGTTTTCAAGCAACTATCTTAGAACACTGTTTTACGAATTTGGCTGATTTCTGTAATCCGCCAAGATTGGTTAGTTGCAAAGACCTGTTTGAAGACGATGGCTTAAGATATGGTGCATTTGTGTTAGATAGATCGGCTGTAGTCTTTGCTGCCAGTGATGCTTTATCTCATTATATTTTTATGATGTATGAGTTAGCTCATTCTAAGGAATTTGATGAAGAACTTGCAGAAGAAAAATTAAACAGTCTGGCTATTCCAACTTCAGAAAACGGCAGGGACAATGAAGTTTGATTTTGAAAAGGATGTACTTCAATCTTTGTTAGATGCAACATCATTTAGCAGCCGATTTGAACTATGTTTGAAAGAACAGAATTCGAAAGGAGTCTTAGAACAGGATGATTTCACGCTGGTTTATTTTAAAGGCTAACGTCAATCTTCTTTATGCCCCTATTTGTTGTCATTAAAATTTGTAGAAGCAGATAAAATAACAGTATACAATATGCAGTATCCATTGATATCAGAATATGTAAAGGCCATTCAAGATGGTAGCGATAATCTTGACAAATTGGCTTACCTGACTCCCGTACTAGATAATCACGGAGAGCCGTATCGTAGTAGTGGTGCTTTTGCCGTGGTGTTTAAGATGCTGGACAAGAGAACCGGGAAATATTATGCCCTCAAGTGTTTTACGGAAGAACAGGAAGGGCGAGCTGATGCCTATCGTCAGATTGCAGATGAATTGGATATGGTTGATTCTCCATATATTACTTCTGTAAAGTATATGGAGAAGGAACTCTTCGTGGACAGTCAATGCGAGGAGGATGAATTTCCTGTATTGTTGATGGATTGGGTAGAAGGGGAGACGATGGAAGCTTACATTTCGGCAAACTATCACAATCAATCAGCCATGTCAATGCTTTGTTATCGCTTTGGAAAAATGGCGGCTTGGCTCCGTTCACAATCTTTTGCCCATGGCGACGTCAAGCCAGACAATATCATAATCCGTCCAGATGGCTCTCTTAGCTTGGTAGATTATGATGGAATGTTTGTACCTACGATGAAAGGCTGTAAATCTCCAACTATCGGTACTAAGAATTTCTGTCACCCATTGCGTACTATGGATGATTTCGATGAAACAATAGATGATTTTTCATTGGCAAGTATAGCCTTGTCATTGAAGGCTATATCCATGAATTCTACATTGTTAGATACCTTTGGCGCATCAGACAGGCTTCTCTTCTCAGAAAAAGATTATCGCACTCCATCAAATAGCAAGGTCATATCAGCCCTGCAGGGGTTGATGTGTGATAAAGACTTCTGTACACTTTACTCCCTTTTCGTGCTCGCCTTGGCGAGAAAGGTGCTTTCTGCATGTTCTTTCAGGTTGTTTATTAGCGAAAAGCCTATCTTGCTTCAAACAATTGAAGACTTACCAACCAAAGTTACAGAGGAAGAGCGGAAGGAGGCTTTTGTTGATGAATGGGGTGTGAAATATAGCAAAGATGGAAGAAAACTATTGAAAGCTCCTTACGAACTTAATGGTACTTATTCTATTAAAGAGGGTGTAAGGATAATATGTGATAATGCGTTTAGTGGTTGCCGTTCTTTGACAGGCATAGTTATTCCTGAAAGTGTTATTAGCATTGGGGATGGTGCATTTTTCTTTTGCAGGTTTCTGTCTGGCATCATCATACCTAATAGTGTGGCCAGTATAGGTGATAGCGCATTTGAGGGCTGTTCCTCGTTGGAATATATATCCCTTCCGAAAAGCGTAATTTGCTTAAACGGCAATCCGTTTTTTAACTGGAATGGTAAATTAGACTGTTTGTCACCGAACTTTATTTATGAGGATGATGTCTTGTTCAATAAGGATAAAAGTAAAATTATTTCTTTCAGAAATCAAGCTGTAAAATCATATATCATCCCTAGTAGTGTGAACAGCATAGGGGATTGGGCATTTGGGAATTGCCGTTCTTTGACAGACATAGTTATTCCCGATAGTGTAACTAGTATTGGGGAAAGTGTATTCTCAGATTGTTCCTCGTTGGAATATATATCCCTTCCGAAAAGCGTAATTTGCTTAAACGGCAATCCGTTTTTTAACTGGAATGGTAAATTAGACTGTTTGTCACCGAACTTTATTTATGAGGATGATGTCTTGTTCAATAAGGATAAAAGTAAAATTATTTCTTTCAGAAATCAAGCTGTAATATCATATATCATTCCTGATAGCGTGACTAGCATTGGTGATAGGGCGTTTTGTTGTTGCAGTTTCCTGTTTGGCATCGTCATACCTAATAGTGTTACAAGTATTGGAGACCGTACCTTTTGTGGGTGTAGTTTTTTGTCAGAAGTTGACATTCCTGATAGTGTTACTAGCATAGGGAATGGTGCTTTTTATGATTGCAGTTCTTTGCGTAGCGTTGTTATTCCAGATAGTGTTACTAGCATTGGGGAGAGGGCATTTGAAGATTGCAATTTTCCATATAAACTTAACCAAGAATTAATCTCCCGTTTTGGAGAAAAAATATTTGGGTAACTTTTTAGATTACTCCTTGATTATTACGACGAAAAAGAGATATCGGCAAAAATAGATACCATCATAAATAGGAAATCCTTCCCCTAAGACATCCTCCTTTGCCTTCTCCTTTTCCATATATAAAATAAGAGGTGGAGAACACTCTCCACCTCTACCCTCTTGTTTGTCGATTTACAGATGTACACGACATAGATATAGATTTTCTCTCATATATTTCCATCGAAATAGAAATAATAAGCGATGATTAATCAATTTTCAGCAATTTCTTTTGTGGTTTGAAATTTAATATGTACTTTTGCCTTGTCGTCTGAAAATGCGACTGAATGAAATGATTAATTAATAATCGTGTAAGCTATGCAGTATCCATTGATATCAGAATATGTAAAGGCCATTCAATATGCTGGTGATAATCTAGAACAATTGGCTTACCTGACTCCCGTACTGGATAATCACGGAGAGCCATATCGCAGTAGTGGTGCTTTTGCCGTGGTGTTTAAGATGCTGGACAAGAGAACCGGGAAATATTATGCCCTCAAGTGTTTTACGGAAGAACAGGAAGGGCGAGCTGATGCCTATCGTCAGATTGCAGATGAATTGGATATGGTTGATTCTCCATATATTACTTCTGTAAAGTATATGGAGAAGGAACTCTTCGTGGACAGTCAATGCGAGGAGGATGAATTTCCTGTATTGTTGATGGATTGGGTAGAAGGGGAGACGATGGAAGCTTACATTTCGGCAAACTATCACAATCAATCAGCCATGTCAATGCTTTGTTATCGCTTTGGAAAAATGGCGGCTTGGCTCCGTTCACAATCTTTTGCCCATGGCGACGTCAAGCCAGACAATATCATAATCCGTCCAGATGGCTCTCTTAGCTTGGTAGATTATGATGGAATGTTTGTACCTACGATGAAAGGCTGTAAATCTCCAACTATCGGTACTAAGAATTTCTGTCACCCATTGCGTACTATGGATGATTTCGATGAAACAATAGATGATTTTTCATTGGCAAGTATAGCCTTGTCATTGAAGGCTATATCCATGAATTCTACATTGTTAGATACCTTTGGCGCATCAGACAGGCTTCTCTTCTCAGAAAAAGATTATCGCACTCCATCAAATAGCAAGGTCATATCAGCCCTGCAGGGGTTGATGTGTGATAAAGACTTCTGTACACTTTACTCTCTTTTCATGCTTGCTTTGGCAAGAAAGGAACTTTCTGCATGTTCTTTCAGGTTGTTTATTGGCGAAAAGCCCAATATAACTCCTGTGATGAATGAAGATTTATCGACAGAACCAACAGAAGAAGAGTTAAAAGAGGCTTTTGTTGATGAATGGGGAGTGAAATATAGCAAGGATGGAAGAAAATTGTTGAAAGTTCCAGGAGAATTAAGTGGAGCTTATTCTGTTAAAGAGGGCACAAGGATAATATGTAATAGTGCATTTTGGTATTGTCTTTCTCTGTCAGAGATTGTCATTCCGAATAGTGTGACAAGTATTGGAGACCTTGCCTTTTCTTTTTGTAGCTCTTTGGCTGAAGTTGTCATTCCGAATAGTGTAGTATGCATTAATGGCAATCCATTTTGGTATTGGAATGGTAAGCTTGAATGCTTATCGCCGAGCTTTGTTTATGAAAACAACATCCTGTTTAACAAGGATAAAAGTAGAATTATTTCGTTTAGAAATCAGAATCTGACATCTTATGTCATTCCGAATAATGTGACAAGAATTGGAGACAGAGCCTTTTCTTTTTGTAGCTCTTTGGCAGAAGTAGTCATTCCGAATAGTGTGACAAGAATTGGAGACAGTGCCTTTGAAAGTTGTAGCTCTTTGGCAGAAGTAGTCATTCCGAATAGTGTGACAAGAATTGGAGACAGTGCCTTTGAAGGTTGTAGCTCTTTGGCTGAAGTTATCATTCCAGATAGCATTACAGGTATAGGAGACAGAGCCTTTTCTTTTTGTAGCTCTTTGGCAGAAGTTATCATTCCCAATAGCGTTACAAATATTGGAAAAGGAGCCTTTCAGTTGTGTAGCTCTTTGGCAGAAGTAGTCATTCCGAATAGTGTGACAAGAATTGGAGACTATGCATTTTCTAGTTGTAGCTCTTTGGCAGAAGTTGTCATTCCGAATAGTGTAGTATGCATTAATGGCAATCCGTTTCATGGTTGGAATGGAAAACTTGATTGCTTATCGCTAAGCTTTGTTTATGAAGACAATATCCTGTTTAACAAGGATAAAAGTAGAATAATCTCGTTTAGAAATCAGGAATTGACATCGTATGTCATTCCGAATAGTGTGACAAGAATTGGAGATTATGCATTTTCTAGTTGTAGCTCTTTGGTAGAAGTTGTCATTCCGAATAGTGTGACAAGAATTGGAGACTATGCATTTCTTCATTGTAGTTCTCTGTCTAGCATTGTCATTCCTGTTAGTGTGACTATCATAGGAAGTTATGCATTTGCTGGATGTAATTTCTCAAACAATGTTAAACAGGAATTAATTTCTCGGTTTGGAGATAAAATATTTTAAGTTTTTATAAAAATATTTCGATAATTATGATATTAATAGAATCTAAGCGTAAGAAATACGAAAACATATTAAAGAAACATCCCGATGCCATTATTGCGGACGTAACTAGCCATGCCAAAGATAGCTTGATCAAATTAAGTCCATTCTATCCGCATGGTGGAATACCAGTTCCATTCAGCAATGGAGTGACAGCCACATGCGTAGAGGCTATTTGGCAGGGATTGAAAGTGTTTGAAGGAGCAGATGTAGATGTGCAGATGTTCCAGAATGACACGATGAAGAATATCAAGCGAACTGTACGCAAGTATGGAAAGCCGTTGGGACATCGCAAGGGAGTAAATGGCAAGGAACTCCTAGGATATATAGAAGCAAGAAAGCAGATATATATTCCAACCTACCAATGGATGTTGGAGAATAAAGTGCCAACAATCATTGAACGGTTGAAGGAGGCAAGTAAAACGAAAACCATCATCTTGTTGGATTATGATACCAACTGTGATGTGGATGACCCAAGCAAACCCTTGTCTCATGCCTTTTTGATCAAGGCATACGTAGATGGTATTTATCCTTATGGAGAAAAACCGAATACGGAGGCAAAACTACAGGTTGATAAGCCACAGAAATTAGAACTTTTTTGATAGAATAACAACAAAAATATAAATTATGAGTAAACGAAATAATTGGGAGGATTTTAAGAATATCCTTGAGCAGCATCATATTACAACGTTGTATCATTTTACAGATCGTGACAACTTAGAGAACATCATCAAGAATGGTGGCCTCTTTTCCTGGAAGGATTGTGAGGAACGTGGAATTACGATTCCTAAGCCCGGAGGTGGTGGCCCTGGCTCTACTTCCTGGTCGCTCGACAAACGAGATGGGCTGGAGCATTATGTGAGAGCGAGCTTTACCAAGCAGCATCCAATGATGTATGTAGCGATGAGCGAGCAACGTATATCTAACCCCGTAATTTTGGAAATAGACCCAGAGGTAATTTTTGATGAACAGACTAAGTTCTCAGATAAAAATGCTACAAGAAGCGGTGCCAACGTTGGCGGAAACCTGGAAGATTTCAAGAAAATTCATTTTCAGACAGTCAAGGCAAACAAACATTTTGACCTGGATATAAATGAACAGCCTTTCTATCAAGCCGAGATTCTGGTAAAGAACAGCATACCCCTGAAGTATATCAAGAACATTGGTAACTTTGGTATTCCAATCCCAAGTCAGCCACAGATATTGCAGAGTAAGAATGCATATACGGCTCGTGTTGATCGTGAGCATCCTACAGCATTCATCTTCCTGGTGGACCAAAGTGTTTCTATGCGCAGAATTACTACCTTCAATGGTGAGAATATGACTTTATCTGAGGCTGTTGCCCGTATTGTAAATGCCCAAATCAACGAGTTGGTGGAGCGATGTGTGAAGAATAATGAGACTCGCCATTACTTTGATATTGCTATGATAGGTTATGGCACGGAGGCTTATAGTGCTTGGAATGGCAATCTTGAAGGACGAGACTTTGTTACTCCAGAAGAGATTCGTGATAATCCTTACCAAAAGAAAATGGTGAAGGAAGAGGTGCGTACTCGTAAAGGTATAACCGTCAAAGAAGTAGAGAAGAAACAATGGATGGTAGCTCGCCATGATGGTAGTTGGACACACATGGATAAGGCTTTCAAACGTGCAGAAGGTTTGCTCGAAAACTGGATGAAAGAGCATCATGACAAGGATTGTTATCCTCCTACAATTATCAATATAACAGATGGTGAGTATAATGGAACTTCGCATGATGAGATGCAACAACTTGCCAATCAATTAAAATCGATGTTTACCAATGATGGCAATGTCTTGCTCTTCAATATTCACGTTGTGCCAGGACATGCAGAATCGGTCGTATTCCCTGCAACTGCAGATGAATTGAACGGAAATGGATATGGTGAGAAACTTTATAATATGTCAAGTCTTTTACCGCTCAACTACAATGAGCAGATCCGTAATATCTTTGGAGATAAGCAGGCTGATATCCGCTACCATGCTATGGGTGTAAATACGGGTATGGAGAGATTGGTTAAAATGATGAAGATTGGCACACTTTCGAGTATGCTGGTTAATCAGAATCTGTAATGATATATAGAAAAGTTATGAACAGAGGTGTTAGTATAGCAAAGTTCAATGACCATGTTGCAAACGAAGATGCTTTCTACTCATCGGATACCTGTATAGCTATATCCGATGGGGCAGGAGGCTGTGGCTTGTTTGCCAATGAGTGGTCGGAGTATCTTGTAAAACATCTTCCAAAAGATAAACCTATCGTTTCCTTTAAAGAACTTGACGAATGGGTAGATGGCATTTGGGAGCCCTTTTATAATGAGCACGAGGAAAGAGCAAAGGAAGGCGATGGCATTCTTTTGAATAAATATTATAATGAGGGGTCTTGCGCCACCATTGCTGCTGCATGGATAACAGGGGATAAGCAATGTAAATGGATGGCATACGGCGATAGCGTAGTCTTTCATTATAGTCAGGATACAGGTGTCTTGGAACATAGTTTTACGAAATTGTCTGATTTTAGCAATCCTCCCAGGTTGGTTAGCTGTAAAGATCCCCTGGAAGAGGAAGGTTTCAGTAGTGGTGACTTTTATCTGGATGAATCTTCGGTAGTCTTTGCTGCCAGCGATGCCTTATCGCATTATATCATGATGATGTATGAATTGTCTAAAAGTAAGGAGTATGGTGCGGAGCTTGCTGAAGAATACCTAAAAGCATCTGGCAATTCCCAACTTTTGAAAACAGCAGAGACCATGAAGTTTGAATTTGGGCAGGATGTGCTCCAATCTTTGTTGGATGCAACATCATCCGACAGCCTGTTTGAACAGTATCTGAAAAAACTGAACTCGGAAGGGATTTTAGATTTGGATGATTTCACGCTTGTTTATTTTAAAGGCTAGCGCCCATCTTCTTTATATTCCTATTTGTTGTTATTAAGATTTGTAGAAACAGATAAAATTACAGTACACAATATGCAGTATCCATTGATATCAGAATATGTAAAGGCCATTCAAGATGCAGGTGATAATCTAGAACAGTTGGCTCACTTGACTCCTGTACTGGATGATCACGGAGAGCCATATCGCAGTAGTGGTGCTTTTGCCGTGGTGTTTAAGATGCTGGACAAGAGAACCGGGAAATATTATGCCCTCAAGTGTTTTACGGAAGAACAGGAAGGGCGAGCTGATGCCTATCGTCAGATTGCAGATGAATTGGATATGGTTGATTCTCCATATATTACTTCTGTAAAGTATATGGAGAAGGAACTCTTCGTGGACAGTCAATGCGAGGAGGATGAATTTCCTGTATTGTTGATGGATTGGGTAGAAGGGGAAACGATGGAAGCTTACATCGCTGCAAACTATCACAATCAATCTGCCATGTCAATGCTTTGTTATCGCTTTGGCAAAATGGCTGCTTGGCTCCGTACTCAATCTTTTGCTCATGGCGATATCAAACCAGACAATATCATTATCCGTCCCGATGGTTCTCTTACATTGGTGGATTATGACGGGATGTTTGTGCCATCTATGAAGGGCAGCCAATCTCCAACTATCGGTACCAGGGATTTCTGTCACCCATTGCGTACTATGGATGATTTCGATGAAACAATAGATGATTTTTCATTGGCAAGTATAGCCTTGTCATTAAAGGCTATCTCGATGAAATCTACTTTGTTAGATATCTATGGTGCCTCAGACAGACTTCTCTTCTCAGAAAATGATTATTGCAATCCTTCAAATAGTAAGGTAATATCTGCCCTGCAGGAATTGATGTGTGATAAGGATTTCTGTACACTTTACTCTCTTTTCATGCTCGCCTTGGCGAGAAAGGAGCTTTCTGCATGTTCTTTTAGATTGTTTATTGGCGAAAAGCCTAATATAACTTTTGTGATGGATGAAGATTTATCGACAAAACCAACAGAAGAAGAGTTAAAAGAGGCTTTTGTTGATGAATGGGGAGTGAAATATAGCAAAGATAGAAGAAAATTGTTGAAAGTTCCAAACAAACTAAGTGGAGCATATTCGGTCAAAGAGGGGACTAGAATAATATGTGATCATGCATTTTCGTGTTGTCTTTCTCTGTCTAAGATTGTCATTCCTGCTAGTGTTGCTAGCATTGGTGAATGGGCATTTTGGGGTTGTAGTTCTCTGTCAGATATTGTCATCCCTACTAGTGTGACTAGCATAGGTGAATGGGCATTTGGAGATTGTAGTTCTCTGTCAGATATTGTCATCCCTACTAGTATTACTAGCATAGGTGATAAGGCATTTATGGGTTGTCGTTCTTTGTCTGAGATTGTCCTCCCTTCTAGTGTGACTAGCATAGTTAATCATGCATTTTGTGGTTGTATCTCTCTGTCAGATATTGTCATCCCTACTAGTATTACTAGCATTGGTAATAGAGCATTTAATGGTTGTAGTTCTTTGTCAGATATTGTTATCCCTTCTAGTGTTACTAGCATAGGTGATTGTGCATTTTTGGGTTGTTCCTCGTTGAAATATATATCCATTCCTAAAAGCGTAATTTGCTTAAACGGCAATCCGATTGCTGATTGGGATGGCAAGTTAGAATGTTTATCTCCGAACTTTATTTATGAGGATGATGTCTTGTTTAATAAGGATAAAAGTATAATTATTTCTTTTAGAAATCAAAGTGTAGAATCATATGTTATCCCTTCTAGTGTTACTAGCATTGGTAATAGTGCATTTTCTTGTTGTAGTTCTCTGTCTGAGGTTGTTATCCCTTCTAGTGTGAATAGTATTGGTAATAGTGCATTTTCTTGTTGTAGTTCTCTGTCTAAGGTAGTCATCCCTACTAGTGTTACTAGCATTGGTCATAATGTTTTTCAGGGTTGTAGCTCTCTGTCAGAGATAGTCATCCCTTCTAGTGTGACTAGTATTGGTAATAGTGCATTTTCAGGTTGTAGTTCTCTGTCTAAGATTGTCATCCCTACTAGTGTTACTAGCATTGGTGATTGGACATTTTCTGGTTGTAGTTCTCTGTCAGAGATAGTCATTCCTTCTAGTGTTACTTGCATAGGTGATGATGCATTTCATGGTTGTCGTTCTCTGTCAAAGATAGTCATCCCTTCTAGTGTGACTAGCATTGGAAGTGATGCATTTTGGGAATGTCGTTCTCTGTCAGATATTGTCATTCCTTCTAGTGTGACTAGCATTGGAAGTGGTGCATTTTGGGAATGTCGTTCTCTGTCAGAGATAGTCATTCCTTCTAGTGTTACTAGCATAGGTGATTGTGCATTTCATGGTTGTCGTTCTCTGTCAGATGTTGTCATCCCTTCTAGTGTTACTAGCATAGGTGATTGTGCATTTCATGGTTGTCGTTCTCTGTCAAAGATAGTCATCCCTTCTAGTGTTACTTGCATAGATGATGGTGCATTTTGGGGTTGTAGTTCTCTGTCTGATATTGTCATCCCTTCTAGTGTTACTAGCATTGGTGATAGTGCATTTATTGGATGCAAATTCCCAGACAATCTTAAACAAAAATTAATTTCCCGGTTTGGAGATAGAATATTTAAGAAATTATGATATGTAAGCCATTGGCTAACCCCGTCTTGCAATATTCTCTGAAAATCTTGTAGGAATCTTCAAAATTCTACAAGATTTTCGGAGATATTCAAAGAAATTTAGAAGAAGTTACAAGAATTTCAGAGGGAGATTACAGAATTCCCTTCTCTCTTAGCCTCAATGGCAGGAAGTCAGTCAAGTCTCTCGAATAATCATTATCATACTCATGTATATGAGTCAAGAAGTAGGTTGTCCATTTTCGGAAGTCATCACCAGCCAGCTTGCAGCTTCCTATCATAGTGTACATGATGGCAGCTTCCTCAGCCGCATCATGGTTTCCACAGAACATATAGTTGTATCTGAAGGAGCATAAAAGGGAATAAGTGTTGTCGTTAAAAAAGTGGAGTTGTGTAATCGGTACAGCACTATTGCCAGATATGGATGACTTTACGATTTGTTGAATGTATAAACAATAAAAAATGGAAAATGAAACTTTAAAAGAAAGATTCCTCGGCACAATCTTCGGGCAAGCTGTAGGAGATGCCTTGGGACTGAGCACGGAGTTTATGTCCAAGCAAGAAGTGGATCGTTTTTATCCTAATGGGATAGAGGACTATTCACAAATCGTGCAGGATGATCATCGTCGTCGTTGGCAAAGAGGCGACTGGACTGATGATACCGACATGATGCTATGCATCTTGGATTCCTTTGTGGCTTGTCAAAAGGTAGATATTCTTGATCTTGCCAGAAGGTTTAAGGAATGGATGATGAATGGAGGCATGGGAATTGGCCGGCATACTTATAATGTAATGGCTCTTGGCGACTATACTTCGAATCCACAGAAGGCTGCAGAGATTATCTGGAAAATGGAAAAGAAAAAAGCTGCAGCTAATGGGGCTGTTATGAGAATTTCGGTGGTAGGACTTTTGAAGGACAATGTGGCTAATAATGCAGGGAACATCTGTAAGCTAACTCATTTTGATCCACGCTGTGTGGGCTCTTGCGTTATCGTTTCTTCTATCATACATGCTCTTGTCTTTGAAGACAGGATATTGGATTATGAAGAGGTGATTGGCATTGCCAAACAATATGATGAACGAATCGTTCCATTTGTTGACTTGGCATATCATGAAGGTCTGGATTCTTTGTGTCTGGATGATGAAAAGAGTATGGGATATACGCTCAGAACTTTAGGGGCAGCCCTATGGGCTTATTGGCATGCAACCTCGTATAAAGAGGGTATCCTGAAGATTGTTTTATCAGGAGGAGATGCGGATACAAATGCAGCAGTAGCAGGAGCTATCCTGGGTGCTAAATTTGGAATATGCCATATTCCTGACGAATGGAGAAATGGTCTTCTCTATGCTTTTATGCTCTATAACAAGGTGCAGAATCTCTACTCAATGGTCTGATAAGATGGCGCTGTATCGGTTTCTGTACAGCACCATTGACATCTTAAAAGTCATTGTTGTCATGATATGATTTTAATGATAATCTCTTTTTATAATCATAGTCATTCCCGAAAAGTGTCATTAATGACAAAAAACGGGAATGTTTAATAGATTTAAACTTTTGGCTTGCTCTATAGAAATCCATGTGTATGCTTCTGTATCAAAAAACGCAGAATCCTGCTGACAGTGATGCCAGCAGGATTCTATGCTTTCCCTATTAATTTCTTAAATATTTCGTCTGCAAATAGAACTCTATTGAACTCTACAGAACTCTAGTAATTTTTTATTCAGCATTTATCTGCTGCTCTGTCTCTGTAGCCTCCTGCTGCTGAGTTGCTTCCTTCTGAGTATTCTCCTGTGGAGTTTCCTGAACAGTAGCTGGCTGCTCAGTCTGGGTGTTCTCTTCTGTTGCTACAGGTGTATCAGTAGTCAGGTGTTTATCTATAGCTTTATTCCCTATAGATGGTTTAAGCAATTTTCGTCCATCAGAAAATCAAGTAAACCAATGGTAAGAATGCCATTTTCGTCTCTCCATGGTTTAATGTCATCCTTCACAACTATGACTTTCTTAAAAGTATCATTGATTTTAAGGAGAGAAGCTGTTTCCTGTTTTCTTTTCTCTTCATCAGGTAAAGCTAGTGCTGACTGTATATAGTATCGTAAGCTGCCTTCATTTACCACAAAGTCAACCTCTAACTGTTTGCGTTGCCATTTACCATCTTTGTCAATAAAGCGTTGTTCTATCATACCCACATCAACTTTGCAGCCACGACGTCGCAACTCATTATACAGAATATTCTCCATGATGTGAGTTTCCTCCTGTTGGCGCAATCCGAGTAGCGCATTTCTTATCCCCAGATCAGAAAAATAGTACTTAGCTAAACTGCCAATGTATTTTTTCCCCTTTATGTCATAACGAATAGCCTTTTCTATGATAAAAGCATCTTGCATATAGCCCAAATAGCGATCTATCGTTACAGAAGTGATGTTTACCTTCTTTACGCTTTTAAAGGTGTTGGACAATTTTGATGGATTCGTAGGCGCACCAATCCCTGAGGCAATAATGCGTACTAGTTCCTCAAATTCAGCTCTGTTCTTAATCTTGTTTCGTTCTATAACATCGATTAAGTAAACACTTTCAAACAAATTGGTCAGATAATCGAGTTTCTTCTTCTCTGTTTCTAATGATAATACTTGAGGAAGCCCACCATAGGTATAATAATCTTTCCAAGCATCCCTAGGTGTCTGACCGGTTCCTTCGCAATACTCTGACAGTGATAAGGGATAGAGATGAATTTCATCGCCGCGTCCTCTGAATTCTGTGATGATGTCGCTGGATAAGAATTTAGAATTACTTCCGGTCACATACACATCGGCATTGTCTATTCTCAGAAGACTATTCAAGACTTCTTCAAAACGAGGTACTAGCTGCACTTCATCCAAAAGGATGTAATATAAATCGCTATCTATCATACTTGCCTTGATGTTTCTGTAGAGGCGAAGAGGGTCACGTAATTCGGTATTCTCAATATCATCTAATGCAATTCGGATAATATGATCGTCGGCTACACCTGTCGCTATCAAGTGCTGCCGAAAGAGTGTGAAGAGTAAGTATGACTTTCCACATCGTCTAATTCCTGTGATAATCTTTATCAACCCATTCTGTTTTCCATCTATGAGTTGCTGTAAATAGAAGTTTCTTTTTATTTGCATATTATTTCTCTTTACGAAGATTTTTTGGCAATGTTGCCACTTTTTCTTCGCAAAGATACGCTTTTTTTCTTAAATATAAGAATTCTGCGAAGATTTTTTGGCAATATTGCCACTTTTTCTTCGTAAGATAAGTGATTCGTGGTGTTTGAAGGTATTCTTTTATGGATATTTTCGATAATTTTAAAAGCGTAGAGTCCTACTGGCAATGATGCCAGCAGGACTCTGCGTCTGTTTTATTTAAACAAATCCTCCATTTTAACTTCCTTTTGAACTATTCCGCTATGCTTGCCATACGCCACCCCATAGGTTGTAATCATCGTGAGATGAATGGACTGCTTGGGAGAAAGCGTTGCTTTTAGGGTTTCTATGCGATGGCGCAAGCGCTGTTCCTCTTCCTTGCTGATGGTATAAGGAGCGCTGGCAAATTTCATCTCGCATAAGTTTACTACATTGTCGTTTCTGATGATCAGCAGGTCAATTTGGGTGCCTTCTTTCTCCTCTGTTCCTTTCACGTTCCATGCAGAGATCGAGGTTTTTACGCCAGCAACTCCAAGAGCCTGCTTGATTTGCTGGAAATGTTGCCAGCAAACTTCTTCGAAGGCCACTCCATGCCATGCTTTTAATACATCAGAAGTCATGTTGTCGCTTACAAAACCGTTTTCCTTTCCATGGGGTTCTACGTATTTCTGCCAAAAGAGACAGAAGTTGTCTATCAGTTTATAGTATGTTGTACTTTTGGGCATCCCGTATGGCGAATAGCTTGTGATGAAATCACTTTCAGCCAAAGCTGCAAGGGTGTTAGACAAACCTCCTCCCAGAGGGAGACCTGTGGCTTGGCTGATTTCTTCACGAGTGAAACCGGAATGGCGGGTTGCCAATAAACGTACTACCTTTTTGCTATCTTCCGGATTGTTGAAGATTGCTGCAAAAAGCCTGTTAAACTCATCTTTCAGCCTAGGTCTATTGCCAAAAAGAATCTTATCTACATTTTGCTCGAAGCTTAACCCTTTTTGGAAGTACCCCATATAATAAGGTATTCCTCCAAAGACCATATAGCTTTGCAGGATGTCGTATTGACTCATTTGGATGTTAGCATGCTCGAAATACTCTTCGCATTCTTTCAGAGTGAAGGGTGAGAGCTTGATTTCTGCAGTCAAGCGTCCGTAGAGTCCTCCTTTGCTTCTTGATAGATTACTGAGAATCCAGGAAGTAGCACTACCGCAAACCACAAGCATGATATTGTCCCTGCCACTACACCAGCCATTCCAGAAGTTCTCGAAGGCTGGAAGAAATCCGGAACGAGGGGTATCCATCCACGGAAGTTCGTCGATAAAGATGACTTGTCGTTCGCCATTGTCTTGGTCTTGTAGCAACTGTTCGAGCAAGAAGAACGCTTCCATCCAGGACTTGGGCATCTTATAACCTTCCAATCCTTGGTTGAGAAGGGCATAATAGAAACTTTCCAGTTGTGTTTTCAGTCTGTTTCTGTCGTTATCTTGATCAACAGGCGACACGCCTGTATGCTGAAAGGTGATGCGATCTTTCAGTGCTTGTTTGATAAGGAATGTCTTTCCTACACGACGACGTCCATATATTGCTACGAATTCGGGGCGGTCGCTATAGTACAGCTTATCAAGTTCTGCTATTTCTTCTTTTCTTCCTACAATCATATTTTCTTCCTTTCCTATTATTTTCTTGTATTTGATATTTTGTGCAAAAATACAAAAAAATAACGATTTCGGCAAAATATAGTATATTATATTCTGCCGAAATTATGCTTTTTTATACTTTATCGGCACGATATAGACTGTTATTTATAGCAGCTCCCTTGCTATCCAGGCACAGGCTTCGGCATCTGCCTGTCTTATACGTGAAAAAGTTGTCACCTTTAGGATGGTTAAACTAAATTTGTTACTATCTATTTTTCTTATCACTAAATGAGTTACGCATTTTTATTTTTATCA
>ERZ506772.31-NODE-31-length-44165-cov-9.59794_pt1 | contig 44165 bp, 30 predicted proteins | sample MGYA00513185_ERZ506772 | MGnify/ENA metagenome assembly ERZ506772 | reverse complement strand
TACGCGAGCTCCGAGATGGTGCTGTGTGATAATCTCCACAGCGAAGTGGTTTTCCTTAATGTCAATGTCCGGACATGCACGCACGGCAGCCATCAGGCCGCGCTGAATCTCAGCTCCCGTGTCGTCGGCATGGTGAAGGATGCGGAACTCAGAGTGTCCGCCCTCACGATGAAGGTCGAACTCGCCGTCTTCCTTACGGTCGAAATTCACGCCCCACTTCACCAGTTCTTTTATCTGTGCCGGAGCATTACGCACCACCAGTTCCACAGCATTACGGTCTGAGATATAGTCGCCCGCAATCATTGTGTCCTCTATGTGCTTGTCGAAATTGTCGACTGCGAGGTTAGTCACTGAGGCAACACCTCCCTGGGCAAACGAAGTGTTTGCCTCGTCAAGCGAAGTCTTGCAGATAATGCACACCTTTCCTTTGTGTGCGCGGGCCACTTTCAAGGCGTAGCTCATGCCGGCTACACCGGCGCCAATAATTAGAAAGTCGTATTTGAAAACCATCGGTCTTGTTATAAATGACTCACAAAAGTAGAAATTTTTGGCGAAACCTTATTTTATGATACCACGACAATAACTAAGTTTAACCTTTACGTTACCGTATGTTAACATTATTGACATAATATCAACGTTTTCTGATTTATAAAAAGCAAGCAGCACACCCGTTGCAGCTATCCAAATGCCACAAATAAAACAACAATACAAACACTTTGCTAATAAAACACACCTCTTAGCTTGTCAATAAACAATTAATTGCGTAACTTTGCATCACGTTAAAGGCGACATTTGCCTATATCTATTCAATTAAAGACAAAACACATTATATATATGAGCACACTTATTTATCCCGAACATTACACCGCCCTGCTCGACGTACACAAGACCGAGCAGGGCATCAAACTGATAAAAGACTTCTTCCAGCAGAACCTTGCCACTGAGCTGCATCTGCGCCGCGTCACCGCTCCACTCTTCGTACTGAAAGGCCTTGGCATCAATGACGACCTTAACGGCGTGGAGCGTCCTGTTACGTTCCCCATCAAAGACCTCGGCGACGAGAAGGCGGAGGTGGTGCATTCGCTCGCAAAATGGAAGCGTCTGACTCTTGCCGACTACGGCATAGAGCCGGGATCGGGCATCTATACGGACATGAACGCCATACGTGCCGACGAAGAGCTGGACAATCTGCACTCGCTCTACGTCGACCAATGGGACTGGGAAGCTGTCATCCGCAAGGAGGACCGCACGCTTGCTTTCCTGCGCGACGTGGTGAAGAGGATATACGCTGCCATAAGACGAACCGAGTTTCTCGTCTGCGAGACTTACGACAACATCAAGCCTTTCCTTCCTGAGAAAATCCATTTCGTACACAGCGAGGAGCTCCAGCAGATGTATCCCGGACTGACACCGAAGGAGCGCGAGGACGCCATCTGCCGCGAATACGGCGCCGTGTTCATCATCGGCATCGGTGGAAAGCTGGCTGACGGCAAGAAGCACGACGGACGCGCCCCCGACTACGACGACTGGTCCACCGTGGCTGAGAACGGACGCGCGGGTCTCAACGGCGACATCCTCATCTGGTATCCTGTCCTTGAGCGCTCCTTCGAGCTATCGTCCATGGGCATCCGCGTTGACCGTGAGGCTCTGCTGCGCCAGCTGAAGGAAGAGGGCGAGGAAGAACGCGAGAAGCTCTACTTCCATCAGCGTCTGCTCAACGGCGAGCTGCCTCTCTCCATCGGCGGCGGCATCGGTCAGAGCCGTCTCTGCATGGTGCTCCTCCAGAAAGCGCACATCGGCGAAATACAGGCAAGCATCTGGCCTAAGGAAATGCGTGAGGAATGTAAGAGGCTCGGCATGCCGCTGATATAATCAGCAGCTGAGGGCTGATATGATTATAAAATAAATATACATTCGATTCGCTTAACCCGATTTTTTGCCGTACCTTTGCGAAAAACAACGAGCGTATGGCCCAACATAACGAAACGGGAAAATGGGGAGAGGAGCTTGCTGCCGACTTCCTTAGAAAGAACGGCTACCAGATAATGGAGCGCAACTGGCGGTTCGGCCACCGCGACCTCGACATCATCGCACGGTCGCCGGAGGGCAACGAGGTGGTGTTCGTAGAGGTGAAGACACGCTCGGGCGACATCATCACCAAGCCGGAGGACGCCGTGGACGTACGCAAGATACGCAGCATCGGATATTGCGCCAACGCCTTCGTCAAGCAGTTCAACATCGCTGACCTGCTGCGCTTCGACATTATAGCCATCGTAGGCAGAAATAAGGACGAAGCGGAGATAGAGCATGTGAAAGACGCATTCAATCCGTGCCTGGTTTATTAAGCAACCAAAATCCTCACCGACATGAACAAAGAAATGATACACCTTGACGTCACGACGTCCACCAACGACTATCTGAAGGACTGTCCCACTCCCGCCCCCGACCATTTTGTCATGGTTAGGACGGACTTTCAGTCGGCTGGACGCGGACAGAAGGGCAACTCGTGGGAGAGCAATGCGGGCGAAAACCTGCTCACGTCCATTCTGACAAGCCCAAAGGGGGTGCGCATAACCGAACAGTTCGTGCTGTCAATGGCTGGTGCACTCGCCGTGAAATCCGTGCTCGACAACTATTGCGGAGCCATAAAGCTGAAGTGGCCTAACGACATCTATTGGTTCGACAGCAAGATAAGCGGCACGCTCATCGAGACTGCCGTGTCGGGAAAGGAAATCACACGCTGCATTTTCGGCATCGGGCTGAACGTCAATCAGGAGATATTCCGCAGCGACGCGCCCAATCCCATATCGCTGCTCAACATCACCGGACTCTACACGCCGATAGAAAGAGTGGCGAATGAGCTTGCCGAAGCTTTCGAAACGTATTACCGACGGGTCGTGGAAGGCGACAAGGACGCCATCGTAAGCGAATATAACGACGCGCTCTACAGACGTTTCGGGCTGCACCGCTACGAGGACACAGCCACCGGCGAGACCTTCCTCGCCAGCATTGACCACGTCGGAACGGACGGAATGCTGCGTCTTACGGACGAGAACGGGCGGCAACGCGCCTACTCGCTCAAGGAAGTAAGGTTTGTCCTGAGATAAAAAACGAATCAGAAACATATAAACATAATCATATAAAAGAAAAATGTCAAGATTTAAGAGAATCCTACTTAAGCTCAGCGGCGAGAGCCTCATGGGCAAACAGAGTTTCGGAATCGACCCCGTTCGTCTGGGCGAGTATGCACAGCAGATTAAGGAAGTGCACGAGATGGGTGTGCAGATAGGCATCGTCATCGGCGGCGGCAACATCTTCCGCGGCCTCAGCGGAGCTTCCAAGGGCTTCGACCGCGTGAAGGGTGACCAGATGGGCATGTGCGCCACAGTCATCAATTCGCTCGCTCTCAGCTCTGCTCTCGGCGCCATCGGCGTTAAGACCAAGGTGCTTACAGCCATCCGCATGGAGCCAATCGGCGAGTTCTACTCGAAATGGAAGGCCATTGAGGCAATGGAGGCAGGCTACGTCTGCATCTTCTCTGCCGGAACAGGCTCGCCTTACTTCACCACCGACACTGGTTCTTCGCTTCGCGGCATCGAGATTGAGGCTGACGTTATGCTCAAGGGCACACGCGTGGACGGCATCTACACTGCCGACCCGGAGAAGGATCCGACTGCCACAAAGTTCGCAGACATCACATACGACGAGATCTACACTCGCGGTCTCAAGGTGATGGACCTCACCGCCACAACCATGTGCAAGGAGAACAATCTCCCCATCTACGTATTCAACATGGACATCGTGGGCAACCTCAAGAAGGTGATGGACGGCGAACCCATCGGTACGCTGGTGCATAACTAAAAAAGCAAATTGCAGTTTATCGGTGAGACGAATTAAAGAAACAACAAATATAATAATTACGCTCAGACGCGGAAACAACGAATTTTATCGAATTAACGAATTGTTGGATGAGTAATAAAATACGGCAGAAATTCGTAAATTCGTTCAAATTCGTTGTTTCGCCGTCTAAGGCAATATATCTACATTCGTTGTTAATTCGTCTCACCGATAAATTCCTGTTTAGCAACAATAAAAAAAATAACTTGGTACAAAATGCTAAGCAGATTTGCACCTAACGACATACTTTTGGAAGAGTTTAAAACTATATCCTTTAACCATGTGTTGTTTTATAAAAGGGACACAAAAATGTACCAAGTTATTTTTTTTACCATTACTAAATAATAAATATAAAAATTATGGGAAGAATAACATTGGAAGATTATCTGAAGAAGAACGGAAGTGTACAGAGTGGAATAACGGCAAAAAGTAATTTGATTGATAAGCTGGAGGTATATGGTTTTGTCAATGCATGTAAGGATGAAGACATGTATAACGTGGGTTATACGGGATGCTTCCTAAATGGCATTGTAAATAAAGAACCTGCATGTCAGATTATCTTGTCTAATTATATCTATCAAGTTACAACCCACTATAGCGGTAAGGATCTAACTCGTGAAGGTATGCCGATTCCTGTATTTCATACTTTAGCTGTTTCAAAATCAGAAGGGCAATATAATGTAGAAGACATTTATGTTCCATCCTTGATTGGAAAACAACTATATCGCAAGATAAAGTCACGCCATGGAACTGGAGTTACAGTTAGTGACTATGATCTGAAGAAGGGAAATTTTCCATCATGTATAAGTGCGATAGATGGTAAGGCTATAATGACTGCTCCTGCTGGTCATGTTCAAATATTAGACAAAGACGGAGTGATCAAAAGCATTGGTGAGAATATAATGGTTGTATGTCGCTATCTCCACGCTGAGAATGGAACAATGTGTTATACTCAGTACAATCTTAACGAAGTGTTTGTTGATGACTTACATTGAGCATTTAGACGATAAATTCGATTTTGGGAAATTTTCTGGATGTACATTTGCAGAAGTAGTAGAATTTAATCCGGAATACATCTCATGGGTAGTAGAAAATGTTAGTGGAGCAATGTGCGTATTTTGCGATTCTGCCATAGAAGAACTTCGTTTGATTTTTCCTCGTTTTGAAATATCTTATTCCTTTGAAGCGATGCGAAATCTACGGATTGCGGAATTTGAAGATTTGGAAGATGAGAATTACGAGGAATTCGATGATCATGGCTTTTATGATGATTCCGAATCTCCTACGTATGGACGATATGCAGGGTCATATGCACAAGATGAAATGGGATATAGCGATGATGACATCGATACTATCTTTGATGGTGACCCTAATGCGTATTGGAACATTGACTAATTTTACTCTTCTCGATTGTAGCGGAGGTCGGTGTGAACGTCCGTAGCTACTTAGGAAGTTTCAGTTAATTCCATCATTATAGCCCTCCCAAACAGTAAAATACCAGATTCTCTTTGGGGTTAAATGCTCACGGAAGATAATTTAGTAACAATAAAAAAATAACTTGAAACAAAATGCTAAGCAGATTTGCACCTAACGACATAGTTTCGGAAGAGTTTAAAACTATATCCTTTAACCATGTATTGCTTCATAAAAAGAGCACAAGAATGTACCAAGTTATTTTTTAACCGTTACTTAGCACTGATGTTATTAATGAGCCTCCTATATTTGCTTTAGCTGCTTGTAAAGTTGTAGGATGGTACATGGCAGGGCTGTAATTCGGGCGATATATCTCATGCTAATATCACACAAAGAGTAAAAACATGTTACAAAATAAAAATCGCTTTTAGAGATTTGTTTGGCTGTTTTTATGGGGTTTTGCTTCGATGGTGACCCCATAATATACAAGAAAAGCCTCTTTTCCACTCCAATACAGCCACTATTGGTGTGGAAAAGAGGCTCTTTTGTATGGCAAAAGAGGCGGTATTGGAGTGTAAAAGAGGCTCTATAGCAACCCAAAGATGCTTGTTTTGCTCAGTCATTCATTGCACAATTACCAGCCTAACCGCATAATCTGCTATATATCAGCACGCTATCGTTGCACGCTCAAAGCTCAAAAATTTCGCACCAAGGATTTCTTAGTGCACTGAACTCGCAGTTTTGAGCGTTAGAAATGCAAATATTGTGTCGGACATACCGTCCAAATCAGTAGTTTTGATACAACTTCTACTGTGTAACCTTGTGTTTTTTATGTTTTTCTTTTGTTGGCACAGTGATGCTTCGGCATCACTCATGATATCGTTTGGAGGATGGGTGTCGAGAGCAACGCTCTCGTAAAGCCCATTCGCCAAACGATACCATGAACCCGAAGGGTGTGCCAACAAAAGGCTTGTGGAAAAAGGTTTTTGTCAAAGCCCTGCCTAACACAGTTACATCACCGATAAATTCCTGTTTATACGATATTGACATTACTGGTCTGGGTTCTCCACGAATCCCTGATATTCGGGTGTTAAGGCTGACATCACAGCCTTATAGCTCTCCTCTTCGAGGTGCTTGATGTTGTCGCTGCCCTTGCCTATAGGCATGATGGGCTTGTGGATGGTCAGCTTCAGCGGATGCCATGTCACCCACTTCATGTCGCGCATCCTTGGCATCACGTCAAACGAACCGTTGATGGTGAGGGGCACTACGGGCAGCTCAATGTCGTCGGCAAGCATGAAGGCGCCACGCTTGAACACTCCCATGTGACCCGTGAACGTGCGTGCTCCCTCGGGGAACACCACGAGCGACATGCCTCCCTGAAGGGTGCGGCGAGCCTTGTCGTAGGTCTCGCGGATGCGGCTCGGTCCGCGCTTGTCCACGAAGATGTGGTGGGCAGACTCGCATGCCTTGCCCACGAAGGGTATCTGGCGCAGCTGACGCTTCATCATCCACTTGAAGTTGCGGCAGAGAAAGCCATAAATAAGGAAGATGTCGAAGGAGCCTTGGTGGTTAGCCACGAATACGTATGACTGGCCTTTCTTGAGGTTCTCGCGGCCTTCCACCTTCACGGGCAGCAGAAGCACACGTACGATGAACTGTGCCCACAGCTTACCGGGATAATATCCCCAGAAGTGACCGTTGCCGATGGCACAACCGATGATTACCACAATGCATGTCAGCACGGTGTAGACGGCGATGAGCGGCAGGGCTATGAACAGCTGATAAAGTCGATATAGATATTTCATGATGTTTCTTTTTATTATTTTAGAATGATTACTTATTGCTTCTCTTCAAGGTTATCTCCACCACTTCCGGATTCATATAGAAGCGGAAGGGAATGAATCCTCCGAGTCCGGTGGAGACGAACAGCTTGCGCTTGCCTTCGGCGTAGAGTCCGTCGTCTTCCTTCCCTACAAGCTCTGTGGGGCGCAGTCCGAACAGGCTGATCTGTCCTCCGTGCGTGTGTCCGCTGAGCGTCAGCTGCGCATTGGTCTGCGGCAGTATGTGACGGCGCCATGCAGAGGGGTCGTGCTGCAGCATCACTACGAACGACTTGGCGTCGATGCCGCGCATGGCCTTCTTGAGGTCTGCCTTGGCAGGGAACGGCGGGCGTCCGTCGTTCTCTCCTCCGGCTATGACGATGGAGTCAGAGCCGCGTCGGACAATGCGGTTGTCGTTAAGAAGCAGCTGCCATCCCACGGAAGTCTCAAAGTCACGCGTAAGCCGCTCGTTGCGCAGGGCTTCGTCGGGCGGCAGATTGACGTAACGGCTGTAGTCATGATTGCCGAGTACGGACATCACGCCGTCCTTTGCCTTCAGGCGTTTGAGGGTCTGCGCGAAGCGAGGCAGTTCGTCAGGACCCATATTCTGGATGTCGCCGGTGAAGACGATGAGGTCAGGACGCATGTCGTCAATGGCTGTGACGGCACGCAACATCAACTCGTCCTTCATCGAACCGAGATGCACGTCGGTGAACTGGGCTATGCGGTAGCCGTCGAACGCCGTCGGAAGGTCGTCAAACTCGATGGTAACCTGACGGACATTCAGACGGTCTGTGCCCACCATCGTGCCGTGGAAGAGGATGTAGAGTTCGCCAAGTACGAGGACAAGTCCTACGTAATTGCCCAAATTGCGACGGAGCTTAAGCATGCGCCTTGCCAGTCGTCCTGCCAATGAACACAGCACAAAGGTGAGCTTCGGCAGCACCACGAGGGCGGTGATGAAGAGGTAGGTGTTGAAGAGGGTGAGGTTGTGCGGGGCGAAGTCGCGCGTCAGCGACACGCCGATGGTGGAAACCGTTATCAGCAGCGTCGGCAGCCACCAGGCAACGCGTGCCCATACATTCCCCAACCTGCGCATAACGTATCTGCGATACATATAAATGTCAGGCAGAAGCGTGACCAGCAGTATTATTATTGATATTCTTGCTATCATCTATTAATTCAAAATTCAAAACTCAAAATTCAAAACTGCAATAGGCACCGCCTATTGCAATCTTGCCGCAAGGAAGCGTCTTGCCAGCTCCACGGGTATGCCACGTCTGCGTGCATAGTCGCGAAGCTGGTCCTCACCTATCTTGCCCAAGTCGAAGTAATGCGCCTTAGAATGTGCGAACATCAGCCCGGAGACAGAGGCATGCGGCTTCATTGCCCCACTCTCCGTCAGCCTTATCCCTATCTGCTTCATATCTATCAAAGAGTCGATGAGAAAGTTCATGCTCGTATCGGGCATGGAGGGATAGCCAACGGCGGGACGTATGCCTTGGAAATCCTCACGCAGCAACTCGCTTATGGAGAGATTTTCGTCGGGCGCATATCCCCAATAGGTCTTTCTCACCTCCAGATGCATCACCTCAGCCGTGGCTTCCGCCAAGCGGTCCGCCAACGTCTGGACGAGCATCCGCTTGAAGTCGTCCTTCAGATAGTCGTGTTCCATCTCCGTGTCCACGGTGGTGGCAAAGGCTCCCACCTTGTCCTTCACGCCGGACGAGAGAGGTCTGACAAAGTCGGCGAGGGAGAGATATGGTCCGGATGCGTCAGCCACATACTGCTGTCTGAGCATCGGCATGCGCACGGTGCCCACGATGATGTCGTCGCCGTCGCTGTTGGCGTCGAACACACCGAAGACGGCGTGCGTCATGTAGCGAGAGTCCAGCACGTCGAGCATTCTGTCAGCCTCATTCCGCATCTTGTCCTTCTCGGCTTGCGGCTTGCCGGAAAGCCCCCAGGCATGATAGAAGTAGAGCCAGTTGATGTACGGACGCAATGAGTTTATGGCATAATCTTTTCGCTCAGTCATGCCTTAAGCCGTTTCGTCCGTTCTGAACATAAGCGCTTCGCCACGGCTTTCACCGTCGAACGTGCCGTTGTCGTATATCATGCGACCGTTGCAGATGGTGCTGACGACGCGCCAGCGGAAGGAATGGCCCTCCATCGGGCTCCATCCGCACTTGCTCTGAATGGTCTCGTGGGTGACGGTCCAAGGCTCGCCAGCCTTTACGATGGCGATGTCCGCCTTATATCCCTTCTTGATGAATCCTCTCTTGCTGACGCTGAAGAGACGGGCAGGATTGTGGCACATCAGCTCCACAAGACGCTCGACGGTCAGCACACCCTCGTCAACAAGCTCGAGCATTGCCACGAGCGAGAACTGAATCATCGGCATACCTGACGCTGCCTTGGCGCATCCGCCTTCCTTGTCGGCAAGGAGGTGTGGCGCATGGTCTGTGCCGATGGTCGTTATGCGTCCGTCGGAGAGAGCTTTGCGAAGTGCGTCGCGGTCGTTGACGGTCTTGATGGCAGGGTTACACTTTATGCGTGTGCCCAGACGCTCATAGTCTGACGACGAGAAGAAGAGGTGGGCGATGACAGCCTCAGCCGTGATGCGCGGGTTGTTGCCGAAGAGTTGCAGCTCGCGTGCCGTGGTAAGATGAGCCACGTGGAGCCGTGCTCCTGCTTCGGTGGCAAGCTCTACGGCTGTGCGGGTGGACTCATAGCAAGCCTCTTCCGACCTTATCTCGGGATGATGGATGACGGCAGGATCGGCGCCGTACATGCTCTTCGCCTTCTCCATGTTGCGGTTTATGATGTCTGTGTCCTCGCAATGTGCCATGATGGGAAGGGTGGCTCTTTGGAAGAGCGCCTTCAGCACGTCGCGCTTGTCGACGAGCATGTTGCCCGTGCTGGAGCCCATAAAGAGCTTTATGCCCGGCACACGGTGCGGATCGATGCCGCAGACGGTGTCGATGTTGTCGTTAGTGGCACCGATGAAGAAGCCGTAATTGACGTGCGAACGTCTCGCCGCCTCCTCCATCTTGTTGTCCAGAGCCTCCAAGGTGGTGGTCTGCGGTTTGGTGTTGGGCATGTCGAAGTAAGATGTGACGCCGCCGTAAGCGGCTGCACGGCTCTCAGTCTCGATGTCAGCCTTCTGTGTCAGGCCAGGGTCGCGGAAATGCACATGGTCGTCAATCACTCCGGGTAAAACAATACACCCCGTGGCATCCACGATCTTGTCGTAGTTGCCACGGGGCATTTCTGTTCCGTCGATGATGTCTGTGATGATGTCGTCGTCGACAACGACCGAAGCAAGGCGTGAGCAGCCTTCTTCCACGACTTTTCCTCCGTATATTAATGTCTTCATATTAAGAGTATTGTCGTTATTATCGTTATTATCGTTATTGCTTGTTATTGCTTGTTGTTATCTGCTCTTGCACCTTACTGAGCTCCTGACGGCTGCGCCATCTCGTTAGGCGTTGGTCCCTCGGGCATTGGCTGTTGGGTCATTGAGGGGTCTGGAGCTTGCGCGGGCGCTTTCATGCCGTTCATGATGGCCTGGTTCTCCTGCGCCTTCTCGTAATAGTCCTTTACGTAGGGGTCGTTCTTGAACTTGTCTGTGGCCTTGCTCCATATATCCTCTATCCACGGTGTAAGCTCCGGATAAGGATTGCCGATGGTAACCATGAAGAAGACGCCCGGACCGAGCACGTTGTCGAAGTTGTCTGTCACGAAAGTGGTGACGAGCTTGTCCTCCTGTTCAGACAACCTTATAGCCTCCTGATGCAGTTTTGCATTGACAATCTCCATATCGCTGCCGTTCATGATGGCGCGGTCGTGAGTGTGTAGCAGTTCTGCCTCCTGGTTCTTCAGCTGGTTGTAACGGTTGAAGAACTTGAAGAGTTCGTCGTTAAGCGGCGTTCCGCTTACCGTCTGCTGTGTATTGTCCAGCCTTATAGTGATGTCGCCCTTCTCTATTACGACGGGAATGACGCTCTCGTCGTCCATAAAGATGTTGGCCATGCGTACGGTGTCATAAGCTCCGCAGAACTGGAATTGCCCGTGAACGACGTCGCACGAATCGATGTTCTTGAAGTCATTATTCTTCAGAACCTTAAGATACAGCATTCGTCCGTCAAGTGTAGACACATTTGACGTTCCCTGTATATTATACGAGTTGGCGCACGACGTAACAGCCATGACAATCAATAATGCGTAGAGTATTTTATTCATATATGCTAAAGTATCGGTCTTTTTTTGTTACACAAAGGTACAACGTATTGCCGAATAAATTGCGGTTGTTTATGAGATTTAAATGATGATTATTCTTAATTTAGATTTTTTTCAGAATCTGGCAGCCTGTCTTCTTCCTTTTTAAGGAGATGTGAGATGCGGTGCATGGTGTAGATTTCGAGGACGGCAGCCACAAGAAGCAACAACACCCACTTGTTGTAGATGAGCTGCAGGTAGGTGATGCAGTCGGTGAATGCGTCGCGCAGACACATGTAGGCATTGTCCACCATGAGCAGTCCGGAGAGCACGAAGAAGAAGTCAGCCAAAGTCATGATGCGCTTCAGGCGCTTTACGGTCGGATCAGTACCTTCGTATGTCTGCAAAGCCTGCATGGTGGCGAACAACAATGCTCCCACGAGGTAGATCCAACACACCACTTGCTGCTCATAAAGGAACGCGAAGCATCCTGCTCCGATAACCATCAGTACTCCACCGATAAGGAAGAGCGCACTCTGTGTCTTATTCAGCTGTTTCATCATTGTCTGTATTTTCGTTATTTGGTTTGGGGTCGTCACTGAGTACGAAGATGTCCTCGTCGTCCGTGTGCATGAAATAGCGTTCACGCGCAATCTTCTCTACGGCGTCCGGACCTTGTCCGAGTGCCTTGAGCTGCTTCATGTTCGCCTCATTCTGTGCGTTGTATTTCTCAATTTCGCTTTCCAAGTCGCTGATTTGCATCTCCAGTTGGGTGCGGCGCATGAAGCTGTTCTCATCGACAAAGCCGACGAGCAACACGCAAATGGTGATGGTTATAGCATACTTGTAGTGGCTAATGAGGTCAAGGATTGGTTTTAAACGACTCATCTGTTTTATTGTTTTGACTGCAAACTTACTACAATTTTTCCGTTTTCTTACACGAAAGTATGAATTTTTAAGTACTTTTGTATATAGAAAACCATCTACAACAGTATTAGCATATCATTATATGGAAGACTATATCGTATCGGCACGCAAGTACCGTCCGATGACTTTCGACTCCGTAGTGGGACAGGCTTCGCTTACGACGACGCTCAAGAACGCCGTTAAGAGCGGCAAACTGGCGCATGCCTACCTGTTCTGCGGACCGAGAGGAGTTGGAAAGACGACGTGTGCGCGTATTTTCGCTAAGGCCATCAACTGCTTCAATCCTACACCGGACGGCGAAGCATGTGGCGAGTGCGAGAGCTGCCGCGCTTTCAACGAGCAGCGTTCGTACAACATTTTCGAGCTGGACGCAGCCAGCAACAACTCCGTGGAGCAGATAAAGTCGCTCATGGAGCAGACACGCATCCCGCCACAGGTGGGCAAGTACAAGGTGTTTATCATCGACGAGGTGCACATGCTGTCCACGGCTGCATTCAACGCGTTCCTCAAAACTCTCGAGGAACCGCCGAAGCATGTCATCTTTATTCTCGCCACCACCGAGAAACACAAGATTCTGCCTACGATTCTCTCACGTTGCCAGATTTACGACTTCGAACGTATGACGGTGGAGAACACCATCGCACACCTTAAGATGGTGGCGCAGAAGGAGGGCATCACTTACGAGGAGGAGGCGCTGGCGGTGATAGCGGAGAAGGCTGACGGCGGCATGCGTGACGCTCTCTCCATTTTTGACCAGACAGCCAGCTTCTGCCAGGGCAACATCACGTACGCCAAGGTCATTGAAGACCTCAACGAGCTGGACGCAGACAACTACTTCCGCATCATCGACCTTGCCTTGGAGAACAAGGTGAGCGACATTATGCTGCTGCTCAACTCTGTAATAGAGAAGGGATTTGACGGCGGAAACCTCATCAACGGACTTGCATCACACGTACGTAACGTGCTCATGGCGAAGGACGAGCCGACCGTTAAGCTGCTGGAGGTGAGCGAAAGACAGAAGACACAATATAAGGAACAGGCTAAGAAATGCCCGACAAAGTTCCTCTATCAGGCGCTGAAGATAATGAATCAGTGCGACCTCGCCTACCGTCAGAGCAGCAACAAGCGTCTCCTCGTGGAGCTGACGCTCATTCAGGTGGCTCAGCTGACGCAACCGGAGGATGCGGATGGCGCGGGGCGTAGCCCCAAACAGCTGAAAATCCTGTTCCGACTTCTTACTCAAAAGCCCCGGAATAAAGCGGTCCAGCAGGTGGCTGCTCCGGGTGAAAACGTTCAGGGAGCAGCGGATAATGCTGCTTCCTCAAATGCTGCATACCCGCAAGGGGCGGCTGACAACGCCAATGCTACACCACAAGAGGGCGCAGCTGCAACCAATTCAGGCATAGCTCAGACTGCTCCTGTAACACCAGGCGGCGCTCAGACATCAACTTCTGCCGCTTCTCCGTCGCCAATGGGCAGACCGCTGAAGCTTTCCGGACTCGGCGTAACCTTCCAATCACTGAAAAAGAAAGAGGAAAGGACTGCCCAAAAGGAAGTGGAGGTGACCAACAAGGACGAGAACGAGGAGTTCTCGCAGGACATGCTGGAGCTGCAATGGCTGTCAATGTGCAACCGTATGCCGAAGAAGATGATTGGTCTGGCGTCGCGAATGAAGAACGTCACGCTACGCATCATCGCCTTCCCGGAGATAGAAATCGTGGCGGACAACCAACTTCTGCTCGACGAAATCAACAATATAAAGGGACGTATCCGCGCTACGTTGGCATTGGCGTTGCATAACGGCAACATCCAAATAAACCTCAGACTTGCTGCGCCGGAGGAGATAAAGAAGCGTCTGACGAAGAAAGAGGTGTTCGACGAACTCTCAAAGCAGAAGGAATTTGCCGCATTCGTCGAGGCGTTCGGCTTGCAAATGGTTTAGGAAAAAGAGGATAAGGGAGACGTAACGGTTAAGGAAAGAACGTATAATAGAAATGGAAAAGTCAGAAACAGCGATGGTCAGCAAGAGAAAACATTGGGTGGACGTTGTGCGTGGAATATGTATGACAGCCATCCTGTATGACCATACGGACATCTATTATTCAGACACCAACGTCCTGCCCTACGAACTGTATGTCCCGAATGCGCTTACCACCTTCTTCATTCTGTCGGGATATCTGATGTATAAGCGGTCAGGATTCTGCCTGAAGAATAAGATAAGGTCTATTATAAAGGGGCTTCTGCTGCCTTACCTGATATTCACCATAGCCATGGCGCTACCCAAATCGTTGGCGCACGGACTGAGCTTCAATATTGCTGACATGCTTATCAATGTGTTATCGGGAAAGGCTTCGTGGTTTGTGGCAGCGCTGTTTATTGCCGAAATGCTGTTCAGCATCGCCATACGGCTGACGAAAGGCAGGACTTTGGCGCTACTGGCGGTGGGAACCATCGGGCTTATCGCTTCCACTCTTATGCCTTATGCGGGTGAGCCACCCTTCCCTTGGCAGGCTGACAATGCCCTTCAAGCCATGTTCTATCTCAGCATCGGCTATGCCTATCATAAACATGAAGAGGCTATAGACGGCTATACAAGCAGCCCGCCGCTTGCCATAGGGCTGCTGTCGGTGCTGTTTGTCGGAATAAAGGCGTGGGAGATGTTTTACGATGTGAGCATGACAGAATGGTATATCAACATCGACTGCTATCCTATGTTCCTGCTCGACACCGTCTGCGGAGCAGCATTGCTGATACTTATATGCAAGCGTCTGCCAAGAATGCGCCTGATGGAGTGGACCGGAATACGCTCGCTCGGCTTCTATTTTCTCTGCGGAGGCGTGCCTTTGACGGTCAGCATGGCGCTTCACCGCTTAGGTTTTGCATATAACGGGTGTTATCTGACCGTTCTGACGGTCTTCATTATTGTATATATACTGACGGCAATACTCGTCTGGGCATTATACAAATACATGCCATTCGTATTCGGAAAAGGGCGTATTAAAAGCTGAATAAAATGGGATATAAAGCAAAAGAGCAGGAGTTTCGGACATTTCCGAAGCTCCTGCTCTTTTGCTTTTATCCATTAGTCTTCCTTCTCTATAAGCACCACAGCGTATGCAGAGATGCCCTCCATACGTCCGGTGAATCCAAGTTTCTCCGTTGTAGTGGCCTTGATGGATACGTTGTCTATGTCCGTATGCATCACTTCTGCCAAGCATTGCTGCATCTGCGGAATGTGCGGATTGAGCTTTGGACGCTCGGCACATACCGTGGCATCCACATTTCCGAGGCGATATCCCTTTGTGGCAATGAGGTCAATGGTCTTTGCCAGCAATATCTTGCTGTCCACGTTAAGCGTCTCGGCGGCTGTATCGGGGAAGTGATAGCCGATGTCGCGCATGTTGGCAGCGCCAAGCAAGGCGTCGCAGATGGCATGTATGAGTACGTCAGCGTCGCTATGACCGAGCAATCCCAACTCATAATCGAGCTTTATGCCGCCAAGCCAAAGCTCGCGACCTTCCACCAACTTGTGGACGTCATATCCGAATCCTGTTCTTATCTTCATGATTTTTATCTGCGTTTAAAGAGATCCTTTATGCCGTCCATATCGAAGGACAGCGTGAAACGTAGTGTCTGGTCGAGCGGGTTCGACTTTGCCGTGGCTATAACATAACCTGCATCGAGCGAGAATACGTTCATCTTGAATCCGGCACCCACTGTGAAGTACTTACGATTGCCCTTGTTTTCCGACTCGTGATGATAACCGGCACGCAGCGCAAACTTGTCATTATAGACGTATTCGGCACCTACGCTCCAACGTATCTCCTGCATCTCCTCGCTGAATCCGCCCGGCGCATCGCCGAAACTCTTGAAGATACCACTGATGGACGACAGGTCATAGTAGTCTTTCTGCTTGCGCACCTCGAAGTCTTCGTCGCTCTCATTGGCGCCCTTGATAGGCATGGTGGGGACGAGAGGCTTGTTGGCATCGGCTGCGATGGTGAGGCGGTTGTACTCATCAATGGGAATCATCAACGATGCACCGAGACGCAGGTTGGCAGGGATGAACTCCGAATTGTCGTCACTGCCGAAGTTTATCTTCGAACCGATGTTCGAGATATCAAGACCCAAACCGAGCTGACACTCGCGTTGTCCGATATTGATATAGTTCTGATAATATGCGGCAAGGTCAACGGCGAACGCTGATCCCGGCGATGTGTCGTCGCTATAGTCGTATGTAAGGTCTGAATAAATCCAGCGCACGGCAGCAGCAATGGAGAATTTCTCACTAAGCATAAGCGAGTAAGCCACGTCCATCGACATCTCGTAGGGATTGATGGTCATCGAATTGTCGTTCGTAGAGCCCGAATTGGTGTAGACCTCACCGAGCGAGAAGTAACGCAATGACGCCGAAACGGCTGAATAGTCGCCGATGCGGTAATATCCTGCGAGACAGGCAAGGTCCATATCGCTGACAAGCTGACGCAGCCACGGAGTATAGTTGAGCGCCACTCCTGCACGTGAGATGCTGAATGGATACTTGGCAGGGTTCCAGTACTGCGACATGACGTCAGGGTCAGTGGCGGCACCGATGTCGCCCATACCGCCTGCTCTTGCGTCAGGCGCTATCGACTGTGACGTCACGGAAGCGTTTTCCGGACGGAACATATCCTTCTTTTCGTCGGCTATAGATGGCAATGCCATCAAGGCTAATAGCGAAATGGCCGCGAGTCTTATGTCTTGCTTCATTCTTATTTTAGTCTTTCTTGTTTTATTATTAAAACGTTCTTATGTGTTATTTATTGCCTATCAAAACAAGTTTCTTGGCTTTCGACGTTGTTGTGGCTCCGTCTGCGGTGAGCAGAACGCGATAAAGATAGACACCGGTCTGGAGCTTTGCGCCTCCGTCGAGGTCCAGATTCCAGTTCATCGTGTAGAGCGAACCGTTGCTTGCGCCGCTTTCCTGTCGTCTGAGGAGCAGTCGACCGCTCATGTCGAACACCTCAAGCGTCACGCTGACATCGCTTCCGTTGCGGTCGTGCGCAATGACGAAGGTGGTGTTGTCACGTGCAGGATTGTCGGTACAGCTGACGGAGAACGAGGGCTTGACGCCTTTCTTCACCTCAAACTGCAGCTCTGACGTCGTGACGTTGTTGAGAATGTCCCACACGCGGAACTTCAGACTGTGCTTTCCTACCGCCAGTTCGGGGATGACATAGTAAGTGGTGCCTGACGTGTACGAACCGAAATCGAAGCTGAAGTTGTCGTTCAGCGTGTATGTCTGCGTCTGCTTGCCGTCGATGATAAGCAGCATGTCGTGTCCGATTCCCGAACCAGAGACGTTGATGCCGTCCTTGTCAGTTATCTCCGCCACGAAGTAAGGCGTGGGATTGACGGCTCCTCCGTTTACGAAGGAAGGCGAATTGAGATAGCAATATACTGACGGTCCCACCGAGTCGTTGGCTGCAATGTCGCTACCGCCGATTATCACGTTCTCCGAATAGCCGTTGGCAATGAGGGTGCGGTCGTCGTTGATGGCAAACGCATTGATGAGTCCGGTCTCGCCGGAATAGTTGATGTCCTTCGGCACGGCGAACGTTATCTGGAATCGTCCGTCCTTAACGACGTTGTCGCCGGAGAATATCTTCTTAGTGCGGTCGGTGTATGTGAACGGTCCTACATAGTCTTTCTCTGAAGCAGTATTGCCTCGTGTGACGATTTTCTCAAGGTTGTCGCGAACCGTAAGGCTCACCATGCCGCTGAAATCGTCATTATCGACAATGTGTCCTGTGACCGTTATCACCTGTCCTGCCTTTATATGCGCATTCTTTCCGTCCGTGACATCCACCCCTGCGATGGAGTCGATTGCCACTTGCGCAGTCGGCAAGTTGAGTCGCATGGCAGGATCGCCGAACAGCGAGTACTGCAGCGAGTTCTTTGCAAAGCCCGAATCCGAATTCATATTCTTGGCTCTTCTTTGGGCTTCGCCGATGGTAATGGGGCGTCCGTTGTCCTCATAGGTGAGCACGTGCTTCATAAACGCGAGGTTAAGGCGGGTGTTCTGGCTGGCATATACAGTACGTGTGGTGCCGTAGAACGCCACTGCTCCACCCTTCTCGTTGAGCACAGCCGTCTCGCCGATGGTCTCGTCCACACCGTCAAAGGGCATGATGTCGCACGATGCCGTCACCCAAAGCGGCAGATTGGTGTTGGTGAAGGACTTGAAGTCGTTGATTCGCAGAACTTTCTCGTGCGAAATCTGAATCTCCGAACCGTGTCCGGCATAGTTCATGATGAGCGCTCCCTGTTCCTGTTGCGCCTTGATGAGCTTCGTCACTTCAGGGTATGAATTGCCTGACGCAGTGGTCTCACGGGTGTACGAGTCCCACATAACCTTCTTGACATAGAATCCTGGATGGACTGATATAATCTGGTCAGCCACTCTATTGGCGTCTTCCATGTGCTGATTGCTGTCGCCGTCGTCGCCCATAACCATTATGGTATTCTGCCATGCGCCACCATTCTGATTTGCCTCGTACGCCATCATCTTGTCAATCATCACCTTCGCTTCCTCCACAGTATTGACGGGGAAGCGTCCTACAGCCACGTCCAGCTTGTCTTTGGAAAGCGGCTCCAATCCTTCTCCATCGTCAAGCATACATGAGAAGCCGTCGTCCATATAGCAAGTCACCTTGTTGAGTGAGTTCTCGCTTTCGAAGACGAGGAGGTAGTCGTCGGGATTAAGGCTGCGACAGGCAGGCGTAAGCATACGGTTGTCCCAGACGCTGTTGCCGAAGAGGACAAGATAACGCGGCTGGTCTGCTGCGGTGGTGGCGCGGTCGTAGAGCATCTTCAGATAACGGCGGTACGCCGACACGTCCGGTGTGCCGCTGCTGAACTCGTTGTAAAGCTCGTCAGCCGGCACAATGTTCACTCTCAACGAGTCTTTCTGCTCACGGTAAGCCTTCAGCCTCTCTGCCTGCGGACGGAGCTTCTGCGATGTGGGGATGATAATCACCATGTCTGCCTGCGGATCAGCATGATGGTCCTGATTGGTTATGCGATATACATATTGTGGTGTGGGGATGTTTGCAGCTTTCAAATCTGGAGCCGGCAGGGGATTGTCGTAAGCCAACGAAACGTAATCGAGGCGCATCGGTGACGATGCCGACTGTGCGGAAAGTACGGTTAACTTGACGATATTCTTCTCATTGGAGAGGTTTTTCACCTTATATATGGCAGCTACTTCGGCACCGAAATCATAGTCTGAGTTGCTGATTTTCGGCGAAATCGTGCCCACGATGGAATCGTTGAAAGCCACCTGCACCTTACATCCAGTCTTCGTCGAGACGTTCACGGAAAGCACTGCCTGACGCGCGTTGGGGTTGGCGGCAAGCTCTGCCGTGTAAGTGCCACCCACAGCGACGGCTGTTGGGTCGTAAAGATTGCGTCCGCCTGAATACCAGGCATGTCCGTCCTTCTCGTAAAGGTCGTGATAATAATAAGGTGAGGGATAGAACGAGGACACGAAGGATGCCGAATCCACCTTCAACGGATCGCCGTCACTCTCCGTAAGGAAGTAATAGCCATAGTCTGAGAAATAGTTGCGGGTGCGGCGTTCCGACTTGTTGTTCTCCCACGAAACGGGGCCGAGGGCATAAAAAAGGCGCTTTCCGCCCACGTCGCACGTAGCAACCTCCTTGAGGTCGTCTTTCTCAATGAGGTCTGAAGGAGTGAGCACCTCGCTGTGAAGATTGCCTCCATATCCGTAAATCTTCACCTTTGAGGGATTGGAGAATCCTGCCTGACGGATGAGCGACTCCGTAATCTGATAAACTCCCGTGGACGGAACGCGTATCTTTGCCCAGTTGCCCTTGCGCAGGACGCTGTGAGTAGCGTAGCGCTTGGCATTCGCGATGGTGTCTGCTCCTCCTGTGGACGAAGCCTTTGCCTCACGACGTAGCATGAAACTGGTGAGCACCTGATACTTGCCGTCGCGGAAAACCACGGGGCAGAACGACGTATAGAGCGACGGACTCTTGCGATCGTACGATACCGCAGTATGCAGACTGGGCATCTCGCCGGGCTTCAGGGCGTTATGACGAAGATAGTCGGCGGCTTCCTGCGCAGTCATGTCCCTGAACTCGGGATACACAATGCTGACCACATACGATGAGTCGCGCCACGCACCGTCAAGGGGCGTGGTCTGCGTGTAGGACGGGACGCTCACCGAGTCAATCCGTAGCTGCTCGTCAGTAAGATGTATGAACTGCTGCGACATGGCGTGCATGGCGGTCATTAGCAGCGTAATCAGCATTATGGCTTTGCGCATAGTAGTGTGTTTCGTTTTTGTTCAGATAATAATAAGAATTGTAGAGGAGCGTTACTTGCAGTTGAACTGCAGCACCTTACGGTCCTCAACGTAGCCTTCCAGCTTATCGTCAATATGGACCGGACCCACTCCTGCCGGCGTTCCCGTATAGAGGATGTCGCCCGTCTTGAGCGTGAAGTACTGTGAGATGTAGGCGATAAGCTCGTCCACCTTGTAGAGCATGTCCGACGTACATCCCTCCTGCACCGTCTTTCCGTTTATGTCAAGATGGAAATGTATGGCTTGGATGTCGCGGAATTTCTCCACCGGCACCCACTCACCGATGACGGCTGCTCCGTCAAATCCCTTGCAAAGGTCCCATGGCTTGCCTTCCTCGCGCAGCTTCTGCTGCAACTCGCGTGCCGTAAAGTCGATACCTACGGTGACGGCGTCGTAATAGCGATGTGCGAATCGCTGCGGGATGGTCTTTCCCAACTTCGATATTCTCACCACCAATTCGGTCTCATAGTCGATGCGTCCGAGGTGGTCAGGGATGAAGAAGGGCTTGTGGTCCTTAAGCAGAGCCGAGTCCGCCTTGAGGAAAATCACAGGACTCTCCGGTTTATATAACGCTCCATGTAGCTCTTTATTGTGTTCGAGGTAGTTCATACCTACAGCAAAAATCTTCATTTCTTCTTTCAGTAATCGGTTGTACAGGATGTATTTAAAGAAAAAGCCGTGAAAGAGTTTCCACTCCTCACGGCTCGTATAATGATTTGTGTGTAATTACGCGAATTACTCAGCAGCGAGAGTGAAGCGCTTGTAAGCAACGATCTTCAGCTCCTTGTCCTGCTTCTTGAGGTAGTCAGCAACGCTCTGCTTGTCGCCGTCGCCGAACTGGAACTCCTGGCAAACGAGGCAGTTCTCCTTGAGGAACTTGCCTACACGACCCTTAGCGATGTTCTGAATCATGTTCTCGTTGAGGTTAGCAGCCTTCTCTGCAGAGACAGTCTCCTTGATCTCGCGGAACTTGGCAACGTCCTCAGCTGTGATCCAGCCCTTGCCCTGGTTTGACTCGATGTGATCCTCAGAGTCGAAGTGGTTAGGATTGAGACCAGCCTTCTTAAGAGCTACCTCAACTGCCTTCTCTACCTGCTCCTCCTTAGTCTTCTGAACAGCAACCTTGTACTCCTCATCCTTAACTGCCTGGGGAACAGAAGCCTCGTCGAGAGCGATAGGCTTCATAGCTGCCACCTGCATAGCTACCTTGTGACCAGCGTCCTCGTTGTTTTGGTTGAGCTGTACCATTGTGCAGAGAGTGTGCTTGCCCATGTGGTCATAAACCTGGATGTTCTCACCCTCGAGTACCTCATAGCCGTCGAGCTCCATCTTCTCGCCTGTGATACCAGAGCGCTGTGTAACAGCAGCCTGAACGTCACCCTCACCGAGCTTGAGAGCCTTCACCTCGTCGAGAGTGTGGCACTTTGCAGCGATGGCAGCATCGAGAATGTCAGATGTAAGCTTAACGAAGTCAGCACCGTTAGCAACGAAGTCGGTCTCGCACTTGAGAGCGATCATGGCAGCAAAGCCGTCAACGTTCTTAACGAGAACACAACCGTTAGATGTCTCGCGGTCAGAACGCTTAGCAGCGATAGCGAGTCCACGCTCACGGAGCAACTCCTTTGCCTTATCGAAATCACCTTCTGCCTCAGTGAGGGCCTTCTTTACGTCTGCAAGACCAGCACCAGTCATGGCACGAAGTTTCTTGATGTCTTCAATTGAAATAGCCATTTTGTTAATTTATTATTTAGTAATTAATATTTATTATCTGTTGGGGTCGGGTCTTCGCGCTGACATCCTTGGGGGATAACGCCTTTAACCCAAAAATCGGAAATTCTCCATTCTAAAACCTTGGATTTACGAATTAAAGAATTTCCGATCTTTATATTATTTATGTAAGATTACTCTGCGTTCTCAGCAGGAGTCTCCTCCTTGCGAGCCTTACGGGGAGCCTTGCCCTCCTTCTGCTCAGCAGCTGCCTTCTCGTCAGCCTTCTCTACCTTGCGCTCCTCAAGACCCTCTGCGATGGCACCGCAGCAAGCTGAGAGGATAACGTCGATAGAATCCTTAGCGTCGTCGTTAGCCGGGATGATGTAGTCGAGGTTGCGGGGATCAGAGTTGGTGTCCACCATAGCAAACACAGGGATACCGAGGCGGTTAGCCTCCTTCACTGCGATGTTCTCCTTCATCACGTCAACAACGAACAAAGCGCTCGGAAGGCGAGTCAAGTCAGCGATAGAACCGAGGTTCTTCTCCAGCTTAGCGCGCTGACGTGTCACCTGCAGAAGCTCACGCTTAGAGAGCTTTGAGAATGTTCCGTCGTTCATGAGCTTGTCGATGTTCGCCATTTTCTTAACAGCCTTGCGGATTGTCGGGAAGTTGGTGAGCATACCGCCCGGCCAACGCTCGATAACGTAAGGCATGTTTACGCTCGCTGCTTTCTCAGCAACTACGTCCTTAGCTTGTTTTTTAGTAGCGACGAACAGGATCTTCTTGCCTGACTTTGCAATCTGCTTGAGAGCCTCAGCAGCCTCGTCAACCTTGGCTACGGTCTTGTGCAGATCGATGATATGAATGCCGTTGCGCTCCATGAAGATGTAAGGAGCCATTGCGGGATTCCACTTACGACGGAGGTGGCCAAAGTGACAGCCTGCCTCTAACAACTGGTCAAAATTAGTTCTTGACATTTCTTTGTTCTGATTAATTTGTTTACTTTCCTTTTAGTTGAATTGAACCAGCCCATGAGTAACGAATTGTGAACGACACTCTTCGGTCTTATGGGTTTGGATGCTAAACTTCGGGTCTGAGCTTCAAGCCACACATATATAATAATGTGTGTCAGCCAGTGTCCGAATATTAACGCTTGCTGAACTGGAAGCGACGGCGTGCCTTCGGCTGACCCGGCTTCTTACGCTCAACCTCACGAGAGTCGCGAGTGAGGAAGCCCTGTGCCTTGAGAGCCTTCTTGTCTTCTGCGTCAACCTTTACGAGCGCACGGGCGATAGCGAGGCGGAGAGCCTGGCTCTGACCTGTGAAGCCACCACCGTCGAGGTTGCACTTGATATCATATTTCTCTTCCGCACCGAGCAGGAGCAGCGGCTGCTTAACCACGTACTGCAGGATTGCTGATGGGAAGTACTTAGCGAGTTCTACCTTGTTGATTGTGATCTTACCGGTGCCCTCTGTGAGATATACACGAGCTACGGCACTCTTACGGCGACCAATTGCATTAATCATTTCCATCTTCTTGCTTTATTTATACTGGTTAATATCGATAGCCTTCGGCTGCTGTGCCTCGTGCTTGTGCTCTGTACCGTCATATACATAGAGGTTGTCAATAAGACGACGACCGAGCGGGCCCTTGGGGAGCATGCCCTTTACGGCGTGACGGATGATCTTGTCCATGCCGTCCGGACGCTTGCGAAGCTCAGCGGGAGTGTTGAAGCGCTGTCCACCAGGATAGCCAGTATAACGTGTGTAGACCTTGTCTGTCTCCTTCTTACCAGTGAAGACAGCCTTAGCTGCGTTGATGATGATAACGTTGTCTCCACAGTCTACGTGAGGAGTGAAGTTGGGCTTGTACTTTCCGCGGATGAGCTTTGCTACCTTAGAGCAGAGACGACCTACTACCTGGTCTGTGGCATCGATTACCACCCACTCCTTCTTAGCTGTTTCCTTGTTAGCGGAAATAGTCTTGTAACTTAAAGTGTTCATTGTTTAATTTAAAAATTACTACTAAAAAACGTTTCTTCTTTTTTGCACGAGCGATTCACTAACCACGCCGCTTGGCCTATTCTTTAGCGAACGCTATTAACACTCTCATGCAGGGGACTCTAAGTGTATCCCCGAATAATCGGTCTGCAAAATTACTCATTATTTATTACATATAAAAACTGAGCGGCTCACGAGCCAGAAGTTTTAAAGTTATTTAACGTAAATAGAGACAATGAATGACAGTCATCATGCAGGAAAGCCTGTCTTTGACTGTCATTCATTGTCTCTATCGACGAATATGCGCTTCGGACGCGGTGTGAGCTAAAGCGCCACGCGCTTTACGCAGACTTGCGTGCCTTTTCGCGTCACTTCCACTATCACCACGCCCTCTGTTCCGGTGGACATGGTGAGACTGTCGGAGGTGGCACGCTGCTGATTGACTATCATTCCGTTTGGCAGATAGATGCGCACGTCGTCTGCCTCCTGTAAGCCTGTGATGCTTACGCGGCGCGCTGCCACTTTCTTCACCACCACTCCACTCGTCTCCGTCAGCTTATGGAAGGAGATGCTGAAGCGTGTGTTCTGCTCGCCTGCCTCTGCTGCGGCGAACGTGTAGGCTCCTTCGAGAAGGTCTACGGCTCGTCCCGTGGCATTGTCTTTCAGCAGCACTGCCTCATAGCCGTCGCGGTCACAACCCTCGGGCACATCCAACGCATACATTCCTGCAGACGGAAGCGAAACGCCGAGAGCCACGGCTCCCTGCTCGTTAACGGCGGAGAGGAGCGAATAACGTGCACCGTCGCGTACGGCATACACCTGTGCCTTGTCACTCTCCATCCATTTCACGCCGTCCGTACCAAGGTCGAAGTAGTCGTGCGAATATTCCGGACTGACGACGTTGAACACCATTTCGTCAGCCTCATCATCAGCCGAGCGTGTGTCCGCGCCTGTTATTGCCACTGCCATGCGTGCGGTTTGACCGTAGAAGGAGTCGTCTGCATGGCTCTGGCCATGATAGCTGACCGCCACCTTCTCCTTGTTGTCCTTCGCCAGCGTGGCGGTCTGCGTGAAGAGAGCGTCCATCGACGGTATGTAAGCGTCGCTTACGCCCTCTGCCGTGAGGTCCGTGGAGCGTGCCTTGAAGGCGCCGTTCTCATAAGAATAGACGATGCGGCCGTACTCCATGTCGCTGAGATTCGTTGCACAGAGACGAGGCGATCCGAAGAGATTCCATCCCATGTTCTCCTTATGCGTAAAGCGATTGCCGGAGGCGGACGACGACGTCCACGAATCCTGATGGTTATATTGCGTCAGCACTATCTCAGTGCCGCCGTTCTCCACGTAGTCGGTGGCTGCTGGCGAGACGGTGTTGAAGAATCCTGTCTTGCCCAACAGGCTTCCGCCATAGAAGCGCACGGTCATGTCCTTTGCTGCTTCCAGCATCATGCCTGTACCGACGGGAGCTCCTGTTGACTCCTTCCATGCATCGCCGTTGACGTCGCTATATTTATATGTATAGCGTGATCGGGTATCGCCGTCGTATGTGCGGATGGTGTAGTTGTCCTTCACGACGGGATCATACTGCTTCACGCTGAAGGGGAGAGCCACGAGTTGCGGCATCTGTGCCTTGAGATCGCGTTCCACGGCATAGCGCACAAGTCCTATCTGATTGTTGTTGCCACGCAGTCCGGCATGATGTTCGAGGAGCAAGAATCCGGGGTTGAACCATGAGAGGCTTCCCATCGGATAAAGGTCAGGCTCTACGTCGAGCTCGCATTCCTTGCGGACGTAAACGACAGACGAGAGACGCGGATAGTCGTCGGCTGTCACATGGCTTCCGTCTGCGGTGATGTTCCATGTCTCGTAGCATCCGTTGTCCACATTATTGTTGCGCAGACGGTTGTTGCCGAGCAGGTCACGGTCATGTCCGACGATATTAATACATTCCTCTGTCACTGTGTTGTGCGAGGTTTCAGGATCGAGGTTTGCGGCGTCGTCCTCGTTAAGCTGACAGTTGCGATAGCGGCTGACGATGTAGCGGTTGGCTCCGTCGGCGATTGTCATAATGCGGTTGTTGGCGCTGCCTTGGGCGTCGATGTTCTCCATCGTGCCGCACGTCGTGACGTTCACCGCTCTGACGTTCTTCACGCTGCCCACTGTCTTGCCCTCGTCCTTGTCGTCCGTGGCATTGGGGTCTGCATATAGCAGGGTGTTGTAGAGAAGCGACGTATTGTCGCCTGTTACGCCTTGCTTTGCCAGCACCACCGACGTGGAGAGCGTGGCACCATTGGTGAGGCTGACGCTTCCATTCTTGCTCACCTCCACTCCGTCCACTACACTCGCCGCGCTGACGTTGAGGTTCTTGACGATGCTGCGCCAGTTGCCTTCCTCCACCATGCCCATGCGCTGTACCAGTATAGCCTTTGCAATGGCGTCCGTTGACGTAGAGTCCTTGGCTGACGCCGTTGGATTATTGGTCATGCTTCCGTATACAGATACGTCAGGAAGCGTGACTTTGAGGTCAGCCGGCTCGGCGTTGTGACCATACTGATGGTCAACGAAGACGTACGACTTTGCTCGGTTGTTAAGGTTGGAGTACATACCTGCCAAATCCACAGCCACCTGCAGGTCGGTCTTCGGGTCGTCCCACGACTTGCCGGTTCCGTCCGTACCGTAGTCCTTCACGAAGATGATGGGCAGCAGCTCGGCGTTACATTCGTATGCTCCCACCTCTATGGTCTTGCCCACGGCACGCTTTATGTTGCCGAGGTCGCGGTCTTGCTCCACGCTGTCACGTACAGCCTCGTCCGCGGTTTTGTCCGTAACGCCCGTCTTCACGTTCTCCGCATAGCGTCTCAATGATCCTCGCTCGAAGAGTCGCATACCCGGCGTGATGTGATAATCGCGCAGTTCGCGGTCTTTGTTGGTGACGTCCATGAAGCACGGTCCGTTCGTCAGGTCGTTGTTGGCCTGTCCTTCTGCGAACACCTTATTATATAATGTATGCTTTGTGGCGTCCTCATTGTCGAGGTCGGAAATGAAGACCATACAATCAGTGGTCTTGTTGCGCCACGATGCAGAGTTATACACCTTTGTCTGCGTCCTGTCTGTTCCCTCGGCAAAGGCGATGTCGGCACCGTTCGTATTTTGTGCGAAGGTGCAGTTCACCACCGTTGTCTTTCCGTTGGCCTTGAGCGCGTCTGCCTCGTTGTCGGCGAACAGCGTGTTATAGATAAGCACCTCACCGCCGTGCCCGTTGGCTGTGATGTCCACCGCCGTGCCCTTGTTAATGCGTGCTTCCGACTGACGTATGGTGATCTTGGCGGTCTTCTCCACTGTCAGGGTGGCACCCTTACCCTCATCATAGGTATTGCGCAGCGAGATGCCACTGATGTCCACAGGCTTCTCACCAGTCTCGATGTTAAGCAGGACGCTGCTCTTGCGCACGGGATGTGGCTTGAGCACAGTTGGCTTTGTCCAGTCCTGTACAGCCTCATCACCAAGGCCGACGCCCGTGCATGCTCCATTGAGCACTACGCGTGCCACCTTTTTACAGTTTTCGCTTGTCTCGTCCACGTTCACCGAGAAAACAGTACCGTCGATGGGGACGGCATAATACTCGCCGGAACGCACATACACGGTGCGCGTGGTGCGCGTGGCGACGCTCGTTGAGCTGGGGTTGGCAGCGGCGAGCAATGCTCCTCTGAGGTCTGACGACTGATTGTCCCAGTTGGTGCCGTCGGCAAGTCCGCGGTCTACGGTGCCTATATACATCTTGTCGAGGTCGCCGAAGTTCAGTCGATACTGATATTCGTAAGGTCCGATGTCGATGGTCTTGTCATCCTGAACACCGTTATTGCGTTTCGGACCCATATATCGGTTATAGAGGTTGTTGCCCTTATCGTCACCGGCGGTCTGCGTAGCAGAGGCGTTCTTCTTTATATATTGGTCATGGTAAGGATCGATGGTTCGGTCCTTATCCTTATAAAGTTCCTGCGCCTCGTCATTGTCTGATGCCCATACGTCCCATACGTCCTTGTACGCTCCCTCCTCACTGACTTCAGCGCCTTTCTCGTCACAGTCTATCATGCCATCTCCGGCATCGGTGAGCACCGTGATGCAGGTGGGGTTCCATTGCGATGCGAGCGTGAATCCTTCCTTGCCAGCTATTTCTGACGGCTTGGCGAAGTGTGGTCCGGTTACCGCTTCGTTGTCGGCGTTGAGGTAGAGATTGGCATTGGCGTCCGTTGACTTGATGTCAGTGAAGATGTCGGAAGCGCAATGGTCTGCGTCCGACGCCTTAAACATCGAGCCTCCCTCGTCCACCTTGCTGCCCCAGAAGATAGAGTTGGTAGCGACGATGCTGCCCTTCTTGCCGTTAAAGATGTCCGGGTTGTCCTTAGCCTTATTGCGTGCGAAGAGACAGTTCATAAACTTCACCTGATGTACGTCGCGTTTTTCGCTTGCCACATACACCGCTCCGCCGCTTCCCTCGTCGCACGAGTTGTTGGCGAAGATTGTGTTTACGGCTACGAAGCGACACGGAGCCACCGGTTTCCATGAGTCGAAGAAGATGCCCACTCCGGCTCCCTTGCCGGTATCGTTAGGCCTGATTACGTTTGACTGCGTGCTGTTGCCAGCCACCAGCGAGTTGAGTATTGTCATGCTGGCACCGCCGTTGAAGATGCCTCCTCCGTGGATGCCGGTGTTGTTTATCACACGACAGCGGTTGAGCGTCATGTCCACACCATAGGAGAATATTCCTCCTCCGTGTCCTATCTCGTCATGCTTCTCCACGCCGTTTTTGTCATAGTCGATATGGTCAGCCGTCTCGCCGTCAGTGATGGTGAGACCGTCGAGCACCACGCCCGGCACCTTCTTGTCCTCATAGTTGACGCAGAAGATGACGTGGAACGCCTTCTTGCCGCCCTGCACGTTAGGCAGGTTGCCCGAGAGTACTGTCTGGCGTGAGAGTTCCCAAGGTTCGTACAGACCGTTACGGTTGAGGTCCTCCATTTCCGTAGCAGCATTGCGTAGGCGCAGGATCTCGTCTATGCTGCTCAGGGAGTCGAGCTTCAGCTCCGTACCGTCCTTCTTCGTCACCTTGTCAATGCCGCACGAATACTTGTCCGTGGGGCTGAATCCGCCGTAGAGGTTGGTGTTGCACGGAATGACGAACGAGTTGTTGCGTACATTCTCCTTCTGTGCCAGCGCCGAAGTTCTTGTAAGGGTCGGATAGAACGTGCCTCCGATTATGAAGACGTCAAAGTGGGTGTTGTCATTGGCGAGCAACACGCTGTCCTTCTTGGCAGAATCATACACCTTCACGGTGCGTACCTTGCGGATATACTCCAGGGCGGCGTCGAGTGAGGAGAAGGGTGTGTAGAACGAACGTCCCATATACTCCCTCACTTCTTCCGGCTTGACCTCCACACCGCCTCTGTCCGATACGAAAAGGCGCGTGAAGAGCGTTGTGGGCAGTTTGTCGTCAGCGGGGTCGAGCACGTGTACGGCGAAGCATCCTGCCGTAAGCTTGTTGGTTCGACTCGCCATAATCATCACGTTGCCGAGCATGTCGTTAGCGGCAAAACCTCCCTGTACGAGCACTGACCACAAGAAATTTTCCATTCCTGCATGTACGAGCGGACCGAGTTCGCGTGGCATGAAAGAGCCTGATGCCGAGAAGTAGCGCAGCGTGTCGGCAGACATCTCCGTGTTGTAGGTGTTGGCAGCAAGGAGATATGTCTCTACGAAGCAGTTGTTGAACGGATAGAAGCCGTCAATATAGCCCATGATTGCGTTTCGCGCTGCCACCTCCGACATCTTTGTTTCCTTATATTTACGGTCAGTAATGCCGCAGACATTCTTCTCGCTCGGTGCGTTATTGCCCCAGATGACGTCGTTGAACAGGATGGCTGCACCCGACTCGAAGGAGATGCCTCCGCCCTTCACACTGGCAGTGTTAGAGGCGATGGTGTTGGAGAAGAAGTAAGAGCGCTTGCCGTCTGTTCCGTCCTCCGTTTTGCCGTTGTCGGCATAGATGCCAGCTCCGTAGTAAGCCTGGTTCTCCGTAACGAACGACGTGCTGACCACAGCACCCGGAAGAGCGTAGATGCCACCGCCGTACTGAGCCTCATTGAACGCCACTACGCAGTTGCGCACGTGAGCTTTTCTCGGCACTAAGACGCCGCCGCCCAACGCTTTGTGGCCGTCGCTCTCATTGGCATAGCCTCCTGTTATGTAGCAGCCGTCAATCATTGCCCAGTCAGCCACAGCTGTGTCGTTCCATGCCTCAAGGTCGTCAGTGGGCCACGAACCGAAGGTTACGGTGTGATATCCACTCACCTCCGTGTCGGTGGCAGTGGTCTTCGCCTGTGCGCTGAGCATGGTGCGGCGATGGTAAGAGTCAGGATAATCGGTGTCCCAGTTGCTGCCCTCAAAGACAGTCTGCGTAACGGTGCCCTCGGACACTGTCTTCTTCACGCCTTCGTTAAATCCTCCCTTGAGTACCACTCCCGAAGGAATGAGGAAGGTGTAAGAGCGCGGGTCGGTGGGGTCAGCAAGAGTGTTGGCTTGATAGACGAATGTCTTGCCGTTCTTGTCAGGCTCATATCCAGCCACTTTCACTATCACCTTCTTGTCCTTGTTGGCAGCCTTTGCCGCCTCACGTCCTGCCGCCGTAAGTACGCTCTGCAGCTTGTCAGCACAGGCAGCGTTGGCAGGTGACGAACCGCTTCGGTCGCCGTAGCCCGTCTCCGTAACATAATATATGATGAGTCCTTTCTGCGACGCGTCGTAATCCACGTTGGCAGAGTTGTCGTCCTCGTAAGCTCCGATGTCGACGGTACAGTCCTTTATGCGGTCCGTAAAGTCCATGTCGGTAAGAGGCAGGTCAGCCTGCTTTGTCTCACCGTTCTGCATAAGATTCTCCGTTCCGGCGTTAAGGCAGAGGCTGCCGTTCGCAAGACGGAAGTTGAGCGTCTTCGCTACGTTATCTCCGTCGGCGAAAGGATTGTCGCTTGACGTGATGTTGCCGTATGCAGACGAGAGCTGGTTGTTCAGTTCTGGCTGATAGTTCTGCACATAACAGTTATGTGCATTCTTGAAGTTTCCCGTGGAAGTGGACGTCACCTGATAGTTCTGGCCATTGTTATTGCCATAGACAATGCAGTTGTAAAGCGCCAGGCTGGTCGGAATTCCCGTAGAAGGCGTACTCCACTGCTGGATGCCGCTGGCTCCACGGTTGGTCTGGTTGTATGCCACCGTGTTGTTGTAGAATATGGCGTTCTCAAGGAAGAGTCCGCCTCCGCCGGCAATGCCATTGGCACGGTTTTTCGCAACAACCATATTATAGCCAGTGCCTACAATCATGTATGCACCGCCGCCATACTGGTCGTTACTTCCATAGTTACGATAGTTGGTCTTATACGTATCTGCAGCCACCCGTGCACTATTTGCCAAGGCACCTTCGCTGGTATTGAAATTGTTAAGCAGGAAGCTGTTGGATATCTTCGACTGCTGTCCGTCCATATACAGTCCGCCGCCACGTGAGCGCTGACCATGCACGAGATTGTTTACGATGATAAGGTTCTCCAGCTCGACATTCTCAAACACTCTGACACCTGCGCCACCATCACGGCTTGCCTCATAATTGATAAGATAACCATGACGCACCGTAAATCCGTCCCACTTTACAGTGCCCGCATCATACAGATCGTACACCGGCTTGTTGTAAGGCGCATTGACAGCGTCGCCTTCATAGTCTGCATAATAAGGATGGCTGGCATTGTTCTTCAGGAAGCGGTACGAATTGCCTCCCATACTGCCAGTTTCATCGCCTGCCACATCCCACGTAGGAACACAGGCGTCAGGCTGATAGAGCACATAGTGACGGTAAGTCTTCTGCGGTGTCGACTTTATAAGCGATTTGGCAATGTCGTTGGTAGAGCCATTGCCGTTGTTGCCCTCTGAATACCACAATTCGTCTTTATTCTTCGTGCGATACACCGGACTCTCCTTGCGTACCTGCAGGATGGTCTCATAGTCCGACTTCTTCTTGTTCTTGTATTTGTCACGCGCCGGGATGTATTGCGAGAGCAGCGGCAGACGGTCGTCCTTGCCGGGATTGCCCTCTGCAGGGAAGCCGCCGTACACCTTCACGCCGTTGCGGATGACGAAGCCCTTGGCGTCGGTATATACACCGGATCCCACCCATACCTCCACAGGCTCGAAGTCGGGGTCGTTCTTGTGCAAGGCATTGTGTCGGGCTGCCTTCTCCACCGCAAACTGCAGTCCGCTGACATAACGCTCGCGACGCTCATTGTTGATGCAGTTGAAGTAGGCATTCTTCTTTGCCGACTTGTCCACATAATTGGTGTTGCCCTGATAAACATCCCAGTATGTGTTGGGCGACGGCGCCTTACCGTTATAACCCTTGAAGTAATACCTGAGGAATCCGTTGGCAATGAAGTAAGAGTAGTGGCCCGATGCGGGTCCGTAGTAGGGCTTGTTGTATATGGGCTTGAGCTCCTCTCCGTCTTTCCACGTCCAGTCGTCCGGACTCTTATACGTCGAGTAAGCCTCATTGTCGTATGATGCGGACATCAGCGTGCGGTCGGAAGCGAGCACGTAGATGTCGTTCGACGCCTCTTCAAGGCGCATCGTGTCGCAGACGGCGTTGCCCATAATGGCATGATCCCATGACGAACCGTCGAAGGCATACTCGCCGTCTTCGGTGCCGGGATGCTCTTTGAGCAGGCTGAAGTCGGGCGCACCGTCCGTCTCGTCCTTGGCAGCACCGTTCTCCGGCTTCTCTGTATTGTACGAACGCACGTATATTACGCTTCCTTTCTTGGGAAGCAAAGCCTCCAACGCACCAAGGTCGGGCGCTCCGCCCAAGTCGCGTGGCTCTCCTTCAAGGTCGGTAGCGGGATTGGTCAGTTCGTCGTCACCTATGGCAGTGCCGTCTGATACGACGGGTGCCTTGTTGACAATACAGTCCGTGGCGGCATTTCCCGTAAGCGGACGGAAGAGCGACTGTCCGCCGTAAAAGACATTACCCACCGGTTGTGCACCGATGACGTTCGTCGGATTGGCGAAGTTCTTTGCTCCTTCCGCACCGGCAGTGGCCAAGCTGATGTTGATTGCTAATTGGTCTTTATACTGCTCGTCGTCATACTCGTTGCCGGCAGCGAAAGACGTAGAGCCCAAGAATTCTGCAGACGGAGGCAAGCCGATATTGTTTACTATCGACACATGGGTGAGTGCCAGGTTGTTCCTGTCACGACCAACAATATTGATGATGTAAGGATGACGCGAATACTCTGGCTCTGAAAAAGCCGGAATGTATGAAGCGTCAGGCTTAGCACACGTATTGTTGTTGACCACGCAGTTGGTGAGGACGACGTTAGTTTCTTCCGCGTTTGCCGTAGTGGCAATGGCACCGCCGTAGATGGCAGTGTTGTTCTCGAAGATGCAGTTGATGAACGTGGCGTCGCATTTCGTACCGATGAGCACGCCGCCACCGCGCGGCATCGTGGCAAAGCCGGCGGCATATCCTTTCTGAATGGTGAAGCCGTCAATGACGGGCGAAGCCTCGTCCTCCACACGCATCACGTGATAGACATTGCCCTCGAGCGTCATCAGATCACCCAACTCGCCTGTCATGACCGAACGGTATGTATTGGGATGGCGGTCAGAGTCGGAAGGTTCGGCTACAGTGCTGTATGACGGATAGCCTCCGAGGATGGTAAGCGGACAGATGGTTCGTGGGATACGCACCGAATAGTCGCGCTCGTCGGAAGCCGTGTAGGCATAGTCAGGAATGATGTTGCCCTCACGCACGCACATCTCAAAGAAGTCGGGCTTTCCCGTATTGTCGCTGTTGACATTGCTGACCGTGTGATTGACGTAGGTGTCGGTGCCTTCCACAAGGCAGCGTATGGTCTGTCCGTCCGTCAGATTGCCGAAGAACGAAAGCACCTCACCGAACTGTGAATGATTGTTCTTCCACGTCGAACCATCGCCGTCGACGATGCTCGCCGTCGGGTCTACGTAGACACGCAGCACCTTCTGGTTGTTGCGATTGATGATGACCGGAACGATGGAGGTGGCTTTCGACACGTATGCACCGATGGCAGGCGTCGTGTCGAAGGCCTGTCCGATAATGTCGAGGTCGGCCTTAGTGACCACATGAGCCGGCTGCAGTCCTACCGGCAGTCCCTTGGCGTGGAAGGCCAATGCGTCTCGTGTTCGCCAGAAATAGTCGATGTCTGTCCATGTGCTCTGCAGTCCGGTCTGTGTGACGAGCGAGTCAAGGTTGGCGAAGTTGGTCTTGCCCTTCGGATCAACGAAGTAGTCTTTAGCGAGGTCGATGGAGAGATTGTATGTGGATTTCTGGAAGATATTGTTCCATACCACGTAGTTGGACGATATGATGCCGCAGTTATAGAACCTCACGTTATCTGCCGAGGCATTCACGGCATACACCTGTGCGTATGACGAGGTGGTGGCGGCAGTGGATGTGGCAGCCTGCTTGAGGTTGTTGTTCCACAGCACGGAGTTCACCACCAATGCGTAGGCGTCAACGTAGAGTCCGCCTGTACGCGCCGATTTCTGGTCGGCAATGTCGGAGGCAGAGACAGTGTAGTTGTTGGTTATGGTGCACTGAGTGATCACTCCTCCGCCGTCAGTATATACAGCTCCGTTCACACGGTTGGTGTTGTTGCTCACCACTGATGCCACCACTTCCATGTCGTACGGATGGCTGGCCGACGTGGGATTGTGATGCATATATATTCCGCCGCCGTTGTTGGCCATGTTGTTGGCAACCATCGTACGCATAATAAGGGCGTCATCCTCCACGTATATGCCGCCACCGTTCTCTTCCGAGACATTATTATATATGAGTGAGGAAGCCACCTCTGCTCCCTTCGAAGCATACACTCCTGCACCATTGCCCTTGTTGTAGCAATAGCGCACAATGCAGTTCTGCAGAATGGCGTTGGCTCCCATATACACTCCCGTGCCCTTCTTGGGCTCGTACGCTTCGTCAGGATCAGTAAGCGCCGTGGACGTGCCTCCCTCTATGGTTACACCGTTCAGGCGTGTATTGACAACAAAGTCGTGATTGCCTGGCAGCGGCGCAAACCACACTACATGATAAGATGCGCTTGAGACTGACCATACCTTATTGATGTCGTCCCACTTGGTATTGGCTCGGTCAAACTCATTGGCAGCGAAAACGGTCTGGTTAAGGAATCGCCACGGACGCACCATGTGTGCGTTGTCCGTATTGGCCATTTCGCGCTCAGACAGCAGCTTCTCCGTTCCTGCGAAGCCTCCGTACACGTCCACTCCTTCGTACATACGGAAGGCAAGCGGCGACTTGGTGTTGCTGCTGCCGCCCACGTAGGTCTGCGGTGTGTAAGTGCCCTTTGCCACCCACACCTCGCCGCGTCCTTTCTCCGCCACGTTCTTGCCGAGCGTGGTGATGGCGGTCTGCAGGTCATTGGCAGCATAGGCATTGCCCCATGACGATCCGTCCTTCTTTCCTGCGCCGTTCTGCGTGACGTAGAGACGTCGTCCGGCAGCAAGTTCCTCATAGGCGAAAGCTCCTATCTCAATGCTATAGTCGGCATTGTCCGTAGTATGTGTGCGTGTCACGCCGTTTACGGCCACGTCCTTCATGCCTCCGACAAGCGCATAACCTCCTGTCTTGGTCTTCTGATTGCGTGCCAGACCATTGTTACGCAGGTCTGAAAGCTGCTCTATGTTCCAGTTCCATGAAGGATAAGTCTCGCTTCTGAAAGCGTATGTGCGGTCATATCCTACGCGTGTGGTTGGCTTTACGAAGTAGGGTGCATGCTCTTCACGACCGTCTATCCATTCCGTACTGTTCTTATGCGATATCAGAATGTTGTGAGTGTCGCCGTCCGAATCGCCGGTGCTTTCAGAATGATAGATGGCGCAATATCTGAAGACAGGGTAAGGCGAATGGCGTGACAACTTGTCATTGCCCCAACAGACGGTGTTATATATCTGTGCCTTTGCCGACTGCTTCTGCGGATCAACCATGTCGATGGCTGCAGACGTGTTGGATGTGACGGTATTGTTTACCACCACAGCCTTGTCAGAGACACGCATGGCTCCGTTCACATTATTATATATGACGTTATTGAATATCTTTGCGGCTCCTTCCACCCACATGCCTCCTCCGGCATTGAGTGACGAACCGCGCGTTCCGCCGATATTGTCAAACAGCTCGCAGTACTTTATCTCGTTGTCCGTACCTGTCTGGTCCTTGGAGTCTGCTCCGGTGACGTTGCCGTCCACGTATATGGCTCCGCCACGTTCGGCGTAGTTGTTGATGAAGAAACAGTGCGACACCTCGAAGGCGTTGCCCGTCTTTTTGCTGTCTGTGATGTATATGCCGCCGCCGTAAGGATGACTGTCAGTCTGATTTTTTGACGTGGCATTACCGCCCGCAATGGTGAATCCGCTTATCACGGTCTTCGTGCGGTTGGTGTTGGGGGTGCCCAGATCCACATAGAGCACGCGTTCCGAATTGTCCTTTCGTGTGGGATTCTCGGGATAGATAAGCAGCGTGTTGTCTATCGTGTCGTTGGAAAGACGGTCAGCCACGAGCACCGAACGATATTCTGTGCGTGCCTGATGCTTGCCTTTATACGCGCGTGTGTCGTTGTTCTCGATGTTTATGCCGGTCTCGTCACCGCGGAATCCGCCATAGAGCTGCACGCCGGAAGGCAGTCTGTAGAAATTGGCCTTATCGGACACGTCAAGCGAATAGACAAACAGCTTGCCGTCCACTCTCGTATGCTCATATCCCTTTACGTATATCTTGTCGCCGGCTTGTGCCTGTGCGAGAGCGTCCTTCAGCCTCATCGCCTTGTCCCATGACGATCCGTCGCCACCCACGTGCTCCACCCCAGCCTCGTCCAAGGCAAGGTCAGGCACGGCCTTTACATAGTAAGTTTTCTGTGCGAGTGATTCGGTATGTAAGGCGGCGAGCAACAATAAGGTCGCCGCAAAGCGTAATATCATAGTAGTATGCTTCATCTGTTTATGCATTGAATGTACGTTATCAGTTGAATGCGCTGATGGTGACTGTGCCATCCTTCTTCTTTGTTCCGACAATGCTGACGTTTATCTTATACCATGTAGCGCGTCGGAATCCGCCTGAAAGATTGGTCAGGTCGAAGGTGTAATAGCTGGTCTTGTTCTTCACGATGCCGGTGGACGTGACAAGACTGAAGGTTATCTTCTTCGAGTTGGTGCCGTCGGGGAAGGTGTAATGATAGACGCGTCCGTTACGCCGGCTTATCTCAGAGGTGTTGAGGAAAGTCTTGTTGCCGCCTACTGGTGTCAGTGTCTGCCCTGCAGCCTGTGCCGCCAAAGCGGGGAAGAGCCTTCCGCTGCCGCTGCCTGTGGTGGCGTCGGCACCTCCGCAGAAGACAAACTGGTTGATTCTGACGTCCGTATATGTGACGCCTTCTGGGGAGGTGGCGGGTTCGTAGGCGCTCTGTGCGTCCCACTGGATGTCCACCTTGGTGGCAAGTCGTGTGAGCGTCATACGCCAGTATTGCTTCATCTCGTTCGCCTTGTCAAGCGAAATATGCAGAAGCCTATTGCCGTTTAGCATGCTGGTGGGGTCGGAAGTGCCTATGTAAGTGGCGTAACCGGTGGCAACGCTGACCATCTTCGCCACCTGGTCTGTCTTGCCCGTAGCATAATCGTTGGTTATCTGCATGCCGGTGATGTCGTCGTTATGGTCCTTTCCGTCCTTGGTGATGGCGTCAAGGTATGATACGGGGTCGAAGCCGCAGCCTTCGGAATAGGTGATGCCATATACGTGGCAGTCGCCTGTGGGCAGATACATCGTGAAGTCGTGATAGCCGTCGTGGTCTGTATCGGGGGACAGTACGGAGTTGGTGTGCTCCACGGTCTTACAGCTATCAAACTCCGTCTTCGTGAACGTATCGTAATAAACCATACGCTTCTTGTCGTCATCAGGAAAGACGGTGCCCTGCTCCTTTTCGGTATAGGCAACGATAATGAGCAGGCGGTTCCACGAGTCGTGCTCTCCGGCATCGCTTCCCGGGTCGGCAATGCGCGTGGAGGATACGGTCGGCACCGCTATGGAGAAACTCACCGGTGCTCCCTTGCGCTCCAAGGGTATGGGGTCGGTGTCGTTGCTTGCCGGGCTGCATGCCACGAGAGCAACGAGCATCATCAAAAACGCTGTTATATTCTTCATATCTTATTATAGCCAAAAGGATTATATCTCTACGTTGTGTTCGCCGGCGGGCTTCCAGTTAAGCTCCACGCTTACTCCTACGGTGTGGTCCACGGAGGTGAGCGATCCGTCTTCCTTCAGATAGAACTTGAGGATGCGGAGCTGTCCGGCTTTCAGTGGAGAGCTGACTTTGAGGACGTTCTTCGTGTATGTCTTGCCGCGACGCACCACCACCGTGTAACGCCATGTGTCGGCGGTGGAGGGGAAGCAGACGGCTGCCAGTCCTTCAAACCGCTGTGCTGCGGAGCGCGATGCGCCACTCACCCTGCGGGCGCGCACCACGGTATGACGCGATGTGGTGTAGAGGCTGTCACTGACGGCGAAGCCGGTGGACATGTCCTCCACGTATCCGAAGACATCGTCAAGTGAATGGCCGCGGCGGTCGATGACGACGGCAGCGGCACAGTTTTGCATATATAGATTGACGTCGATGTCCGAGCCGAAGTCGGCTGCCTTAATGTCACGACGTGCTGAGAAGATTCCGAAGTGGTGGCTGTCTATGGTGTCGGCAGCAAGTTGTTCGAGAGCGAGGGTCTGTACATGCTCCTTTGAGCTGACGCTGACCTGTGTCTCGTCGCCGGTATTGGCAAGAGCGAGGTGACGATAGTCCTGTCGCTGTAGGTAGATGGTGTAAGATGCTGTGCTGGCGCCCATCTTGTTCTTCACGTTATGGAAGAGTTCGGGTCCTGCATAGAAGGAGAGGTCGTTGTCGTATGCGTAGTCTGAGAAGACGCCGGCAAGGTGCTGGCGCAGCACGTCAGCATAGGCAAGTTCCTCTGGAGTGGTGAGGGTCTGCGCTATCTCCACATTCATGTTGGTACGGAGATTCATGCGGTAGACAATCTTATAGTCGGAGCCGCACTTGCTGAGGTCCTCGTCAATGCACGATGTGGCAAGCGAGAGAAGCGAGAGAAGCATAAGGACTGTGCGGAGTCGGAATATTGATGATTTCACCATTGGGCTGTTATGTTGTGAGTGTTTTGTTACTTAAAAACGTCCCGCCCCACACCCGCGTAAGGGTGAGGGGCGAGAGCATTATATGTCTTTAGATTGCCCAACAAAGGGCAAAAGAGTGTGCAAGATTAGATCTCTACGTCAAATGTGATACCTTCCTGCCATGTGAGGTTAACGGCAAGACCTACGCTTACTGATGTAGAGCGGAGGTCAGGGATGTTGTTGTAAGCGTTCTTGAGACTCTTGATGTTGAAGTTTGCAACAGTGGTGTGATCCTGTACGAAGATGTGGTCAACATTCTTTGTATTAGTAACTCCTGTTGTGGCAGCCTTGTCAAGCTTACCTACAAGATAGAACTTGCCACCCTTGGGCACCATGCCGTCAACACCATAGAAATCAACTTCTGTATTGTTCACAAACTCAAGCACTACGTAAACCACGTCATTCTGCACAGCCTTGTAGTTGTCAAGAACGAGGGTGTAGTTAGGTTTAGACTGTGCTGTGGTGAGATCTTCGACGCTTGCGTCTATCTTATTGTCATATACAGTATAGTCGAATGAAGCAATGGAAGCAGGAGCCTTGAAGTCCCAACCTACATACTGAGGCTGACCACCTACGAGCACACCGGTAAGCTTCAGCTTGCCGTTAACATCGATGTTCTGGTCTGCCACCTGACCAACCTTCACTTTGGCATCGTCATTAAGGTTTGCCTTATCGAGCTTAACTGTGGTCATGAGGTTAGCCACACCATACTGGATGGGCTTCTCCAGAGCGATGGTACGGGTAGAATTAACTACCTGACTTCCCCAACCTGTCCATGCAGCCTTATCCTGTGTCCAGTCTTCCTTTTTCGGCCACATATCATCAAGCGAACCTGTAGAAGCCTTGTCATTAGCCTTTACAGGAGTGTTGACTGTATAATAGAGAGCTGCAGGGTAAGCAATATTAGCATAATTAATCTTTGCGTTGCCTACCTGAACCTCAGGAGATTCGAAGCTCCACTTGTTACCTGTTTCACTAAGCTTCACCTGAACAGCACCGTCAGGAAGATTAAAGTCAGCAGGGAAGGTATTGCCTGTGAGCATAGTCTTAGCCTTAGCGATGTTCGTCTTCAAGGTCTGGAGCAAGCCCTCACCGTCAGCAGTGGTGGCTGTAGCGCCCTCAACACCTACCGACTCGTCAAGACGATTAAGAGCCTCACTTACAGAAGCAGCAGAACCAGCTTTGAGCTTCTTGAACGCTTCCCAAAGCTTATTTGCGTGATTGAGCTTTGCATAATCTGGTTTACCAGAAGCAGGAACTGTGACGTTGGTCCACGCAATTGTATTTTCACCTACAGTTACCTTTGTGTCGGTTACGGTCTGAAGAGCCTTGAGCACCTTGTTATAAGAAGCATCCTCGCCTGCAGCCGCAGTTGAAAGATCGATACCGCTATTAGGTGCCTCAAGCTTGAACTTTACAGCGTCAAGAGCTACTGTTGTGCCACTCAAGCCCTCCTCTGCAAGGTAACCGTTTGTGAACTTGTTGTCAACAGAAGCATAATCACCCTTTGCCTTGCCATAGAACACGAAGTTCGTTGTGCCTACAGGAATCTCAACGTCACGATAGATGTAACGTCCCTGAGCTTCAGCGTCGCTCTGGAAAGCGTCGCTATTGAAGCCAAGCTTGATAAGGCTGGCTGATGTCTGTCCTGCAGCAACGGCGCCAGTGAACGGCAGCAGACGCATGTCCTGGATGCCACGGAAGTTGTTGTTCTGCTGAGCTACGTCGGCGCTCTGACGAGTGCCAGTGGCAGCATACGGAAGGTTAAGAGCAAACTGTGTCTTCACGGTACTACCGTTGAATGTCGGGTTGACCTCTGCGCTTGGCTCGTTCTCAGACGAGCAGGCAGTGAAAGCGGTCATTCCTGAGAGGGCAACTGTGCCCATCAGGAAATACTTACTAAAGTTTTTCATAATGATAATTTGTGTGTAAATTTATATGATGTTTATGTTCTTTGCCATTTATTGTCGGAGCGCCTTCTCTATGGCTTCCCATTGTCTGAGATTGTCCTGCGCCTCGCGGTTGCCGTCTTCGGCAGCCCGTCGGATGCGACTGATGGCCTCCTCCTTGCTGCCTGTCATGTAGAGCGCCACACCGAGGGCGTTCTGCGCACGGCGGTCTGACGACACGGTGCGGAGCATCTCCAGAGCCTCAGCGTATCGCTGCTCGCCGATGAGCGCCGTGGCTTTGTTGATAACGGCAGCCGCATGGTCGGGCACGTAGTCGTAATAGATGCGCAGATAACCAGAGTTTCGCTGGTCGGCAAGCACCTTATCGCGCAGATAAGAGTAGGTCTTGCCACCGTTATGGCTCTTTATAAGGCGCTCACGGACGTTGACATCAGCCTCGGTGTCGATGATATGCAGCAGCGCGTCGCGACCGTCGAACTGCGAGTCTTCTATCTGCGAGCGAAGCTCGGTCCATGCCTCACCGCCGTTGGCTACGTCGAAGAGCGAGTCAGGCACGCTCACACGCTCCTGCACGTAACGCTTCAGGGCGTCGGCACGAGCACCGGCGAGCCATTCGTTGTGCGCCACCCTACCCTCTACGGACGCCAGACCCACAATCTGAATCTTCTTTACCATTGACGTAGAGTCTGCCATTATCTGACGTGTTATGTCGACGATGCGGTCCAGAATCATGGCATTGTTGCGGAAATTGTGCTTCAATACAGCCTTGTCGAGCTCGAAGTGTACGTAGAGCGCATCGCGGTCCTTGCGGAGTATGCGGTCCTTGGTGTAAGGCTGGTATTCCGAGAAGGGATGGAGCACGGGATTGTCCTTGCGCAGTTCGCCGGCACGTCCGGCATTATCCTCCACTACAGCCAGCTTCGGCACGAAGGGCGGCACGTATCTGAGGGCTGCCAGCCGTAGCGGGGGCAGACTGTCCACAGAACAACATCCGTCCTTCTCACGCTTCACGATCAGCACGGACGGCTTCTCCCACAACCATGGACGTTCGGCACGTGGCACAGCCAAATCGTAAACAACGGTGTCGCCAAGCAGACGTTCGTTGTCGGAAAGCTGGAGCGTGGAACGGGGCGACGACGAGAGGCGGCGTGCCATGCGGTCGCTGTTCTTGCCGGAGAAATGACGCTCGCGCGAGACATACTGCATGTTGCGCTTGCCACGGAAGACGGCAGGCTTCAGGGTGAGCGTGTCGCCGTCGGCGGCTCCCAGACGAGGAAGGTTCCAGACGGCATAGCCCGAACCCATGTCCGACGGCTCCGTAACGGCAAAGCGCAGACGGAGCGTGTCGGCTGTCCACACAGCACTCACGCTGTCAGCAGCTGAGCAAGGCGACGGCAAGGATGCCGAACCACGTGACAATACGGCACAAGAAGGAAGGCTGCAGGCAATGGCCGCAGCAACAAGGGGATATTTCTTAATCATACTATTTTTACTTGCTACTTAATATTGTAAACGACGGACAAGGCTGCCTTGGTAGGCATGAAGAACGTCTTCTTCTCGTCTGCCACCTTTGATCCGCACGTGGCACACTCATACTTGCCATACTTGGTGATGCCTACGCCAAAACCAATCTCAGCCTCTATGCTCCAGTGATTGCCGGGCAGCATCCACGAATGGCCATAGCCGATGCCCACCGCTCCGAGGTCGCCCTGGAAACGATAGTCCTTGAGTTCGGGAAAGATGCCGAACGGAAGGTTTATGCCGCCAGCATTGTAATGCGAATAAATGAGATGGGCTGCGAGAAAATGACCCGCATAGGGCGAGCACAGCCAGTAACGCACTTCCGGCTGTACGGCAATGTGCTTGATTTTCCGGTTGTCTGAAAAAGCAAAAGGATTCCACCCCACGGACAATTCACCCGTCCATTTGCGCGCAAGCTTTGTCTCTACAGCAAGGTTAGGCGTTGTCGTAGCCCAATAAAGAGCATTGGTCTTGACGGCTGTGTGCTGTGCCGAAACGGGCAACATAAAGAACACAAGAGCTGTCAAAAAAAATAGTCTATGTCTGAAAACTGTCATCGTCGTGTTACACAATCGAAGTCGCTACAAAGCGAGCTTCATATACTATTAAATACGTTGTATATTAAAAAGTCTGTTCTATTATAAGTTTTATCCTGTATTACATTACAAATAATGTACTCAACAAAAGTACAAACTTTTTGTTAATACGATATTAAAAGTCATATCCATCACGCTTATATTAACTTTATTTAAGTTAAATACCCATGAAATTAACATTAATAATGCCAATGGGGGGGGTACTGATTACGTCTTTGTAAAGGATACAACATCATTAAGCACGAGATAAACATAACATATACAGGTAATTATGTTCAGTTGTAGGAATGACAGAAGAGGTGAAAATGCATAATTGATGTAAAAAATACACTGTAACATCTTTATAAAAGATATTTCACAACTTTCGTTATCACCTCTCAGCAATGTTATATTTGCATTATCACACGATGCAAATATCGTACAAAGAGTAAAAAGCTGTTACAAAATAAAAATTGATTTTAG
>ERZ506772.11-NODE-11-length-60381-cov-10.2544_pt1 | contig 60381 bp, 59 predicted proteins | sample MGYA00513185_ERZ506772 | MGnify/ENA metagenome assembly ERZ506772 | reverse complement strand
TTTAAAGGTAGTGCAAACCGAGCGCAATGAAAAGAAAACTTGTTTTTATTTTCATAGCCGAGGTGCAGCCTACCTTATTTAAAGGTAGTGCAAACCGAGCGCAATGAAAAGAAAACTTGTTTTTATTTTCATTGCCGAGGTGCCGCCTACCTTGTTGCAAAGGTAATATAATATTACGAAAACAGCTCCCAAAAGTATGACAAACAATAACGCATGAAGCATTTGATAAAAACTACATTACAAATAATGCTCCCCTTTGTGCTTGGCATAGGCATATTATGGTGGATGTATCGCGGCACCAATTGGGATGATTTCAGTCGTTGTGTAATGCATGACATGAATTGGTGGTGGATGCTCCTGTCATTAGCCTTTGGCATATTGCCCCAAATGGCTCGTGCTTGGCGATGGAAGATGGCACTTGACCCACTGGGTGAACATGCACGTCGTGCCACCTGCACCGATTCTATATTTATGTCGTATGCAGCCAGTTTAGTCATACCACGAATAGGTGAGGTAACTCGGTGTGGCACATTAAAGAAGTGTGATGGCATATCCTTTACCAAATCGTTAGGAACGGTAGTAACAGAGCGTCTGGTCGATTCGTTGCTCATGCTTCTTTTTACGGGCATAGCCTTTTTGTTGCAATTGCCTATGTTCTTGAAGTTTTTAAAAGAAACGGGCACCAGTTTTGGCGACATACTACATCGGTTTACAGGTACAGGCTATTTAGTGACCCTCATATGTTTGGTGGCTGCAGTTATAGCCGCAGTAGTAGTGGTAAAGCGTTTTGCCTTTTTCAAAAAAGGCCGTGACATGCTATATGACATGTGGGAGGGCATACTCTCACTACGTAAGGTGCGTAACCTGCCCCTTTATTTATTCTATAGCGTGCTCATATGGGTGGGTTACTTTTTACACTTCTACATAGCTTTCTTTTGTTTTGATTTCACCTCGTCGCTATCGGTAGGGGCTGCTTTTCTTATATTTTGCGTAGGGACTTTTGCTGTTTTGGTTCCTACACCTAATGGGGCAGGTCCTTGGCATTTTGCCGTTAAAACGATGTTAGTGCTATATGGCATAGCCGAATCGCAAGCTATTATGTTTGCATTAGTGGTACACACCATTCAAACCGCATTGGTGGTGCTATTGGGCGCTTTTGGCTGGGCACGGGTGAATCATCGCAAACCCTTTCATTGAATAACTTTTAAATAACATTATATCATGAGTGAAATTGCAAACCTGCAACCGCAGGCCATTTGGAGAAACTTTGATTTACTGACACAAGTACCCCGTCCTTCAGGACACCTTGAAAAGGTGCAAAAGTTCTTGCTCGATTGGGCTGCCAGTAAAGGAGTAGAGGCTTTTAAAGACGAAGCAGGAAACATTATTATGCGTAAACCAGCATCGGCTGGCATGGAAAACCGCAAAATGGTAACCTTGCAAGGTCATATGGACATGGTGCCACAAAAGGCCAAAGACTCAACTCATAACTTTGAAACTGACCCCATTGAAACCTACATTGATGGCGATTGGGTAAAAGCAAAAGGCACAACCCTTGGCTCAGATGATGGTATGGCTGTAGCTACAATTATGGCTGTAATGGAGGATGACACCTTAAAGCATGGCCCTGTTGAAGGATTCATAACAGCTGATGAAGAAACGACCATGTATGGTGTAAACCACATGAAGGCAGACGTAATTCAGGGCGATATATTGCTCAACCTGGATGATGAAACTGAGGGCGAGATGATTATAGGCTCTGCTGGTGGTGTGAACATGACTGCAACACTTGAGTATAAAGCTCAACCCGTTGACGCAACAGATGCTGCAGTTAAGGTTACATTGCACAAACTATTTGGTGGACATTCAGGTCTTGAAATTAATGAAGGTCGCTGCAATGCCAATAAAGCAATGGCTCGTTTGGTGCAAGATGCCATAGCTAACTTTGAGGCTTGCTTGGCTGAGTGGAAGGGAGGCAACATGCGTAATGCTATACCCAGTTCAGCTGAGGTGGTTCTCACTTTGCCTAAGGAGAATGTGGAGGCATTCAAAGAAGTGGTAGCTGAGTGGCGTCAAACATTTAAGGATGAATATGACCCTATTGAAACAACACTTGAACTTGATGTGGAAGATGTTGCATTGCCCGCTGAAATTGTGCCACAAGAAATTCAAGACAACTTGGTTGACGCGCTTTGTGCTGTACACAATGGTGTTTACCGCATGATTCCTTATGACAAGGCGATTGTAGAAACTTCATCAAACTTGGCCATTGTCGAGATAGGTGAAGGTAAGGCAAAGTTCCTCATTCTTATTCGTTCATCACGTGACTCAATGCGCGAATGCTGTGTTGAAACCCTTGAAAGTGCTTTCTCAATGGCAGGCATGAAGGTGGAAACTGATGGCGATTATCCAGCATGGCAACCTAACCCGCATAGCGAAATTGTTGAGGTAATGAAGAATATCTATCGCGAACTCTTTAACGAAGAGAACAATGTAACGGTGGTTCATGCTGGTTTGGAGTGTGGCGTGATTGGAGCATTGCGTCCTAATATGGATTTGGTAAGCTTTGGTCCTACTCTACGTTCGCCTCACACACCTAACGAGCGTTGCTACATTCCAAGCGTTGACAAGTATTGGACATTTGTAAAAACCATTCTTGAACGCGTTCCTGAAAAGTAAGTATTTATTGTTTTAGGCTCGTAAATAATAATGATTAAATAGGTGTTCAAAATTATTTTTACCCACGATAAGGTTCTTTCCATGTAAAAATAATTTTGAACACCTATTTGTTATAAAAAAAAGAACAATACAAAATGCAATATTTAGAATTTACCTTTACTACACGTCCTGCAACTGAGGCTGTGCAAGATGTGTTATCAGCAGTGTTGGCCGAAATAGGGTTTGATAGTTTTGTTCATACTGATGAACTTGATCGTCCTGCATTGGCTCATTGTGCAAATCCTGAAAATCCTACGTTTGAGCAAAAGTTGAGCGAAGATCATTTTCAGTGCTACATACAAAAGGCATTGTTTAGTCAGCAGGCGCTTGACGACACTTTGGCTGCTTTTCCGCTGCCTGATGTTGAAATCACTTATGAAATGCAAGAGGCTGAGGATAAAGACTGGAATGAGGAGTGGGAGAAAAATTACTTCAAACCCTTGGTAGTTGATGGGCGTTGTGTTATAGCCAGTACTTTTCACACTGATGTGCCCAAGGCCGAATATAGCATAACAATTAATCCGCAAATGTCGTTTGGCACGGGACACCATGCCACAACTTCGCAAATGATAAGTCGCCTGCTTAACGATGATATAAACGGACTCGAAGTGCTCGATATGGGTTGTGGTACAAGCATATTGGCTATTTTGGCTCGCATGCGTGGTGCCAAGCATTGTGTAGGCATTGATGTTGATGAGTGGTGTGTGAAGAACTCGCGTGAAAACATAGCTCTCAATCACCTTGATGGCATTGATGTAGAATTAGGCGACGCTTCATCGTTGGCGAGCAAAGGACCTTTTGATTTGGTAATAGCTAACATCAACTTGGGGATATTGCTGAACGACTTAAAATACTATGTGCCACGCATGAAACAAGGTGCCTATATCTATATGAGTGGTTTTTATGACACAGACATTCCGCAACTTGTGGCTGAAGCCGAAAAGCAAGGACTAAAGTTGGTTGACGAACATGTGTTAGATGGTTGGGCTTGCCTTAAACTGCAGAAGTAAGTGCTTAATATAAAAGTAAAGTTAACCTATTAATAAAAACAGCGATAGTAGCATACGACTAATGCCGTGTAATGCTCCTATCGCTGAAAAAATATAACTATGAAAACCAATGTTCAATAAGTGGTATTGTAAATAGTACTTACTCCTACACTTGTTATTAAACGAATTTGTGCCTAAAGGAGTATAGAAAAAGCTAATGCAAACAATTAAAGTGTCACTCACTCCTATCTACTTACCATTTTGAGGGGCTAATCAATCACTACTTTTTTTTGCAGCAATCTTTTTTTGCTACTTCTTTTTGTTGTTTGCAAGCCTTTTTGCAGGCCTTTTTGTTCTTTTTGCAAGCTTTTTTGTCTTTCTTGCAGCAGTCCTTTTTCTTATCTTTTTGGCAGCATTCAGTCTTTTCCTTCTTGCAGCAGTCACCCTTCTTTGTAGGGCATTGAGCGCTAACGCTAAGCGCAAAGATGGCAGTCATGGCCATCAACATAAACTTTTTCATTGTGTCAGTTAGGGGTTATGTGGTTAAACGTGTTATTTCCTTTTTTAAGTAGGTACGCCTCGTCACTTAGAACCCAAACATTTGTGCTCGATTTGTACTAACTTTGCCAACAAATATAGCGACAAAATTGCATATACAACCTTGTCGCTATAGTATTTTGTATTTTTATAGTCTTATTAACCCTTTTGGGCCTCATTTCGCATAGTGCTGAGCAAAGTCAGTGCTTTGTCTTCAGCCGCTTCCATAATTTCGCGTTCGCCGGGACCTTTGTCGTTAATGCCCACCAAGTGTAAGATGCCATGAATGATGACACGGTGTAGTTCATCATCATACGTCTTGCCAAACTGTTCAGCATTGGTGCGCACAGTGTCCAAGCTAATGAATAAGTCTCCGCTTAACATGTCACCTTCGCAGTAGTCAAAGGTAATAATGTCAGTGTAATAGTCGTGTTGCAAGTATTGACGATTTACTTCAAGAATTTTATCATCGTTGCAGAACACATAAGCAATGTCGCCCACACGTTTACCATATGATGCAGCCACGGCACGCACCCATGCAGTAGTTTCGCGGTGTGATATGTCGGGCATTTTTATATCTATTACGTTATATGTAACCATTTTACAATGTATTAAGTCGAGAAAAATTTAATCAAACAAACCCGGTCCATTGGTGGTTGATGGACCATACATGTTACGTCCTAAGTGCTTGTAAGCCAACTCAGTGACTTCTCGTCCACGCGGAGTGCGACGTATAAAGCCTTCTTTAATTAAGAAAGGTTCATACACCTCCTCCACTGTGCCAGCGTCCTCGCCAATAGCAGTAGCTATGGTAGTAATGCCAACGGGACCACCTTTAAATTTGTCAATAATGGTGAGCAGTATCTTATTATCAATCTCGTCAAGCCCATACTTGTCAATGTTAAGAGCCTCAAGCGCAAATGTGGCAATGTCCATGTCAATGCGGCCTGTACCTTTAACTTGTGCAAAGTCACGCACACGACGTAGCAAAGCATTGGCAATACGTGGTGTACCACGTGAGCGGCTGGCTATTTCGCCTGCTGCTTTAGCGTCAATAGGTACACGTAGTATGCTGGCTGAGCGTTCAATGATGCGTTGCAGCGTGTCAGCATCATAATACTCCAAGTGCAAGTTAATGCCAAAACGAGCACGCAGAGGGGCTGTAAGCAATCCGCTACGGGTGGTTGCACCCACCAGTGTAAACGGATTCAAATCAATTTGAATGCTACGAGCTGCAGGTCCCTTGTCTATCATGATGTCTATGCGATAATCCTCCATGGCCGAGTAAAGATACTCTTCCACCACGGGTGACAATCTGTGAATCTCGTCAATAAATAAGACGTCATTAGGTTCAAGGCTAGTAAGCAAACCTGCCAAGTCGCCTGGTTTATCAAGTACTGGTCCCGAGGTGAGTTTAAATCCGACCCCTAACTCGTTGGCAATAATGTTCGACAAGGTTGTCTTACCCAAACCTGGAGGGCCATGTAGTAAAGTGTGGTCAAGTGGTTCACCACGATATTTAGCAGCCTCTACAAAAATGCGCAAGTTATCTACCACCTTACTTTGTCCGCTAAAGTCATCAAACTGTAGTGGGCGTAGGGCGTTTTCAAAGTCGCGCTCTGAGGCGGTTGGAGCAGCTTGCTCCGCGCGTATGTCAAAAGTATCTTCGTTCATTGTAGTTGCAAAGGTAGTATTTATAATTGGAAACGTTAGGTTAAGTGGCACTTTGTTGAGTGAAAAAAATAAGACTTAGGGTTTGTACCTGCTTGTAGTTTGCTAACTTTGCAACGGAATAAAACGAAGAAAACAAAATATGTTAGCAGACTTGGTAATGCGTCCTGTGCAGCTGAATGATGCAGCTGCTCTGGCTGAAATTTACAATTATTACATAAAGAACACCACCATTACTTTTGAGGTGACAGAAGTTACAGCCGACGAAATGCGGCAACGTATAGTAGAGATTACTGCTCACCATCCTTATTGGGTTCTTGAACACAAAGGCAAGGTGATAGCTTACTGTTACGTTCACCCTTGGCGCACACGTGCTGCCTTTTTGCATACAAAGGAGTTGTCGGTATATATTGATCACGACTATTGTCATCAAGGCATTGGTACAGATTTTGTGGGTAGAATCATTGAGCTATGTCGTTTGTTACGCTACCATGTGTTGATAGCTTGCGTAACATCAGAAAATGAAACGAGTATGCGTTTCCATGAACGTTTGGGCTTTCGCCATGTAGCACATTATGATGAGGTGGGGTGGAAGTTTGACCATTGGATAGGACTTGACGATTATCAACTTACGCTTTAAATAACTTTCACGCCTATAGGTGTACTATTTGTCGACCCTGCATGCTTGTATTAAAAAAGCCCCTAAGCTAAAAACTGAACTGCACCCCAAAAGTTTTGTGTCTAACTTTTGGGGTGCAGTTCAAATTTAGGGGCTTTTTTAGTAGAACTCTAAAATAGAAATATCAAAATAAATAAGAACCATTGGCTTAATTGCCAATGACAATAACCTTAATGTAATCTTTCAGTCTGAAAGGGCCTTTGCGGTAGCCACCCTGTGAGTCGTTGACCAACAATAGTGTTTGTCGGCCATCGGGTAAAGGACGGCCTAAGCACATACCTTCATAGTTAGCAAATGTTATGTTAAAGGGTTGCACATGAGTTGTCCAATCGGCCAAAAGCCTCTTGCTCAGAAAATGATTATTGTCAAGATTCTTCAGCGAAGTGTTCGCATCAATTTGTTCACAATGAGCAGGATCAGTAACAAATAGCTTGCAGCGCACTGCGCTACTTAATCCGCCCGATGTAACATTCGCCTCACGTTCTAACACCAAAAGTCTACCATCAGGTAAAGGAGTAAGTTCGGGAACCCCCATTACGTATATTTTGCCAAAGTCATCAGTTTGTCCTGCATCCATTCGGTAGGCATATTGTGCCACAGGTTGCAAAGCATCGTCAAAGGCTTGAATACGTAACAAGTTCTTGCCCCCAGGGTGTTGTGGGCTTGCAGCAGGTCCGTCAGCAGGCAAAGTGCTTTCGGTGGTGGTCCAAAAGCGATGAGCAATGGTGTCATAGCATAAGGCTTCAAAACCATAGTTTGCCACGATATGCTGGCTTGAGAAAATGTTAGGAACATGCAGTTCGTGGCCTGTAGGCTGACCATACATATCATATTCCATGATGCGTTGGTCACCTTCGCCACTAATAAACAATGTACCACGTGAAGGCACATAAGCAATGCCTTCACAGTCGCGAATGCTAATGCCTTGCGCATCAACCTTAGGGTGCTTGTTACCCTTAAAGCCTTCAAGGTAAACTTGTGTAACATCGCCCGTAGTAGAACTTTGGTCAATGCGGAAAATGAAAAAGCCATCAGTAGGTTCTTTGTCGCTCACCAAAGCATAGCGGTTGCCGCCAAGCGATGTGATACCACTATATTGAGCAGCACCAATGTTCCACTTTGAAAGTGACTGCTGTTTTAGTTCAAGTGCCGTTTGTGCGCTACTTGTGTTAAGCAGCCCCAGCAGCAGGGCTATTGATAGACCTATTTTTTTCATATGCTCGTAATATTGAAAAGCAAGCATCAGCTTTGCAGTAGCTCCTATTCATCAAGCAGCATGTCCATCACCATAGGTTGTGCTGCCATAAACATAGCAGCCAAGCCACCAGGGGTAACAATGCTATCAGGCTTTTCGTCAGTTAGGCGTACACGGCCGTTTTCAACCACATACCATCCATTGTTTTCAGGTATGTCAAGGTCGCCATCCACACCAATGTGAAGTTGGAATCCTGGGTTAGGAGTGGCAATAGCTGAAAGGAAACGTGGTACATTAATAACGCGTGCCATGGCATAAGGCACAGAACCTTTGAGCGAACCTGGCAGACAAAAGCGGCGATACACTTTGTCAACATCGCTGGCTTTGCAAAGGTAGTCAACAAAGGCTGCACGTACCGCAGTTTCTGTAATGGCCAAAGTGCGTATGTAAACATTGCCATCGTCCTCTTTGACAGCCAAACAGAAGCCAACCATACGACGTTTGCGACGAGCTACTAACACATATCCATCTTTAGCGTCAGCATCTTCAAGAGCTGCGAAAAAGTCATTTTCAGATGGATGCACCATAAAAGGCAGTTCTGATGTAAGGCGACGATAGAACACGTAAAGTTCGTTAGCCCATTCATCAGGTTGAGTTACCTCAATCTTGTCAAAGGCTCCATCGTTGGTTACATCCAAAGGTAGATTTTGACGATATACGGCAGTCCAAAAGGCACCATGCTGCGGCTTTTCAAAGAAATGGCGTAGCTCATCATTGTTGGGTACAAGGAAACTGATGGCAGCACCTTGTCTAAACAATCGGCGATGTGCTTCGTGCAGCAAATTTGAAGCATAACCACGTCCACGGAACTCAGGCAGTGTGGCCAATCCTGATAGGTAGCCAGCACGTAAAACGGTGTTATAAAAAGTAAAGCGATAGGGCTGTAGTTGTGCACTTGCAACAACGTTTCCGTCATGACGTATGGTGAGGTTGCCCTCATCGGTATATTTCTCGTCAAAGTAGATGTCCATAAACGCTTCAGTGTTATGTAGACATTTGCGCCACAAGTCGCGCGTTTGCTGTTTGATTTCTTCAGGTGTAAGTAACATATGTGGGTGTGATATGTTTTTGTTTTAGATATAATAATGACACGCCAATGGTGAAATGGGGTGCAAACTGATGCACTTTTAAGCACAACTACTTAAAAGCCATTTCGTTCATAGTAGATGGCGTGATTCGTATAACTGTTGGCGGAAGTTTGGGCTTATGGGGTTATAAATTGACTGGTTAATAAGTATCCTCTGCACACTACTTATTATAATTAAGTCAGAATGGTAAGAAACAAAAAACGTGGCAAACTTACCTGTTGACTCATCAACTTGTCAACTAATTCCGCCATGGCGTTAGTATATGAATTTATAAACCTGCTTGCCACTAAACGTATTAATGGTGAGTTGCAGTGAGTCGATGCCAGTTCGCAGTAAGTTATGTAGCGGTTGTAGTGGCAACGATAGGTAAGTGCTACGAGTGTAATACAGAGGGTCACTATTTTGGTTATGCACAAGTTCAACCATCATAGTATGTGACCCGTCAGCATTCGTGCGGAAGTCCGTTTCGTTAAAACCAAAGTAATGCACTCCCTTAGCAGTACCCTTAATGTTTAGCTGCAGATTAATGTATTTAGAAGTTTGCCAATAAGTAACCACATTTAAGGGATGCTTGAATGCCATGCCTGTGCTATACCTTACCACTTGTGGAGCTAAAATGGGCACATAATTATAAAGTTGCGCCTTGCCATCATCATTCATGACATAGAGCACCTGCATACGGTAGGTAGTGTCGGGCTTCAATTTCGTAACAGCCGCTTTGAGTTGATATGTATTGCCATCATCAAAGTTTAATTGTGTGGCTGTGCCATGTATGTTAGTGCTCATGTCAGCCAACGCAAACTGGTAAGCTGGCATTGTCGTATCGTCGTCATTGCAAGCACAGAGTAAGCACAATGTGGCAATAAGCAAGGTGAAAGGCTTCAGCATACAATGCGTTCTAAAGTTGCGCTTTAAGTTGGTTAATCAGAGGATTGGCATACATGGTGAGCAATCGTTCACGCAAGTAGCCCTCGTCCTTATTGGGCAATGAAATGAGTGATATGCGCTGTTGTAAGTAGTCATTAAATCTCTCCTTGTCGGCAGCTGTGTAATGCTGAGCTTGTTCATTATTGCCATTCAACATGTCGAGAGCCACATAGTTGTTAGCATAAATGGCATAACCCTGGTGAATGTTTTTGTCAATGCGCTGAGCAACAGCTTTATAGAATTCGTTTTTTGGCAAAGCGGCATATTCGTCAATCCATGAGTTGACTGGGGCAGCCAAGTGGTAGTGAATGCGTCCTTTGTATCCCATAATGCCCGTTTGCATATTGGTCAAATCATCTTGTCGGCTCTTTTTAAATTGTGCATCGTCACGTTTTTGTTGAAACTCCTTTGCTTTTAAAAAGTCGCAAGGATCATATTCATACGAAATGGTGAGCGGCACCAAGTGTAGAGCTTTGATGCTTTCGAGTGGTGAGCCATCACCTCCCAAAGCCATCATTTTAAGTATTGACTCTTGTGTACGGTCGTTAGAATCTTTAGCTCGTCCTTCGCGTTGTGCAATCCATATGCCCTCATTGCGTTCGTTAATAGCAAAGTGCATGTATTGACTCATGTGTTTACTTGCGAGCAACATCTCGCGCATACCCACCGAACGTTTAACAATGAACGACTTGTTAATACGTACCAAAGTTTTAATCCAGGGGTAGATGAGTAGATTATCGCCAATGGCAATTTCAATGCTGTTGCCAAAACCATTGTCAATGAGCAAAATGTCAAGTAATGCTGAATCAAGCACAATGTCGCGGTGGTTAGATATGAATGTGTAAGCTTGGGTGCGTTCTGATGGGGCAATGGCTGTGGCATCAAAATCGCATCCAGTACTACATTTAGCTAGCAATTGCTTGATGAGTGGGTAGAAAAATACTTTTTGAAAGCTCAAGCTATCTTTGCATTGCAAAGCTTGTGCCTTCAGCGTATCTAAGGGCACCCCTTTCATAAATGTTTGTACGATGCCACAAAATTGTGCATCTGCAAAGAGTTCGTTAATTGCTTCGGGTAGCTCTTCTGGCAGCACAGGACGTATGTCGTCAAAATCATGAATATTCATGGCAGAGAAATTTTTGTGTGATGATTCATATGCAGTACGCGTTGGCAGAATTAGTAAACAAGTTGACAGGTTAATGGGCCAATAGGTAAGTTTACCAAGCTTATATGGTTGCTTACCATGCAGACATTAACATAATGTACAGCACACTAACTTATTAACCAGCCATCCCATTAACCAATATTTCAGCTAACAGGCATGCAGTAATGTTTTTAATCTATTGCATAGCGTTCAAACGCTTTTAAAACATTATTTGAATCATTATAAGGTGAAAACTAACCTAAAAAAGGGACAACAAGGTATGGCTGACGCAGCAAAGGTCAGTTCGTTACTTTGTAGTCCCCCCTTAAAAGTTTTAAGCAAAACGGCCTTCAATAATTTCGCTCAGCACGTCCTTAATGTCGTATTCAGAGGCACGCACTTGTTGCGGAATGAAACTGGTAGCAGTCATGCCAGGTGTAGTGTTAATTTCGAGCAAGTTAATTTGTTCGTTTCCTTTTTCGCCAGAAAGAATGTAGTCGATGCGAATCAAACCATAGCAACCTAAAATGTGGTAGATGTGCTTCGTCATTTCGCTCACACGTTGTGCTGTTTTAGGATCGATGCGTGCAGGTGTGATTTCGTCAGACTTATTGTTGTACTTGGCATCGTAATCAAAGAATTCAGTGTGGCAAACCACCTCTGTGATAGGCAATGTTACGATTTCACCATTGGCACGCTTAAAGCATCCGCAAGTGATTTCGGTGCCTGTCATCATCTTTTCAACCATTACCTCATCACTTTCGAGCATAGCCTTTTCAATAGCAGCACGTAAAGCATCGGCAAACTTAACTTTCGTTACACCGAAACTTGAACCGCCAGCATTGGGCTTTACAAAGCAAGGTATGCCCATGCGTTCAGCCAATTGCTTTTCGACTTCGGGAGTGATGTTATCGCCTTTGCGAATGAGCACAGAGTCAGAAATGTGTAATTCGGGGTAGGCGCGTAAAAAGTTGTTCAAAGCAAACTTGTTGAAGGTTAATGCTTCAACAAGCACATCGCTGGTTGAATAAGGCAAACCGATGAGGTCAAAGTAGCCTTGCATTATGCCATTTTCACCTGGTGTGCCATGAATAGTAATGTATGCAAAATCAAAGGTGTGGTGACCATCGCTGGCAGTAAATGAAAAGTCGCTGCGGTCAACTTTGCAAGTTTCATTTTTGTATTCAACCTTCCAGTTGTCCATTTTAACTTCAACTACATAACAGTCATATTTATCTTTGTCCATAAAGGACAGGATGCCTTCTGCTGAGCGCAGAGATACATCGTGCTCGGAGCTATTGCCTCCGGCAACAATTGCAATTGTACGTTTCATTGCGTTTATATGGTAATTTGCTAATGAGCTAATGAGTATATAGCAGGTGTGAATGTGGGTGAGTGTTGTGGGTGAACCTATTTTTAACTATAGCAGTCTTCATAGCTTCCATGTTGTTACGCACTACAACTTTTCATCCTTCAACTTTAGTGTTAGTAGCCCCTTCAATGTATTTGTCCCATTTAGCCAATAGAGCTTGCATGTCAGGAGCAATATCAGTGGTAAAGTCCATTTCCTCACCCGTTTTAGGATGTTTAAACCCTAAGGTGCGAGCGTGTAAGGCTTGTCGCGGACAAATGGCGAAACAATTACGAATAAAGCTATTGTAGGTGCTACTTTGTGTGCCACGCAAAATTTGGTTGCCGCCATAACGCTCATCATTAAAGAGAGGGTGCCCAATGTGTTTCATGTGAACACGTATTTGGTGTGTGCGTCCTGTTTCAAGAATGCATTCAACCAGAGTAACATAGCCATAGCGCTTCAACACCTTATAGTGAGTAACGGCATGTTTACCTATGTCAGATGAAGGATCGAACACAGCCATTTGCATACGGTCACGTGGGTTACGAGCAATGTTACCTTCAATGCGTCCTTCGTCTTCAGTAAAGTTGCCCCAAACTAAAGCATTGTAGCGTCGGCGAGTTGTTTTGTTAAAGAACTGTAGTCCGAGTTTTGTTTTTGCATCAGGTGTTTTGGCCACAACCAACAAACCCGATGTGTCCTTATCAATGCGATGCACCAACCCCACGGCAGGGTCATTGGGGTCATATTTAGGGTCATCCTTTAAGTGCCAAGCAATGGCATTGACCAAGGTGCCTGTGTAGTTGCCACACCCAGGGTGAACCACCAAGCCTGCGGGCTTGTTTACAACAAGCAGTTCACTATCCTCATAAACAATGTCGAGTGGAATGTTTTCAGCCTCAATTTTGTTTTCGTAGCGAGGACGGTCAAGCAGTAGTGTGACAACATCAAAAGGCTTAACGCGGTAGTTGCTTTTAACGGGGTGATCGTTAACATGAATAAAGCCTGCTTTTGCAGCCGCTTGTATGCGATTGCGTGAGGTATCTTTCAAGTGGTCGAGCAGGAACTTGTCAACGCGTAGCAGTTGTTGACCTTTGTCTGCCACTACACGATAGTGCTCGTAAAGCTCGGCTGATTCTTCGCCAGCATCATCGTCTTCGTCAGTAAGTGGCAAATCGCTCAGCAAATCTTCATCAGTTAACTCGTTGTTGTTCATTTATATAGTCAATGTAGTGTTTTGTTCAAATTATTAAGAAGTTAATCCTCAGAGATGTCGTTAGACGTAGCGTGCGTTTCAGCTGTTCCGCCTCCCTCTTCAATGATTTCATCCTCTTCTTCATGTGGAGCATTTCTAATGTAGTCAAGGCTATCATTTCCGTTGTACTCCTCAGTTGAGCCACCTGATCCTACAACCAATGTGATGGGCGAAGTAACCGAAACCTTAGTACCAGCAGTAACATTTCTTCCGTTAACTTTAACCCCATACACCCATTCGGGGTCACCTTGTACATACTCTGTAGCTCCCAATTTAAACCCAAGCACACGCAATTTATCTTCAGCTTCGCGTTGTGAGCAGTTGTCAGCAATGTCAGGAATGGCAATTTGCCGCGGCCCATTGGCATTAATAGTAATGAGTATAATGCGACCAGGTTTAACTTTGTCACCTGGTTTTAGGTTTTGTTCAAGCACAGAGAAAGGGGCTGCGTTGTAAACGTATCCCGTATCAGTAACCTCCATACGAAGTCCTAAGGCTTCCAATTTTTTTTGTGCAACATCTTGATTAAGTCCACATACATTGGGTACAATTACTTCGCGTCCGTGATGCGTGTAAAGATTAATGAAGAGCAACGAGGCAAAGGCCAGTACAATAGTTATAATAACTATACCTAAGCAATTACCGAAGAGCATTCGGCTGAATATCTTCTTAAAGAATTCGGAGATAGTCATGCTTTATAAGTTGTTTTGCTTAATAGATTATATATATATGATAGTGCAAGGTGAGAGCAGTGTGTCAAGCTTGCTTGAATGCACTGCCGAACCGCAGCCTATCTTATGCAAAGATAAGCAATACTGAATGAAGTTCCAAAGGTGTAACGTTTTAATTTAGAAGAAATGAAACGAAAAAAGAGAACTAAAGGTAGTGTGGTTATGACATAGCATGCATTAGTGATCGCTATTTTAGGCGCAGATGATAGAATCGCGCAACCATTAAAATGTCATGTAGAAGTTCTTTAAAAAACGGAAAAGGCTGATACTTCAACTCTTGAGTTGAAAGGTATCAGCCTTTTTCTTTCTGCCTAATTAAAAGCAGAGAGGTGAGAAATTATTATTTCTTGCCATGAACTTCGTCAGAAACGGTCAACTTTTTGCGACCTTTTGCACGACGAGCTGCCAATACGCGACGGCCATTGGCAGTAAGCATACGCTGACGGAAACCATGCTTGTTGTTTCTCTTACGATTGTGGGGTTGGAATGTTCTTTTCATTTTTGTTATGCTGTTTTTTTGTTTTTGATATACATATCACTGAGCGGGAAAGGTAAGCACTAACCATTGTATTGCAGACCTCGCGGCCTCGTTGTTTTATTGAGGCACCTTCTCACTTCGGGTTGCAAAGTTAGGAAAACTTTTGTGAATGAGCAAAATTTGCTCAATGAAAAGTTGATTTTTCGTATTGCTTGCCCATTGTAGTTAAAGTATAGGAACTTATTTAAGGGTAGCTCTAACCCGTTGGCGGAATTTTTGGTTAACGGGTTAACAAGTTGACAGGTTAACAAGTAAGTATGCTTTACATTACCTATTGTGTTAAATTCTGAATGGTGAAAAGCTTAATAAGCTGGCAAATTTATTTGTTACCCCGTTAACTTTTCAACTTGTTTACTAATTCCGCCAACGCGTAGCTCTAATAATTCTGATAAGTTGATTTGTACTTTGTTGTGTGTATTTTTGTTAGTGAACGAAGGAACATAGCGGGCTATGTGACTGAGTGAACTGACAAAAATACACATGTGAGAGGGTGCAAAGCAATTATCAGAATTTTTAGAACTACCCTTAATGTAAATGGTTCGTATTTAAGCCCTTTGCATTTAGTCTTAGGTCTTATGCTTTGCCTTCGTTAAAACGTTTGGCTTGTTCAGCAATCAGCTCAGCATCGTCAAAGTAGTTAATCTTCATGGCACGGCGTACTTCGCTGAGTGTTTCGGCAGCAACGGCACGAGCCTCTTCACATCCTTTGCGTAGCATTTCGTACACGGCAGGAATGTCTTTTTCAAATTCAGCACGACGTTGACGTATAGGTTCTAACTCTTGCTGTAGTATCTTGTTGAGGAACTTTTTCACTTTCATGTCGCCTAAGCCACCACGTTGGTAGTGTTCCTTTACCTCGTCAAGATTTTGGTATTCAGGCCAATAAAGTCCAAAGTGTTCAGGTTTGCAGAAGGCATCGAGATAAGTAAATACGGTGTTACCCTCAATGTGTCCAGGATCCTCTACACGTAAGTGAGTGGGGTCTGTGTACATTGATTTAACTTTTTTCTCCACCTCTTTAGCACTCTCGGCCAAGTAGATGCAGTTGCCCAAACTCTTCGACATTTTGGCTTTGCCATCAGTGCCCGGTAAGCGGCAGCACACCGCATTGTTGGGTAACAAAATGTTAGGCTCAACCAAAGTTTCACCATATATATGATTAAAGCGACGCACAATTTCAGTAGCTTGCTCAATCATAGGTTTTTGGTCTTCACCCGCGGGCACTGTTGTAGCTTTAAAGGCTGTAATGTCAGCAGCTTGACTGATGGGGTAGGTAAAAAAGCCCACAGGTATGCTTGACTCAAAGCCACGCATACCAATTTCAGTCTTTACCGTAGGGTTACGTTGCAGTCTGCTTACAGTAACGAGGTCCATAAAGTAGAATGAAAGCTCACATAACTCAGGTATTTGGCTTTGAATGAAGATGGTGATCTTTTCGGGGTCAAGACCGCAAGCCAAGTAGTCAAGAGCTACTTCAATAACGTTTTGACGCACCTTTTCAGGGTTGTCTATGTTGTCAGTTAAAGCTTGTGCATCAGCTATAAACACAAACATTTTTTTGAAGTCGCCCTCGTTTTGTAATTCTACGCGACGCTTTAGTGAGCCAACATAATGGCCTATGTGGAGGCGGCCTGTGGGACGGTCGCCAGTAAGAATAACCGTATCTTTTGCCATACTTTATTTTTTAATTTGCGGCAAAGATACGCTTTTCTTTATAAAATCGTGTACCTTTGCACAAACAAAAGCATGATGAATTCACCTAAACCTATGAAGTTATGAATCAAATACGTGTACATAGTTATGAGTCATTTGGCACATTTGATGGCCCAGGCATTCGGTATGTCGTTTTTTTACAAGGTTGTCCTTTTAAGTGTCTGTATTGTGCTAATCCCGATACGATTGACGCTGTTGGCGAGAGCAAATTAACTGATTATGATTACATTGTAAAGCAAGCCGTGTCGTTAACTCCATTTTACGGTCCTCGTGGTGGTATTACTTTTTCGGGTGGTGAACCCACAGTACAGGCCGAGGCTCTCATACCGCTTTTCAAACGTTTGCGTGAAGAGCATATACATATATGTGTTGACTCAAATGGTGCTATATGGAACAAGCATGTGGAGGAACTTTGGAACTTGACAGACCTTGTGATGCTTGATGTAAAGGAAATGAACCCAAAGCGTCATCGCCACATTACAGGACGCGATAACACACAAACGCTTGAAACTGCTCGTTGGTTTGAGCAGAATAATCACTTATTTTGGCTGCGTTATGTGTTAGTTCCGGGTGTGAGTGACTTTGAAGAGGACTTGCATGCTTTGGGACAGCATTTCAAAGATTATGTGTGGCTTGAAAAGGTGCAGCTATTGCCTTACCACACTTTAGGAGTTCATAAATACGAAGCTTTGGGGTGGGATTATAAACTAAAAGATGTGTCTCAGAATACCCCCGAACAGAAAAAGCGTGCTGAAGAAATATTACGTTCCTATTTTGGGCAAAAGTTACAGGTTCATTAATTGGGGGCTAATAATGCTGATTAGTTGATTTGTGCTCTATCGTGTGTGTATTTTGTTAGTGAACGAAGGAGCATAGCGAGCTATGCGACAGAGTGAAAAGAGAAAAGATACATGTGAGAGGGTGCAAAGCAACTATCAGAATTTTAGAATATTAAAATCAGTATTTTTAGAACCACCCTAATTATAATTTTCTTAATAATTTTCACCTATGCGTCCTGTTATAGCTATCATAGCTTCCAACACATTGGCTTGCATTGGCTTATCTGATATTATACGTCGTATGATGCCAGGGGCTGATATATGTACCTATTCACGTTATGCCGATTTGATAAAGTCGCCCGAATCAGATAATTACTTTCATTACTTTGTGTCAGGGACTGAATTGATGTTAGGAGCTAGCTACTTTTTGCAACGTCAGCATAAGACGATAGTTTTGGTGCATGGTGATGAGGCTCTGCATTTGCCGCAAGGTTTTCACACCTTAAATGTGTTTCAGTCAGAGTCAGAACTGATTCGTTCAATCATAACATTGGCTCAGAATGCTCATAAGGCGCATGGTGCAGAACCCGATGTGGTAAAACAGGCGCAGCATCCACGGCACATGAATGTAGCACATGCCCCTGCCAGTGTGCCACACCTTACTCCGCGCGAACGTGAGGTGTTAAAAGGAATTGTTGAAGGCTTAATTAACAAAGAAATTGCAGAGAAAATGGGAGTTAGTTTGGCCACAGTCATTACGCATCGTAATAACCTTACAGACAAATTAGGCACTCGTAGCGTGTCGGCTCTTACCATTTTTGCTGTTATGCATGGCATCGTTAATAGTGAGGATTTATTTAGAGTGTCCTGAAACTTCTCGTGATATATTCGAGAAAGGATATGATAAGAACCAATTGATGCGTGTTTGTAAGGATAATGGGTTTCCTCATCCATTAACGATTGACATAAGTAATGCAAAAAACTTGATAAAGATGAAACTCTTGCAGATGTTGAAGAGTTGAGGACTTTTCCTAATCCTGGTTTGTTGAACCCTAATCTTACAAGTGGTGGACGTGGTATGATGTTAGTAAATATTTATTGATTATCAATAACTTTGATGTTATTCAGTAAACCCTACTTAAGGGTAGAATGGGGTAAATGCTGTTTGTGTCGTGCAAGCAAAGTAACATTCAATTGTTGTAGCGGAGATAATAGATGCTAATCGCAGTTTAGTACCTATGAAAAGAGAGCATAGTACTCAACCGCACTCGAGTATAGTACTCATTGGCACTTGAGCATAGTACTCAACCGCACTTGAGTATAGTACTCATTGGCACTTGAGTACTATACTACTTTTTTCTGTAACTTATGCTAGATAGAACACACAAGATATGATAACAGAAATGAGGTTATTTATTTACAAAATAAAAGTTGTTCTTGGACGGATTACTTTTTCAAGTGAATACGCCATTGTACATTGTAAAAAACAAATGAGTCCAAATCATTACATGATGACTTGGACTCATTTGTTTCTTACAATGTAGTTTGAATACTACGTTTACGATACGAGTGGCTAAACTTCTTCAAAGTCAACGTACTCACCTTCGTTTTTTTCAAATATCTTGTTACTGCGGCGTTGGCGAGAGTTAGGGCTACCTCCTTCGTGGTGGGCATTGCCTGAGTGCGTGCCAGCCGTTGATGTGCTATTTTGTTCAAATGGTTGACTATAGTTGGCTTGTTGCTTTTTTTGCTGACCATGTTTATTGCCCATCTGATAGAGGCTGAATAGGTTGATGCCAAACATGCGAAGAATGGTGTTGGCAAAGCCTATGATGATAAACACAAAGCCAAAGATAAGAATGAAAAGACAGCCTAAAAAGTTCATAATTGCGTGAGGTGTTGCGTCGGGTAGTTAGTAATTAATAAACTGGTGGAGTGAGCCATCAGCATGTTAGGATGGGACAGCACTCTCTATAGCTTATATATTTGCAACTTGTATGCCAAAGTGTGGCTTTGAGCAGAAGTTTGATGTAAACATAGGGTTAAACTCCATTGTTTACCCTTTAATTAGGCTTTCCTACTTAAGTTGGTTGGTGAAAAAATCGAGTGCAACAGATGTTAGCACGTAAAGTATGATAATGGCTGAAAAAGCCGTAATGCCTAACAATATGAGTAGCAGAATGCTGACAAGTATGAACCCATAGCGCAACTCGTTACCTTTTAGTCCGTACGACTTGAATTTAAGGGCAAACATGGGAATTTCAGCTACTAATAGCCAACTGGCAATGAATGTGCCTGCAATAAGCATAATGGCATAGGCATTAGCAGGAATATGCTCTGTGTTGAACTGAATGGCTACTGAGAGTGATGTCCAAAATAGTGCATTGGCTGGTGTGGGCATGCCAATAAAACTCGTTGTTTGTCGTTCGTCAAGATTAAATTTGGCCAAACGTAGAGCAGAAAAGGCTGCCATGACAAAAGCCACGTAGGGCAACACTTCAGCTACAAGTGGCGAATTGAACAAGGGCACTTGTGGCGTGCTCAGCGAGCGAAGCATAGAAAAAATTACCGCCGAAGGGGCAAAACCAAAGGTAATGTCGTCGGCCAAAGAGTCCAACTCTTTGCCGATGTTAGACGAGACGTGTAGCAAACGAGCGGCAAAGCCATCGAAAAAGTCGAACACGGCACCTATAACTACAAAGAGTAAAGCCAATTCGTAGTTAGCGTTAAAAGCCCAATAGGTGGCGATGCATCCCGAAATGAGGTTGCAGCAAGTGAGTGTGTTAGGAATATGCTTTTTCATATTTTTGCTTTATAATAAGCGTAAGAGTTGAAAGGTTTAAGGGCGTAGGAGAGCGATTCTCTTTGCTCTTAAACTTTTCAACTCTTAAACTATGGTCAATTATTTAAGTTTTGCAATAATTGTTTGGTTGCCAACAGTGGCTTGTCCCATGTGTACAAGTACTTCGCTATCAGTAGGCAAGTACACGTCAACACGTGAGCCAAACTTGATGAAACCCATGTGTTCGTCAAAGTAGCATTCTTCATCTTCGCGAGCATAGGTCACAATGCGTCGAGCCACGGCTCCTGCTATTTGTCTTACCAACACCTCTTTGCCATCAGGTGTTTCAATTACTACTGTAGAGCGTTCATTCTCGGTGCTGGCTTTGGGCAACCATGCCTTATGAAAGTTGCCATTGTGGTGTACAACTTTCTTAACAATGCCCTCAACTGGAAACCAATTGGCATGAACGTTGGTGATGGACATGAAAATAGAAATCATTAATCGGCGGTCATGAAAGTATTCATTTTCATCCACCTCCTCAATAACCACCACTTTGCCGTCAGCCGCAGCTAACACAGTGCCTTCCTTCTCGCCATCAAATAGGCGAATGGGACAGCGAAAGAAGTTGATTGCTATGCCATATAAAATGACACATATGGCTACATAAACGTAAAATGGCCATAGCACAACGTTGTGCAGTAAGTAGTAGAGTAGTGCACCTACTATGATGATTACTGCTAAGCTGTGACGCAATATGTCATTACCCTCGCTATGTAGTCGTACTTTCTTTATTCTGTGCTTTCTTTCCATGAATCTTCTTAATGTATTGTCAAGTGAAGTGTCAATTGTTGGTTAATACCAACATAAAATGTGTGGCAAAGATAATAAGAAAAACTCAGAAAAGTGTAATTTTTACTCCTTAATCCACTCCTTTGACAAAACGCTTTCAAGTTCTTCAGCTGATAGGCGTAGTCTGAAATTGCCTTTCTCGGCTATAGAAATGCCACCTGTCTCTTCGCTCACAACTACGGCAATGCAGTCACTCTTTTGCGATATACCTAAGGCTGCTCTGTGTCGTAGACCCAATGACTTGGGTATGTCTGTGTCGTGTGAAATGGGCAGAATGCACCCTGCAGCCTTGATGCGCTGGTGTGATATGATCATGGCACCATCGTGTAGTGGGCTGTTCTTGAAAAATATGTTTTCAATGAGTCGCTGAGTAATGTTGGCATTTATTTGGTCGCCTGTGGTAATATATTCATTTAGTCCCACATAGCGCTCAATAATAATGAGTGCTCCCACCTTTTGCTTACCCATGTTCATACAAGCCATGACAATAGGCATGATTTCCTCGCGGTGAACATTGCCATCCTTGTTACTGCGCTTGCTGTTAAAGAAACGTGTAAGGAAGTGTGTACTACGTCGTGCGCCAATGGTGCTGAAGAAATGTCGTATCTCTTCTTGAAACAGCACGATGAGAGCCAATGAACCTACATTTACTACCTTGTCGAGAATGGTGCCAAGTAGGCGCATTTCAAATATTTGCGACACAAATATCCATACTACAATGAATACCATGATACCACCAAAAATGTTGGCTGAACTTGACTCCTTCATCAAGCGGTAAATGTAGTAGAGCAGTATGGCTACTGAAAATATGTCGATGATGTCTTTTATTCCGAAACTAAACATAGCTCGTTATTGTGTACACCCATATGCGTGTTAGTTGACGAATGGGTATAATGTGTAATTTACTTGCAAAGGGCTACAATGCGTTTGGCTTCAACAGCTTCTTTTACATCATGCACGCGCAGAATGTTGGCTCCCTTCATTAGTGCAACGGTGTTGAGCACAGTGGTGCCATTGAGCGATGTTTGTGGGGTGCCACCTAATAGTTTATAAATCATTGATTTGCGTGATATGCCCACCAATAAGGGGAGATGAAAGCAATTAAAGTCGTCAAGATGCTGAAAAAGTTCATAGTTATGCTCCAATGTTTTGCCAAATCCAAATCCAGGATCCACTATGATGTCTTTGGCTCCCATTTGACACAAGCGGTCAATGCGCTCGGCAAAGTAGAGCATCACTTCGCGTCGCAAATTGTCGTAGTGTGGTGCTTGCTGCATAGTGTCAGGAGTGCCTTGCATATGCATTAATATATAAGGTACACCTAAACGTGCCACTGTGCGAAACATTTGTCTATCCATCATTCCTCCCGAAATGTCATTGATGATGTCAGCACCTTCCTCTTCAACACACATGCGAGCTACATCCGCACGAAAGGTGTCGACTGATATGGGTATGTTGGGGTAGAGCTTACGAACTATGCGCAAGCCTTTGCGCAAGCGATTCATCTCCTCCTCGGGTGGCACATCGTCTGCTCCAGGACGCGATGAATAACCTCCAATGTCAATCATGTCGGCTCCATCGTTCACAAGTTGATGTACACGGGTGGCTATGTGTTGCTCATCGGGGGTGCGACTTTCAGCATAAAAAGAGTCGGGCGTGATGTTAAGTATGCCCATTATTTGTGGTTCGCGTAGTTCGTAAAGTTGACCACGCAAATTTAGCGTATGCATAGGTTTTATTTAAATTTCGGGCAAACTTACAAATTTATTTTTGATTGAATGGGCGTTTAAAAAAAGACTTTATTACCTTTGTACTAATTTAATGTGAGGCTAAAGATATGCTACATTCCTTAAGGGGGGTGTAGGTATGTCGGAATCCTTTTTTCTTACAAACTTAATGAATGCGGCATGACCTTTTCAGCCAGCAAATTTGTAAGCAGGGAGCAATTCCGTCATCAAACAATGAAATTTAGGTCCTATTCAAACACCATAAATGATGACAATAGCAGAGTTATACAAACTATTTTTGCAGCATCCAGTTGTAACCACCGACACACGCGACTGCCCAGTTGGTTCTATGTTCTTTGCCCTTCGTGGCACCACCTTTAATGGTAATGCTTTTGCCTTAAAGGCACTTGAAAGCGGTTGTGCCTATGCGGTAGTTGATGATGAAAGCGTAACGGGTAATGATCACTTGATACACGTTGATGATGTGTTAACCACATTACAGCATTTAGCCACTTATCATCGTCACCAGCTCAATATGCCTGTGTTGCAAATTACGGGTACGAATGGCAAAACTACTACAAAGGAGTTAACTTCAGCCGTACTTGCTGCTCAATATAATGTGCTTTATACGCAAGGCAACTTTAACAACCACATAGGTGTTCCTAAGACGTTGCTCCGACTTCGCCCAGAACATCAAATTGCAGTGATTGAGACTGGAGCCAGTCATCCTGGCGAAATAGATCAATTGTCGCATATTGTTGACCCTGACTGCGGACTCATTACCAACGTAGGTCGTGCTCACTTAGAGGGGTTTGGCTCATTTGAGGGTGTGATTCATACAAAGGGAGAATTATATGACTATTTGCGTAATAAGCCCCAATCGTTCATCTTTATTGATGGCGATAACTCTTATTTAACTCCTTTAGCTACTGGCTTAACAATCGAAACTTATGGCACACCTAGCAAGGGCTATGGTGTTGAAGGCGATGTGGTAGAATGTAATCCTTACCTCAAATTCCGTTTTCGCATTGCTGGAGCCGAATGGCATGAGGTACAAACTCACCTAATTGGTTCGTATAACGTAACCAATGCTTTGGCCGCTATAGCCGTGGGACATCACTTTGGCATAACCGCTGATGAGGCTGCAAAGGCCATAGCTAACTATGTGCCTACTAACAATCGTAGCGAAATGGTAAAGACTGAGCACAATGAACTTATTGTTGATGCCTATAATGCAAATCCTACAAGTATGAAGGCTGCACTTGAAAACTTTGCTCGCATACCCTCGGCACACAAAATGTGTATATTAGGTGAAATGCGTGAATTGGGCTTGGCCTCAGCTGAAGAGCATAAAAATGTGGCAGAACAAGCTCTCTCGCTCGGTTGTGAAGAAGTATGGTTTGTTGGTGAAGAGTTTCAGGCTTATGCCGAAGGCGGACGCTGGTTTCCCGATGTTGAAGCTGTTAAAACAGCACTTGAAGGAGGTGATACACCTTCAAACCGCTTGATACTAATTAAAGGGTCAAATGGTACAAAACTTTATCAACTTCCCACATTGTTGTAATTATGAAGCTCATTAAGCGCTTATTCTTTGCTTTCAAGTCAGTGTTTACCTCTTCTTTTGTAGGTTTGCTTTCAGTCTTGGTTAGCATTTTTTACTTTTTTGTAGCAATGGATATGTTTTGGAATGGTAATGCTGGGTGGACAACTCCTGGTCGTACTATTTTATTTCATACACCCTTGTTCATTGAAGTTGCTGCTATTGTGGTGGTGTTTGTGCATGGCTTTATGAAGAAAAAGTTAGAGCAACAAGTCAATGCTTTGAGTGCTCAAAAACCTATTAAGGAAACGAATGCTCAGTCAGGTGATGAGCCAATGGGTGAAAGCCCTATTGAAACATCTCACGAGGAGTAAATAATATTGCATATGCATCGGGTGCTCAGTTCTGTATATTGACAGAATTGAGCACCCGATTTGTTTTATACATGTTGTGTGAAATGCTGATTTTAGCAATTATCTTTTGTGGAGCATCAAAGGCTGAAAATTCTTTGCTATTGGATGAGGCTGCTACCTTATTCACGGCACATTTGTTCCATTTCACTCTTTAAATGATAATAATGAGGGCTTGGCATATAAAAATAAGTACATTTGCAGTTGAAACTTAGAACAAAGAAAGAATAATAGTGCGCATGAAGCAGATAAACTTTGTGCGCATATGATGATTAAAAACAAATATGAAACTACTGCTTATACTTTCACTTGCGAGTTGCAGTTTAGTGGCTTCGGCACAACAAACATTATCGCTTGATAGTTGTCGTGCTATGGCGCTGCGCAACAACAAAGAGTTAGCTCAGAGCAAGGCTAAAATAGAAAAAGCTGGATGGGATAGCAAGGCTGCTCACACCAATTATCTGCCCAAAGTGTCGTTAACCGCGGGCTACATGCGTAGCGGTGACGAAATATCGCTGTTGAGCAAAGACCAAAAGAATGCATTTAATAATTTAGGCAGCAATGCAGTGAATGCTTTCAATGGGCAGTTTGCAGGGCAGTTGACTAATGTCATGCAACAAATTGTAACTAAGTATCCTGACCTTGCTCCTTTGGTACAAGACTTCTCTGGCAAATTGCCTCAATTGCAGGGCGCATTGGCACAAGCTGGCAATGGTTTAGGAAAATCATTTACCGATGCCTTACGCACCGACACACGTAACATGACTGCAGGCATGATTTTGCTCACACAACCGCTTTACATGGGTGGCAAAATTAAGGCATATGAAAACATTACACAACTACAACAGCAGTTGGCACAGCAACAGCTGAAGGCTGATGAATTGCAAGTGCTGCTTGATGTTGACAAGGCTTATTGGCAAGTGGTGTCGTTGGCCAATAAACGTAAATTGGCTATTAGCTATCGCAACATGTTAGCCCATCTTGACTCGGATGTGGTGAAAATGATAAAAGAAGGCGTAGCTACTAAAAGCAATGAACTTTCAGTAAGCGTTAAGCTCAACGAAGCTGAAATGACCTTAATGAAGGTAGAGGATGGTTTGACTCTTTCACGCATGTTGCTATGTCAGTTATGTGGCTTGCCACTCGAAAGTGCCCCCAAACTGACTGATGAAGATCATGCCGACTTGCCTACATCGGCTGAAAACATTACTGCTGATGTGGCTACAGCTTATGCTAACCGTGCTGAATTGGCACAGCTTGTTACAGCACAAAACATTTATGCTGAAAAGGCAAAGGTAGAGCGTTCGGCTGTTTTACCACAATTGGCTTTAACGGGTGGCTATATGATTTCGAACCCTAACGTGTTTAATAGTTTTGAAAAGAAATTTCGTGGAACATGGGCTGTGGGGGTTATGCTAAAGGTGCCTGTGTGGAACTGGGGCGAAACCAAATATAAGGTGCGAGCAGCCCGCGTTGAGGCCAACATGGCAGCTCTTAAGGCTGATGAGGCACGTGAAAAGATTGAACTGCAGGTAAACCAAGAGGCGTTTCGTGTGAATGAGGCTAACCGCAAGCTATCATTGAGTATGAAGAACTTAGCCAAGGCTGAAGAGAATTTGCGAACCGCACAAGTAGGTTTTAAAGAGGGGGTTATTACCACCTCTGACTTGCTCATGGCGCAAACTGCTTGGTTGCAAGCAAATAGCGACAAAATTGATTCGCAAATAGACATAAAACTAAGTCGAGCTGCTTATAACAAAGCATTGGGCAAGTAATGCGTATGTTGATGTTTGATGTTGAACCTTATACATTAAACATTGCCTTCTGCAATGATGTTTTTACATAAAATACTTTTTTTCAATAAGATAAAGATATGAGACAAAAAGCAAATTTTCTTCCGGCCATCATCATCATGGCTGCCATCATTATATTGGTCATAGTAGGTAGCTTGTATGCCTTTGACAATGAAACCGATACAATTCAGGGACAAGCAGACGTAACCGAGTATCGTGTGTCGAGTAAAGTGCCTGGCCGTGTGCTAAAATATATGGTAAAAGAGGGCGACTATGTGCATGCGGGTGACACTTTGGCTATACTTGGAGCTCCTGATGTGGCAGCTAAGCTAACACAAGCACAAGCTGCAGAGGATGCCGCAGCAGCACAGAGCCGTAAGGCTGAAAAGGGCGCACGTCAAGAGCAAATAGCTGGTGCTTATGAAATGTGGCAAAAGGCTAAGGCTGGTGTCGACATAGCTGAAAAATCATATGCACGTGTAAAGCGCTTGTATGACCAAGGAGTGATGACAGCACAAAAGTTGGACGAGGTGACCGCACAGCGTAATGCTGCAATAGCTACCGAACGTGCTGCCAAGTCGCAATATGACATGGCCAAGAATGGTGCTGAACGTGAGGATAAAGAAGCTGCAGCTGCTTTGGTGAATCGTGCTAAGGGTGCTGTGAACGAGGTAAACTCTTATATTAAAGAAACGGTGTTGATAGCTTCGGCCGATGGCGAGGTAACTGACATATTTCCGCAAATAGGTGAGTTGGTGGGTACGGGCGCTCCCATCATGAACATAGCTTTGATGAATGACATGTGGGTAACCTTTAATGTACGCGAAGATCACCTCTCAGCCTTTAAAATGAACCAAACCGTGAAGGCTACTATCCCTGCGTTGAATAATAAAGAAGTAACCCTTAAGGTGTACTATATGAAGGACTTAGGCTCATATGCAGCGTGGAAGGCAACTAAAACCACCGGGCAGTATGACATGAAGACCTTTGAAGTAAAGGCAATGCCTGTGGCCTCAGCAGCAGGTGCTACAGTGCAAAAGGTGGATGGTTTAAGACCAGGGATGAGTGTGCTGCTTGTTACCAATAAGTAAATCAACTACGTGTAACATGAAAGTAGGAATATGGGGAAGAGAGTGGCTGAGGCTGTCAAGGGGCGGCATCTACATTTTTTGCATGGTGTTAGCTCCGCTCTTTTGCTACTTCTTCTTTACATCACTAATGAAGCAAGGTTTGCCTGAAAACTTACCTATGGGATTGGTCGATGAAGATCATACCACTACCACGCGTAATTTGGCACGCAATCTTGATGCATTTCAAATGAGCAACATAACGCAAGAGTATGCTAATGTGACTGATGCTCGTAAGGCTGTGCAAAAGGGTGACATATATGGTTTTTACCTCATTCCGCATGGCACAACTAAGCAAGCCCAGTTGCAGCGTGTACCTACGGTGTCGTTCTATACCAATAATTCGTATCTTGTGGCAGGCTCATTGCTTTATCGTGACATGCGCATGATGTCAGAGTTGGCATCGGGGGCAGCTTCGCGCACCGTGCTATATGCCAAAGGAGCAACTGAACGACAAGCTATGGCCTACCTGCAACCCATTGTGATTGACATGCACGCGGTAGGTAACCCTTGGCTTAACTATAATGTTTATTTGTCTAACATCATTATTCCAGGTATGTTGGGCATATTCATCTTTATGGTAACTGTTTATAGTCTTGGTTCTGAATTAAAGTTTGGCACGGCTGATGATTTAATGTCATCGTCAAATGATTCAATCATAGTGGCTCTCACATCTAAGTTGTTGCCCCACAGCATCATCTTTTTGCTCATGGGTAGCATTTATGTGTTCTTGCTTTATGGCTATTTACATTTTCCGTGTAATTGTGGCATACCACGCATGTGGTGCGTGATGGCCTTGTTTGTGTTAGCATGCCAGGGCTTGGGAGTGTTTATGTTCACAATGTTGCCTACTTTACGCATGGGGTTATCGTTTGCCTCATTGTGGGGCGTTATCTCGTTTAGCATTTCGGGCATGTCATTTCCAGTTATGGCTATGCACCCCATACTGCAAGGTCTTTCTTACCTCTTCCCTTTGCGCCATTATTATTTGCTCTACGTAAATAGTGCACTCGATGGTTATTCTTTAGCTAATGCTTGGCCATTTGTGATGAGTTTTGTGGGCTTTATGTTGTTGCCTTTACCTTTCTTAGGTAGACTAAAAAAGGTGATGAAAACCTATGCTTATGAGCCTTAACATCCATTAATTACAACTCGATATAGCTTATGTTTAATATCAGACAGGCTTTTGCTGATTTCAACTACATATTTCGTGAGGAGTTGAAGACAATTATACGCGACAAGGGTGTAATTATCTTTTTCTTCCTTGTTCCATTAGGTTATCCGTTGCTTTACACCTTTATTTATACCAATGAAGTAGTGCGCGATGTGCCTATAGCTGTAGTTGACGATTGCCGTTCTGCGCAGAGTCGTGCCTACTTGCGTCATATTGATGCTACACCTGATGTACACATTATATCATACTGCGCCAATATGGGCGAGGCTAAACAACTGATCAAGCATCGCAACGCTTATGGAGCCGTTTACATTCCGCGCGACTTTACTGACAAACTAAATCGTGGTGAACAAGTGTATGTGAGTGCATTTGCCGACATGAGCGGTATGCTTTATTATAAAAGTGTGCTGACGGCTAACACCAATGTGAGTCTTGCTATGAATGCCGACATTAAAGTGAAACGAGCTGGCGGAACTACCATACAGCAAGATCAAGTGGCAGAGCATCCTATTAAATATGAGGAAGTGTCGCTCTACAACCCACAAAATGGTTTTGCCACCTTCCTTATTCCAGCTGTGCTGATGCTTATCATTCAGCAAACTTTGTTATTAGGAGTAGGCATGGCTGCAGGCACAGCGCGTGAGCATAATGCTTTTCGCAACTTAGTGCCAGTTGAACGTCATCATCGTGGATTGCTACGCATTGTGATGGGTAAAGGTTTTGCTTATTTGCTGGTTTACATACCGCTCACCATCTACATATTGGGCGTGGTGCCACACTTGTTCCGTTTGAACCAAATAGGTAATCCTTGGGACATATTATTGTTCGTAACCCCCTTCTTAATAGCTTGCATATTGTTTAGCATGATGGTAAGTGCCTTTGTGCGCCATCGTGAAATGTGTATTATGCTCATCGTATTCACTTCTGTCCCTTTGTTATTCATTTCAGGACTCTCGTGGCCAGGTAGTGCCGTGCCCAGTGTGTGGAAGGCTATCAGTTATGTATTCCCCTCAACATTTGGCATAGATGGCTTTGTCGCAATCAATAACATGGGAGCTGACTTAAGCGATGTAAAGCATGAGTGGTATATGCTTTGGATGCAAGCATTTATATACCTTATAGCTACTTGTGCCGTTTACAAGGCAAGTATTACGCGTGCAAGGCAACGTGTTATTGAAAATTGGCGAAGTAAATAATGGTCATAAAAGAAGGCGAAAGTCAAGAACAAGTTGCTTGTTCTTGACTTTCGCCTTCTTAGCTCAAATAGTTGGATGATTTTACTTAAGTAGGTTTCAAAATTATTTTTATGTTGAAAGAGCATTAACGGGATGCGGATGTTTTCTTCATTCGAATGTTTCTGTCCCTTCCCGATAACGGGGAAAACGAAGAGGGGAAAGCTCTGGCTATGTGATTGAGCATGCAGGAAACATCTGCGCCCGAGAATGTGCTTTCAACGTGAAAATAATGTCTATCGATAAAACAAAATTATTTTGAACATCTATTTATAACGCATCCAGCGAATCATCTCTTTCAAACTGGGCTTTTTACCATACATTAATATGCCAACGCGATAGATGCGTGCGCTGCACCACACAAACAAGAATGAGGTGGCATATAATATGATGAGTGAAAGCGCCTCTTGCCAAAGTGGCACGTTAAAGGGTATACGCACCATCATAACGATGGGCGATGTGAGCGGGAATAAAGATGCCCAAAAGGCCAATGGGCCATTGGTGTTTTCAGCAGAGCCCATAGCAGCATATAGCCCAAATACCATGATGAGTATAATGGGCATCATAAATTGTGACGAATCCTCTTGCTCATTAACTGAAGCACCAATGGCAGCAAAGAAGGAAGCGTAAAGTAAATAGCCGCCAATGAAGTAAAGCACAAAGCAAATGCCTATTTCCATGTAGGGTAGGTTCACCAATGCTGAGAAAATCTCTTGCGACTCGCTGGGAGCCATTGCTTGCATGGCTGCAGGTGATGTGGCTGCTTGCATGCCAGCCATGCCCATTGGCTGACTTTGTGCCATGTCGGCTCCTGATAGTCCAAAGGCAGTACCAGCTACCATAAGTATAACGGCCAACATAATGCCCCATATGGCTAATTGCACAAATCCCACAAAAGCTATACCCACAATTTTGCCCATCATGAGCTGAAAGGGTTTTACGCTCGACACCATGAGTTCAACAATACGGTTCGATTTTTCCTCTACCACACTCTGCATGACCATGCCACCGTATGACATAACAAACATGTAAATCATGAAGGTGAAAATAAAGCCTGCAGCAATGGCAATGTTGGTGTCAGACGATGTAGTGTCGCCATCAGCATTGCGCTTCATTGTTGGAATGTTGATTTCGGCTTGTACATCGTCAATGATTTTATCAAGTCCTTGAATGCCAGTAGCGGCCAGTTTGTCGTGCCGTACTTGCTCGTTGAGCACATTGCTCACATATGAAAGTAGACCTGCAGCTACCTCATTACGTGAGTAAATGGTTACCGCCTTAGGATTTTTAACCAAGTCGGCACGTATGTCAATCACGGCCTCATACTCCGTAGTATCGGTGTAGTAGGCTTTATTGTCGGGGTCGCTAATAGGAACAAAACGATAGGTAGCATCGTCTTTAAACAGCCCCACATACTTATTAGTACTATCGGCCACAGCTACTGCCTTTTGGTCATTGTCTTTAATAGATGATAGCCAAATAGGTACAAAAACCAATGCGGCAAATATGAAGGGCATGAGAATTGTTAAAATGATGAATGACTTCTTTTTAACCCTTGTGAGGAATTCTCTTGAGGCAACTAACAAAAACTTATTCATGGCTGGCTACGGTTTTCAAAAAGATTTCTTGCATCGATGGTAATTGTTCGCTGATGGAACGTGGCTCAATGTGGGCTGATATGGCAGCAAAGAGTTCTGCATTGCTGAGCTGTTCACTCTTTTGTAAAGTGTAAATGTGGTTATTACCTTGAGCTCGGCTTGATAGCAGCGTGAATGCTCCTTCAACGCTTTGCAAATGCGAGTCATTCGACACCACTTCATACACACCTGAGCGGAAACGTTCCTTGATATCATGTACATTACCCGAAAGAACCACCTGTGAATGGTTGATAAGTGCTATTTCGTCACACACCTCTTCAACCGATGACATGTTGTGTGTTGAAAAAATAATGGTGTGACCCTTATCGCGCAATTCAAGTATTTCACGTTTTAAAAGTTCAGCATTCACGGGGTCAAAGCCCGAGAAAGGTTCGTCAAAAATAAGCAAAGGAGGTTCGTGCAACACGGTAATGATAAATTGCACCTTTTGTTGCATACCTTTTGATAGCTCTTCAAGTTTTTTGTTCCACCAAGGCATGATGCCAAACTTTTCAAACCACATTTTGAGTCGTTTTATAGCTTCTCCTCTTGAAAGTCCTTTAAGTCGAGCCAAATAAATAGCTTGTTCGCCTACTTTCATCTTTCTGTAAAGGCCGCGTTCCTCTGGCAAATAGCCAATGCGCATTACATCGTCGGGGCCGAAAGCATGTCCGTCAAATATAACCTCTCCGCTATCAGGAGCAGTAATGCGGTTAATAATGCGTATGAGTGTCGTTTTACCTGCTCCATTAGGGCCAAGTAGTCCAAACACTTTGCCGCGTGGCACATCAATGCTCACATCGTTAAGTGCGGTGTGTTCGGCATATCTTTTAATGATATGTTGTGCTTGTAAAAATGAATTTTGCATATTGATGGTGTTTTACATAGTGTGTTATTTTACAGCTTCAACGCTGTAATGAGCTTGTTTAAGCAAATTGAGCAAACCACGTTTGCCGGGTAGGTGCAGGCAGCCCACAGCCACAAATGTGCTCTTGTCTTTCATAATAGCTGGCAATGCCTCGGCCCAATTTTTGTTACGTGTGTAAATGAGTGCATCCTCTTCGGCAGGTGTGGCATCACAACTATTGTGCATTTTTTCTTCGCTTATTTTCTCAATAGCTGCCATGTCTTGCGCGTAGTAAGCCTTAATAGTACGTTTAACAATGTTCAAGTTATAATCAATGTTGTCAATGGTGCACATGAGTTGCTCAGCTTGTCGGGGTAGTGGTGCACCAAAGAGTACATTCATTTGATAGTCAATGGTTTCTAATCCGCCCACATGCTTTTGTTGTGAAGCTGCGACCTTTTGAAAATAAGTGTCAAATTGCTCTTGGGGGTTGTAGGCTTTTTCTTCTTTAGCAAATAGTAGTACTTGCAAGGTTGTGTTCAGCGCTGCGGGTTTCAATTGTTTAACCGATGCCATTAAAGGTTCGTTTAGGTCAGCACCCATGTACTGTTTTAAAAAGGCATTTAAACGTGTTAATTGTTCAGACGTTAAGTATTTGTCAAGTGTTTCACCAGTAGGCATCGTCATGTATTGCTGCATTTTTAAGGCTGCAGACATGTCTTTGCTTAATTGCATCATGTCAAGTTCGCCATACACTTGTTCGCATTGGTTGAGTGCATCTTTTAACCCTTTTATTGAGTCAACAAATTGAACATTGGCTAAGTGATAGGTACCTATAATGTACGACGGCTTGCTGAGGCCATTGCCCGTAATTTTGTATAATAGTTGGGCTTGAGCGCTAATGGTAATGAACAAAAGCGATAATAGTGAGCAAATAAATCTTTTCATAGCTTTTTTTAAAAAAATATACTCATCAGACGCTTACAAGGTTGTTTTTGCTACAAGCAAAAGCTATAAAAGTAATGTTGTGAGTAAGCGTCTGATGAGTTGATGGCTTGAGTGGCGTTTTATTCAATCTGATTATTCTAAGAACCTTTCTTGAGTGCAAGAGCGTTAAACTTCGGTTTCGCCTTCAATAAAGTTCTCCATAAACATGTGTTCACCATCGAACACAGCATAGGTGAATTGTGAAATCCAATCGCCCAATATGAGTAAGCGTGTGCTACGTGTGAGCATCAAGTCAAGCTCAATGTGGCGATGCCCGAAGATGAAATAGTTAATTTCAGGATGTGTTTTAAGATATTCTTTAGCAAAAATAATAAGTGCTTCATTTTGTTCACCCTGATAAGGTGGTTCTTGCCCATCTTTGCGTTTCATGCGTGAGTGGCGAGCCCAAGTCAATCCAAAGGCAACTCCCCATCGGGGGTGGAGCATTGAAAACAAACGTTGACACGTTTTGTTATGAAACACAGAACGAATCAATTTAAACTTATTGTCGTGTGAGCCTAATCCATCGCCATGAGCTAAGAAAAACGTTTGTCCGTGCAACTCTATCACTTCATTTTGTCGGTGTAGCACCATGCCGCATTCCTTTTCAAAGTAATCGTGCTGCCAAATGTCGTGGTTTCCAATAAAGTAGTGTACTTCAACACCCAGGTCGGTAAGTTCGCTTATTTTGCCGAGCAAACGTGTGTAGCCTTTAGGCACCACGTTTTTATACTCATACCAAAAGTCAAAAATATCGCCCATCAAGTAAACGGCTTCAGCCTTGTGCTTAATGCCGTCAAGAAAGTTGACCAAGCGTCGTTCTTGCATGCGTGGGTGTGCAATAGCCAAACTGCCTAAGTGTGCGTCCGACAGAAAATAAATGTTACGGCGCTTGATGTCGTCATTCATGTTGTTTTGATTCATCATATATAAAAGGTAAGGCGGTTGTAAAAGTTACATAAAGCCCAATTCAAGTTTGGCCTCTTCTGTCATCATGTCTTTGTCCCATTCAGGTTCAAACACAAGCGTCACTTTAGCATCCTTAATGCCTTCAATGCCTTCAAGCTTTGTGCGAACGTCCTCCATTATAAAGTCAGCAGCAGGGCAGTTAGGAGCTGTAAGCGTCATGTCTACTTCAAGCACACCATCATCGTGCAAGTCAATGCGGTAAATCAGTCCCAAGTTGTAAATGTCAACAGGTATTTCGGGGTCATAAACCGTTTTTAGCACGTCAACAATGCGTTCTTCTATCTTCAGTTTTTCTTCAGTAGTCATTTTAGTAAAGTTGATATATGTGTTGTGTTAAATACGTCCTTCGTCTTGGTAACTATAAAAACCATTATCGGTAACAATCACGTGGTCAATTAGCGTAATGTCCATCATCTTTGCTGCTGTTTTTACTTTCTCGGTCAATCGGTCATCCTCTCTGCTTGGCTGTGTGTTGCCCGATGGGTGGTTGTGCACCAAGGCAATGTGAGTGGCATTTGATAGCAAAGCCTCTTTCAATAGCGTGCGTATATCTACTACCGTGCCTGTTATGCCTCCGCGACTCAGCAATTTTGATGCAATAATATTCAGACTTTGGTTGAGCAGCAGCACGTGGCTCTCTTCATGAGGCAAGTCCTGCATCTTGGGCTTGTAATAGGCATAAATGTCTTTAGAACATTTCACCTTTCGGCGCTGCTCATTTTCACTACCGCGGCGCACACCTATTTCGCAAGCTGCTAATATGGTGATAGCTTTAGCTGGCCCCACACCTTTGTATTGACAAAGTTCTTCAATCGTTTTGCGACCTAACTGTGTGAGGCTTCCTTCGCAATCGCCTATAATGCGTTGCATGAGGCCCACTGCATTTTCGTCCGTATTGCCCGAACCTATGAGAATGGCTAATAATTCAGAGGTGGTAAGAGCCGTTGCACCATGTGCAATAAACTTTTCGCGAGGACGGTCGTCAAGAGCTAAGTCGGTAATGTTCAATTTCATACACCTTAATGATTCCTTGGGGGTATAAGTAGGTGTTCAATGTGAAAATACTATCTATTGATAAGATGTTTTTTGAACACCAACTTAAAAGCCACAACTGCAGAGAAGATTGCGGTAAAAGTTCTATTTGTAAAAGTTCTTGCGAAAGGCATCGAACTCACCTTTGCCTAATACGCAACGTCGCCACCAAGCACGCCAAAAGCCTGAACCATAGCCCCATAGTTGAATGTAGGCCGCGGCCACAGCTAATAGTCCTACGTGCAAACTATGTTCTTGTCGTGTGGCATCGGTCATGATGATGAGTGCAAAGAGTAGAAAAGGCAACAGCATAACCCACCAGTGAGGGCAACCCAATAAGCCTGCTACTATGCTGAGCACTATGAGCAATGCGCAGCCTAAAGTAAAAATAGCTGGCAAGGTGTGCACCAACTTAAGCGTACCTGGATGGCGCTTTGACAAGTTGATGCGTGCAATGCCAGAGTTGTGTACTTGCTTAAAAAACTTTTTCAAGTCGGTGCGGCGTTTGTGCCACACCCAAGCTTCGGGGAATAGACGGCACTTGTAGCCAGCTTTAAATATGCGTGTCGAAAAGTCAATGTCTTCGCCAAAGCGCATTTCGCTGAATCCATTGAGCGCATTATATACCTCACGGTGCACCCCCATGTTAAACGAACGTGGGTAAAACTTGTCCATCTTCTTTTTGCCTCCTCTAATGCCACCTGTGGTGAAAAAAGAGGTCATGGCATAGTTAATGGCCTTTTGCATAGGTGTAAAGTCCTTATGTGCGCGGTCAGGGCCACCAAAGGCATCACATGGTTGCGCGGATAATTCGGCATCAACGGCAGCTAAGTAACCTTCAGGCAGCACCACATCGGAGTCAAGAATCAGCACATATTCGCCCTGTGCCCGTTCTACACCATAGTTGCGTGTTTGTCCAGGCCCAGAGTTAGGCTTATTATAATAATGTATAGGTAGACGGTCAGCGTAATGGCTTACCACGTCTTTGCAAGGTAGGGTAGACCCATCTTCAACTACCACCACGTCAAAGTTGTGTAACGTTTGTGTTGTAAGGCTTTGTAAAAGCTCTTCAACTTCATTGGGACGATTGAATACGGGTATGACAAAAGTGTACTTCATGTAGGCAAAGGTAGTAATAAAATGGTATTTAATAAAGCGTTTGATGCTTCAAAAGTGACTAAAAATACACGTAAAGTGATGGTTAAATGCTATTTGATTAGATTTTAAGCACATCTTATCCTTTAAATCGTATCTATTAAATGCTCGCACAGGCAATGTAGGCTTCCTCTTTAGCATGCATAACGTATAAAAGTATTACCTTTGCTTCGTGAAGGTGACCTACGATTGGGTAAGGTTTAATATCCCGAACGCATCCCGAATGCATCCCGAATGCATCTCGAACACTTTTCGAATGCATTTCGAACCTAATGATACATTAAAGAAAGAGCACAATGAAGTACCCTCTGATAACAAAGACATCAACGTTTGACGCAATTATACTTTGTGATGGCGATTATCCTGTTCATGAAGTTCCTTTGTCAATATTGCAGCATGCCTCATATTTGTGCTGCTGCGATGGAGCTTTGACCCATAGTATAGCGAGCGGATTAACCCCACAAGCTGTTGTGGGCGATGGCGACTCTTTGCCTGCCATCTATAAAGAAAAATATGCAGATATCATACATATCGTAAACGAACAGGAAAACAATGATCAAACTAAGTCAACGCTCTATTGTCAAAAGCAAGGGTTTAAGCAAATAGCCTACATAGGCAGCACGGGCAAACGTGAGGATCACACTATAGGCAATGTTGTACTATTGGCTCATTATTATGCTGACTTTGGGTTACAGGTGACCATGATTACCGATTATGGCTATTTTGTGGCGGCAAGCGGTAAACAACGTTTTCAAACATTTGCGGGGCAACAAATGAGTATTTTTAATATAGGTGGTTGTACGCGTTTTTTAGGCAAAGGACTGAAATGGGCACCCTATGCTTATGCTGCTTTATGGCAGGGCACCTTGAACGAGGCGGTAGCTGATGAAGTTGAACTTGATGCTGACGGAGTGTATATCGTGTATCGCACCTTTGGAGTCAAGGGCAAAGGAGCATAACTAATCAAGGTGGCGTAAAAAAACTCCTATGCAGCCATAGTTGAGCAATAGTTGTAACATGATAAGCGGTCTTTGTTATCGTTTTATTTGTAGGCTGGTGTTAGCAATATGTATGTTTACGGCTGAATAAGTATGAAAAGTTGAACACAATTTTGGGTTGTTGCATAAAAGTTAGCAACTTTGCAGTGCAAAAGTAAAAAATGCTTTTGCAGGGGTGCTACCGCAGTTGCGGATGCTGAGATTATACCCTCATAAGCTGAACCGGGCAATGCCGGCGTAGCAAAAGAGTTGTCTTGACAAAAGAAGCACGTGCTATAATTTGAGCCATTAACTCATGCACCTATAACTAAAGGTGTGGAGGTTCTATGTGTGCCTTTTGTCCCCCAGTTGATTTATTAACTAAAACAACTGTTCTTTCAAAACACAATGAACAAAAAAATGTTGATGTTGGCTGCTTTAACAGCCAGTGTGATTAATGTTGCTCCCGCACATGCTAGCGTGAAGAATGAAAAAATCAATCATCAGTTAACAGCTAAGGCTGATACATCAAGCGTAAACTTACAAGCAGCACAAGTGGTTTCAACCCGTGCAGGCAAGCATACACCTATGGCTTACAACAACTTGACAAAGAAGAACCTCGCTGCCGTAAACTATGGTAAGGACGTGCCTTTCTTGTTGATGTTTACGCCTTCTGTTACAGTGACTTCTGATGCAGGTGCTGGTATTGGTTATTCAAGCATTCGCGTGCGTGGTACGGACCCCAGTCGTATTAACATCACAGCCAATGGTGTGCCCATTAATGATGCAGAGAGTAGCCAAGTATATTGGACCAATATGGGCGACTTCGCTTCGAGTGTAGAAGATATGCAGATACAGCGTGGTGTAGGTACTTCAACCAATGGTGCGGGTGCTTTTGGTGCAACGATTAATATGCAGACCGAAAAGATTGGTGCAAAGCCCTATGCAAGTGTTGACCTCTCAGCTGGTAGCTATGCAAGCCATAAGGAAACTTTCCGTTTTGGTTCAGGACTCTTGAAGAACCATTGGGGCTTCCAAGGCCGCCTCTCTCACATCGCCAGTGACGGTTATGTGAAGCGTGCTACCACTCGCCTTGATTCTTACTTCTTGCAAGGTGGTTACTTTGGCGAGAGTACAGTCGTAAAGTTCGTTACATTTAATGGTAAAGAAAAGACTTACCATGCTTGGAACTATCCCTCAGTATATGAAATGGAAATGAATGGTGGTCGTCGTTACAACTCATGCGGTGAGTACTATGACAAGGATGGAAACGTACATTATTATAAAGACCAAAGCGACTTCTATCACCAGCAGCACTATCAACTGTTGTTGAACCAAATCATTTCGCCCACGTGGAAGTTTAATGCAGCGCTGCATTATACCAAGGGCTTTGGCTATTATGAGGAGTATAAGAGTGGCCGTAAGTTAGGTGAATACGGTTTGGTGTCACCTTCAAGTCCTGACTTCAAGACAAAGACCGACTTAATTCGTCAGAAGTTGATGGACAACGACTTCTATGGTGTGATTGGTTCGTTCGACTACGACAATAAGAGCAATCTCCGCGCTACGATTGGTGGTGGATTTAATCGCTACGTAGGCGACCACTATGGATTGGTAAAGTGGGTAAAGGATACGGAGAAAATTGACGAGTTGTTGCCCAATCATCAGTATTACTTCAACAAGGGTAAGAAGAACGACGGCAATATTTATGGCAAGGTAAGCTACGAATTTACTAAGGGCTTGAGCGCTTATGTAGACTTGCAGTATCGTCACGTTAATTACGTAAACGAAGGTCCGACCGATAACTACGATGGCACAACGCAGTGGGTGCTCGACATGGAGCAAAACTTCGACTTCTTCAATCCGAAGGCAGGTCTGTTCTATCAGATCAATAAGAACCATAGCGTATATGCCTCTTACGCTATGTCGCACCGCGAACCGACGCGTAATGATTATGAGGACAACCTCAACCAACACCTTAAGGCTGAGCGCTTGAACGATTGGGAGTTGGGCTACAAGTATGAGAGCGAGAAGTTCTCAGCAGGCGTTAACTTCTACTACATGACCTATCGCGACCAGTTCGTCTTAACAGGCGAGAAGAACGAGATCGGTGAGTTTATTGCTCGCAATGCAGGTGAAAGCTACCGCCGTGGTGTAGAAATTCAAGCTGCTTGGAGTCCTGTGAAGTGGTTCCGTTGGGATGCCAACGCTACTTGGAGTCACAACCGTGCGAAGGATTGGACGGTTACACTCAATGACGGCAATGTGGTAAGCCTTGGCGATACACCGCTTTCATTCTCACCGAACTTCATCTTTAACAACATCTTCACCTTCAACTATGCTGGTTTCCGTGCCGCATTGACGAGCCAGTACGTAAGCAAGCAGTACTTGTCAAACACTGGCTTTGACTACTACGTAAGTGAAGAAGAAGACGGCGACCACAAGGTGAGCATGGTATTGAAGCGCCACTTTATAACCAATCTTGACCTCTCATACACCTTCCGCTTGAAGGGCGTAAAGAGCATTACCGCAGGTTGCACGCTTTACAACCTCTTCAGTGCGAAGTATTTCAACAATGGTTGGACTGCTCCCGAGTACAAGCAAGTTGACGGTAAGGTAGTTGCCTACACCGAAGGCGACCGTTACGAAACAGGTTATGGCGTAAGTGCTCCTTTCAACGTTATGGGACACTTGAGCATCAACTTCTAATTCTCTTTAGTTGACAAGTTGACGAGTAGACGAGTTGACAAGTAAGTTAGTTTTTACAAACTTGCTTGTCAACTCGTCAACTTGTCAACTCGTCAACTTGTCAACTCGTTAACTTCAAAAAATGCAATATCTTGATTTTATCACCACCCTTTTAGGCTTGCTATACATCTACTTAGAGTATCGCGCAAGTATTTGGCTATGGTTAGTAGGCATCATTATGCCTGCGCTCGACATCGCCTTGTATTGGTCGCACGGACTCTATGGCGATGCCGGAATGGCCACCTATTATACGCTGGCAGGCATCTATGGCTACTTGGTGTGGACGTTTGGTAAAAAGCGTAAGGCCAATAACGAACTCTCAGAAAAGGGTGAACTGCCCATTACCCACATGCCCGCTCGCCTTTACTTGCCCTCCATGTTGTGTTTCTTTGTGCTTTGGGCGCTGACATGGTATATATTAAAATATTATATGCATTCAACCGTACCCGTGCTTGACGGTTTTACCAATGCACTGAGTTTCGTAGGGCTTTGGGCCTTAGCACGTAAGTATGTGGAACAGTGGGTGTTTTGGATAATTGTTGATGTGGTGTGCTGCTATTTATATATCGGTAAAGGCATTCCCTTTAAGGCAGGCCTTTACGGATTGTATGTAGTAATAGCCGTGGCGGGATATTTTAAGTGGAAGAAAGAGAGCATTTCAAAAAAAAGTAGTAATTTTGCCGTCAAATCATAAGACAATAAAAAACAACATTTACTCCAATGATTAAATCACAAGACATCAAAAAGGGTACTTGCATCCGTCTCGATGGCAAGCTCTACTTCTGCATTGATTTTCTTCATGTAAAGCCCGGTAAGGGTAACACCATTATGCGTACCACTTTGAAGGACGTTGTTACAGGCCGTGTGCTTGAGCGTCGTTTCAATATTGGCGAAGCACTTGAAGATGTTCGCGTAGAGCGTCGTCCTTACCAGTACTCATACGCTGAGGGTGATCAGTATCACTTCCTCAACCAAGAGACTTGGGACGATGTAATCATCGAGAAGGACCTCATCACGGGTGTTGACTTCATGAAGGAAGGCGACGTTTGCGAAGTGGTAAGCGATGCTTCAAGCGAAACCATCCTTTTTGCTGAAATGCCTGTTAAGACTCACCTCAAGGTAACTTACACCGAACCAGGTTTGAAGGGCGATACTGCTACTAACGCTACTAAGCCTGCAACACTTGAAACAGGTGTTGAAATTCGTGTACCTCTTTTCATCAACGAAGGCGAAGTTATTGAGGTTGACACACGCGATGGTTCTTACCTTAACCGTGTAAAGGCTTAATAAATTAGCAAAGCAGCTTAGTTAGTAAGCAATGATGTGCAGATGTTTGAATGTGTTGATGTAACCCATTCATACATTTGCACATTTTTTTTAAAGGGGGGTACAATCAAATAACTTCCATTGTTCATAGCGTTATGCAATGGGTAACAAGCACCTTTATCTATCATGAAAGTAAGCATTATTATTCCCGTTTATCGCACAGAACACACCTTAGCACGTTGTGTTAATAGCGTGTTGGCGCAAACCTATGGTAACTATGAAGTCATATTGGTTGACGATGGTAGTGACGATGGCGCTCCAGCCCTATGCGATGCTTATGCACAACAAGATGCGCGCATTAGGGTCATACATCAACCCAATGCCGGACTCTCGGCAGCTCGTAATGCGGGTGTTGAGAATGCTAAAGGTGAATATATATGGTTTGTTGATTCAGATGACTTTGTTGCAGCTGACACTTTAGCACAAGCGCTTCAAACTTTAGAACAAGCCCCTCATGATGTGTCCTTTGTTGAATTTCCCGTAATGGTGGCCTATGGCAATGCGCAGCGTCAACATCCGTTGCATTTAACCAAACAACGTTACACCGACCCTTGGCAGTGGTGGTTCGTGGCTGAGGGGTATACGCATTGTTATGCTTGGAACAAACTATTTCGACGTTCGGCCATTGGCGCACTAAGGTTTGAACATAAAGTGTTTGAGGATGTGTTTTTCATGCTCCCGCTATTGAACCAGGTGAAGGCATTTGCCACAATGAATAGTGGCCTTTATTATTATTGCAGCAATCCTAACGGAATAACAGCGAATGAAGGCACTCATTTGCTCGATTTGCTCGAAGCACATGTGCGTGTGTTACATCAATTACATTGGGCAAGGCCACAAAGTGTAACCCAAGCCGACTTTGCTCGTTACTATGCACATTTACTTAACATTCAAATTGATGTGTATGAGCGTTGCGGAGGTAAGGTTTTGCTGAGAAATTTGCCAGTAGGACACACCCCCAAACTCTTGTTGCAGCGAATTTTAGGAGTCAGAAGAACTTGTTGGCTGATAAACTTAATACGTAACATATGTCGACACAACCACTCATAAGTTTTATAATACCCGTTTACAATGTACCCGATGTAATGCTTAAAACTTGCTTGCAGAGCATTTTGAGCTTACAATTATCAGCGGCAGAACGCGAGGTGATAGTGGTGGATGATGGTAGTCAGCATGATATAACACAATCATGGAGTGATGACTGGAAGCAAAGCATTGTGCTCATTCACCAGGCGAACCAAGGACAGAGCAAAGCACGTAATGTGGCACTCGATGTAGCACATGGACAATACATTCAATTTGTTGATGCCGACGACTATTTGCTACCAAACATTTATAATGCCATCATTCAGTTTGTTAGAACGCATCCCACTGATGTTTTCTGTTTCAGCTTTACACGTAATGTGCAAGCCCAATTGATGAACATTGCTCCCCAACTTACAACAGGTGTTAACTATGTATTGCACAATAATTTGTGTTCGGCTCCTTGGTGGTATCTTTACAATCGTTCCACTTTTGAGCAACTACGTTTTATTGAGGGTATAGTGTTTGAGGATGTAGAGTTTACAACCTATGTGTTTTTAAATGCACAACGGGTATATGTAACCCATGCGCAGCCTTATTTCTATCGTTTGCGTCAAGGGTCAACTACAAGTAAGCAAACGCGTGAAACTTACATCAATCGCTATTTGCCTATTTCAGAGCAAATACTTTATCGCTTGCAACAGACGAAGGTTACGCATGGCCAAAGTGCTGCCATGCAGCGTCGTGTGGCGCAGCTCACCATGGATCATGTGTATAACGTGATGCGCTACACGCATAGTGTGAAGTTGTTAAATCAAACGCTAACGCGATTTAAGCAACGTGGCTTATACCCATTCCCTAATGCGCGTTACACACGCAAGTACACACTATTCCGTTGGTTAGTGCAATGCCCCATCACACGCATAATGATGACCTACCTACTTTTTAAAAAAGGTTGAAATGAAAATATTGCTCATAGGTGAATATAGTAATGTACACTGGACATTGGCCGAAGGCTTACGACAGTTAGGCCATGAAGTGAAGGTGCTATCGAATGGCGACTTTTGGAAGAATTATCCACGCGACTATTCATTGGTGCGACACCTTACTCCATGGGGCGGTGTGCAGTATATGATTCAGTTGCTGTGCTTATTGCCTCGTCTGCGTGGCTACGATGTGGTGCAGCTCATTAATCCCATGTTTTTAGAGCTAAAAGCAGAGCGCATCTTTTCCATTTATCATTACTTGCGTAAACACAATCGTAAAGTGGTGATGGGCGCTTATGGCATGGACTATTATTGGGTAAAGACAGGGAGCAGCGCAACAAGTCCTTTTCGTTATGGCGATTTTAACATGGGATGCGCTCAACGCACAAATGTTGAGGCTGAAATAGAGCGTAAGGATTGGTTAGGAACGGCAAAAGAGCATCTTAATAAAATGATAGCAGCCAATTGTGATGCTATTGTGGCGGGACTTTATGAATATTGGGTTTGTTATCAGTTAGCATACCCTAATAAAACAACATTCATACCCTTCCCTATACATTGGCAACTTGACACTCGCCCAATACAATATTATGATACATCACGCAGGTTACGCATATTTATAGGTATCAGCAAGGGACGCAGTGTGTATAAAGGCACCGACATTATGTTGAAAGCGGCAGAACACATTCGCGACAAATATCCTAACAAGGTTCAGCTCTTGATAGCAAGGGGGGTACCCTTTGCACAGTATTGTGAAATGATGGAGGGTAGTGATGTTATATTAGATCAGCTCTATAGCTATACGCCAGCCATGAATGCCCTGCAGGCTATGAGTCGTGGCATAATATGTGTGGGAGGTGGTGAACCTGAAAATTATGACATACTGAATGAAACGGAGTTGCATCCTATAGTTAATGTAACTCCTTCGTATGAAAGTGTATATGAACAGCTTGAACAATTAGTACTCCACCCAGAACGCATACGTATGCTGCAAGAGCAGAGCGTAGCTTACGTTCATCGTCATCACGACTACATACAAGTGGCTAAACAATATGAAGCTTTGTACAAAAGTCTTTTCTACGAGTAAACTACCGCTAAGTATTTAGCTTAGCGGTAGTTTACAGAATCCACCTTATTTGTGTGAAATTTTAGAACTTGAAGCCAAGTGTTATGTATCCAATGTTCATATTGGGCATATCGTTGGTGCGTGAATTAACGTAACGATAATGTGCTCCGAATGAAAAACCAATGTTGCGTTGCTTATTCCTAAAATAGAGTTCTGCACCTACATCACCATATCCTTGTTTCCATGAAGATGAACCAATGCTGCTACCTCCTGTTGCTAACACATCAAGAGCAACAGTGTTTTTAGTTGAGCTGTTAATGGTGTTACCTATTAGTCGATAGCCCAAGCCACCTCCTGCAAGTACGGCTGATTTGTAAGTTTTAGATTCGTCATGGAGCGCATAAGCTACGTTTAAGTCAAGTAATAGCTTAAAACCCGTCAAGACTTCATAGCTATAGCGATTGTTAATGAAAAGCGGATAATAACCTTTGGTGCGAAAGCCTGCACCTGTTTGCAAACTAATGCCAAAGCGGTCAAATGGTGTAATTGTTTTTTTAGAAACTTTGGTAGAATCATTATCTGCAGCTATAGCCGAAAGACTCATTGCAAAAACCATAAAAGCTAAGATAATCTTTTTCATTGAATATATTATTTTATAGGTTGCTAGGTGTATGTGTTTCTAAATGCAAATGTAAAAAAAACTGTAGTACGTACAAAACGTTATTGCAATAGAACTTATTTTTACACATGTATTCCGCAACCTTTGCTTTTTTATTCAAGCACTAAAAGTTCGATAGATGGCCATGCGCCTAAACGATAGGGTACACCCCCACCAATGCCTGTTGACACAAAGAGTTTTTGTGTGCCTTCATGATAAAGGCCACCCCATTCAGGCATGAACCACGCAGCAGGCGAAAAGTGTCCTACTTGCATTTGTAATGCGTGCGTGTGCCCTGATAAGGTAAGGGCTATTTGTTCATGTTGGCCTACTACACCATGTCGCCAATGCCAAGGGTCATGGCTTAGCAACAATGTGCATGCTTGGGGTGGAATGTGCTGTATGGCCTGTGTTAGCTTGCCACGTTCAGGAAATGGAGGTTTACCAATGTTTTCAACCCCTGCCACATAAAGGGTGTCATTGCCTCGCGTTATAGCTTGATGTTCGTTAAGTAATACTCGCCAACCCATGATGCGCTGCATGCGTATCAATCGCTTTACCTCAAGAGCTTGCTGCTGTGGGCTAAGGCCTGGATGGTACATGCAATAATCATGGTTACCTAATACTGATAGGACTCCATCATTAGCTTGTAAATGGCTGAGTATGCGCACATAGGGCATAGCTTCGGCCGATGCCGTGTTAACCATGTCGCCTGTGAACACAATAAGATCGGGGCGTAGGCGGTTAATGCTGTCAACCATGGCTTGCATAATACTGGTGTCGCCAGCATAGGTGCCAAGGTGTATGTCGGATATTTGTACTATGCGGTAGCCTTTGAATGCACGGGGCAGATGGTTTACTTTGATGGTATGAGGTACTACTTTGAGTGAACGCCACCCCCAGGCTGTTCCGTACACTTGTATCGCAGCCATAAGTACAGCCATAGTTAGGGCTATGGTTTGAATATATTTTTGTCCTGTGGGCCAATGCCATGTAATGCCATGTCCAATGGCATCGACTAATACAAACACAAGCTTGGGCACTGCAATGCATATCATGAGTATGAAAGCTAATTGCATGAGTAGTGATATGCGTACTTGGCAAATGAGTAACAACATGCAGCCTAATGTCATGATGGTTGGTAGCAGCACAAGTAGAGTGCGCCATATGCCTGCTTGTAAACGTGTAAAATTCCACCACAAGTAAACGTCGGGTAATATTAAAAACAGTAGTAGTAGAAAGAAAAATCGAAACATGTGTGCAAAGTAGTTTTGGAGTAGGGTAGAAATGCTCTTTGTAAAGCGTTTATGTATTATTGGTGGGCTTAGTGAGCATATATATGGTAATAAACAAGTAAAGGATTAAGGGCTGCTTTTGTTGTTAGTGAGCAAAGCCTCTTAATCCTTTTTCTGTTTTGTTCATTGAGTTGATGATGGGGGGAGACCCCTTACCACTAATGTAAACTTTATGACGATAAGTATATTGGAAACTTTATTTTCGATGTTGTTGTTCTTGCCACTTTTCGCGTGCGAACTCTTGCATATCAGTTACCTTATCTTTTTCGTCAACAATTTCGGTACCAAGCATGGTTTCAATAACATCCTCCATGGTAACTATGCCACGAAAACAACCATATTCATCAATGATGATAGAAATGTGTTCTTTCTTAGCCAAGAGCTTTTCCCATATTTTTGAAACGTTATCGCTCTCTTGAAAGGTGAGAACCGGACGAATGATATCTGACAAACGTAGGTCGAACTTATCTTCAGATAGCTTTTCGAGTATGGTTTGACGAAGCACATACCCTTTAATGTAATCGTCATTCTCCTCATTATAAACGGGAATGCGTGAGAATTGGCGGTAAGCATCGTTTTGGTAAAACTCGCGTAGTGTCATGCTCTCTTCGGCCACCTCTGCCACCGAACTGGGAGTCATAATGTCGCGAGCATTTACATCGTCAAGTTTTAGCAGATTTTGAATCATGCTATTTTCTTTCTTTTCAAGCACCCCCTCTTCAGCTCCTACGGTAACCATAGCCGACACTTCTTCGCGGCTAACTGATGTTTGTTTTTTGTTGCCTGAAAAGATGTGTGTGATAAGTTCAGACATGAGTACCAATGGATAGGTGACAATTACCAATACATGAATAATTCGTGCACAAGGAATGGCCATCTTTCGCCAATATGAGGCACCAATGGTCTTAGGTATAATTTCAGAGAAAATAAGTATTAGCAGGGTTAGAATGGCAGATGTTATGGCAAAGAACTGACTGCCAAATATAGCTTCGCTCTGTGCGCCAACCCCAGCAGCACCTACGGTGTGCGATATGGTATTGAGCGAGAGTATGGCTGCGATGGGTTTGTCAATGTCTTGCTTGTACTTTTTTAGTAGAGTTGCACCTTTACGACCTTCTTTTTCAAGCATTGACACAAATGACATTGGTGCTGATAGCAGTACCGCTTCAAGAATGGAACATAAAAATGAGATGCTTAAAGCACCCAATAAATAGAGGAGTAATAGCCCCATGGAATGTGGAATTAGTTAGACAAATGCCCTGTCCCACATCATTTTTAGCAGAATGTGTGTGCGGATGCTTGCTTGTGTAGTATGTTTATGGAGTAAGCTTTCGCAGGGAGCGGTCAAAGAGTAATGACTGCGTTTTTCGATATTTTGTGCAAAGATAGTGCAAACCGAGCGCAATACAAAATAAAAGGCTGAAAGTCTTTTATTTTTATTGCCGAGGTGCCGCCTATCTTCGCGGCAGCAAAGTAGTGCAAACCGAGCGCAATACAAAATAAAAGGCTGAAAGTCTTTTATTTTTATTGCCGAGGTGCCGCCTATCTTGGCGATAGCAAAGTAGTGCAAACCGAGCGCAATACAAAATAAAAGGCTGAAGATTCTATATATAACGCAAAAAAATCCGAAGTCTGTTGTAGACTTCGGATTTTATAAGAGGTAGCACACTGTGTGCTAAGAGTTATAAACGCTTATTAAAGGCCGTAACCAAAGGCGCTGATGTAGTTGTAGAACACACCGCCCACACCGCAAATAATTACACCTAAGGTGCAAAGGGCAAGAGCTACACGAGTGTAACCATCGCTCTTGAATGTGGCGATAGGGTTGTCATTGGCCTTGATGTACATAGCTTTAACAATCATCAAATAGTAGTAGAGTGAAATAACTGTGTTAGCCAAGGCAATGAATACCAACAAAGGATAACCAGCCTTGAATGCTGCCATGAACACAAAGAACTTGCTGAAGAAACCAGCAAATGGAGGAATACCAGCCAATGAGAAGAGGCAAAGCGTCATGAGAAATGCCAACTTAGGATTGCTCTGGTAGAGTCCGTCATAGTCGCTGATGTTAATCTTACCACTATTTTCTTCAACCGTAGTCATTACGGCAAAGGCTCCTAAGTTAGAAACCATGTAAACTAACAAGTAGAATACAAGGGCAGTCATGCCTTGAGCGGTGCCGTCCATAATAGCCAATACCAAGTAACCTGCTTGCGAAATGGCTGAGAATGCCATGAAACGCTTCAAGTTATTTTGGCGAATAGCAAAGAGATTGGCTATGGTGATAGAGGCAACAATAATCCAATACATGGCTGTGTTCCAACTATAGAACAGGTCACTCTGTGCAAATGCCTTCATCAAAATAGTCATTAACACAAAGGCAGCAGAACCCTTTGAAATGACACTTAAGTAAGCTGTAACAGAAGTGGGAGCGCCTTCGTAAGTATCAGCTGTCCAAAGATGGAAGGGAACCAAAGATATTTTGAAACCCATGCCACCAATGAAAAGAATCATACCAAAGATGCTCAAAAGCGAACCATCAAGTTGTGCACCTATTTCGCTAAAGTAGAGTGTGCCTGTTGCACCATAAATGAGTGAAACACCATAGAGCAAAAGAGCACTTGAGAAAAGAGCTAACAAAATGAACTTGGCACCTGCTTCAGCACTTTCAAAACGTTTTTTGTCGAAGGCGACCAAAGCGGTAACGGGTACAGAGGCCATTTCGAGTCCGATGAAGAACATTAAGAAATGTCCGCTTGACATCATAAAGTACATACCGAGCAGAGTAAAGAGTGTGAGCATGTAAAACTCACCTTGCTTTACGAGATTCTCTTCGCGGCTCAACCATTTGTGTGCCATAAGGAACACTACAATGGTACCCACGTTGAGTACACTCTTCATGATGGTCATCATAGGAGTGTATTGGTACATGCCACCAAAGGCACTTGTACTTTCAGCTCCGCAGCAAGGCAAGAGGTTAAGCACGGTGTGAATGGCAAGCAATGCTACGGGCAAAGCTGTGTTGTATACACCTTTCCCGCTCTTTTTGTCAGGACACATGAAGAGGTCGGCAATGAAAAGTATAACAATCACAGCCAACAATGATAACTCCTCATGCATATAGAGAAATTGAGAATAATCCATTGTTTATGAGTTTAATGAGATTAGAGGAAAGGATTGCAGCTTGCTACTGTGCCAGCTACTGAATGTATGTGATTTACTATAGGTGTTACGCCTGTGCTAATCATGTCGCTTACCCACAGCGGTGCAAGGCCAAGGCCTGCTACGGCTAAGATGAGGCAGATAACAGCAAAGCGTTCATCCCAAGTAGCATCGGTGAGCTTGAGGTGATGTTCGTTGGTGCATGTGCCATAAAGAATCTTGCCTACAACACGCAAAATGTAAACTGCGGTGATAACGATAGAGCAGCATGCTGCAATGGTAAGTACTCGGTGGAAGGTGTCAGCGTTTTGGAATGAACCTACGAAAATTGTCATTTCAGCAATGAAGCCTGAGAAACCAGGCAAACCTAAGTTGGCCAAACCTGCAATGATGTAACCTACTGAGAGGAAAGGCATGATACGCATTAAACCATTCAGCTCGCGAATGTCGCGGGTGTGAGTACGACCATAAATCATACCGATGAGAGCAAAGAAGAGGGCAGTCATAAGACCGTGGCTCAACATTTGTAACACAGCACCCGTACAGGCTGTTTGGTTCAACATCAGTATGGCAAAGAGAACCATACCACAGTGTGAAACTGATGAGTAAGCGTTGATGTATTTCAAGTCAGTTTGTACACAAGCTGAGAATGCACCATATACTACAGAGATACCAGTAAGGATTAAGAAAATCCAACTCAACTCGTTAGCAGCCTCTGGCATCAGATACATGGCAATGCGGAAACAGCCATAACCACCTAATTTCATTAATACACCTGCATGAAGCATTGACACAGCTGTTGGGGCTGAAGCGTGACCATCAGGTGACCATGTGTGGAAGGGGAATAAAGCACCTAATACACCAAAACCAATAAAGGTTAAGGGGAACCAAATGCATTGTTGAGCAAATGGTATGCTGTGTGCACCATTCAAATGATTGGCTATTTCGACAATGTTCATGGTTTGTCCACCTGCACCATAAAAGATGCCAAAGATGCCACACATCAAGAAGGCTGAACCACCCATGAGCATAAGGGTAAGTTTCATGGCAGCATATTCCTTTTTGCCTGAACCCCATACACCGATAAGGAGGTACATAGGAATCAATGCAATTTCGTAGAACATGAACATGGCGAACATGTCAACTGAAATAAAGAACCCGAACACACCTAAGCTCAATAAGGTGAACCAAAGGAAATATTCCTTGGTAAGAGGCTTGAGTTGCCATGAGGCAAATGTACCCGTGAAGACGATAACAGATGAAAGTAGCAACATGGCTACTGAAATGCCATCAACGCCTACCGAATATTTGATGTGAAGTGGCTCAAACCAATTGAACGAAGCTGTGTAAAGCATTTCGTCAGTGGCTCCTGCTGCACGGTCGCCGAGGAAGGTTATGGTTAAATAGCCTGCTAATACAAGCAATAGTGAGCTACCTACTACCATCACCGCACGTACGCCTTTCACATCTCTTGCCAGCCACAAACCGAGTAGCATGACAAGTGGAATCAATACGAATAATGATAAGAAATTCATTGTTTTGTTTCTTTTGAGTTTAAGAGTCTAAGAGTTTATAAGTTAAGAGTATTGTCTTTATGCATAGAGCATGAATTTTAACTATTCAACTCCTCAACTTTTCAACTTGTATATTATGCCAGCGCTGCAATTGCTAATACAATCAAGAGGCCGAGCAAGTATACATAAGCATAAGCTTGTACAGAACCACCTTGCAAACCACGGATGCGGAAGCTAAGAGCATTGGCACCCCATGCCAGGAAGTTGAAGAAACCATCAATGATGTGACGGTCAAACCAAGCAATGGGCTTTGAAATGTGTGCAAAGATAATGCGGTGTGTAATGTATTGGTAAACTTCGTCCATGTAGAAGCGCTTATAAGCCCAACGATGGAGCTTGCCCAACTTTTCGGCAAGGGCATCGGCTTGTGGCTGACGCTCGCCCATGTACATGTAGGTGGCTAAGAAAATAGAGGCTACTGCTATGATAATGCTTGTGCCTGCTACGTTCCAGTCTAAGTGAATAGTATAGGCTTGGCCATCGGCACTGACAAAGTGGCCAAATGGGATGAAACCTGCTACGCATGTAACAACAGCCAAGAACATTAAGGGGAAGGTCATTGTTAATGGAGCCTCATGAGGAGTGTGCTCAGCATGCAACTCTTTGTTCTCCGTACCCCAGAATATGCCGTAGTAAAGGCGGAACATGTAGAAAGCTGTCATGGCTGCTATGGCTGTCATAATCCAACCCATAGCTGGCATGTAGGCAAAGGCTGCTGTTAGAATTTCATCTTTTGAGAAGAAACCAGAGAAAGGAGGTATGCCCGAAATGGCTAAACATGCTATCAAGAAGGTGATGTGTGTGATAGGCATGTATTTGCGCAAACCGCCCATGGCCGACATTTCGTTGCTATGAACAGCGTGAATAATACAACCAGCGCCTAAGAATAACAATGCCTTAAACATGGCATGTGTGAACAAGTGGAACATTGAGGCCATGTAGCCTAATGAACCTACGTGTTCATGTCCAGTAACAAATTCGGTGCAAACACCTAATGAAACCATCATGAAAGCAATTTGCGAGATGGTTGAGAAGGCTAACACACGTTTAATGTCGCTTTGGCAACATGCCACTGCTGCTGCATAGAAGGCAGTAAATGCGCCAACCCATGCTACTATGTGTAAGGTGTTAGGAGCGTAGTCAATCCACAAGGGGAAGAGACGTGCTATTTGGAACACACCTGCTACTACCATGGTGGCAGCGTGAATAAGAGCAGACACAGGGGTAGGACCTTCCATTGCATCGGGCAACCAAATGTGCAAGGGGAACATGGCACTCTTACCAGCACCACCAATGAACATAAGGAATAAAGCCGTAGGCAACATGAACGCACCTTGTGCAAAACCCTCTTGGTTAAATTCGAATCCGAATGAATGGCAGTAGTAACCATAGATAAGGATACCAATTAAGAAGAACAAGTCAGCAAAACGTGTTACGATAAATGCCTTCTTGCTGGCTGCAATGGCTGCCGGTGAAGTGTAGTAGAAACCAATGAGCAAGTAAGATGAAACACCTACCAACTCCCAGAACATGTACATTTGGAAGATGTTGGTGGCAACTACCAAACCAAGCATTGACATGGTGAAGAGGCTGAGGAAAGCATAATAACGTTGAAAACCACGTTCACCATGCATATAGCCGAATGAATAGATGTGTACCATGAGCGATACGGTAGAGATGACAATTAACATCATTACCGAAATGGGGTCGAGCATGATACCCATGTCGAAGCTGAGTCCCTTTACAAAGAAGGGCAGCCACTGAAAGTTGTAGGGCATGAGTGTGGGTAACACACCTTCTGCCGTACGCGGTGTTTGGAAAAAGTATTGGTAGGCAGTGTAATATGCCATGGCGGCAACTACACCTAACACTACAGTACCAACCAATCCCGCTGCTTTATGGCTGAACCATTTTCCGAACACTCCGAGCAGGAGGAACGAGAAGAATGGCAGCAAAAGAATAAGAATTGTATAATCCATTTGTTTATTTTGAGTTTAGGAGTTTAAGAGTGCAAGATTTTTGTGAAACCTGCTTTACTCTTCAAACTTTTCAACTTTCTTTGTTTACCACTTCATCTTCTCAAGTTCATCCACCTGAATGTTTTTAATCATGCGGTAGATGTTAATCATGATGGCAATTGCAATGGCACTCTCAGCAGCCGAAATGGCAATAGAGAAGAGTGCAAAGAAATAGCCTTCATAACCATCGGGATAAAGCATACGGTTAAACACAGCGAAGTTCAAATCGGTTGCGTTAAGCATCAATTCAACCGACAATAGTATAGCCAAAGTGCTGCGGCGTGTCAAAAAACCGAAAACGCCTGCAAACATCATGATGGCTGAAATAATCAGGATATATTCTATCTGAATCATAATTGTTTGATTTAGTTGAGAGTGGGGGCGCAGATATTGTATGGGCTTGTGACCTTAGGTATCTTAGAAACCCTTCACTCAATAGTTCCGAGGCCATAATCATTAGTTATAAAAGCCTTGAAACATGTAACTTAAAATTAGCGTTTGCGGGCTATTAACAACGCACCTACAATGCAAGCGAGCAAAAGGACACTGACAGCCTCAAAGGGTAGCAAGTATCCGTTGTCGCCTGATGAGAGCATGTTACGGCCAATTGATTCGATGGTGGTAACTTGACTTGCTGTTTCGCTTGGAGCCGTAAGGATGGCTGACTTGAAGTTGTGCGAAAGCACTACCCAAGCAAATGTGAGGAAACCTACGAGCGAAAGCACAAAGCCCCATGAGGCATCTTTGATTTTACGCTTAAAGATTTCTTGATCCTTGGCACCCTCTGTAAGCAAGATAGAGAACACATACAACACGATGATGCCGCCTGCATAAACAATAACCTGCGCAGCACCGAGGAATGTGTAGCCCATCAAGAAGTACATACCTGCAGTGCCCAATAGCACAAAGAACAAGTATGTGGCAGCACGTACAATGCTTTTAGTCAACACTGTTGCGATTGACGAAAGCACCATTAGCACGGCCAGGATGACAAACATGATGTTTTGTGAATTCATTTTTCTTTTGTAAGTTTTAGAGCTTAAAAGCTTTTAAGCATAGTCGCAATTTATTATCTCAGCTTATGTTTATGTAGCATATGCAGTGTCTTACTTCTATGCTTTATGTCTTTTAAACCTTTCAACTATAAAATATTATTTCTTTTCTTCAACGTGGCTACCAGGGTGGTTAAGCACCTTAACCAGCTTTGAGCGGTCGAAAACAGCGTTTTCGTAGCTTTGGTCAAAGGTGATAGCACCATGTGGGCAGGCACGTGTGCAGAGCATGCAGAACATGCAGCAACCTAAGTCATACTCATACTTAACGAGGCGTTTTTTCTTTTTGCCATCGGGTGTTTCGTAAAACTCGCTGGTTACCTTGATGCTACCATTAGGGCATTGCATCTGGCAAAGTCCGCAACCCACGCACTTATGCTCATTCTGCTCATTGTGAGGCATTGTGAGCGAACCGCGAAAACGATCAAACATTTGGTTCGTATCACGGTTTTCGGGGTATTGCTCGGTGATTTTAGGAGTAAAGAACTCGCGCATGGTTGTTTTCAAACCCGTGCCAAGGCTCTTTAATCCGTCAACGACACCGCCTATATAACTTTTTTCTTCCATTGTTTAACGTTTTGAAGTTTTAGAGTCTAAAAGTTTAAGAGTTGAGAGGAAACTTCTTGGCTACATAAACTTCTACACTTTTCAACTATTTACTTAGAACGTCCATCCCATAGCTACGCAAAGAGCCATGAGAATGAGGTTTACCATGCTAAAGGGTACAAGGTATTTCCACTCAAGCGAAAGTATTTGGTCAATACGCAAACGAGGGAAAGTCCAACGCAACCACATGAGCAAGAATACTACAAAGAACGTTTTACCAATGAACCATACAGCGCCTGGAATGTAATCCATTACACCATTAAAGGCGTCAAGGCCGTAAATGTGCAAAGGAGCCCAACCACCTAAGAAGATGGTGCTTGCCATACCTGCACAAATAAAGAGGTTCAAGTATTCAGCCAAGTAGTAATAACCAAAGTGCATACCAGAGTATTCGGTGTGATAACCAGCGGTCAACTCACTTTCGCACTCGGGCAAGTCGAACGGACCACGGTTACACTCAGCATTGCCTGCAACCAAGTAAATGAGAAAGGCAATGATAGCTGGTATATGTCCACGGCAGATGTTCCAACCATTCAAATACTGATCATTACAGATTTCGCTGAACGACATGGTACCTGTTAAGCAAATCATAGCTAACATGGTCATACCTATTGATAGCTCATAGCTGATGATTTGTGCACCACTACGCATAGCACCAATAAGAGAGTATTTGTTGTTCGAACTCCAACCAGCAAGCAGAATACCTACTACACCGATTGATGACATGGCAAGGAAGAAAAATACGCCAACGTTAAAGTCTATAATTTGCGCACCTTTGTTCCAAGGCAGACATGAGAAGGTGACCATTGAAGCAGTCACAACGAGGAACGGAGCCAAGTTGTGCAAAAAGAGGTCACTCTGTCGCATACTGATAATCTCCTTTGTCAGCATTTTGAATACATCGCTGAACACTTGGAGAAGGCCCCACTTACCTACACGCATTGGGCCAAGACGGCATTGAAAAAATGCACATATCTTGCGCTCCATGTAGATGAGGGCTATGGCAAACACGGCATACAGGGTGATGATGACCAATGCTACAAGAATGCTCTCGGTTAAGATAGCACCCCATTCAGCAAAGCCACATGTACCCATCAAAAAATTGTGTAGCCAGTTTGTAACTAATGAAAAGTCAAACATTTGTTATAATGAGTTTAAGAGTTTATGAGTTTAAAAGTTTATGAGGTTGTCTTTACTTGTCCCACTTTCAATTTCCTTTTTCAAAGCACGAAGCATTTTTTGATATTCCTGCTACATTGCATCGAAGCCAAATCATCGTGTTTTTAGGAATGTAACCTTAATCATCAGCAAGTATTAACTGATTCATTGTCTCCATCAGCGAGCCATGAGCTAAGCTAATAAAGTGGATGAGTTCTTTTGTACCTAATCTGCGCACCTTCTGAAATGTAGAATGGGGTAGACAAGGCTGCACGTTGAATTTGTGGAAATAGAGCAGAATTTATCTCGATGAAAATCTCTTGCTTTTTGCCACACCTTCAACTTTTTAAAAGAAAATATAGGGGACATCCATAAAAATGAATCAATTAAACATTTCTCTTAACTTTTAATCTTTTAAACTTTTCAACTTAAAAATTATCTGTCAATATCAGGTACAACGTAATCGACAGTACCACCGATTGTTATTAAGTCGGCTAACATGTTGCCCTTGCAAGCAGTGTTCATTACGGCTACCAAAGGTAAGCCAGTTGAACGATAGTGCAAACGATAAGGACTCTTGTCACCCTTACTCTCAATAAACACACCCATTCGGCCACGGCTACCCTCTACTTCGCTATAGAAAGTGCCTACAGGAAGCTTGATGATAGGTTTCATCTTTTCCTGATAGTTACCCTCGGGAATGTTGTCAATCAGTTGCTCGATAATGTTGAGGCTCTCCTTAATTTCGTCCAAACGAATCATGTAGCGGGCAAATGAATCACCCTCGGTGCGTACAATCTCGTTGAACTGAACACGGTCGTAAGCAGCGTAAGGACGAATCTTACGCAAGTCGTTATGCCAACCTGAAGCACGACCCGTACCACCCGTACAACCGAATGATATAACCTGCTCCTTGGTCAAAACTCCTACACCCTTTGAACGGTTCTGGAAGATAACGTTACCTGTAAAGATATCGTGATACTCTTGAATATTCTTGCGCATAATCTTGATGAACTCCTTTACACGCTTTTGGAAGTTGGGGTGAATGTCATACATTACGCCACCAATGGTGTTGTAGTTCAAAATCAAGCGACCACCACAAGTTTCTTCAAAGATGTCGAGAATCTTTTCACGATCGCGGAAAGCATATAGGAAGGCAGTTGTAGCACCCAAGTCTTGGCACAAGCAGCCAAAGAACAGAATGTGAGAGTCGATACGTTGTAACTCGTCCATAATCGTACGAATTACTTGTACACGGTCGCTCACTTCAACGCCCATAGCTTGCTCAATGCACATGCACAATGCATGACGATTTTGCATAGCGCCTAAGTAGTCAAGACGGTCAGTCAAAGCCAACGTTTGTGGGTAAGTCATGCTTTCGCTAATCTTTTCCACACCACGATGAATATAACCTAACACAGGGTCAACCTTGCGAATCATCTCACCCTCTAAGTCAACACGGAAGTGAAGCACACCGTGGGTTGAAGGGTGTTGCGGACCAATGTTAACCACATAGTCATCGGGACCAAAAATTTGATGCTCTACCTTATTAACTGTGCCATCCTGTTGTAACTGATATTCATAAGTTACATCAGCTAAAGGCTCGTTAGTCATATGCTGCGGGTCAAAGGGATTATCCTTTTCAGGGTCGTTATCCTTACGGAAGGGATAGCCAACCCAGTCCTCACGCATAAACAAACGTCGCATGTCGGGGTGGTTAGTAAAAATAATGCCGTAGTAGTCATACACCTCACGTTCGTAAACGTTGGCAATGTCCCAAAGGTCACAAACCGATGGAATCATAGGATTCTCACGGTCGGCTACTACACATTTAATGCAAGCCTGTTTGTGGTTTTTGGTGTTTTCAACCTGATAAACCACACCAATGCCGTCTTCCAACCAATCCTCGCCTGTAAGGTTGAGCAAAAAGTCCATGCCCTCCTCATCGTGTAGGCGCTTCATTTCAGCATGCAAGTTAGCAGCTTCTACGATTTTAGGCTTAAGTTCATTAACGGCAGGTTTAGCAGGAGCAGCGGCAGGGCGAGCTACTGCCTGACGTGCAGCAGGCTTTTGAGCCTGTGCTGTAGCGGGTGTTGCAGGCTTTTGAGCCTCAGCACCTTGTTGGTTTGCTGTAGGATTCAATTCTTCGCTCATGCCTCTTCCTCCTGATTATAAATGGTTTCTTCTTTCTTCTCAGCAGTAACCTTGAAGGGATCCTTCTGTTTGCGGTTGGTTGTGCCAAAGAAGTTTTCAACTTTCACAATACGCTGCAATTGCATCATACCATAAAGGAATGCTTCGGGGCGTGGAGGACAGCCTGGCACGTAAACGTCAACAGGAATAATTTTATCCACACCATTCAACACATGATATGACTTGGTGAATGGACCACCTGAAATAGAGCAGCCACCAATAGCTACCACATATTTGGGGTCAGCCATTTGGTCGTAAAGGCGGCGAAGCACAGGAGCCATTTTAGTAGTAATAGTACCACACACCAAAATAACATCGGCTTGGCGAGGAGAGTTACGTGTAACTTCAAAACCAAAGCGTGCAATGTCATAACGTGCAGCACACACGGCCATAAATTCAATACCACAGCATGAAGTAGCAAATGTTAGTGGCCAAAGAGAGTTTGAACGGCCCCAGTCGATGAGGTCGTCGAGCTTGCGCACAATAATGTTAGCGCCGCCCGCATTGAGTTCTTCAACGAGCTTTTCATAAGTCTCGTTGTCCTTGAATTCCTCGTAAGGAATCGACTTGATTTTTGCTCTTTTCATTGCCATTTCAACGCTCCTTTCCTCCAGGCATAAGCTAAGCCCAGAACTAAAATAAACAGGAAGAAGAGCACACTCAATAAGCCCGCAGGACCAAATGAGCGCATAACGACGGCCCAAGGAAAGAGGAACATCGTTTCAACGTCGAACATCAGGAACAGAATAGCAAACAAGTAGTAGCCTACACGGAATTGCATCCATGAGCGTCCGCGTGTAGGTATACCACATTCGTAAGCCTCCTCCTTCTGAGCGTTGTAGCTTCGAGGCGAAATCAGCTTAGCCAATATCGTCACTACGCCTACGAACGCTAACCCTGTCAGCAATGCAGTGACAAATAAGGTAAAGTTCATAGCTCTTTAAATGTTATTGTTAATAATGTTGTTTGTTTCTCTTTAGCTCATGGTGGTGTGCATTCACGCTGTTTACATCGTAGGCCTTATAACGATGTCAACTAATAGCCTTTGTCCTGTCTGCATAGGCTGAACACTCTTTTTAGTGTAAAACATCGCAAAGCCTATCTATTAAATAGGTATATGCATGCCATCATCAAGCTGCAATTAACGAAATGTACGATTTCAAAAGGTCTTGCTTTTGTGCGTGTGCAAGACGAAAAAATCCGCATCACCGAGGGTATAGGGCAACCCTTGACGTGCGGACACAAAAAATCAGCGATCGGACACACTTGTCCGCCGCTTTAAAATGATTTTTACCAGTTGTGCACTTCATGAGTGCACTCACATAGCAGCCCTTTTTCACGTTGTTTCGTCTTTTGCGTGTGCAAAGTTAGTGCAAGGTGAGTGAAGGACAAAACGAAAGTCAAAAAAACTTTTATTTTCCTTGCTAAGTGAGTGCTCTATACTTAAGTATATGTTCAAAATTATTGCTGTCCGGTAAAAGTCTAAAGCACATTGTAATAATGCTTTTGCCCTTACAGGGCGCGACTGCTCCGACACGTGATACCCAGGGTGTCGCTTCGCTTGCCCTGGGCTATGTGCTCCATTGGGCCTTCAGCCCGTACTTGCACATACACTTCTACTATACACAAGCACTTATGGTACAACCACCTCGGTGCTGCCTTCAGCCCGTACTTGCACATACACTTCTACTATACCGTAATTAGCAACGAGACTGTGCATTGGTTCTAACATAGCCTTTCTACCACGAGCATAGAAATGGGCACTATGATTTTAGCAAGTGCGGGCTGAAGGCCCAATGGAGCACATAGCCCAGGGCAAGCGAAGCGACACCCTGGGTATCACGTGTTGTAGCAGTCGCGCCCTGAAAGGGCAAAAGCATTAAAACCTGTCATGGAC
>ERZ506772.9-NODE-9-length-62764-cov-64.7904_pt1 | contig 62764 bp, 48 predicted proteins | sample MGYA00513185_ERZ506772 | MGnify/ENA metagenome assembly ERZ506772 | reverse complement strand
CGCTGGATAAGCTCGCTGAACAGATCAACGCTCCTATCATCGCAGCGGATGCGACCAGCGTTGAGGATTTGGAAAAGGTATTCACTGAGGCTCAGGAGAAGCTCGGTGGCAAGATTGACTTCGTGCTCCACTCTGTTGCTATGAGCCCTAATGTTCGTAAGCATCGTACATACGATGATCTCGACTACAATTTCTTGAACAAGACTTTGGATATTTCTGCTATCTCTTTCCACAAGATGTTGCAGGTAGCCAAGAAGTTGGATGCTATCAATGAGTGGGGTTCTGTAGTAGCTCTCACTTACGTAGCTTCTCAGCGTACTTTCTTCGGTTACAACGATATGGCTGATGCCAAGAGCATGCTTGAGAGTATCGCACGCAGCTTCGGCTACATCTATGGTCGTGAGAAGCACGTCCGCATCAATACCATCTCTCAGAGCCCTACAGCAACAACTGCAGGTAAGGGTATCAAGGATATCGCGAATATGATGGACTTTGCTGACAAGATGTCTCCACTCGGAAATGCAGTAGCAGAGGATTGCGCGAACTATTGCGTAATGATGTTCTCTGACTTCACCCGCAAGGTAACTATGCAGAACCTCTTCCACGATGGTGGTTTCTCATCTATGGGTATGAGCCTCCGCGCCATGAACCAGTATGCTAAGGATATGGCTCCTTACGAGGATGAGAATGGTAAGGTTATCTACGGATAATAGAAAAACAAGGAAAGGATGATACTCTATATATCATCACATCTATTCATAATAGGCAATATACGCTCATTCCTGCAGGGAAAGAGGTGTATTGCCTATTTGTTTTGCGACTCACACCGAACGAAGTAAGCACGTGCGTCGAACGACGCACGCTCTCACATCGAACGATGCACGTGCTTACTTCGAACGATGCACGGCGCATAATACATAGACTTTGCACTATATAAATAGTTATCTTACGCTGTTGGAATATACGACTTTGATACTCATAAAGCAAGTAATTAGAAATTTAAGCAAGTAAACATAAGATAGGAAGCGTATGGATTCATTGTTTTTACTTCAGTTTGCCTGTTTCATCTTCATGTTCATCAATGCCTTCATCGTGGCACTCTCCTGTCTGCATGTAAGATGGAAGAACAAACGATACGAACGTTCAAGATGGATGATAGCAGCAGCCATCACAGGTCTGGCGATACAATATGTGATACAGATGAAGTTCGGATTCCGTGCCATAGACGATGATCTGGGGGCGGTGATCAACATTCTCATCTATACCCCTTGCTTCTCGCTCATCTGCATGGGCATCTATAATCTGGAGACCACCCGTGCCAACCGCAGGAAGATGTATCTGGTGTGCGGTGCCATCTATGCCGCCATCATCCTGATCTTCTGCGTGGGCGTCAGCCTTCACCAAAGTCTGTATATTAGAGAAGAACTTTATCTGATGCTGGTACTGTTTTGCGTGAGTGTATCCTATTGCATATATATGATTATACGGGAGATGAACAGGCGCAGGAAGATGCTGGAAACGATGGCGGCTACGGATATGTTGCCCTACGTGAGATATTCACGAGCCAGCATATTCATCCTCTGTCTCCCGGTCCTTGTCTTGCCGGTAGCCATGTTCTCTACCACCTTATTATATATACTGGCTCCTGTGGGGCTGATGGCACTGCTGTTCTTCAATCTTACATTCATAGCCCTTGGCAGCAATTACATTCCTACCGAAGAGCTCCTGGACAAGGAAGCGGAAAACAACCCTCCATCTGAAACCGGAAATGGGGGGGGCAGAGGAAAATTCTGACATACAGCAGGATCCTGCGGATGATAAACCAAGGCAATTGCAGATTATTTCTGATGAACGCAGGAACTTTATCCAGCAGAGCCTGGATGCCTGGTGTGAGAATCAGGGCTACAAGGACTGCAATGTGAATATGCTCACACTTTCCCACACACTCTGCATTTCGAAGAACGAACTGAGTCTGTTCTTCGACCAGTGTCTGCATTCCAATTTCAGAATATGGCTCAGCGAGATCCGTTTCAATGCAGCCAAGAAGATGATGCAGGAGAATCCCGACTACAGCAACGATATCATTTCTGCCGAGTGCGGATTTTCCTGCCGCACCCATCTCTACCGCATCTTCAAGACCAAGGCAGGGTGCTCGCCTACAGAATGGAGAAAATCTACCAAAAAGGAGTAGCATTCCTAGGAATGCTACTCCTTTTTGGTAGGAATGCGACACTTTTTTAGGGGAATGCGACACCCTTTTTCAGTGAAAAACACTAATTTTGTGGCACGAAAGAAATATTTGAATCTTATACTATCAATCAAGATTTGGCTTTCCGAATCATCATTTCGGAAAGCTTCTTATATATTCTGAAGTAAGCAAATGAAAATAATGTAGTAAGTAATGACAATAATGTAGAGTAATATGATGAATCGTTCAACGACACAGATCAGATTACTGGTTGCTGTGCTTGTTTCCATTCTTTCCTTTTCCTTTGCGAAAGCGGAAGCCAGCGATAGTAACCTGCCAGATTCCAAAGGATGGTATCTGGGCGTGGATGGCGGATTGCCTTTCGGCTTATCCACTTTTTCCAGTTTCGGACATGACAAGACCCACCTGGGCTGGGCTGCCGGCATCTATGGCGGCTATCGTTTCAACCCCATTTTCTCAGCAGAACTCTCTGCCAGATATGGAGAGGTGAACCTGTCGGCACAAGACTGCTGCGTGGAGCGCAACTACTGGCTGGGCAGCGACGGCATGCTCTACAAGGCAAGTGTCCTGGGCATGGATAGCTGGGAATATGCCCAACTGAAAAGCCATGTCAGGATGGGCTGGTATGGTGCAAGGGTTCACCTGAATCTGCTGGGGCTGTTACGCAATACCGCCCACAGCCGATGGACTGTAGCCGTATCTCCTCATCTCTATGCAGTGACCACCTGCGCAGATATCCAGACCCTGGCAGATCATGCCGAGGTGATGAAAGGCTCTACCCGCTGGCACCTGGGCTATGGAGCCAGCTTGCAGGCTGGTTACCAGTTGACCTCCAATCTTAATCTGGGCATCTATTCCGGTTTGACACGCCTTTCAGGAGAGCGTATGGACGGAATGCCGGAACATCTGCACAAGAACAACTTCGTATGGGAAAGCGGAATCAGACTGGGAATCAGCTTCTCAAAAAAGAAAAACAAGATAGTTGAAACTCCATCAGTTCCACAAACGGAAGTTCTACATCAAGATACCATTCTTTCGGAGAATGTCAATCAGAAAGAAAAAGAAACGGTGGATAAGGCTGAAACAAAAGTTGTTGAACAGGATATTAAAGAACCTGTAAAGGTGACATTCCCTGTCATCTACTTCAGCTTCAACCGCATCACCATTCGCCCAAGCGAGGTTTCCAAGCTGAAAAGCATCCTCCATATATTGAAGGAGAATCCTGAAATGAAGGTGACGGTGACTGGCTGGTGCGACACAAGAGGCAGCGTGGCTGTCAACAGACGCATCTCCCGCCAGCGAGCACAAGCCCTGAAGACCTGGCTTGTGAAGAGAGGTATTGCAGCAAGCCGCATCTCGGTAGTAGGAAAGGGAAGCGACGCTTCCAGAACTGCCCCAAAAGCCCGCCGAGTAGAGACTACAAATCATCATCAGTAACCCATAAAACAAGATAGAAAATGAGAGCAAAAAGAAGATTTAATATTGGGTTATGGGTGCTGTTATGCGTCCCATGCCTATTGGCTAGCTGCGATCATGATGTCCATGATGGCGAAGGGGATGGAGGCTTGTCGGTTTCGCTTGCCTGGGCTGATGAAGCTGATGAGGGCACAGAAGTGAAGGACGTGAAGACATGGATCGTGAATGCCACAGACGGCACGCAGGTGGCGCAAAGCCAGCATGGCAGTGCGCAGGAAATGGCAAAAGAGCGATATGACCTGCCGGAAGGTAACTACCGCATTCTCACCACCACCAACCTGGTGGATCCGTTCACCATCAGTGAGCAGACAAGAGCCGTTGACAATATAAACAGTCTGGTAATCGGATTGTCCAATCCAAGTGCCTCTCCCGAACATGCCTATTATGGTGTCACGGACATCGGTATAGACAAATCAAATGTCAACTACATAACAAAAAATGAAATGCGCCATATACTTGCAGAATTGACCATCTTCATTAAAGGAGTTCCTGACAATTTTGCAATGATAGGCAAGGTTCTGAATGTAGCAACCGGACTCCTTCCCCTGCAAAAGAATGAGGATGGAACATTCGGGACGGCAAGTTATACCAAGGAGGAGTGTGATATACCTTTGAAAATCGCAGTGCCTGGCGAAACTTTAAAAACGGAAACATTACGCTTGATGCCGACAGCCAACGGTTTTCATACCACCAAGTTGTTTATCCAACTGATTTCTCCTGGGGGAGTAGTTAGCAACTACGACATCGAAGCTCCTGTCATGAAATCTGGCGGCAAGTACAAGATAAACTTGGAATTTGAGGAGATGAAACCTTACATGTATCTTACGAGCACGAAGATAGATGATTGGACTGAGGAATGGATATACCGTGGTGAAATCCTGAATCCTGAAGATTAAGCGCCCCTCTCATTTACGCAAGAATCAAAACAAGAATATAAACATATAATAGTAAAAGACAATGAAAAAGAAAACTTATCTCTTTGCCCTGATGGCAATGGCTTTGACATTGGGCAGTTGTTCTGACAACGAGAATGGTATCGGAGGCGAGACCTCCAAGTATATCACCGTTTCTACCAGTATCGGCAATATGACACGTGTTGCCACAGATGCGAAAGGCGGTCAAACCTTTGAGGAGGGTGATGAAATCAGTGTGTATGCCTGGACTGGCGATGCAACTGTTGCTCCAGAGACACGCGAGCGTGTGGTGAATAACGCCATCAATAAGCTGACAAACGGCTCATGGGTATCCACTCCACAGATGCTTTGGAAGAACAACCGTGACAAGCATTATTTCATCGGTGTCTATCCAACTGCAGCAATATCCGACCTTACCGCTGGAGAATATACATTCGATGTGAACAAGCAAACTGAAAGTGACCTCTTGGTGGCAGTCAACAAAGATGGCTTATCCTATAATGTCGATGAACAGCAAACTGTTCCTCTCACCTTTACCCATGTAATGGCAAAACTTGTGGTGAACCTTACCTATAAGAATCAATGGGGAACAGAGGGACCTACCGTAGATAAGGTAGCTGTAGGCAATGCCGCAAAAAAAGCAACCGTCAATTATCTGACCAAGGTTGTCACCCCATCTGCTGTAGCAGAAGATAAAGCCGACTTCGACATGCCGGTTTTAACTGCCAACAAGAAATATGCTTCCATCATCATCCCGCAGGATGGTGTTCAGAAGATTACCATCACCATTGGCGGCAAGGACTTCATCTACGACAACGGCACACCATTCAAGTTTGAGAGTGGTAAGATTACCACCATCAATCTGGAGGTAGGACGTGACGTCATAAAAGTTGGCGATGTAAACATCTCCGACTGGGGTTCTACAGGCGAACCTATCAAGGGTGAGGCTTACGATTAACTTTCTTAAAATTAAAACATAAAATTCAACAATATGAAAGCAATTAAAATATTAACAATGGCAGCTTTGGCAACGGCAGTTTTTGCCAGCTGCTCCAACGATGAGGATTTGGCACAGAGCAATTATCCAATGGATAATGTGGTTAGAATCATGACAAGTGTAGATGGCATGAATACCCGTGCCTCTTACGGAAACAGCACCGACAACCTTAATTCGTTTGGCTTCTGCATCAAGAATGCTAATAGCGAAAAATATACCTATGATAATATCAAGGTAACAAAAGATGGAAGCAATTGGAATCCTGCTACCCAAATGTTGTGGCAGAATTCAACTACCGCTGTTGACATTCTGGCTTATGCGCCATATCAGGAGACTACCGAAGATGCAAATGGCAAAGTTAAAGTCTTCGGAAATAATGATTACGCTTTTGCTGTACAGGCAGACCAAAGCAATGCTAATGACTATACTTCAGACTTCATTGTTTATAGACAAAAGAACTTCACTCCTGGTACGGAATTGAATGCCAACCAAGCTGTTGACATTACATTCTCCCATATCCTTAGTCAGTTGAATCTGACTATCGAGCTAAGAGATGAGTTTAACCAAAACAAGGAAAAGCCTATTACGGCAGAATCAGTAACAGATGTAAAGATAAATGGAACTATCCTAAGTAGTAAGGTGGATTTTACAGCAGAATCAATAGTTGCAAAAGTTGATAACACCCAAGGTGCAACTGCTATTACTCCTGAGGTTGTTAAATTCAATGGAGCCGATGAAAAAACAGCCCATCCAACTTTCAACTATTCAGCTATTGTAATCCCACAGTCTGTCACATCTGGGAAATTTAGCATCGGTTTTAAAGTGAATGGCAATTCTTATGTTTGGACTGCTACAGAAAATGATGTTGTATTTTTGTCAGGGAAAAGCCATCAGTTGCATTTATTGGTAGGCAAGGATGTGGTACAGATAAGTTACATAGGGGTAAGTCCTTGGGGGGAAGAGCATACCGACAATTTAGAGACAGAATAAAAGTTTGTTTGACATTAATAGATACAAAATATGAAGATAACAAAATATATTGGCGCATTAGCATTTGTTGCAATGCTCGCTGCTTGCTCTAATGAGGAAGAGCAAGGTATAAATACTTTGAGCAATGTAGTTGAGGTTACAGCCAACGTTGGTAAAAATAGTATTTTTACACGTAGTAATCCAGTGGGCAAAACAGAAGAAGCTCTATCTGTGTTTAATGATGGCGATTTAATCCGCATATTGACTAATGGTAAAACCGTAAATTACACTAAAAGTGGTGACAATTGGATACCAGAAAATGGTGACTATTTGTGTTGGACGGGTGGCGTACAGGAATTCAGAGCAATATACCCTTATAGCGCAAGTGAAAACACTGTAAATACGATATTAAGTGGATATGTGTCTGCTGACCAATCTACCCTTGACAAAATAGCCAAGTCTGATTATATGTGGGCTAGTCGAATTGAGGCTAAAGCTCCTCAAGATAGAATGTTGGAGTTATATTTTCAGCGTCAAACAGCTCGTGTTGTTGTCAGAGTAAGTTCTTTTGGCAATGAATTCGATGGACTGAAGCCTGTGCTTACCGATGTAAAAGTTTATTCAAAACTTCATGTTTCGGCAGAAGAGCAAGTAGGAGAAAATGAGAACATAGAAGAAATCACAGCTTATAAAGATCCAACTCCTGATGAGAATGGCAATAATGTCTTCTATGCATTGGTTGCACCTGGTGAAAAAAAAGATGGAGAGAATTTCCTCAAACTCACAGTGACATACAATGATGAAGATGGCAATCCAACATTGTCAAAAGACTTGTTTGTAAAGGGTATTCCTGCTCACGAATATGCTCAGAGCTATACCTATAATGTAAAAATAGGTAAGGATAAGGCTGCGGTAGGAAATGTAAAGGTCACTGATTGGAGTACAGGCAGCGTTATCAAAGGGGGCGATGCTGTAACAACTACAGAAAATGCCTTACTGGTGATAGAAAAGGCTTTGGCTGCGAACAAAAAGAACATTGAAATCACTTTAGATGCAAATGCAGATAAGAGTGTGTTTGATGCTATAAGAGAAGCTCTAAAAAGTGCAAGTGAAGGCAGTATAAATTTAACTGTTTATGGAGTTGAGACTTTGCCGCCTAGTGCATTTACGGATTGTAAACCGCTGAAATCAATTAGCTTGCCAGAGGTAAAGAGTATAGACAGGTATGCTTTTCAGCATTGTATTGGTCTTGAAACAATCTATGCTCCGATAGTTTCATCTATAAGTGACTTTGCCTTTGACGATTGTCCATGGCTAAGATCGGTGACATTAGGTAATATTTCCACTGCAGGTATCTGTATCTTTGATGTTGGATCTACTGAAGGTGTAGATTTAACTTTGTCAAAAGATCAAAAGGTTATGACAGGAAGTGATGATGAAGGCTGGAAATCTGAATCTGAGGATTATGAAGATTCTGATGATCATTTACGACAACGATTTCTTGGAAAAACATTCAAATCCATAAAATGTGGACTTACTAAATATCCATTTTAGAAATTAATAACATTAGATAAACTCCTAAGCTGGGCAGGAGTATTAGGTGCCCAGCAATTATATTTACCCGCACCTCACGGGAAACGACAAGGGTCTATATGCCACGATGACAAGTGGCGTATAGACCCTTCATCGTACCCTGATGTCTGTTTGGTGGATAATATGGCTGTATGGTGGTTTCGTGCTACCTGTTTTCATGGTTTGGAGTACCTGTTGTTTTAAAATATCTTAATATCCCACTTTATACTCAATGTTTATTTGGTCGTATGTGTAAAAAAGTGTAGCTTTGCATTGATATTACGTGTTAGAAAGTGTAAACTTTCGATATTATCATGTGTCGAAAAGTGTAATGATCTGACTGTTTTATGTGTCTAAAAGTGTAAAGATATGAAGAGAAAGATATATACTAAGCTTGTAGAATGGAAAAATCAAGAGTGTCATAAGCCGTTGATATTAAACGGGGTAAGACAATGTGGCAAGACTTATATTCTTAAAGAATTCGGTCGGGAAGAGTTTGATAATCTTGCTTATGTAAGTTGTGATAGGAATGAAAACCTGCAAGCCATATATGAAGGCGACTTCGATACGGCGAGAATCATTCGAGGATTAAGTGCTTTGACTGGTGTGGATATAATTCCTGGTAAAACCCTTATATTCTTGGATGAGGTGCAAGCATTCCCACAGGCGTTGGAAGCTTTGAAGTATTTCTGCGAAGATGCTCCAGAGTATCATATTGTGGTGGCAGGTTCGCTGTTGGGGGTTGCCCTGCATGCAGGTGTGTCATTTCCCGTAGGCAAGGTTCAGACAATGCGTCTGTTCCCTATGGATTTTGAAGAATTTCTTATGGCTATGGGAGAGGACCAGCTGCTCAAGCTGATGCACAGCAAGGATTATGCGTTGATGAATGCGTTCCACGAAAAACTGAAAGATTATTTGCGTCAATACTATTACGTGGGCGGAATGCCTGAAGTTGTGAAGATGTATATGGAAAACAAATTGCTCGGGCAAGTGCGCACTATTCAGAATGAAATTCTCTCCAATTATGCAAGCGACTTCTCCAAGCATGCTCCTGCACAGGAGGTGCCTCGCATAGATATGGTATGGCAGTCCATACTCGGTCAGCTTTCGAAAGAGAATAAGAAGTTTGTCTATGGGGTATTGAAGAAGGGTGGCAGAGCCAAGGAATTTGAGTTAGCCATACAGTGGTTGGTGGATGCCGGTTTGGTTTATAAAATAACTAAGGTGACAAAGCCTGAGTTGCCGTTGAAGTTTTATGAAGACTTGTCGGCATTCAAGTTGTATCTGTGCGATTGTGGACTGATGGGGGCTATGGCTGATACCGCTGCAAAGGATGTGTTACTTGGCGATAACGTATTCACGGAGTACAAAGGAGCGTTCACAGAACAGTATGTCCTTCAGCAGTTGCTTGCATCGGGTATTACCCACATCTATTATTACAGTTCTGATACATCTCGTATGGAAATGGATTTCCTCGTTCAGCGTGAAGGGGCATTATTGCCTATAGAAGTAAAAGGCGGTACAAGCATCAAAGCCACCTCATTGCATAACTATCTTAAGGAGCACCCTGACATATCTGCCATACGTTATTCTATGTTGCCTTATCGTCAACAAGAGAATATCTCCAACATGCCGCTTTATGGAGTCTTTCTGCGTACTTAATGTTGTGTGAAACCATTGCTGTTGCAAGAAACATATACCACAACCTTGCCGTCCCCTGACGTTTCATACGAGTAAAACTTTCCGCAAAGATACTCTTTTTGTTTCGTATAAGTAACAAAAGCAACAGTTTTTTTGTTTTTATTACTTATAATTAACAGGTTTGGTGCACACTGCATCTCACATAAAAAAGCCCTATATCCGAGCAGGGATATAGAGCTTTACGAGATTCATTTATTAAAACGTATTATCTATAGAAATCTAACCTTATTCAGTATGGATGCAATATTCTTCGTGTTTTTGAGTTTATCTATATATAGAATTGAATTTATCTCTCTATATATAATAAGGTGTAATTCAAAAAATGAATATGATGAAAAAGAATATTGCTATCGTGATGATGCTGTTGCTTTCTGCTATGGGGGCAATGGCGCAAGGTGGGGAGAATCCTGTAGGTAAATTCTCGGTGATACCCCGAGTAGGTGTGGCTATTGCCAATCTGAGTGATAATTCCATCTATCTGCCAATGGAAAACAACCGGGAGGTGAAATCCAAGAGTAAGGCGGGATTCCTGGGTGGACTCGATGTGGAGTATCGTGCCACAGATTACCTGGGTGTTTCTCTGGGGGCTTATTATGCCCGTCAGGGTGCCCGCTGGGGTGATTATGAGATGGCTGTGAATGGGGATACGGGTAATAATGGAATCAAGAAATATACGGGTGTGAAGGATCATCGCCTGAATCTTGACTATGTTCAGGTGCCTTTGATGCTGAAGGCATACGTGGCTCCTCAGTTTGCCATTATGGCAGGTGCGCAGGTGGGGTTCTTGTGTGGAGATGGCAAGATGCTGTCGGAAGAAACAGATTTGGAGAAGGATAATAAGACGGGTTCTACTCTTTACAAGGAAAGCCGGGATGTGGAAAGCACATACGCTGCCAAGAAGGTGAATGTGTCTATTCCTGTGGGTTTATCGTATGAGTATATGAATGTGATTCTGGATGCCCGCTATCATATCGGCTTGACCAAGGTGAATAAGACTGATGCCGGCGATTCCAAGAACAAGGTATTTACCTTTACGGTAGGCTATCGGTTTGCGCTTTAGTTGATTATATCACTTTTTACTCCTTTAGCTGAAAAGAAAAAGCTCTATATCCTCAGTATTGAAGATATAGAGCTTTTTTCGAAACGATTATCCTACCTGGCTTCCTGGCTTTACCTGACCCAAGAGAGAGGTAACATTGAGTGAGCCATCGAAGTTAACGGCAGAGAGAATCATACCCTGACTCTCAATACCCATCATCTTGCGAGGAGCAAAGTTGGCAACGAAGAGTACATCCTTGCCAATCAGCTGCTCTGGCTCATAGTATGCAGCGATACCTGAACAGATAGTACGCTCTACGCCTGAACCATCATCAATGGTGAACTTCAGGAGCTTCTTAGACTTCTTCACCTTCTCGCAGTTCAGAATGTGACCTACGCGGATGTCGAGCTTTTCGAAATCATCGAAGCTAACCTCTGGCTTGATAGGGGCAGCCTTGTAAGAAGCTTCCTCGTTAGCCTTCTTGGTGTCAGCGAGCTTCTGGAGCTGCTTCTCAATCACCTCATCCTCAATCTTTTCGAAGAGCAACTCAGGCTCACCAAGCTGTGTGCCAGGCTTGAGGAGGTCTGTACTGCCCAACTGAGTCCACTCGAAGGTAGGCATATTGATCATCTTGCGGAGCTTCTCTGATGAGAATGGCAGGAATGGCTCAAAGGCGATGGCAAGGTTGGCAACCAGCTGGAGGGAGATGTTCAAGATGGTCTCCACACGCTTAGGATCGGTCTTCCAAACCTTCCAAGGCTCGCACTCTGTGATGTATTTGTTACCGATACGTGCCAGGTTCATAGCCTCCTTCTGAGCCTCACGGAACTTGAATACGTCGAGATACTGCTCAACCTTCTCCTTCACATCCTTGAACTCAGCGATAGCCTTCTGGTCAACCTCCTGCAATTCGCCGCAGGCAGGAACCACGCCGCCCCAGTACTTCTTGGTGAGCTGGAGAGCACGGTTTACGAAGTTACCATAAACGGCAACCAACTCAGAGTTATTGCGCTCCTGGAAATCCTTCCAGGTAAAGTTGTTGTCCTTGGTCTCTGGAGCGTTGGCTGTCAATACATAGCGCAAGACATCCTGCTTGCCAGGGAGATCTACGAGATACTCGTGCAACCAAACAGCCCAGTTGCGAGAGGTAGAAATCTTATCATCCTCAAGATTCAGGAACTCATTGGCTGGTACGTTGTCCGGCAGGATATAGTCGCCGTGAGCCTTCAGCATGGTAGGGAAGATGATGCAGTGGAACACGATGTTGTCCTTTCCGATGAAGTGAACGAGACGTGTCTCTGGATCCTGCCACCACTTCTGCCATGTACCCCATTTCTCTGGCTGTGCATCGCAAAGCTCCTTGGTATTGGAGATGTAGCCGATTGGAGCATCAAACCAGACATAGAGAACCTTGCCTTCTGCTCCCTCTACAGGAACAGGAATACCCCAATCCAGGTCGCGGGTCATCGCACGAGGCTGCAGATCCATATCCAACCAGCTCTTGCACTGTCCGTAAACATTGGAACGCCACTCCTTGTGACCTTCCAGGATCCACTGCTTCAACCAGTCCTGATACTTGCCCAGTGGGAGATACCAGTTCTTGGTAGGCTTCTTGACGAGGCCATGACCAGGGTTGTTCTTATTGGTAGGGTTGATCAACTCTTCTGGAGAGAGGGTCGCACCACACTTCTCACACTGGTCACCGTATGCACCTTCTGCACCGCAGCGAGGGCAGGTACCCACGATGTTACGGTCGGTAAGGAACTCGCCGGTAACCTCATCGCAGAACTGCTCTTCTACTTTCTCTTCCAAAACGCCCTTATCGTAAAGAGTACGGAAGAAATCAGAAGCAAACTTATTGTGAACCTTAGAAGTCGTGCGGCTGTAAACATCAAAGGAGATGCCGAAATCCTCGAAGCTCTTCTTGATGAGGTTGTGATAGCGATCCACTACTTCCTGTACGGTAATGCCTTCCTTCTTGGCACGGATGGTGACAGGTACACCATGCTCGTCGCTACCGCCGATGAAAACAACGTCTTGCTTTTTAAGGCGAAGATAGCGTACGTAGATATCGGCTGGCACATAAACACCTGCCAGGTGGCCGATATGCACACCACCATTAGCGTAAGGCAATGCTGCCGTAACAGTGGTACGTTTGAAATTCTTTTGTTCCATATTAGCTAATATATTTTTGTTATTTGGGTGCAAAATTACAAAAAAATGTTGGAAATGCGGAATAATTAGATGCCCTTTTTCTCCTTTATATATATAATAAGGTGTAATTTGATAGTTTTAGATAGGAGAATTCTAAAACTCAGATACTAAAAAAGGCTCGGGCTGGAAAGCTAGAGCCTTTTTTGTACTTGCCCTTCAGGTCTTTCTGATAAGGGTAGCACAATCATTATCATTTACTATTGTATTGAGTATTGCTGTTTTAATAATCAATCTTCTTACTGTGCAATAAAAAATACCCCTTCTTTGGACGAATTTCTTATATGTTTTGGCTGATAATTGTCTTAGAAATGTCCTCTTTCTGCCCAATCTCCCCTATCTAGTGTCCGATATCCAATAGCTTCTGCCAGGTGTTGAGGTTCTATCTGCTGACTTCCGGCAAGGTCGGCAATGGTGCGGGCAACTTTTAAGATACGGTTGTAGGCACGTGCAGAAAGGGATAGCTTCTCCATCGCCATTCTGAGGAGATTGATTCCTTCCTCTGTTGGTTCCGCAAATTGATGAATCATACGCTCCGTCATCTGGGCATTACAGTGTATTCCCTTGAAATCCTTGAATCTTTCTGCCTGAATCTCTCGGGCTCTGATTACTCTTTCCCTGATTCTGGCACTTGGTTCGCCAGGTGCAGCCTTGGAAATGTCCTTGAAAGGTACAGGACTGATTTCGCACTGGATATCGATACGGTCGAGTAGCGGACCGGAAATCTTGTTCATATAGCGCTGTATCTGTCCCGGGGTACAGACACAATGATGCGTAGGGTCGCCATAGTAACCGCAAGGACATGGGTTCATGCTTGCTACAAACATGAAGGAGCAAGGATAATCGATGGTGTATTTGGCTCTGCTGATGTTGATGTGGCGGTCTTCCAGAGGTTGGCGCAGAACTTCCAGGGTGGTTTTGTTGAACTCTGGCAATTCGTCACAGAAGAGCACGCCATTATGGGCAAGAGATATTTCGCCGGGTTGTGGAGAGGTTCCTCCACCTACCAGTGCTACTTGCGAGATGGTATGGTGAGGCGCTCTGAAAGGGCGCTGGGCAATGAGGGATACGTTCTTGGCTAATTTGCCAGCTATAGAATGTATCTGGGTAGTTTCCAGACTTTCTGAGAGAGTAAGGGGTGGAAGAATGGAGGGGAGTCGTTTTGCCATCATGGATTTTCCCGAGCCGGGAGGACCTACCATGATGAGATTGTGACCGCCGGCAGCGGCTACTTCCAAGGCACGCTTCACATTTTCCTGGCCCTTTACGTCTGCGTAATCGTAGTCGCAATGAACCTGGTTCTCGTAAAACTCCTTGCGAGTATCTACAATGGTTGGGGTGGGGGATGATTTGTCGCCAAGAAACTGGATAACATCAAAGAGGTTTTTCATTCCATAAACCTCCAGATTGTTCACAACGGCAGCTTCCCGGGCGTTTTGTTCCGGTACAATCAGACCTTTGTAGTGTTCAGACCTTGCCTTGATGGCGATAGGCAGAGCTCCCTTGATAGGTTGCAATGTGCCGTCAAGGCTCAATTCGCCCACCATCATGTATTCTTTGAGATGATCTTCGGGGATGTTGCCATTGGCACCTAAAATGCCGATGGCTAGAGGAAGGTCGAAACTGCTGCCCTCCTTGCGCAGGTTGGCGGGTGCCAGGTTAATGGTAATGTCGGCTATTGGAAATTTATAGCCGCTATACTGCATGGCTGCTGCGATACGGTTACGGCTTTCTTTGACCGCCTCGTCGCCTAGGCCCGTAAGGTGATACATTACGCCTGTGTTGAGGCTGACTTCTACAGTTACAGTCGTGACTTCCAGTCCGTTGACTGCTGCACAATAGGTTTTTACTAACATAAGCTCTTTTTTAGAAGGTTAGAGCTCGCGGTATTATTTCAGCAGTTGGTCTAGTTTGTTGTATAGATCTTGCTTGTTAAGGCCTCGGGCTGTTATTTTTCCATTTTGAAGTATGATGTTGTCGGGCATCGAAGTGAGTCCCAACTTCTTCAAAGTCTTGTCTTCCAGCATTTCTCCATTGCATACTACAGCCCAGTTGATAGAGTCGCGCTTCATATTCTCCTGGCAGCTGCTCTTGCTTGCATCCAGGCAGAAGCCCATCAGCTTGAGTTTGCCTTGTGATGAGCGTTGGCGCTTCTTCAACTCTCTCTGTATGTCCTGACTGTCATAATTGAATGTAGCCCAGGTATAGATGACTGCGACAGGTGAACTGGTCAGTTCTGTGCTGGAGATGAGTTTTCCTTTGGTGTCGTATGAAGTGAAAGTTGGTAATTTGGCACCAACTTCTGCATCTTTCATGGCAGAAATCTGCTGCTTCAGTTTACCTACCTGAATATTCTTAGGCTGTTCTTTCTCCAGCAGAGTAAGGAGAGAGAGGGCTTTCTTGTAATCTGGTTGAGGGGTGGCAATGAAGTATTTCTTGATGAGAAAGAGGCTTACTACCGATTTTGCGTTGTCTTCGATGAAGAGTTCTGCCTGTTTCTTTTCCTGTGGAGGAGTATTGCCAAGAATTGATTTGCGGAATTTGGTCATCAGCTCATTGTTCTTGGTGCCCTTTACCTCCATTTCCTTCAAGTGGGAAGCATCGCCTTTCAGCTCCACAGATTCTCCTGATTCTGCGAAGATAGGTTGCTCAGAGAAATTTGGGAAAACGATCATCAGCGTACAATCGTCATGGCAGGGCATCTCGTATGTGAATCTACCGCCTACAACTTTGATGGTATCCACGCCTTCCATGCCGCCATCTGTGCTATAAACATAAAATTCACCTTGATTCATATTTAAAAATTTGCCCTCAAGTTTAAAGTGACCACTACTGACACCACATGATGTTAGTAAAATCGATGAAATAAGAAATATGATGTATGCAAATTTTTTCATAAGAAAAATTTTAAGGGAGGAGTGCCGCGAGCGGGACTCGAACCCGCACAGCCATTACTGGCCAAGGGATTTTAAGTCCCTCGTGTCTACCAATTCCACCATTGCGGCATGGTAAACGTTAAGAGTTGAGCGGAAAACGGGACTCGGACCCGCGACCCCAACCTTGGCAAGGTTGTGCTCTACCAACTGAGCTATTTCCGCGTTACTTAATTGCGAGTGCAAAGGTAATATAATTTCCCGGTTCCACCAAATGGATTTACAACTTTTAAGAAAAAAACGCCATTTTTCTTCAAAAACGTGCATTTTTTCTCGTAGAAACCTAATTTCCTACTGTCAGCACGCTGCCAATACCTGTGTAGGTTACCCGATATTGCATCAGCATCTTATCTTCTTTTCCCTGTCCACCGCTTGTGATGGTACCATTTTCAAGGCTATATACTCTTTTACACTTGTTGCAGATGACCGATTGTCTGTTGCCTGTCCACTCCAGTGGATAGTTGGTACCGCCATATTGCAGGATGCAGTTCAGGCATTGTCTGTCCCATGCTACATAGCCATTGAAGTTGGATGTGCCGAGGATGAAACCATTCTTGGTGGCATCCTTCTGGTCGTTTCCTGCTCCTAGATAGCTATAGTTGGCATAGTTTTCCTTGGCTGTAGAGAGGACGATGGTTTCAGTATGGCTCTTGCCATCGTTGAGGGTGGAAAAGATATTCCAGGCGCCATTTACCTTTTTGGCACTAATCATGGTGTAGGTGCCGGCTCCTTGGAGAGCAGTCTCAATGCTGCTTCCTGGATGGTAGATGGTTCGGAAGATAAACTGGCATGGGTATCGGGTGCTGATGCTGTTGTCTGCATCGCAGGATGCCAGAAGCGAGGAGGAAAGAATGAGACTGATACACAAAAAGGTGAAGAGTACAGCTTTTGCTGCCATTCTCTTCACCTTATTATATATATACACCTTATTATATATATGATTATATATAGATGTTTTTTTCTTCATTGAGTTCAAAAAGATTCTAATGTATTAAGAGATTTCTTTGATTTCAAGATTCTCTTTGATTTCAAGGGATATCCTTTATTTCAAGAGATTCTTTTCTGCATTCTCCATACGCTCGAAATGGAACTCAGAGAGAGTCTGTTCCATAAGTGCCTGGATCTTATCGTTGCAGAGATTGCCGATACTTCCTTCATGGGTATGATGGATATCCTTGTTTGGCTTGAATTCACCAGCTTCAATCTCTAATCCCACAGTCTTGTAAGCATCACGGAAAGGCATTCCGTTAGCGGCAAGCTGATTTACTTCCTCAACAGAGAACATCGGATCATAACGAGGATCATCGAGGATGTGCTCGTTAACCTCCATCTTGTTGATGATGTAGGCAGCCATCTGCAGACAGTCTTTCAACTCGTCGAAAGCTGGGAGGAATACTTCCTTGATAATCTGAAGATCACGGAAATAACCCACAGGCAGGTTGTTCATGATGAGCATAATCTGCTGTGGCAAGCTCTGGAGCTTGTTGCTCTTGGCACGAATCAGCTCGAATACGTCTGGGTTCTTCTTGTGAGGCATGATGCTTGAACCGGTGGTACACTCCTTAGGCAACTTCACGAAGCCGAAGTTCTGACAGTTGAACATGCAGGCATCGAAAGCCATCTTTGCCAGGGTTCCTGCCACGCTAGCCATCGCAAAAGCTACGTTGCGCTCCATCTTTCCTCTACCCATCTGGGCATAGACTACATTATAGTCCATGCTGTCGAAACCGAGCAGTTCGGTTGTCATGGTGCGGTTCAGAGGGAAAGAGCTGCCGTAGCCTGCTGCGCTACCCAATGGGTTGCGGTTGGTCATGCGATAGGCAGCCTGAAGGAAGAGCATATCGTCTGCAAGTCCTTCAGCATAAGCGCCAAACCAGAGTCCGAAAGATGAAGGCATAGCCACCTGCAGGTGGGTGTAGCCAGGCATCAATACGTTCTTATATTGGTTGCTCTTCTGAATCAACTCATCGAAGAGGATCTTGACAGCATCCACAATCTCCTTCAACTCGTGACGGGTGAAGAGCTTGAGATCTACCAAAACCTGGTCATTGCGTGAGCGTCCTGAATGAATCTTTTTGCCCATATCGCCCAGTTTCTGGGTGAGCATCAATTCTACTTGGGAATGAACATCCTCCACGCCGTCCTCGATGACAAATTCGCCTTTCTCGGCGATGGCGTAGATATTCTTCAATTCTGCTAGGAGCTGGGTAAGCTCATCCTTTTCCAAAAGTCCGATGCTTTCGAGCATGGTGATGTGTGCCATACTGCCAAGCACATCGTATTTGGCGAGATAGAGGTCGAGCTCACGGTCGCGACCTACGGTGAATCGTTCGATTTCCTTGTTTACTTCAAAGTTCTTTTCCCAAAGTTTATGTGCCATAATTTCTTTATTTTTAATCCTGGTAAGGAATCATCGCCAGCGCATCAGCAATCTTCTCGATGCCTTCCTGCAATGGCTTCTTCACCATACCCTTGATAAACATATTGAGCTCAGCCTTGATGGTGAGTTTCATCTTGCAAGAAAATTCTCCTGTAGGGAGCAGCTGAATCCAGAAATTGAATGGGATAGGGCTGTTCTCTGTTTCAAACTTGATGGTTTTTGGAAAATCTCTGTCGATGATGCGCATCTTGAGGTCGCCCACCATAGGAGCGTTGATAGTGATGCTGTCGCTGTCGAATCTCAGGTCCTTGAGTTTCTCCATTTCCTTTCTCTTGTCCTCAGGAATCTGGTCTTTCACCTGCTCGAAGCGGTCCTTGAGCACCTGCAGGTTGTTGAGGTCGCTCAAAGTGTTAAAAACAGATTCCTGCTTGTGAGGAATCTGTTTGATATTACTTTCGAATGTACTTGTACTCATTATTGATGGGTAAAAAATTACTTCTTCCAGTTAGCTGGATCCTTGCGCCACTCGTGGAGCAACTCTACGTCTTCCTGCTTGATGTAACCAGTCTCGAGAGCCTCTTCTACCACGTGCTCGTAGTCTGTAAGAGTAACCAACTTCACGTTAGCATCAGCGAAAGCCTTCTCTGCAACCGGGAAACCGTAAGTGTAACTAGCCACCATACCTACAATCTCGTTGCCGTTCTTGCGAAGAGCCTCTACAGCCTTGAGTGAGCTGCCGCCTGTAGAAATCAAATCCTCTACAACAACAACCTTAGCCTTAGGATCGAGCTCACCTTCGATGAGGTTCTGCATTCCATGATCCTTTGGTTTAGAACGAACGTAAACGAAAGGCAAGTTCAATTCGTCTGCCACCAATGCACCCTGTGCGATAGCGCCAGTAGCTACACCTGCAACAGCGTCAGCCTCTGGGAACTGCTCCAGGATAGCGTGTACGAGTTCGAGCTTCACATAGTTGCGGAGTTCTGGGAAAGAGAGGGTTTTGCGGTTGTCACAATAGAAAGGAGACTTCCAGCCAGAAGCCCAAGTGAAAGGATCGTTAGGCTGCAATTTGATAGCCTTAACCTTCAATAACTTAGATGCGAATTCTTTCTTTAACTTGTCCATAATTCTATAAGGATTAAATAATTATAATTTATATCTGCAAAGGTACGACAAAAAAATGATTAATCATCATAAATGGCTTATTAATTATAGATTTTTAATCGTGTGTCCATCCGATGGTGGTGATGCTGAATTTCATCTTGCCTGCCTTCTGCAGTTCTTCGCAGCAGGAGATGAGGGTGGCGCCTGTGGTGCAGACGTCATCTACGATAAGCAGATGCTTGCCGGCAAGATCGGTGATGGGATGTTTGCCGTCTTTGTCGTGATAGGTATCTGATAGCTGGAATACATGCTTTACGTTTTCCAGTCGCTGCCATCTGTCCTTATGGGTTTGACTTTCGGTGAAGGTTACTCGTCGGATGGCATCTGTGATAATGGGGAGATGGGTTCTTTCCCGTATTCCCCTGGCTATTTCCTCGCTCTGATTATAGCCGCGGGTCTTCCTTCTTGACTTCGTGATGGGGATAGGGATGATGGCATCTATATCCTTGAAGAAGTCTGATTCGATACCTTTGCTGGCGATGAGTCTTCCCAGATAGTTTCCGGTATCTGGACGATGATGGTATTTCAGTTTGTAGATGATGTAACTTGGATTGGAGTGGCTGTGATAATAGAAGAGGGCGGCGCATTTTTCGATAGGAATGCGCCCCCAGAACATCTTAGCCATATTGTTCTCATAGGGGGCTTCCCAGGTTGGGGTAATCGGGAGGTCCTGGAGACAGGTGGCGCATAGCATCTCCTCTGTGCCCAACAGTCGCTCATCGCAGATGGCACAGTAACGGGGAAAGAGAAAATCTATGATGTTTCCTAACAGGCTGAGCTTCATGTTATTACTTTGAACTATTCAATACTTTAGAAGTCGTCTTCGAAATCGATGTCTCCCAGATCTTCTTCTTTCATTTTGTCGATGCATTTGTGAATCACATCCATACCATAGCCTCTGCCGAGGGCGAAACGGATGAGTTTCATCGAGCGTTCGTAGTCGTTTTTGGCTTTGATGTTTTTGTATTTGTTTTTTAGGAGAGGGAGGAGGGTTTCCAAATACATGTCATCCTCGATTTCTTCGAAGATTGGATCGGAGATTTCCTTCGGGATGTGCTTCATCCAGAGAGCCTGTTCCACTTTCCTGCGGCCCCATTTATTGTATTTTATCTTGTCGTTGATAAAGAAGCGGGTGAATCGCTCGTCATCGATGAATTTCTTCTGGGTCAGGAATTCCATATTTCGGGCGATGGCATCCTCTGGGAGTTCCCACTTCTTCATCTTGTCGAGCATTTCCTGCGAGCAATGTTCGGCTTGAGTGCAGAGAGTGGTGAGCTTCAGAAGTGCCTGCTGCTCAGTCATCGGCTTCTTGGGGCGCTTGGAGTTGTTATAATATTCCATAATGCATTTATGTTTTATTGGGAGGATTACAAATCCTCCGGTTTTGATAGGTCGAACCTTTTTTTACTGCGGATTGCAAATCCGCAGGGACGCCTGGCGGTGGTCTTTCTGGAATCGTCAGGCGTTGTCTTCCGTCAGGCGTTGTCTTCCGTTAGGCGTTCCGCCGGATTTGCAATCCGGCGTCAAAAAATGTTCGACCCTATTATTTTGCGGATTTGCAATCCGCTTATCTAAGAGACTATTTTATAGCTCGCATCATTCTCTTCTTTCCGAAAGCATCTTCCTTGGTTTCTATATCCTTGAAATCAAGTCTTAGCAGCATTTCCCGGGTCTCCTTTTCGTAGATAGGATTAATCTCGAAGTATAATGCTCCTCCGGATTTGAGTGCTGAAGATGCATATTCGGCGATGGCTCTGTAGAATTTCAGCGGGTCTTCATCGGGAACGAAGAGGGCGAGGCTCGGTTCGTGCTCCAGCACATTCTTTTCCATATCCGCTTTCTCCTTTTCGCAGATATAAGGAGGATTGCTCACGATGAGGTCCCATTTTTGGGTGGAAGGAGTCTTTGCTTCACCCTTGGGCTTCACAACCTCTTTATCATCGTTGCCCTTCATTTTTTCGTTATCAGTCTCTGCAGCTTTTGGCAAAGCCAATGCATCCTGATGTTCTATTCTGACATTTCCGGCTTTCATCATTTCCACATTTCCTTGTGCTATTCGGAGGGCATCTTCCGAAATATCCCATCCTGTAACCTCAGAATTAGGAATGTTGAGTCCTAATGTGATGGCAATGCAGCCGGATCCTGTGCAAATATCAAGAATCAGCTTAGCGTCGTCTGTCGCCTGAGGAGAATTTCCCGAAGAATCTTCTGGAGAATCTTCTGAAGAATCTCCCGAAGAAACGATTGATTTTTCGATCATATCCTTCTCTATCCATTGGCAGAGTTCTGCGGTTTCCGGTCTTGGAATCAGCACGCCTGGCTCCACGTGAAAGAGCCTGCCGGCAAAGTCGGCTTCGCCCAAAACATACTGCACAGGTTCTCCTTTTTGCAGTCTTATGATAATTTCTTCCAGTTTTCTTTCCTCGTCTGCAGATATTTCATTAACTTTGCCGCAGATTATGTCGGTCAGAGTCATTCCGTACTTCACATCAAGCACGGTGCGGACGATAGCCTGTGCTTCGCCAGCATCATAAAGTGGGGTGAGGGATTGCCAAAGTTGCTGATACGTTTTCATCTTGATATTGCTTGTTGCGATTTGATTTGAGAGCAAAGGTACGACATTTTATCGAAAATGAGTAAGAAAATCGAAGAAAAATAGGATATGGAACAAAATAAAGTATCTTTTCAGAATCCGCTGACGGGCGAACCGCTTAGCCAGCAGGAGATAGATGAAATGTTCATGCGCCGCTGCCTGCAGTTGGCTAAGAACGGTAGGCAGAATGCGAAGCCTAATCCGATGGTGGGCGCCGTCATCGTGAGTGAAGAGGGCAGAATCATCGGCGAGGGCTATCATGTAAGATGTGGTGAGGGGCACGCTGAAGTCAATGCCTTTGCGTCTGTGAAGCCCGAAGATGAGCATCTGCTGAAGAAAGCCACTATCTATGTGAGTCTCGAACCCTGTTCTCATTATGGCAAGACGCCTCCTTGTGCCGACCTTATCGTAAGAAAAGGTGTAAGGAGATGTGTCTGTGGCTGCGTGGATCCTTTTGCCAAGGTTCAGGGGCGTGGAATCCAGAAGATTCGTGAGGCTGGCATTGAAGTAACGGTGGGTGTTCTGGAGGCGGAATGCCTCGAACTGAACAAGCGCTTCATCACCTTCAATACCCATCAGCGACCATACATCATCCTGAAATGGGCGCAGACTGCGAATGGTTTTCTGGATAATAATTATCAGGGAATGGCGATTTCGTCGCCTTTTACCAAGATGCTTTCGCATAAGCTTCGTGCCGAGAACGATGCCATCCTGGTGGGTAGAATCACCGATGAGCGTGACCATAGCCAGCTCAACGTGAGAGACTGGAGCGGCAAGGATCCGATGCGACTGGTCATCGACCGCCATCATCCTTGTTTCGAGGGTTTGGATTTCTCCAAGGGAAAGGAAGAGGTGTTGAAGCAGATCATGCAGTACTTATATAATAATAAGGTGCAGTCGCTGATAGTGGAAGGTGGCGCCATCACCCATCAGGCTTTCCTCGATGCCGGATTATGGGATGAAATCAGGGTAGAAACATCTTTATCCACATCTGTGGAAAACGTGGTAACTGCCGGAACTGCAGCCCCCAAGGTTCCTCATAACATCCGATTAGTGAGCCATGAGGCGTATGATGGAAACATCATCAATACCTATGAGCGCCAATAGTTTCATATGAGCAATAAAGCTAATCATAACATTCAAAGTAATAAAGTTCAAAAGTAAAGAAATGAGCAATAGATTTACATCGCGCCTGAGCGATAACGATGATTTCAAGCGAGACGAGTTGATTCGCAAGATAGAGCACGCCGTGGAGCACATGACGCTTGCTGAGCTGGAAGCCCTGTCGTATGACATGTTTACCAAGGGCTACATCCAGGATTACTAAAAGCTATTTCGCAGCACGCCCTGAAAGGGCAGAAGCTCCTAGCCCAGGGCAGCGCCCTGGGTTTAAAGTGATATAATAAAATCGCCCTGAAAGGGCAAAAGCTTTCATTTCCAAAGCTTTTGCCCTTTCAGGGCGACTTTTTTGTGTTTATCCTAAACCCCAGGGTGTTACCCTGGGCTAGGAGCTTCTGCCCTTTCAGGGCGTGTGGGTATGATCTATAATACCCATATTTCTATTTCCTTATTTCGCCATCGGAGTGAAACGCAAGGTGAACTCATGAGCTCCTGTCGGAGTCATGTACTGTGGCAGACAAGAGTCGCCACCACAGCTGCGGTTACCGATGCCACGCTGCCAGAAATCGAAGTGAGCGAAAATCTGGTTGGAGCGTACCAGGTCGTAAGGATGCTTGCCACCATAAAATACGTCGTAGTTGAACTGGGCATCATCGAAGTGAGACAACGAGAAGGCTACCATGCCCTCGGTGGTAATCTGCAACTTCGTGCTGTTGTTGTCCAATGTCAACTGGCGCAGGCCCTGGCGGTCGCCCATGGTCTGAGGAGCACTCTGCTCTTCGAACATGCCATCCACGGTGGTCTTGTACAAACCTAACAATGAACCTCTCTGGCGGTCGATGTAGTTGCTCCAAGGACCCTTGGCATAATACTCCACATTCTCGAAACCAGGAGCAAACTGCATGGCAATACCAATTTTTCGGGTTTCCTCAGAAGAATTGTTGGTAGTTACCTTCATATCCACGGTTCCGTTAGGATAGATGATGTAAGCAATCTGGTGAGTATCCTTACCGTTGGTAACGGCAGTTTCCACAACCACGTTCTTGCCCTGCTTCTTAGGAGCCTTCACCATCATCTTCTTGCCGGTGAGTGCACCCTCTTCCTTATTCTCGTTCTCGGCAACACCACCTGTAGCACCCAGGTTCACGTTGTCGTTGGCGATGCGGCGGAAACCGTTGAAGTCAGGACCTGCGTTAGGCTGAACGAGCTGAGTATTGCGATAAGTCCAGTTGGCGAGGGTACCATTCTCTGCGAACGTGATGCTGAAATCCTTGCCGGTGATGGTGTTATCCTTCACCTTCAGCTTGCCCTTCTCCTCGATAGCTGGCAATTTGCCATGGCCTTTCTGTACGAAGGTTGGGTCGGCTACAGATGTGCCTGCTACATTCTCTGCAGAAAGCTTGAACTGCTGCTGAGCCATCATATAACCCTGCTTGCTCCAGGAAGTTGACTTCTTCAGAACGAGGCTGAAGGTGATGACATACTCTGCCTTATCATCTACAGCGGTGGTGTATGGGATGTTGATATCGCAGGTCTTGCCTGGCAATACAGATGGGATAGCCACCTGGTTCTTCTCTACAGATACGCCATTGCGGAGCACTTCGTAGCTGAGATTGTAGATATCTGCCAGATTGGTGAATGCGCACTTGTTCTTCAAGGTGAGCACGCGACTGTAGAAAGATTCGAAGTTCACGTCTCTATAAACATACTTCACCTCGGTGAGCTTAGCTGTCCACTCTCTGCCTGGAGTAATGATACCATTGCTCATGAAGTCGCCCTGGAATCCTCTGTAGCCATGATTCATCTTGGTGTAATCGTAACCGGATGTGTAGTAGTGGAGTCCGGTCTTAGGATCCTTCAGAGGAAGACCCTTGCGGATGCGGCGTGTATCGTAGATTCCCTGGTCAACCCAGTCCCAGATGCAGCCACCGGTAATACCTGTACTTGCCTCGATGAGATCCCAGTATTCCTGCAGGTTACCCACAGCCTGACCCATTGCGTGAGCATACTCACAGATAAAGTAAGGCTTGTCGTTGAGGCCGTTCATCTGCTTCTTCACTACCTCGATTCTTGGATACATGTCTGAACCGAAGTCAGAGTACTTGGCACCGTGATTGTAGCCCTCGTAGTGAACCCATGCGTCGCGACCAGGCAAAAGCTCCTTCACCTTATCGTAGGTAGCCTGGAAGTTGTCGCCACCGCCCGACTCGTTACCGAGTGACCAGAATACCACGCTAGGGTGGTTGCGGTCTCTCAATACCATGCGCTCTGTGCGGTCAACATAAGCAGCGCGCCAGGTAGGATTGTTAGAGAGTGAGTGGTTGTTGTGGCACTCCACGTCAGCCTCGTTCATGCAGTACAATCCGTAGTAGTCGAACATCGCATACATCTTAGCCTGACGAGGATAGTGGCTGGTACGAACGGTGTTCACGTTAGCCTGCTTCATCAGGATTACGTCGCGAAGCATGGTTTCCACATCGATGGCGTGACCATAGAGTGGATGAATATCCTGGGTGTTGACACCCTTGAAGAATACTCGCTTGCCGTTTACATAAACCAGTTTATCCTTGATGGTCACCTCTCTGAAACCGTATTTGGTAGAGAATACCATCTCTTCCTGGTCGCCTGTCTTCTGGCGGACGATAACGGTATAGAGGTTAGGCTGCTCTGAGGTCCAAGCCTTCAAACCGGTCAGGTTGTCGATGGTAAGGCGGCAGTTCTTCTGAGCATCCTTTGCGGTCATCGCTACCTGAGCAGACTGCTTGGCAACAGACTTGCCCTGTGGGTCGAGGAGCTCGATTTCCAGTGTCTTCTCAGATTTCTCCTTGGCTGCGTTATCGATGGTCAGGTCAACATTCAGGTTGCCTGATGTGTAATCCTTGTTCAGGGCAGAAGTGATGTAATGATCTGCTACGAAAGTCTTTGGAGTGGCTACGAGATAAACATCGCGGTGGATACCCCCCAGGTGCCACATATCCTGTCCCTCCAGATAAGAGCCGTCGCTCCAGCGGTAAACACGTACGGATACGTTGTTGTCGCCCTTGCGAACCAGGTTGGTAACATCGAACTCAGCATCTGTATTGGCACCCTGTGAATAGCCGGCATATTTTCCGTTTACCCAAACCACGATGGCGCTGCAGGCACCGTCGAAGTGCAGGAACACACGCTTGCCTGTTTCCCAACCTTCAGGCAGGTTGAAGTTACGGCGATAAGAACCTACCGGATTCTTGTCGAAGTTATCCTTGAAGGCTGTGATGAATGGCGGTTTGTTCTCGAAAGGATAGCCCACATTATTATATACAGGCACATCGTATCCAGCCATCTCCCAGTTGAGAGGTACCTGGAGTTCCTTCCAGGAAGAAACGTCTGCGTTGTCAGCCCAGAAATCATCCTTCTCAGGCTTGCCCTGCTTCCAGTCGGCTGTGTAGTGGAATTTCCACTTTCCGTTGAGCAGGAGATAGTTGGCGTGCTTAGGAGTGAGCCATGGGAATTTGAAGTAATCGTCCTTCTGCATGGTGGCAGTAGAAGAATAAGGCACGAAAGTAGCGTGCGCCTTTTCCTTGCGATCCTCAAACTTAGTCTCGTCTTCTACCCATTTGTCCGTAAACGGACATACTCCTGCTTTTGCCTCAACCACTTTCTTCACTTTTTTCTTGGTGTGTCTTGGCTGTGCAATAGCTGATGCGCTGAAGAGGAAGGTCAATGCAACCGCAGCTCCCCAAAATAAATGTTTTTGTTTCATTGTCTGGTTGAATTATTAATAATTACAAGTTAGCTAGTTATGAATCTGTTTAGATTTGGTGCAAATTTACGATTAATTCCTGAAACCTCCAAATTATTTTTGTATTTTCGTATCCTGGAGGATAAAATAAACCGACCTGTATGGTTGAAATTACCCAATACGCCCTGAAAGGGCAGAAGCTCCTAGCCCAGGGCATCGCCCTGGGTAATTATGAACGCAAACCCGTCGCCCTGTAAGGGCGAAAGCTTTCAAAGAACCAAGCAGTAAACAAAGCTTTTGCCCTTACAGGGCGTCTTATTGATTGCTATTATACCCAGGGCGATGCCCTGGGCTAAGAGCTTTTGGGCTTTCAGCCCGTTTCAACCGTACTGTTAGAAATAAACAGCCCCAGTCCTTTTGGGGGCTTCATTGATGACCGATGCCTGCTTGCGCCTTGTAAGTATAGTCGCTGTTGCTTGTAAGTACTATCGCAGTTACATCGGTTTTACGTAAAAAGTCTTATCCTTTTCTTCCGAAATCTGCAGGAATCTCGCCCCACTTCTTCGTTTCCCATTTAAAGATAGGGACGGTGATGGGGTGGGTGCGGAGCCAGTTTTCGGCACGGGCGATGACCTGATAGAGCTGCTCGGTTTGAGGAGTGCGCTCCAGCTTGGTCTTGCATTGCTTCTTGTTTACCCAGAGCTGGGCATTCACGCTGTCGCTGTAGATTACCTTGTCGGTAATGCCTTTCTGGGCCATCAGGGCGAGGGCGTGGACGATGGCGAGGAACTCGCCGATATTGTTGGTGCCGTGGATAGGACCATAGTGGAAAACCTGCGCACCAGTCTGAAGATCAATGCATTGGTATTCCATCGGACCGGGATTTCCGGAGCAGGCTGCATCCACAGCCCAGGCGTTCGCCTTCACCTCATTGGGCAAAGGCAAGACTGTATCGTTTCTCCATGAAGGAGGATTTACGGGCATGTTACTCATTTGCGTTTCTTTTATTTGTTTCTATTATTTGATAGATGATTTGTGTTTTACTGAACCGCATACGAGAGTTCTGTATTGGTATTACTGACCTGTAATAAAAAAGAAATGAGCAAGCCCCAAAGTCTGGCTCTGGGGATGCTCATTATTTGTCAATAGTCAATATTCATTTTTTAAATTGTAGGTTAATTATATCTTGAGAAGTTTTTCAGGAGTGCTATATTCCTGACAACTTCTAATTACCTAAAATTTTACATTCTTTCAGGAACCTCGATGCCGAGCAGAGCCATACCGTTCTTCAGAATCTTGGCAACATTGGCTGCAAGAACCAGGCGGGTAATCTTCTCTGCCTCGCTCTCAGCATTCAGGATGCTGTAGTCGTGATAGAACTGGTTGAACTCCTTGGTCAGCTCGTAGCAGTAGTTGGCAATGCCACCAGGGTTGTAGTTGTTGCCGGCATCGGCTACGGCTACTGCGAAGTCGTTCATCTTCTGGATGAGGTCAATCTCCTTCTCGTTGATTGGAGCATCTGCGCCCAATTCTGCAGGAATCTCGATGCCCTCGGCTGCTGCCTTGCGCATGATGCTGCGGATACGAGCATAGGTGTACTGGATGAAAGGACCTGTGTTACCATTGAAGTCGATACTCTCCTCTGGGTTGAAGAGCATATTCTTGCGGGCATCTACCTTGAGGATGAAGTACTTCAACGCTCCGAGACCCACGATGCGTGAAATCTCCTGGCGCTCTTCCTCGCTCATGTCCTTGAACTTGCCAAGCTCATCGCTTGTCTGGCGAGCATCCTTAATCATCTCTGCCATCAGGTCATCAGCATCTACTACGGTTCCCTCGCGGCTCTTCATCTTACCGTTAGGCAACTCTACCATTCCGTAAGAGAAGTGAACCAAGTCCTTACCCCACTTGAAGCCGAGACGGTCGAGCAGGATAGAGAGCACCTGGAAGTGGTAGTTCTGCTCGTTACCTACTACGTAGATCATCTTGTCGATAGGGAAGTCCTTGAAGCGGAGGTCGGCAGTACCGATGTCCTGAGTCATATAAACAGAGGTGCCGTCAGAACGGAGCAGGAGCTTCTGGTCGAGGCCCTCGTTGGTGAGGTCTGCCCAAACAGAGTTATCGTCCTTGCGGAAGAAGAGACCCTTCTCCAATCCTTCCTCTACCTTCTTCTTACCCTCGAGGTAAGTATTTGACTCATAATATATCTTGTCGAAACCTACACCCATCATCTTGTAGGTCTCATCGAAGCCAGCGTAAACCCAGCTGTTCATCTTCTGCCAGAGAGCGCGAACCTCAGGGTCGTTGTTTTCCCACTTCACGAGCATTTCGTGAGCCTCCTTAATCAATGGAGCCTCTGCCTTTGCTTTCTCTGTGGCAGCTTCTTCTTCCATGCCCTCCTTCATGTACTGAGCCTTGAGCTCTGCGATTTCCTCACGATAGTGCTTGTCGAAGGCTACATAGTAGTCGCCGATGAGGTGGTCGCCCTTCTTGCCGGAAGTTTCAGGAGTTTCGCCATTGCCCCACTTGAGCCAAGCGAGCATAGACTTACAGATGTGGATACCACGGTCGTTAACGATGTTTGTCTTGATTACCTTGTTGCCGTTAGCCTCCATAATCTGGGCCAATGACCAACCGAGCAGGTTGTTGCGCACGTGACCGAGGTGGAGAGGCTTGTTGGTGTTAGGAGAAGAGTACTCGATCATGACGAGCGGGCTATTCTCAGTAACAGGCTTCTCGCCGAACTTAGGGTCAGCGTTGATGGTGTTCAAGAGTCCTACCCAAGCGGCAGGAGCGATAGAAAGGTTGAGGAAACCCTTTACCACGTTGAAGTCTGCGATAACATTAGCGCAGTTTTTCTTCAGGTATTCGCCGATTTCCTGTGCTGTATCCTCAGGCTTTTTCTTCGACATTTTGAGGAATGGGAATACGACGAGGGTAAGGTTACCTTCGAAATTACTCTTGGTCTTCTGCAGGGCTACCATCTTTTCAGGTACGTCCTGACCATAAAGCTCCTTCACCGCCGCGATGACAGAGCTGATGATTTCGTTTTCTATCTTCATTATCTTTATATCTTTTTTTTACCGGTAAAAAATCTATTTATTTATATCTTGTCGATGAGGGGAAAATAGTTACCCTTATCGCTTAATCGGCTGCAAATTTACAAATAATAATTGGATTGTGCAAAGAAAACGACTTGTTTCTTTGCACAATACATAAAAATATCTCATCTGCGTAGGCTCTTGCTTGGTATCTCTTAACCTTCGAGGATGATGTCTGCCACGTCCTGAGGTGTATTCCAGAGGATACCATCTTGCAGCTCATCGTCGGTAAATCCATTGAGAGCCTCGGTAGCTTCCTTCTCGCTGAGCGCAGGAGTACCGTCTTCGTTCTTAGCATCGAGCAGTGCCTGTAAGATGGCAGCTCTGTATTCTTCTATTGTCATCATTCGTTTTGTTGTAAAGTTTAATGTGTTATTTTATATTTTCTGTTATAACTTACTTAATGATTTATCTAATAATGCTTTTGCCGTAATGACAATGCAAAAATAAACAATTATCCACAAATAGCCATAATTATTTTGCTAAAAAAATAAAAAGCCCTCAACATATAGTGGATTGTACTATATGTTAAGGACTTTTATGCTATTGCTAGTAAATGGATGTTTTACTTCAAAACTTTAGCCAAGAAATCGCTGGCGATATGAGCGGCTTGCTCTTCCTGACCGCCGAATCCGTGGTCGGCATCGGTCATCAAGTGCCATTCGCTCTTCTTGTTCAGATAGTGGAAACGCTGACCATAGGTGTAAGGCACTACTCGGTCGGCATCGCCATGCAGGATGCACTCGGCTCCGTGGTAGTTCTTGGCCGTCTCGTAGATAGGCAGAGTGGTGGCTGTGCGGATATAGTTGCCACCCAGGGCCTTGCCGTCCCACATCTCTATCTTGGCTGGAGGATTCTTGGGGTCGTACATCTTGCCGAATGTATTGCCACGCAGGGCATCGTCACGGAGCACGGCGGCAGGGGCAAGGAGCACCACGGCTTGTATCTTCTTGATATCCTTGTCAGCTTGTGCGGCTAGCTGTCCGCTGGTCATGGCTGTAACCACGCCACCTTGTGAGTGGCCGCCCATCGCAATCTTGCTCACCCAAGGCAGCGAGGCGGCATAGCGCAAGATGCACTTGGCATCTTCTATCTCATTCAGTACGGTCATATCCTCAAATTTTCCCTCGCTCTTGCCATGGCCATTGAAGTCGAATCTGATCACGGCAATGCCTTTCTTGTTGAGGCTGTCTACGAGGCAGTCGAAGAGTTTTCCCTCCTTATTGCCGCCAAATCCATGGCAGAGCACGAGGAGCGGAGTCTTCTTGCTTGCCTTCGCTTTGGCCTTTGCTTGGCTTCCGTTGCCATTGGCTGCATCATTGTCTGGACGCTGGATGACTACATCGAGTTTGCCATGGTCGCCCTGCACGGTGGTATGCTCGGTTGAGGCTACTGCGCCGAGTGAGAACAGGGCGCAAGCGGTAAAGATAATTGTTTTTAGATTCTTCATATTGTATGTTATTATTTTATTTGTAAGTTTCGCTTGCAAAAGTACATAAAAGCCTTGAAACCACCAAAAGTTTTTGTTTCATCTTCTTTATTATATATTTCATTCCATCCGGAATGTTACATGATAGCCTGCCACATTGTGCTCGGCAAGGGAGAGATTGATGGATTGCATCATCAGCATCTGGCGGGAGATGGAGAGGCCGATGCCCGAACCTGATGGCTTGGTGGAAAAGAAGGGGATGAACATCTCCTTTGCCACATCGGCAGGGATGGGGTCGCCATTGTTGCTGAAATAGATGCCTGAGAATTGTGAACTCTCGATGTTCTCTGGATGTTTGTGGAAGCATCGAATGTCGATGGCTGAGGCGTGAGCCTCGATGGCATTCTTGGTCAGATTGATAAATACCTGGCGCAGCATATTCTTGTCGGCAGACCAGGTGGCATCTTCGGGGATATGGATGTGCCATTCTATCTGAGGATAGAGCGGCTTGATGCCTTCCACGAAATCCTTGAGTGGAATGTTCTCGATGACAGGATTTTGTAGCTGGGTGAGCTTGCGGTAGCTGTCCACAAAACTGGTGAGCGATTTGCTGGTATCTCGAATGGCTCGAATGCCTTCCTCATAGGACGAACCTTGGATGTCGGGATTGCTAAGATAGGCTTGGCAGATGCTGGAGATGGGGGCGGTGGCATTCATAATCTCATGGGTGAGCACACGGGTTAGCCTTTGCCAAGATTCCACCTCGTGCTGCGCCACCAGTCTGCCGATGTCGTTCTCCATGTCGTTGAGGGCTTGCTGCAAGGCTCGCTCTCCAAAGAGTAATCCCTTGGTGGATAGGCGGAAGGAGTAATCGCCATTGCGAATAGCCTCTTGCATCAAGAAGGCACGGCTTTTCAGGTTGCGCTGGTGACGCAAGAAGAGATAGATGATACCTCCTATGACGAGGAGTATGATACCTATTACATATATGTGGAAAATGGTGTTCATATCAGATGTTTATAATCATGAATGATTGTGATAAAGAATTATCGCTTGAGCTTGGCATAAAGCGTTTGGCGAGTGATGCCGAGCAGTTCGGCGGCACGAGAGATGTTGCCGTGGCATTGATCCACCACCTTGTGGATATGAGTGGTCTCGATGCTCTCCAGAGTCTCCACTTCCTGGCTTCGGTCGATGGCATCTTTTAGGGTTCTGATCAGTTCGTCATTATCCCAGGGCTTGGTGACGAAATCGGCGGCTCCGCTTTTCAATCCCTTGATGGCTAGCTGCACGTCGGCAAAGGCGGTGATGAGCACCACGGGGATGTGGGCATGGAGCCGGCGGAAGGTGCGGAGCCAGAGCAAGCCGTCCTGACCGCTGTTTACGCCAAGTGAGAAGTTCATGTCGAGCAGGATGAGATCTACCTGCTCCTGTTGCAGCAACATGGGGGCGGTATCGGGGCGGGGCAGGGTGAGAATCCGTTCGAACGTATTACCCAGACAGATCTTCAGCGCCGTGAGTATCGACGGATTATCGTCGATGACAAGAAGGGTTCCATATTTCATATCTTTATTTTTTTGTTTGCAAAAGTACGCTTTTTTCCCGAAACGACAAACAAAAACGGGGCTGTTGTGTGATAATCATACAATAGAGTGTATGAATTTCATACAATCCACCTTCCGGGCAGCCGGAAATCTTGGCAGAAAACGGGAGAAGCCGTAACTTTGCAGCAGCTAACGAAAACAGGGAGATGGTATTCTTCCTTTATCGTTTGATTTTAGTGAAACAAAAAATAAATGAGTATATGATGAAAAGTTATGTGAAATTCTTATCACGCAACAAGCTTTATGCCACCATAGAGGCCTTGGGTCTCTCGGTGGCACTGGCTTTTGTGCTGATTCTCGTTTCCTATGCTACTGCAGAGTATCGTGTGGGAACGAATCAGAAACTGGCGAAGGAACTCTATGTTGCAGGTTCCGGCGATTATCTCGGAATGACCTGGGGCACAGCCAAGGAGTTCTTTCCTTCCATCCCGGAAATCAAGGGATGGACAAGATTTGGTGAATATTATGCTCCGCAGGGAGCCATGATAGATGGACAGTATTATGAGGCAAAATATCTGGCTATCGACCCGAACTTCTCCCAGTTTATGGGTTACAAATGCCGTGGTTGTGCGCCTGATCATCTCCTTTCGGATGCTCATCAGGCAATGGTTTCGGAATCTTTTGCCAAGAAAGCCTTCGGCAACGCCAATCCTATCGGCCGTACCATCCAATGCGGTAAGCTGCAACTCAAGGTGGTGGGAATCATGGCGGATTTCGACCGTGAGGACCTTCTTAACCCATACGATATTTTCGTGTCGATGAAACTGATAGAAGCTGAGGCTCAGGCGATGGATCAGTTTGGCTCCTGCATTACGGTGGCGCGACTGGCAAAGGATGCTGACCCGGAAAAAGTGAGACAGACCTTGCTCGGCAAATACATGAACTACTGGAAGGGATGGAAGAAGGATTCGGATGGAGTCACCTTTATGTGGGGTTGCCGGTTTGTGAGATGGGACCAGATTCATTTTACGGCTGATAGTGTCGATATTTTCAAGCATGGCAATCGTACTCTCGTGAATATCCTCCTGGTAGTGGCGCTGGTTCTGCTGCTCTCAGCCTTGTTCAATTACATCAATCTTACGGTGGCTCAGATTGGCAACCGTGCGAAGGAGATGGCTACCCGAAGACTGCTGGGTGAATCGGTAGGGGGCGTGATGCTGCGTTATCTCAAGGAGTCGGCGCTCTTCACGGCAGTCTGCTTCCTGCTGGGCTTGTTGATTTCCTGGGCATTCATTCCGTTGTTCAATTCTATGTTGGATACGAAAATCGACCTGTTCCATTCCTTCGACCTTCTGTGGTTCCTGCCGTTGGCTTATGTCATCATCTCCATCTTTGCGGGAATCCTTCCTGCCATCGTGGTTTCCCGTTTCAATCCGATAGATGTGGTGAAGGGAACCATCCGCATGCGCAGCAAGATGTGGTTCAGCAAGATATTTATCGTAGCCCAGAACGTCATCAGTATCACGCTGGTAGTCATGGCGATAACGATGATGCTCCAGATGAAGCATCTTGCCGATTTGCCGTTGGGTTATCAGACGAAGGATATTGTTTCCATCTTTTCTTCCTTGGATGGTTCGCCGGAGAAGATGGCTATCCTCAGGAACCGTCTGAAAGCGCTTCCTGAGGTGGAAGAGGCCACTTACGGCAACGCCAATCCTATCAGTAGCTGGGGAAACGGCGTGCATGATGACAACGAAAAACTGATAGGAATGCTCCGTATGTTCTTGGCTGATTCCACGGCGATGAAGATGCTGGGAATCAGGGTGATTGAACAGTATTGCGAGCCAGCCTATGGCAAGATCTGGGTAACGGAAGATGCGAAGCGAGCCTATGGCGTTTCTGCCCACAAGCCGTGGTTTGGAATGAGACTGGAAAACGGAAAACACGAATACGAGGTGTGCGGCGTGATTGCCGATTACCATAGTGGAGATGCGCTGAGCGAGAATGAGAAAACAGAGCATAATGCCATTGGAGTCATTACCCCGCAGCAGGGTGGATGGGTTGTTCTGGTGAAAACCCGTGGCGATCATACCCAGGCGCTGCAGGCTATCCGGAGTACCTGCAAGCAGGTGGCTAAAGAACTGATAGGTGTTCCTACGGAAATGGAGGCGGAGTATATGGATGATACTTTGAAGAATAACCTCAAGGACAAGCATAATATGATGGTGCTCATCATCACCTTCATGAGCATCTCTATCCTGATTTCTGCCCTGGGTCTCTTCGGAATGTCGGTTTATTACGGCAACCAGCAGAAGCGGCAGATTGCCCTGCGCAAGGTGATGGGGGCTTCGATTGGGGATGCGGCTTGGCAACTGGCTAAGAGATTCCTCGTCAGTTCGCTGGTGGCTGTGGTCATCGCCATCCCTATCTGCGTGAAGCTGATGCAGACTTATCTCATGGATTTCGTCCATCGCATCTCCTTCCCTTGGTGGGTGTTGCTGGCTGGCGCCATCTTTACTTTATTGATAGCCTTTGTTTCGGTTATCGGCTGCACCCTGCGTACGGCGATGTCAAATCCGATAGACAGCATCAAGGCTGAATAATGAGTCATAAACTTTAAAAAGATTTCTAACGAGATAAAGATTTCTAACGATAAAAAAGATTTCTAACGATGATACGAACAGAGAATTTAACTAGAATATTCCGCACGGAAGAGGTGGAAACCATCGCCCTGAACGGCGTAAACATAGAGGTAGAAGATGGTGAGTTTATCGCCATCATGGGTCCTTCGGGATGCGGTAAGTCAACCTTGCTGAACATCCTGGGCTTGCTGGATAGTCCTACGGAGGGCAAGTATTGGTTGAATAACGAGGAAGTGGGCCATCTGAAGGAGCGTGAGCGCACCGCCTATCGCAAGGGTCGCATCGGCTTCGTGTTCCAGAACTTCAATCTTATTGACGAACTTACCGTTGAGGAGAATGTGGATTTGCAGCTGAAATACCTCGGAGTGGGAAAGGAGGAACGCAAGGAACGAGTGCTCGAAATTCTGAGAAAGGTGAAGCTGAGCCATCGTGCCAAGCATTATCCTCATCAGCTTTCGGGCGGTCAGCAGCAGAGGGTTGCCATCGCCCGTGCCGTGGTGGGCAAGCCTAGCATCATCCTTGCCGATGAGCCTACGGGTAACCTCGATTCCAAGAATGGTATGGAGGTGATGCAGTTGCTCAGCGAGCTGAACGAGGAGGGAACCACCATCGTGATGGTGACGCACTCCAAGCACGATGCTACCTACGCCAGTCGCATCATCAATCTGTTTGATGGACAAGTGGTGGATGCGATGAATGATCAGCTTTAATCTGCGGCTTTCTGTCCAACAATTAGACGGTGGTGTCTAATTGTTGGACAGTTTGTTTAATGAGAGTTTTTATTTAATGGTTTGATTATCAGGAGAAATGCTGTTTTGGCACGGCTCTTGTCCTTATCATGCCAAAATGAAGAAGATTATGAAAAGAACAGGAATATTGATAGGATGGTTGGTCTGGGCGGCTGGAGCCTCGGCACAGAGCTGGAGCCTTGACGACTGTATGAAATACGCCGTGGAGCACGCTACGGAGGTGAAGCGGGAGGTGGTAAACGCCCGCCAACGCAAGCAGGATTACCAGCATGCTGTGGCAGGATTCCTGCCTACCGTTACGGGAGGCGTGCAGGGACAGTATGCCTGGGGACGAAACATCGACCCGGAAACCAATACTTATAATAATGTAACGACATTCAACAATTACTATCAGCTTTATGCCGAACTGAATGTCTTCGATGGTTTCGCCACCATCAACGCCTTGAAGCAGGCTAAGTTGAGCCGGGATTATTCAGCCTCGGCGATGCAGAAGATTCAGGACAATAGAGCCATCGACGTGATGCAGAAATATGTGGATGCTGCCTATGCTGAGGCAAGTATTCAGATAGCAAGCGAGAAACTGAACGAAAGCAAGCGGATGTTAGTTAAGATGAAGCGCCTGTATGAACTGGGCGAGAAAGGCCGACCGGATGTGGTGCAGATGGAATCGCAGGTGGCAGAAGATGAATACAATCTTACGCATCAGGAGAATGTGGCAAAACAGAGTCTGCTCGCCTTGAAATCCACGATGAATTTTCCGGTGGATGAAGAGCTGAAAATTCAGATTAAAGAGGAACAGAAAATCCAGATTAATGGGGAACTAAATCTGAAGTTAAATGCTGAAAATGAGGCGATTCCTGAATCTGGTATAAACTACGAAACCGTTTACCAGGGCTTTCAGAATATCTCTCCCGATTTAAAGTCGGCAGAATACGAAGTGGAGCGGGCACGGTATGATTATAAGATAGCAAAAGGCAGATTGCTGCCATCACTCTCTCTCGGTGGCGGCATTTCTACCAACTATTATAAGAATCTCTCTCAGAAAGGGCAATACGATGGGTTTGCCTCGCAGTTTCGCAACAACCAGGGCGAATACCTCGCATTGACCCTTTCTATACCTATTTATAATAGCGACCGATGGCACAGCGTGAAGAAGGCACGCAACGACTGGCAACTGGCGCAGGTGAACCTGGAGGAAACCCGTCGCAAGCTTCACGACCAGATAGCCCAGGCGGTAATGGATGCAGAGGGTTACGCCAAGGAGTTGCACCAGATGCAGAAGAAGGTGGCCTCCGATTCGCTCGCCTATCACATGTCGAGCCGGAAGTTTGAGGAAGGAATGCTTTCCACCTTCGATCTTCATACCGCAGCCCAGACGCTTCTGGAAAGCAGAATCAAGGAACTCCAGATGCAGTTGCTGCTCATTATCAAACAGAGGCTGGTTGCTTATTATCAGGGAGAAAATTTAATTAAATAACAGAACTTTCGCAAGTGGTTCAGGTACGGGCTGAAGGCCCAAAAGCTCCTAGCCCAGGGTAACACCCTGGGTATAATAACAATCAGCAAGGCGCCCTGAAAGGGCAAAAGCTTTGTATATTGCCTGGAATTTTAAAGCTTTTGCCCTTACAGGGCGACAGGCTTGCGGCCATGATAACCCAGGGTGTTACCCTGGGCTAGGAGCTTCTGCCCTTTCAGGGCGTGTGGAGTGCTCTTGCAAACTTGAATACATAAAATTATGGACATAAAAATAGAAAAGAAAAAATATCTCGTGCCTCGCAAGTATTGGGCATGGATTGGCGGAGGAGCGGTTTTGATCGCAGTCCTCATTTGGTTGGGATTGAGCAATTTCTCTTCCACTCTGAAGGTGGATAGGAAGGGATTGAGCATCGGAACCGTGGAGAAGGCGCAGTTCAATGATTATGTTTCGGTGGATGGACAGGTGGTTCCTATCTCCGTGGTGCAGATCAGTTCCGAGGAAGGCGGTATTGTTCTGGAGAAAGTGGTGGATGAAGGTGCCCACGTGAACAAAGGCGATGTGATCGTGAAACTGAGCAATTCGAATCTCGACCTGGAGATTCTGAATGCCGAAAGCGAACTTGCCGAAAAGCAGGACATGCTTCGCAACACCCAGATTTCGATGGAACAGGACCGTCTGAACAATAGCAACGAGGAACTGTCGCTTTCGCAGGATGTCATTACCAAGCGCCGTTCCTATCAGCATCAGGAGGCGTTGCACAAGGAAGAACTCAATTCGCGCGAGGAGTATCTCAAGGCAAAGGAAGATTACGACCTTGCAGTCAAGAAGCATGCACTCATCAGCAAGCGATTGAAGAAGGATGCCCAGCTCCGCCGTTCGCAGATGGATCAGATGGGCGATAATCTGGAAGCCATGCAGAAGAATGTGCAACTGGTTCGCCAGCGCAAGGAGAAGCTGAACATCCGCAGCACCATTTCGGGCGAAATAGGCTTGCTCGATGTGGAGCTGGGGCAGAGCATACAGGCAGGACAGAAGATTGGTGTCATCAACGACCTCAGCGATTTCAAGGTGCAGGCGCAGGTGGATGAGCATTACATCGACCGGGTAAAATCGGGACTTACTGCTACCTTCGACCAGAACGGCAAGCATTATCTCCTGCAGGTTCGCAAGGTTTATCCCGAGGTAAGAGACGGCAGGTTCCGCATCGACTTCATCTTCAAAGGCGTTCGCCCTGGCAACATCCGAACCGGTCAGACTTATTATGTAGATTTGCAGCTCGGTCAGTCTAAGCAGGCAATAATTATCCCTAAAGGCACGTTTTATAGTGTAACGGGCGGTCAATGGATCTTTGTTTTAGACAAGAGTGGCAAGAAGGCTTATCGCCGAAAGATAACCATCGGTCGCCAGAATCCTCAGTATTATGAGGTAATTGAGGGCTTGGAGCCGGGTGAGCAGGTTATCGTTAGTGGCTATGAAGCCTATAAGGATAATGATGTATTAGTTTTTAATTAGTAGTGATTAGTTAGTAATGATTAATTAGTAGTGATTAGTGATAAATTGGGCTAACGCCCTTGAAACAGGATATTTGATATGAATCATATTATTAACGCATTCAAGAATCTGCCTCGAAGAGGTCAGCACAATTTCGTGAAGATCTTGTGTCTGGCGCTCGGATTGGCAATCAGTTCGGTAATTATTGCCGAGATTTATTTCGAGCAGACTTACGATACGTACTTTCCAGGATGGGAGAGGACGTATCAGATTTCAGAAGTGGGAACGATGCCGGGAGACGATGGCAATAAGTCTTTCAATTTCGCCCAAACCTCAGGAGCTACAGCTCCGGGCATCAAACAGTATGCTCCATTTGTGGAGGCTGCTACACGACTTGTTTTTATTGGAGATTTCCAATGTAATATGGAAGACCAAAATGCAATCTCTTGTAAAATAGCATTGGCGGATAGCTGTTTTTTTGATGTCTTTCCCCAAAAGGTAACGATTGGCAAGGCAAAAGAAGTCCTTTCTCGTCCATTCTATTGCATGATAGACTCAGAGACAGCGGCGAAGATGGGCGGCAATGTTGTGGGTAAGCATTTCACGATGGCAAGTTATCCTGGATATACCTTTACTATCGGAGGTGTATTTGAGAGTTTCCCATGGGGATCCTCTTGGCATTCCCTTCAAGTGTTGGTGTCATTGGGTAGTATCGGGGATATGTTTGGTTATGATGGAAGGCAGCAATGGACTGGAAATGATTGTTATCAGTCTTTTATCCGATTGTCAAAAGGGCATAAGCCAAGTGAACTTCATCCATATATCAACAAGATGAAGCAAGACCACTTCCCGTTGAAAGAATGGAAGAAAGCGGGTATTTCATTAGATTACGACTTTACCGTTCTCAGCGAAATGTACACGCAAAGCCCTTACATCAAGAAGATGGGATGGATCATGGGTATCATCGCTTTTGTATTGCTTTTCACTTCCGTGATGAATTACCTGCTCATCATCGTGGGTAATCTCGTAACGCGTTCTCGTGAGATGGCTGTGCGTAAATGTTATGGAGCGGAACCCAAGAACATCCATGCCATTGTCTTCTCCGAGGCGTTGGTACATGTTGGCTTGTCGATTGTTCTTGCAGCTATTTTAGTATTTCTCAGCAAGGGAACGGTAGAGAATTTCCTTTCAGCCCCAGTTAGTGTCTTGGTGCTCAATCGAGGTTGCTGGATATTGGTAGCAATTTGTCTCTTAGTGCTTTTAGTGGGTGGGTGGATGCCTGGTTGGCTTTACTGCAAGATACCTGTAGCGATTGCTTTCAGGGGGTATAGTGAGAACCGTAAGAAATGGAAGCTCATCTTGCTGGGTGTTCAGTTTATCATTTCGGGGCTATTGTTCAGCTTGCTCTTTGTGGTCAATAATCAATATAATATGATGGTAAACTTGAATCCTGGTTACAAGTATGATAAGGTGGCATTCGTTTTTGTAGAAGGACTAGAGAAAGACCAACGAGCGCAATGTCTATCGGAAATTAAGCGAATGCCTGATGTCAATATGGTGGCATCTTGCTATAGTGTTCCTTTGCAAAGTTATAGCTTTAATGGTAATAATCTTTCTTTGCCTGGCGACAAGCGTACTATCCAAATCATTCATGATGCAGGTGGAGTGGATGACAATTACTTCAAGATGATGGACGTTGAGTTTGTAGAAGGATCTTTCTTCACAGAGCGTAATGATAGTTCTCGACAAATTATCATTGACGAGAACTTGGCTAACAAGCTCGTAAAACTTGGACATTGGAAAGATGGAGCCGTAGGTAAGAGGGTTTGGGTATCTTCTCATTGTGATGAGGATGAAACGATGACGATTTGTGGCGTGGTCAAGAATGTGAGGTATGGAACGATTAGCACGTCGAATGCTGATACGAACGCTACTCCTTTTGTCTATTTCTATGGTCGGGCTAATCGGTGTATGCTCGTCAAGTTTAATGACTTGACGGAAAAGAGTCTCTCTGACTTAAAGAACGAGGTGCAGTCGCTGTATCCGAATAATGAAGTGACCGTTTATGATTATGAATCCGAGTTCAAGGCACAGTATGCTTCCCAGCTCAATTTCCGCAACGGAATCTTGGTAGCCGGCATCGTAACGATGATTATCGCCCTCTTCGGATTGGTGGGCTATACGAGCGATGAGGTAAACCGCCGCCGCAAGGAGATTGCAATCAGAAAGGTGAACGGGGCGAAGGTGAAGGATATTCTTCGCATCTTCCTGAAGGACATCATAAAGATAGCCTTGCCTTGCATCATCGTGGGCGACTTGGGGGCTTGGCTGATAGCCAGACAATGGCTGATGTCGTTCAGCGAGAAGATTACGATGACGCCTTTGCTGTTTATCGGCGTTACCATCATCTTGCTCGTCATCATCGGGCTTTCCGTCGTCATCAACTGCTATAAGGTGGCGAATAGTAATCCTGTGAAATATCTCAAGGATGAATAAGTCTCCCACAGATTTTCACAGATGACACAGATTTAAGGGCGTATACCCTAATTTAACATTCAACATTTAACACTTAACATTGAACAAAATGATAAAAGTAGAGAATCTTTGCAAGTCATTCCGCACAGAAGATGTGGAGACGATTGCTTTAAATAACGTATCTTTCACAGTAGAAGACGGCGAGTTTGTTGCTATCATGGGACCATCCGGTTGCGGCAAATCCACCTTGCTCAATATCCTCGGTTTGCTCGACAACCCTACATCGGGAAAATATTTCCTGGGTAATCACGAGGTGGCAAACCTGAAGGAAAAGGAGCGCACGGATGTGAGAAAGGGAGAAATCGGATTTGTGTTCCAGAGCTTCAATCTGATAGATGAATTGAATGTAGAGGAGAACATCGAGCTTCCTCTTACTTACCTCAACATTCCGAAGGCGGAGCGCAAGGCAAAGGTGCAGGCGATTATGAAGCGAATGGCCATCAGCCATCGTGCCAAGCACTTCCCTCATCAGCTTTCTGGTGGTCAGCAGCAGCGAGTAGCCATCGCCCGTGCCGTGGTCTTCGGTCCTAAGCTCATCCTTGCCGATGAGCCTACGGGTAACCTCGATTCCAAGAATGGAGCCGAGGTGATGCATCTGCTTACCGAGCTGAACCACGAGGGCACCACCATCGTCATGGTAACGCATAATGAGCATGATGCCAAGATAGCCCATCGCACCATCCGCCTGTTTGATGGACAGATTGTAGAGGCGGAGGGCAATCAGTAATTATTTGACTAAGTTTAATATGGCTTTTATAAAATCGTGTGATAAGCCAATAATTTCCAGGATGTCATTTTCGGAAATTTCGTAGGCGCAGTTGTAATCGGCTTTTTGCCTTAATTGGAACATACGGGCGAGGAAACTGCCATAAGAGATATCTACGATACCAGTCTTTACGAAGTGTAAACTGAATTGGGTGTTAATGCCGGCATGAGTGTGGGCATTAACACCTTTTGCTATGAATAGAGCTTGTACGGCATGGAAGCAGGCATAATAATAGCGATTGGCTGCTAAATCCCAATGCTTTAGTTCAACCATTTCATCTGCTTGAGTTAAAAAGCGCTTGGCTTTTTCTACTTGCAGACTGATTAATGTGTCTTTGTTTACTTGATCCATAACTTTTATATTAAACTAATGCCGTCTCGATTTACATTCTCGTAAAAAGGGGTGAAGTTATACGATTCCCATTCTTTCTTTGTGTAAAGAATGGGATTGATTTCTGTTCCGAGGTCGCAACCTAACAAGACAAACGGGTAACTTACTTTGTCATAGTCTGTTTGTTCCAGTTTGTCTTTGTCTAAAAGGATAAGAATGTCCCAGTCTGAATCGTTACGAGCATCACCTCTCGCTCTTGATCCATACAATATAGCCTTGCTTCCTGAAGGAATAGCAGATTTAGCTATATCTTTTATCTTTAATATGGTCTTATCATCTGTTGACATAAGCTTAATCTTTTATAATGGCAAAGATATGGTAAAAAAGCGAAAGTGCCAAACTTTCCTCCCCAAAATTATACTTTTTTATGGGATGATGATGCGGAAGGTGGTGATTCCCTGTGCCTTGTCCTGATGGAGCGAGAGACTGCCGCCGCTTACTCGCATAATCTGGCGAGAGAGGGAGAGACCGATTCCGCTTCCTTCCGGCTTTGTGGTGAAGAACGGGATGAAAATGTGGGAGGCTACATCTTCGGGGATGAGACCGGCGTTGTTGCTCACGTCGATGATGATGGATTCCTGGGCATTGGCGTAGGCTTGGAGACGGATAAATGCCTTCTTGCTTGCCGCGGATTGCAAATCTGCGGAGCGGCATTCCTGCTTGTCTTCTCTTTCCTTTTCCCTGAAAGCTTCTACGGCATTCTTCAGAAGATTCGTTACCACGTGAGAGAGGAGGCTCTCATCGGCATAAACCAGCAAATCCTTGGGAGAAACCGAAATCTCTACTTCGTGGTTGCAGAGCATCGCCATTCTTTCCAGGAATGGTTCCACATAGAAGAGAGCAGGCTGAGGCTGGGGAACATGGGTGAAGCGGCGATAGTTGTTGACGAAAGCCAACAGCTCGGTTCCTGTTTTGTGGATGGTTTCCAAGCCTTGCTTCAAGTCTTTATCCTCTGTAACTCGGGTAAGCAGAGTTTCGCTCAACGAAGTAACCGGCGTGATGGTATTCATGATTTCATGGGTCAGCACACGAATCAGTTTGATCCAAGAATCCACCTCCTGATTGCTCAGCTCGTGGCTCACGTCGCTTAGGGCGATGATGCGCACATGCTTGTCTTTCAGCATGGCTTGGGTCTCATGCTTTGCCAGGTGTTCATCCTTCAGTTTCCCTTTTACCTGGTTCATGTGGGTAAGCACATCCGTATCGAGCAACCTGAGGGCTGCCTGATTATGTTGCAGGATGTTGTCGTGACTATCCACCACCAGGATGCCCGTATCCACCGCATTCAGAATCTGTTCGTAATATTTCTCCCGATTCATCTGCTCCTCTCTCGTATGTTGCAGGAAGAGTTTGATTCGGTTGAGGGATTTGTGCAGAATCTTATCCTCCTTAAACCCCTTCTCCGTAGGAAAATTGAAAGAGAAATCCCCATTATCTATCGCATCAAAAAGGAAGGTTACCTTCTTGATGTTCCGGCGATAGTGGCGGTAGAGGCGAATGTAACCCACTACAGCCACGAGCAAAAGCACGATAATTATAATTAGTTTATAATCCATATCGCTTAATCTTATTATAAAGCGTCTGGCGGGAAATACCTAACCTTGCGGCTACCACCGACAGGTTTCCCTCACATTCCCTGATGGTTTTCTCTATCATTCGGCTCTCCATCTCGTCGAGTGTCTGAACCTCTTCTAGGGGCTTCTCTCTTTTCTGCTGGTTTCCGCCGTCAATATCTTCGGCAGAAATCATTCCGCCATCAGATAGAATCACGGCTTTCTCGATGGCGTGCTGAAGTTCACGGATGTTGCCGTACCAAGGCAAACTGGTAAGTTTTTTCTCAGCTTCTTCCGAAAGACGGAGATTCACCTTATTATATAAATCGCCATATTGACGGAGGAATCTTTCTGCCAATGGAACGATGTCTGATTTTCTCTGTCTCAGGGCTGGCAATTCCAGATGGATGGTGTTGATGCGATAGAGCAGATCCTCTCTGAATTCGCCATCGTTTACCATCTGCTGCAGATTGCGGTTGGTGGCGCAAACCAGCCGTACGTTGATGGGAATCTGCGTACTTCCGCCCACTCTTACGATGCTTCTGCGTTGCAGGGCGGTAAGGAGTTTTGCCTGAAGACCATAGGATAAGTTTCCTATCTCATCCAGGAAGATGGTACTGCCGTCGGCAAGCTCAAACTTGCCCGGTTTATCCACCTTGGCATCGGTAAAGGCACCCTTTACATGACCGAAGAGTTCGCTCTCGAAAAGGGTTTCCGTAATGGCTCCCATATCCACAGGCAGCATCTTTTTCCCACATCTTGTGGATAAACGGTGTATTTCGTTGGCTAACACCTCTTTACCTGTTCCGTTTTCGCCCGTAATGAGGATATTTGCATCGGTTGCGGCAACTTTTTCCACAATGCTTCTCAAATTGTTCATAACTTCGCTATCTCCCCAATACATAGCACTTTGTGCATCTTTTCCACAAAGTTTTCCACCTTTTTTGCCAATAGCGTTATCCACAGCCATGTTCTTATCCCTAGCCTCCATCAGCGTACGGATCATCTTCTCGTTTTCAAAAGGCTTCACGATGAAGTCGGCGGCACCTTCCTTGATGCCTGTTACGGCAAGTTGGATGTCGGCATAGGCAGTAAAGAGCACCACCTCGGTTTTCGGGCTGAGTCTCTTGATTTCCCTGAGCCAGTACAGTCCCTCGTTTCCCGAATTGATTCCGCTGGAGAAGTTCATGTCGAGCAGCACTACGTCGGGATGCTCCTCTCTCAGCTTGGCTGGGATGGAGTTAGGGTTGGCGATGGTGATGATGCCATCGAATATGGGTTCCAGCAGCATCCTTACCGTAGTAAGAATGTTGCGGTTGTCATCAACAATCAATATCGTTCCTTGTTTCTTAATCATGGTTGCAAAGTTACGAAATATCATCGAAAAGCGGTCATTATTGTCTAATTATTAGACGAAAAAATGCCGATAGTGGCGCCAAAAGTTACTTTTTCTGTAGTTTTTGGCACCCTATCGGCATTTATTTATTCCAAATTCTGATTCCTGATGAGGAATTTCCTATTCTAAAAGAGGGAATTACAGTTCTATCGGAACCACTACTTTGATACAGAAGTTGCGCCCCATGTTGTAAACGCCTCTTCTGCCCGTAACCGTGTTTTCCGCCAGATACTTCAGACGGCTCAGGTGGTTCTGGTAAGCACGGTTGGTAATATTCTCGCCCGAAAGATAGAGCGAGAGAAGGCGCTTGCCGTGAAGCTTCACGTCGGTACCGGCATACATATTTAATAAGGTGTAGGATGGCGTGGCGGTCTCCGTATCGTTGGCTGCGAAATAATGGTTCTGGCGAAGATTGCAATCCATCTGCAGCTTAACGAAGAGATGGTCGAAAGTCTTGCCGTCGCAGACAAACTCATACCTTACATCCGAAACCCAGCGAGGGGCTGGGGTGAATGGCAGATACTTTGATTCGGATGGCTGATGCAACTGAACCGAGTTGACATACGAGAAGGTGTTGCCGATATGCAGATGCTCTACAGGATGGATGTCGATGCTCGCCTCACCACCCAGAATGCGGGCGTCGCCCGAAGTAAACTGATAGGCAGGCGTGTCGTCGATGAGGATAGGCTGATTGTTCTCATCTGCCAACTTCTCGCTATAAATGTAATGGTTAATGCGATTGGCAAACAGCGAGAGTTCTGCCGAAATAATAGGCGAAGAATAGTCCAAACCAAGGTCGAATTGCCAGCTGTTCTCAGGCTTCAGGCCGGAATTTCCCAATTCGTATCGCTGGGTTCCCTCGTGCACACCGTTAGATGATAATTCGCTGATGTTTGGAGCACGGAATCCTCTTGCCAGGTTCAGCTTCAGATTGAAATCGGGCAGGATTTCATAAGCCAATCCGATGCTTCCGGTTACTCCCTCAAAGCTGCGCTTAAAGGCTTGAAAACGGAAAGAATCCGCTTCGCTGTGCAGGTGGCGATGATCGTATCTGATTCCGCCGCTCAGATTCAACTTGCCTATTTTCTTGCTCACCGTGGCAAACACGCCGTAATCGAAGAGATGATAGGCTGGAATCAGAAACTCTGTTCCCTTGTTAATTGATTGCTGCCACATGCCGTTGACACCTGTTGAGAATTTCCATCCATTCATTTCCGGCGAGAGATAATGCAGGTCGTAATTCATGGTATGGAGCATGAAGTCGAGTCCGCATTCCTTCGGATTCTCTTCCTCCTCAAACTCTTGACGGCGGTTCTGCTGATAACCCAGGAGGAACTTCAGATTGCCGTCGCCCAGGAACCAGGAATTATCAAGTACAGCCTTGTAATGATGAATCTGCTGATAAGGCATCGGCTTGCCGTAACTCTTGGCATCGTAGCCTTCCGGAATTTCCAGTTCGCCCGTTTTCTCATCTCTTTCTCCCTCTACGATGCCCGGAGTGAGATGATAATAATCGAGTGTGAGATGCGAATGTCCCAGGCGATAATTCCAGCCTAGAAGCTGCGAGAATGCCTGCTCTCTGAGTGAAGAACCGAAGACGTAACCATCGTATTTATTCTTGTAGGCATGCGCCATCTTTCCGCTGTAGCGGGTGTTCCATACAAATCCGCCCTGGTTGCCGGCAAAGTTGAGCGAATAATCAAAAAGTCCGTTGTTGGTTTGGTAACCCGTTGAGAAATTGGCTCTCATGTCGCCCTTAGCAAGGGTAGGAGCGGAATGGAAGATGAGGACGCCAGCCATCGCATCCGAGCCATACATAAGACTTGCAGGACCTTTCAGGATCTCTACGGAATGAACCGAAGCCGGGTCGATTTCTATTCCGTGCTCATCGCCCCATTGCTGTCCTTCCTGTCTTACTCCATCATTCACTACGACCACACGGTTAAATCCCAATCCACGAATCACGGGTTTGGAGATTCCGCTTCCCGTGGTAATCTGCGAAACGCCTGGCTGATGAGCGATGGCATCGATGATGTTGGTTGAAGGCTGCATTTCGAGTTGGCGGGCAGAAACGAAAGAGATGGGTGCAGGCAACTGCTTGAGTTTCTGGCTGCCAGTCAATCCCGTAACCACCACTTCATTCAGTTTCACGCTCGATTCCGTCAGAGGCTGGTGCTTGACAGAATCGCTGGTTTCCATACCATAAATGCTTGACTTTTCCTTGTTATTATCTGCTCCGTTTATAGCCATAGCAGGGGCTGTTGCCGACGAGCATAGGCTCATCAGCAATATTGATTTCAATATTGTTCTCATTATGTTATTAATTACCTTATTTTGTTAATTTTCAATTATTTATAAAAAACAGATAATAAGGTGGAGCACGGGTAGATTTTACCCCCTTCGCCCTGCACAGGCAAGGAGAGCAGAAGGCACGGCGAGGGGAGAGATGGAGCACGGTGATGGCAACCCATACCACGAGGGATGGAGCCAGATAAGGTGTGCTTTGCAATTGGCAAAGCACACAGTCGTGCATGGTATTCTGCAGGGCTATCAGATGGCCGTCGTGATGAACATGATGGGCGCAATCTGCACAATAGAAATCAGCATGAGTTCCCTGCGCTTCACCATGATGGTGAAACGTAACGGCAAGCAGCATCGGCAGGTAAACCAATAGCAGCAGCCAGGAAATCCTGATTCTCTTATGCGTTATCCTCTGCATTTAACAATATTTATTTTCTGCAATTATCTACAGTCTTCTGATTTTTCCGTTTGCAAAGTTAATCATTTCTTCCTAAAATGCTGCAATTCCCAATTATTTTTGTACTTTTGCAACATTATTTTGAAAATAGGCGTACCCGATTCCAGGGGGATGTTGTATTATGAACAAAGTAGAATCATAAAAACAAGAAAAATGATGAAAAGAACGACTTCCCTTATACTGTGTCTTGTCTTGAGCATTTCCCTATTTGCTCAAAGCAGAGGTATGACCTTTCAGGTGCATAACGAAACGCTTACTTCCGTGTTGAAGAAGATTGAAAAGGCGGGCGAGAAGAATATCCTCTTTGCCTATCAGGCTACCGACCAATATCGCGTTACAGCCAATATCCAGGCTAAGCGCCAGAAGGAAGCCCTGGAGATGGTGCTGCAAGGGAAACCTTTCTCCTTCGTAGAGCACAATACCTATTTCGCCGTTCAATATACGGGCAAGACAACCCGGGTGGAACAGATCAAGGGCCGCGTGGTGGATGAGCACCAGAAGCCTCTGCCTTTTGCCAACGTGGTGTTGATTTCCTCCGTCAGCAAGGCTTATGTGGCCGGTTGCGTAACGGCAGAAGATGGAAGTTTCGTGCTTCCTTATGCCGATAAGGATGTGATGCTGAAGGTTTCGTTTGTGGGCTATAAGTCGCAGACCCTGGCCTGCAAGCCTACCATGCACATCGGTCTGCATCCTGACACCCAGCAGCTGAAGGCGGTAACCATCAAGAGTACCCGCCCCAATGTGGTGTATAAGGACGGCGCCTTCACTACCCTGGTATCAGGTACCATCCTGGGCGAACTGGGCTCTGCCGAAGATATGATCAGCCAGTTGCCCTTCGTTTCGGGTGAAGCAGGCTGTTGGGAAATTATCGGTCGTGGAGTGCCCGAGATTTATCTCAACGGCAGGAAACTGGAGAATCTGAACGAACTCAAGCGATTGAGCGCCAAGGATATTCTGAAGGCAGAAATTGTTACCGTTCCCGGTGCGCAGTATAGTTCCAAGACCAATGCCGTAATCCGTCTGCGTGCCGTTCGCAAGCGCGGACAGGGCTTGAGCGGAAGCCTTTATTCTGAATATATGCAGGGTCGTTATTCGCCTCATGGTTATGAGGATGTGCAGTTGAACTACCGCACGGGCGGACTCGATATCTTCGGCGAAGTAGGAGCGGGATTGGAGCGCTCGCACACCACCGCCCATTCAGAAACCCAGCTCCATACCACCAGCGACTGGGAATTCAACAGCCGCAGAACCACGAAAGCCCTCGGTGGAGAGATTCTTATGAATGCGGGTTTCAACTATGAGATTTCCGAGCAGCAATCGCTGGGTATGCGCTATGAGACAACCAACATGATAGGAAACAACTACACCCACAGCTGGGGAGCAACCGATGTGTGGGAGGATGGCAAACTGATGGAAAGCATGGGCGTAGATCTGTTTTCGAAAAGCAAGCCCCATTGGTCGCATAGCGTGAATGCCTATTATAATGGCGATTTCGGCAAATGGAACATCAACTTCAATGGCGACTTCTATAATAAGGTGAGCCAGAGCACCCAGACGGCGATAAACGACGGAAAGCTGGATGCGGAATCAGAGAGCAAGGTGAGGAGTAATCTCTATGCTGCCAAGCTGGTGGTGTCGGGACCATTGTGGAAGGGTAGGCTTTCCTTCGGAACGGAAGAGATGTTTACCAACCGCCACAACGACTTCACCCAGAGCGGCTTTTCTGCCGATGCCTTCAATCACATCCGTCAGTCTATCTATGCCGGATTCCTAGAGTATTATCTGAACATCGGACACATGAACTATGGAGCCGGTTTGCGATACGAATACCAGAAGACCGATTATTACGAGAAGGATGTGCTGCAGGCGGAACAGAGTCCCAGCTACAGGGATTGGATTCCATTTGCATCCATCGGCTACAGCAAGGATAATCTGAATCTTGCCTTCTCCTATCGTCTGAACAAGTACAGTCCTATCTACGTCATGCTTCAGAGCAGCATCGACTACGAAAGCAAGTACGAGTACAAGTCGGGCGACCCTCATCTCAAGCCTCAGAAGCAGCACAGTTTCAACCTGTCGGGCAATTACAAGTGGCTGTCGTTCATGGCTTACTACAATTATGTACTCGACATGTACATGACCTGGTACAAGCCTTACGATGAGGTGAACCATCCTAGTGTGCTTTTGCAGACGATGGCTTCGGTGCCTCATTTCTACTATTGTGGAGCCAATATCCGTGTGGCGCCTTCGTTTGGAATCTGGTATCCTAACCTCACGGCGAGTGTCTACTACAGTCATGATAATGTAGATCATCTCAATATTCCCAAGTTTGGCAAAAACCAGCCTCAGTTTACATTCAGCATGAACAACAATCTGAGTCTTCCCCACCGATGGTTCATGAATCTTTCGGGCAACATCAGCACGAATGCAGAGATGGGACACGGAAGAAAGAAATGTATGGGCAATATGCAGTTCCGGGTTTCCAAGAACTTCCTGAAGAACGATGCCCTCAAGGTGATGTTTGTAGTGCAAGACCTCTTGCATACAGGATATTATTATTTCGAGGCAAACGGCACGCAGTCGCATCGCACGTTAACCCGATATGCAGATAATCAGAAAATTCTCATGAATGTGAGATACACATTCAATGCAACAAGAAATAAATATAAAGGTAGTGGCGCAGGACAGAGCGAAAGACAACGACTTTAAGCAGCTATTCCTGGAAATGTATCCTCGATTGGTGCGTTATGCCGTGTCCCTTTTGGGAGACGGCAACGAGGCCCGTGACATTGTGGGAGATGTTTTCGAGAAGGCGTGGAACCAATTCTCCTCCTTGCAGATGGAAACAAGGAGGAGCTAGCTCTACGCATCGGTGAGAAATGCCTGCCTCAACTGGCTCAAGCACCAGCAGGTGGAACAGACCAACGTGGAGGCGCTGATAGAGGCCACCCGGTATGATATGAGTACCCGGTATGAGGAGCACGAGCGCCTGTTGCAACAGGCGGAGCAGATAGCGAGGGAACTGAAGGAACCCACCTGCACGATTCTCCGCCTCTGCTATTTCGAGCATCTCACCTATCAGCAGGCAGCCGACAGGCTGGGCATCAGTCCCAACACCGTTAAGAAGCATATTTCCAAGGCACTTGCCATCTTGCGCGAGCGAATGAAGTATACAAACATAGAGAATTAGGAGGAAAAATCATGAATAAGAATCAAGATCAAGAACTGGATTATAGAATGGATTCTGTATCAGAAAATGTTTCTGAGAATGCTTCTGAGAAAGTTTCAGAAAATGTTTCTGATGCCCGGCTTTCCCAGATATTCGGGGAAGCCTTGGGCGATGAGCCTTCGAAGGAAGAAACGCTGGCGGCTTGGGAAGCTTTCGAGAAGAAGCATATTTCTTCAGAGAAGGAACATCTACAGAAGGCAGAAGATGAATTGTCTGAGAAAAAGATAGAGGATGAAATCGGAAGAGAAAATGGAAACGAAATCGGAAGGGAAATCGAAGGAGAATCTTCTTCCAGAAAGGTTTCTAAAGCCCGAATCCTGACTTGGATTACTGCCTCAGTTGCAGTAGCGGCAAGCCTCTTCCTTTTTATTTTCCGTTCATCCCAGGAGATTTCTCAGCCTACGGAGTTCTCCATGGAACTTTTCTCAGAGGTCACTTCTCCCAAGCAGGTGGAGCAGACCCTGAGCAATGGCTATTGCGTGGTTTCTACCCCGGCAGCAACCACCACATTGGTAACGCTGAGCGATGGCACCAAGGTGATGCTCAACGCCAATTCTACGCTCGAATATCCTGCATCTTTCGATGATGCAGAAGTCCGGGAAGTCCGTCTGAAGGGCGAGGCTCATTTCGAGGTAACCAAGAATCCTCATCGGCCTTTCGTGGTAAAGGCAGGAAAGATGCAGACGCAGGTATTAGGTACCATATTCGACGTGAAAGCCTATCGCAAGGATGCCCCAAAGGTAACCCTGATGCAGGGCAAGGTGAAGGTGAGCAATGCCGATACGGAGGTAGAGATGCGCCCGGGGCAGACTGCTACGCTCCAGGCGGATAAGATAGTAGTGTCTAAGGCTTCCCCTTCAGCCTCCGACTGGTTGGAAGGTGATTTCGATATGGATCAGGTTACGCTGGCAGAGGCGATGAGCGACATCGGAGCCTGGTACAACAAGACCGTAGTCTTCCAGTCTCAGGCGAATATGGGTAAGCTCATCCACTTCCGCTTCTCCCGCAGGGCAAGCTTGCAGGAAATCATCACGGCGCTGAACGAGATGGGTGTGGCAAAAGTCAGAATAGAAAAGGGCAAGATCATGGTGCTTTGAGCCATGGTCTTGCCCCTTTTCCTTTTCCTATTCCATCTCCCATATTGGCATAACCTCAATCCTTATCCCGTCTCGTTCGAAGGTCTCCCGTTGGGAGAAAGTGATGATTTTTCCCTGTTTGCAGCCTGTAACGGAGGAGGCAGCTATCAAGCCTCCTATCTCTCGTTCTACGTTATCATCATTCAATGTCCAGCAGACTTGTATCAGCTCAGCTACACGCTCGCCCTTTTTCACAACGAAGTCGCATTCCTTCGATTCATAGAAGTAGAATATCCCGTCCTCTTCTCCAAGTGTTCTCTCCAAGTTGAGATAAACGATATTCTCCAAAGCCTTGCCTGCATCTTCGCTCTCAGGCAATAATACGGCATTGCGCAGGGCAATGTCAGCCACATAATACTTGGCAGGAGCAGAACGCTGTTTTACCATCGACTTATCGTATTTTTCCACTTTGCGAAACATGAAAATGTTGCAAGCATAGTCGAGCCACAGATAGAGGGAATCCTTGGAGACCTTTAAGCCTTGCGATTTCAAGTCGTTATAAATATTGTTCACGCTGCTCGGCTTCGTGAGATTGTTCATCACACGCTTTAAGAAATATCGCACCACCGAAGGAGAAGCTCCGATATGATAATGCTCCACCATATCCCTGAAGAGCATGGTGTTGAAGTAAGACTGCAGGATTTTGACTTTTTCCATCTTGCTTTTTTCGAGAACTACCTCTGGAAAACCGCCCTCCTCGCAATATCCGCGGAAGGAGACCGCCATCTTTGCCTTGCCAGCTTCGCTAAATGGATTTGCCTTGATGCTCTTGAACGCCAAATATTCCTTGAAACTCAAAGGATACTCGCGATATTCGTCAGGCCATCCTCGCAAAGCGGAAGCCATTTCTTCTGAAAGCATCTTGGCTGTGCTACCTGTTACAAAGATATGCTTGCAATAATTCTTATACACCCGGAGAACAAAGAGTTCCCAGCCCTCTATGAGTTGTATCTCATCAAAAAACATATAAACATCCTTAAGCGATGTGTCAGGATACATTTCACGATAAGCTTGCAGCAATTCATCGAAGTTTTCGGGCGACATGGAAAGAAAACGTTCATCGTCGAAGCCTACATAGAGGATGTGCTCTTTTGGAGTTCCTTGTTGTAGCAGGCGATTAATCGTAAGTCCCAATAATGATGACTTTCCGCAACGGCGAATGCCAGTAACAGTCACGATGCGGTTTCCATCCAACGGAAGTTGGGTGCTTCTCTCTTGCAAGGCAAAAGGTAATTCCTCTTGGTGCAAGGAAATGATTGACTGAAATGTGCTGTGTAGTTCCATTTGTGTACCTTCTTTATTACTGATTATTTTATTGTTAATATGTAGATACCTACACTCGGTTGCAAAGATACAAACTTTCCTTCTAAAAAGGAAAGAAATCGGTAATTATTTCCTTTTCAAAAGGAAAACTATCTGTTTTTTATCTGAAATCTCTTTTCTACTTTAAAACATTGTTCTACCTTTGTGCTATCTTCCTGAAGATTGGGATTTGAGTGAGATTCTATTTTTCATACATTCTCATTGCATCTTGATGCAAGTCGTGTATCTGTTCAGCCAACCATTCTGGTGAGAGGATTCTCAATTGGCTTCCCCGGCTCATTAAATATCCAAAGAAATCTACGGTAGGGCGCATGGTAATTTCGAAATCTGTATAGTTGTCGCCTTTTGCTATAGCTTTTTGAGTAGCATGGAGAGGTAAGTCTTTTACTCGATACTGTTCGTAATCGTAAGCTCTAAATCTAATTCGTTCAACAGTAGTACCGTCGCCAATCAGCACTCCGTAATATTCCTTGAAGTAATCTTGAGCGTTGAAGTCTTGAGCTATCTCAAATTTGATATCTGTGGATTCTATGCTTTTGATTCTATCAAGTGAGAATAGGGCATAGTAATCCTTTACTTCTTGGGTTTCTGCTTCTGTATAATGGAAGTGTCCCAATACATACCAACGTTGCTTATGCAATTTTATGCAATATGGCTCGATAGTATAGCTTTTGGCATTTGTATTGCCATACCTCTTGTAAAGAATGGTTATCTTGATGTTTCGTTTCATGGCATCAAGGATTAGTTTGAGGCTTTCGCCTTCATAGGGTACAGTTTCAAGCACAATCCTATCTTGAAGCGATACACATTCGCTAATAATATTGTTGGATGCAAGTGTGGCTAACATCCAGTTTTGTATGGAGTCGGACTCTAATGCTTCAGGATTTCCAATAGAATATTTATATCCGTTTTTCCTGTTGCACTCGATGTATATGCCAAAAATGTCTTCTATGGCATCTTTGTGTCGATTGAAGGTTGAACGAGCCAATTCTATTCCTTCGCTCATGTCTGTTTCAAGCCATTTCTTTTGAATATCTGTAAAAGAAATAGCTCGGGCTTTGTTGATGGTGTTTACCAACCAAATGTATTCTTTGAATTTCGCTTGAGTTCTCATGTTATATACGATTTTATCTACATTAAATAACGAGATTTTTGTGATTTTATTGATTTGTGATACTTTTTTTCTTAAAAAAAAGAACTTGTCCTATGATTTGATACAGGTTTTTCTTATCTTTGTGCCGACATAACAAATAATTTCATAAAATATGAACTATGATGAAGTAAAATTACGCCGTTTGATAGGTAAATGTCAATGGACTTTTGCCAAGACAATGCCTACGTGTCCTCATGAGTACATTGTGAGGAATAAATGTGCCTTGTCTGATGAGGAATTCGTCTTTTTTGTCCAGTCACAAAGAGAATTTGGTGTTCCACAACAATGGTGGAAATATAATTTCCCTTATCTTCATATTGATGGGTATAAGTATTGGACGATGGGAGATACCATAGAGAATACTATCATTATCAATAGGGCGAAAGACGATAATTCGCAAATACATATAGTTGAACAACAATCAGTTGAACAACAATCCCAAAAGGATAAACTTACGTTGTCTATAACTACTGTTGGTGATTTGCTTCTTCGTCAAACGATTTCGAATGGCGGGGAACCCATTAATGGTGTGAATCTGTCGATTCCGATCTATCAGCGTCCATATAAGTGGACTGCTCGTAATGCAATACAGTTGCTTGATGATATTATCGAAGCGATGAATGAAAATAAAGAAAGTTACAGGGTAGGTACTCTGATTCTTCATCGAGCATCAAGCCAAGGCTCGTATGATATAGTTGATGGCTTGCAGAGAATCATTACGTTCTCTTTGTTGTTAAAGGCTTTGGGGAAGAACGATATAGCCTTTCTCCAGCAAGAATTATATGATAATGAGTATAATGCCCGTAATATATCCAATAATTATCGAGCATTGGAACGACGCGTCAGCAAACCTGATTTGGAAGCAAGCCAACAACAGAAAGAAGACTTTTATGTAAAGGAACGGGAGTGTAGAAGACTGGAAGAATTTGTAGAGAACAGATGTGAACTTATTGTTGTTGTCACATCTGACGTTTCTGAAGCCTTTCAGTTCTTTGATTCTCAGAATGCTCGTGGCAAAGCTCTATATCCACATGATTTGCTGAAAGCTTATCATTTACGTGAAATGATTGGTATAGAGGAGAATGAGGTTGAAAGAATCGTCAAGGGATGGGAACAAATATCTCAAAGTGGTTTGGCAGATTTTTTCGGAAACTATCTGTATCGTATCAAAGAATGGGTAAATGGCAATAGGGCAGAAGTGTTGGATGAACGTAATATCCACATGTTCAAGGGGATTACTCGTTCTGCACGAACTCCTTATGCTCAATTCTATAAGAGTGCTTATTGTTATGCAGATATGGTAAATTCTTCTGCTATGCCATTCGTTTCTGGAACTCGCAATATCAATGCATTTCAATTGGACGCTCCAATTATAGCAGGCAAACCTTTCTTTGAATATACGAAGCATTATTATGCCATACTAAAGGACATTCAAGATAATAGCAAGTACGAGGGGTTCTATATCAACGACAATATTATAGTGAAGACATTGGATCGCTATTTCAAGAAGGGAGTAGGCAATGGTATTGCTCGATTGCTGTTTGATACTTCGGTACTCCTGTATGTAGATAGGTTCTGTCCGGAGTCATATCCAACCAAAGAAGATATGGAGCTATTTGAGCAATTTGTCGTTTATGCCTTTGTTTGGGCTTATTCGCTTAGAGCGCAATATACAAATCTGGGATGGCTTTCTGCTCAGAATTTCATTATGGGGGCTAATGAGAATTTGAAAAATTCATTTAATATGTACAAGTTGATAGCCAGGCAGGATACTCCCACTACATTACTCAGCGTGTTGGCAGACAAGCTAATTCCTTTGTCTAATAGCGACTTAAAGGATGGGAAAAAGAATGGCAGAACAAATGCCGAGAATTTGGATGGGCGTGATGGTGATGGAGTCTATCTGAATTATCTCTATTTCTTTAAAGTAAATCGTTTTTATAAATAGTAGAAGACAATGAAAGATTTGAAAAGTATTTTGAAAGAGTGTTCTATCAAGGAAATCTATTGTGATAATCACGGAGCACCTATTACATACGTAATTCCTATCTACCAACGTAACTATGCGTGGGAACGAGATGAAATTTGTGCTTTGATAAAAGATGTCTATGATTCTATGGATATGGGCAAAACGGTTTATTACATAGGTACTCTTGTCACTTATAAGCGTGATGAGAACAAATATGAGGTGATAGATGGTCAACAGCGTTTGACTACGATTTACATCATACTTAGAGCTTTGGGAGTGCATGACATTTATAATCGCTTGACTTATTCGGCACGAAAAGCTTCAGCTTCGACGATAGAGGCATTATCAGGGCGTGGAGAGAAAGAGGACCTTGGCGAGATGCCTGACCTTGGTATCAAGAATGGCTTCGATTCCGCAAAAGCAGGATTGAATGAGATTGTTGGTTTGGCTCAAACTGATGTGGATAAATTCAAAGAGTATTTCTTGAATCATGTCCATATCATACATTATCGAGTGCCGAAGGATGTGGATTTGAACCATTATTTTGAGGTGATGAACTCTCGTGGCGAACAGCTGGAGAAGCATGAGATTGTTAAGGCAAAATTGAGTGAACAATTTATCGGGGATAATACCTCAATGGAGAAGTTCAGCCGTATCTGGGAAGCATGTAGTGATATGTGCTTCTACGTTCAGCAAAAAATGTCTGATATGAAAACTGTTTTTGGTGAGAACATGGATAGTTTCGTCTTAGAGTCGTTTGATGCATTTGCCGACATGCCAGCTAATGCTGGTAATTCTTTGGGTAGAAAAACGATTGCAGAGTTGTTGAATACTCCTGTTAGGCCTGTGCCCCAGAGTACGACGTTAGATGAAAATGATAGATTTCAACCAATCATAGACTTTCCTAATTTCCTCTTGATTGTGTTGAAGATTACGAGGATGAAGGAACAAGGATTTGATCCTTTGAAATTATCTCTTGATGACAAGGAACTGCTTCATGAGTTTGAGAAGATTAACATCACGGCCGATTTCGTAAAGCGGTTTGCTTATAATCTGTTGAAGGCTAAGTATTTCTTGGATAATTATGTGGTTCATCATACGCTCGGTGAGGACCGTATTTCTGAAAACCCGTGGAAGTTGCAGCGTTACTATAAAAATGGAAATGCTGTCTATCTGAAGGATTTGTCGGAAGACAAACCTGTGCAGGCAGAGCTGGTACAGTTGCTATCTATGTTCGAGGTAACTTTTACGGCGAAGCAACGCAAGAACTACCTGTTCTATTGTCTGTACCATTTGTTTGAGAACGATAATATTAGTGATTATCTCGTCTTTATGAGAGATTTGGCTGATAAGTACTTCTTTGATGTGTATCTGAATGCGGAAAAACTCAATGAAAGAAACCAGCCAAAGCCTAATAGCTTTGATGACACGATGATACGAAATGGACATCTGAATGTAGAACAGGAAAATGTAGAATGCGACTTTAATCGCATCTATCCTAAGGGAGCGCCCAATATACCTCTCTATGTGTTTGATTATACAGACTATAAAATATGGAGAAAGTATGCGGAGGAGCTACGTGGAGGAAAAGCTAAGAAAGGAGATGCAAAACGTATCGGATTCTTCCAAGATTTGGGATGTAGTGATTTTGAATTAGAGGTATTTAATAACTTCTATTTCTCTCGAACTCGTAAGAGCCTTGAACATTATTATCCTCAGGCTAAGGCTGGTAGCGATAAACCTATCAGCTCAGAAGACATTAATTGTTTTGGAAACTTTGCCATGATTGGTTCCGATGCTAATAGCTCCGGTTCTGACTGGAATCCAATTGATAAGAAAAACCGTTATTTGGATTCAAAGTCAAATCAAGTAAGTACAGCATCTCTAAAGTTCAGAATCATGTTGCAAATATGTCAAGACAATTATGATGATGGGATTAAGAATGAGACGGCTAAACGTCCTTTTGGATTGGAATGGAATGTGGATGATATGAATGAGCATCAAGAAAGAATGCTTAAAATCGTCATGAAAAGATAATACTATAAGATGCTGATTATTTTGTAAATAAGAATAAGGGACAGGAAATCCTCCCGAAGTCTGCATCCGAAGACCGACGTGTGAGAGGCGTATCCTGTCCCTTTGTAGGAAAGCACAGAAAGGTCAAGGCCACGCCGCACCATACAGGTCCCTACGACCTGACCCGATATTAGGGTTAGCTTTCGACACAATTCTGTGCTTGTTGGTTTTGCTTGATGCGAATGGTCAAGCGAATTTGGTTCTCGTAATGGGCATCTTCGTTGATTTTGCTGATGCGGCATTCAAAGATAGATGCCCACCCCATTTCCAATAATTGGGCAATCTCAGTATTGGAAGTGCGAGGAAGATAGCCCAGCAGATATTCCTCTTTCTCGTTGTTATCTGCCACCTTTGAGTAAACCACAGCGACTGTATTCTTGTCGTATGGGTTCTCTTGGTCTCTTTGTAATTCAAGCAGAGTGCCGACCTTCAACTCTTCCCAAACTTCATTGGCGTCATGATATTGGCGGCCTGCGAGATGACATTCCTTGAAAAATAACTTTTTTTTCTTCATAACTTTGCTATTTTGATTTCTGTGTGCAAAGTTAGCTTGCACTTGTGCCAATTCGTGGGACAGCAAGTCTTTTTTTATGTGTTTAGAGGAAATATTTTAAAGTATACTTTGCAAAAATACGAAAATATTTCTAACTATACTTCGAAAAAATTCTAAAAGTTGCTTTATTTAAGTAATTTTTATGCTTTCCTTTGGGAATATGGATAAGCGCATCCACTTCCGCTTCTCCCGCAGGGCAAACTTGCAGGAAATCATCACGGCGCAGAACGAGATGCCTATTCCATCAAAGTCGATTCCTACAATCGGCTGCAAAGGTAGAAAGTTTCCTTCTAAAAAGGAAAGAAATCGGTAATTATTTCCTTTTCAAAAGGAAAGCTTATTTTTTCTTTATCCCAATCTTGTATTTTTAACTCCGATTTGCTTGTTGTTCTCAGAAATTTTGCTTAACTTTGTGCCAAAATCAAAACGGTGCAGATTATGGCAGCAAAATTCTATCCAGTAGGCATTCAGACATTCTCGGAGATTATCACCAAGAATTATCTCTATGTTGACAAGACCGGTTACATCCATCAGATGACCCATTCCGGCAAGAAATATCTTTTTCTGAGTCGCCCTCGTCGATTCGGAAAGTCGCTTCTTGTCTCTACCTTGCAAAGCTACTTCGAAGGAAAGAAGGAACTTTTCAAGGGATTGGAGATGGAAAGGCTGGAACAGGATTGGGTGGAATACCCTGTCTTGCATTTTGATCTGTCGGGTGGCAAGCACATGCAGGAGGATGCGCTGGTACGCTATCTTCTCTTTATTCTGAAACAGCATGAAGAGAAATGGGGAATCATGACGGATGCGCCCGACCCAAATGTAAGATTGCTCAATCTCATCAGCCAAGTTTATAGGCAAACCGGCAAGCAGGTGGTCATTCTCATCGACGAATACGATGCGCCCCTCCTGGATGTGGTGCACGAGGAAAACCAGCTGGTGGCTCTCCGTCAGATTCTTCGCAATTTTTTCAGTCCCTTGAAGGATTCTGACTCCATGCTTCATTTTGTATTCCTCACGGGCATTACCAAGTTTTCTCAGCTCAGCATCTTCAGTGAGTTGAACAACATCACCAATATCAGCATGCTCCCCGAGTATGCGGGCATTTGTGGTATTACCAAGGAGGAGATGCTTACCCGGTTAAAAGAGGGGATACAGGAATTGGCCGAGGCAAAGAACTGGACGATGGATGAGACGCTGAGCCGACTCAAGGATTATTATGACGGCTATCATTTTGCATCAGAATCGCCTGATATCTTCAATCCGTTCAGTTTGCTCAGCAGTCTTTCGCTAAAGCGGGTAGAGCCATTCTGGTTTTCTACGGGAACTCCTACCTATCTCATCAATATGATGAAGAAGTTTGGTGTCAACTTCAGCGATTTCGCCGAATCCATGGAAGCGGGCGTTTCAGACTTTGATGCGCCTACAGAAACGATGACAACTCTTACGCCTCTGCTCTATCAGAGTGGCTATATTACAATCAAGGATTATGAAGAGGCTTACGATTCCTATACTTTGGGTATTCCGAACAGAGAAGTGCGGCTGGGGTTGACCAAGGCGCTGATTCCTTACTATGTAACGCCTAACACGCAGAATGCCAATAATACGACCCGCAATATGGCTCGTGCCTTCGATAAGGAAGACCTGGGACTGGTCCTGCAGTATTTGCAGACTTTCCTGGGCACGGTTCCATATTGTGCCAATACGGACTATGAGGGGCATTATCAGCAGATGTTCTATGTCATCTTCTCGCTTCTTACGGCTTGGATGGTAGATGTAGAAGTACATACTCCGAATGGCAGGGTTGATATCGTGGTTATGACGAAATCTCGTCTTTACTTGATAGAGTTGAAACTTAACCAGAATGCCCAGGTGGCGATGCAGCAGATCAATCTCAAGAACTATCGCCAGCGTTTTGCCTTGTCGGGTCTTCCTATAACCAAGGTCGGGGTTAATTTTGATAGTGCTACGCATAACATCACGGATTGGGTCGTGGAGTGAGAAATGCCTTCTAGAGAAGAGGGGATTTCCCTGGGGCTGCGTTCCAGTTACCCTGCTAAATCTTCCAGATTCCAGTTCTTCCAATTAATTTTAAGAGGGTATGCATCTTTCGCTTGTCCGTCTGCTTTACTTTTTTATATTGTGTAACATATTGATTATTAATTAATTATATATATAATATATATAAATATATATAAAAATGAGGGTAGGAGGGATATGCTGAAAAATTAATTGGAAGAACTGGAATCTGGAAGATTTTCTAATTTGCTTTCTTCTAAAAGGCTTATTATCAGATAGTTAATGCAAAAAGTGGCGTTCCAGTTAATTGGAAAGAATCTCAGTCTCAGTCTCTCAGTTAAAAAATAAGGGGGTATCATTTTCCCATTTTTCTCTTTCTTTTCTTTTTGCAGTTTTTATAACTTACTGATTATTAATTAATTATATATAAATATATAATATATATATAAGAATAAAAGAAAAAGAGGGGGTACTTGAAAA